>ENA-UOJO01002735-UOJO01002735.1-human-gut-metagenome-genome-assembly--contig:-P57-NODE-2735-length-17752-cov-24.135786_pt1 | contig 17752 bp, 19 predicted proteins | sample MGYA00242351_ERZ723898 | MGnify/ENA metagenome assembly ERZ723898 | reverse complement strand
GGGGGGGGGTTATTTAAATAGTATAAATAACTATAGTTTTTCATGTGCAATTAAATGGATAGAATAAGTCTACCCATTTTTTCGTGTCTTTAAAAAGAAAGGAGCATTAAATATGCAAAGAAAACAATTAACACTTGTAATAGTAAGCTTACTTGTAGTAGTACTAAGTGTATCACTAGCTTACTTTACAGCACAAATAATAGGAAAGGGAAAAGATGTAAGTGTAACAAGTGCTAACTTACAAATAGTATTTACAGATAGTGATGGAGCTTTAACAGAAACTGATATAGAACCAGGTTGGAGTGCAACTAAAACATTTACTATTAAAAATGATACTAAGACAGAATATAAATATAATATAGTAATAAAAGACTTAGTAAATACTTTTGTAACTAATGGATACTTACAATACAAGATAACTAGTACAAATAATGGATACAATATGACTGAGTTTAAAGATATTCCAAAGTCTAGTGCACCTAAAGATACAATACTAGCTTATAGTGTAGTAATACCTAATGGAGTAACACAAAGTTACACAATTGAATTTAAGTATGCAAACGATGAAAGTGTAGACCAAAGTGATGATATGGGTAAGAAACTAAGTGGAACACTATTTATAACTGAGGGAACAGAACCAACACTTTTAACTCAATTACTTGCAGATAAATCAACAGTATTAACAAGAACAGACTTTAGTACAGTTTTAACAAATGACAATACAAACACATTATATACTTCTACTGAAGACAGTAAAACAGTATACTATTTTGCAGGGAATGCAACAGATAACTGGGTAAAGTTTGGAAAGAATGCAAGTAATCAAGACTTATACTGGAGAATAATAAGAACAAACTCAGATGGTGGAGTAAGACTTTTGTACCATAGTATAAGTACTACAGAAACAGACACATGTATAGGAAAATCAACATTTAATAGTAGTTATAATAATATAGCATATGTAAGTTATATGTATGGAAATTTAGGAAGTGTTGCAAATGCTAGAGCAAATACAACTAACAGTACAATAAAAAAAACAATAGATAACTGGTATAAAGATAATTTGAATACAAATTATGGTAAATACTTAAGTACAACAGCAGTATATTGTAATGATAGAAGTAATCCAGCAGGTGGATATAACACAGGAAAGACATCATTCAATTATGGAGCACGTACAAGACTAGATACATATAAAACGCCAACATATGACTGTACAGACACTAACGATAAATTCACAGTAGACACAAGTACTGGAAACGGGAAACTAACTTATCCAATAGCATTAATGACAGCAGACGAAGTATCATTTGCAGGTGGTTTATATGCAAATTATAATGCAAATGCATGGTATTTTAGAAATGCAAAGGAAGGAACATTAACAACAAGTTCTAGTAGTACAGATGCATCTTATAGTTCAACAGGATCAACATATTGGTGGTTGTTGTCTCCTTTCTATTGGTTTGGCAGCAGCGCTCGCGCTAGCGTGTTCTACGTGGGCGGCTCTTCTTTACCCGGCTTCTTGGGCGACTACTTCGTCGACGGCACTCGCGGTGTGCGTCCGGCAGTTTCTCTCAAATCTTGTGTCAAGACAAGTGGTGGAGATGGGTCAGCAGGCACACCATACACAATAGAAGAAAGTACAAGTGGGTGCTAAACTGTAGATCTGAAGAGCCCATTAACTTAACTGTGTCTAATGATTAATTTACTAATATAATTACTATAAAGTAATCTAATGGTTAATTGATAGTGCATATAATAAGACAAACTAGTAAAATACTTTAGTAAAAAGACTAAAGTATTTTTTTATGGCATACTAAATATGAATGTTAAAATAAAAACTGATAAATTTGTCAATATTAAAACAGTAGAGCTAAAACTCTACTGTTTCTACGTTATTTGGTATTTGATTATTTATTTGTTGTACTTGCTGTGTTACTTGTGGAGCAGGTTGTTGTGGTGTTTCTTTTATACTGTGGGCTTTTTGTGCCATCTTTAGGTTTGCAACTAAGTTATCGTCTTTGTAAGCTGTCATATCGTTTTCTAAGTCAACTATCTTTAGTATTTCTTCAAATGATGTTTCTCCTTCAACAACTTTGTTTAACCCATCTTGTAATAGTGTAACAACTTCTCCAGTATAAACTAAATCTCTTAGTACGTGTTTAGGAGCATTATTGGTAATTGCGTCTTTTATTTTTTCATTCATTATTAGCACTTCTAGTATTGCAAGTCTTCCTCTATAACCATGGTTACATCTAGGACAGCCTTCTTTATTTGCAACATACATTTCATTTATATCTTTTCCTATAACTGTTTTAAATACTTGTTTTTCATATTCTGTAGTTTGTCTTTTAATCATACAGTTAGGACATAATTTTCTAGCAAGTCTTTGACTTATTATTCCTTCAAGTGAACTACCAAGTAAGTATCTTTCTACATCCATATCAGTAAGTCTTTCAATAGTATTAAGTGAGTTATTAGTGTGTAGTGTACTAAGAACTAAGTGTCCAGTAATTGAAGCACGTACGGCAATTCTTGCTGTTTCATCATCACGAATTTCTCCGATCATTATTATATTAGGGTCTTGTCTTAAAATGCTTCTTAAAATAGTAGCAAATGTAAGACCAATTTCAGTTTGAGTTTGAACTTGGTTAATACCAGCAATATCCATTTCAACTGGGTCTTCAACTGTTATGATGTTAACTTCTTCAGTATTAAGCTTTTGAAGAATAGAGTATAAAGTAGTACTTTTACCAGTTCCAGTAGCACCAGTAACTAAGATAATTCCATTAGGTATTCTAATTAATTTATTAATCTTTTCCATTGCATCTTTACTAAAACCTAAGTTATCAAGGCCAGCTAAACTCATAGAGTAGTCAAGTATTCTTATAACTATTTTTTCTGCATTATTAGTTGGTAGTGTACTTACACGCAAATCAAGTAGTCTATCTCCGATTTTACTCTTAATCGCACCATCTTGAGGTAGTCTTGTTTCCATTATATTCATACCGGCTATCATTTTGATACGACTTATCATATTTCTTTTATATTTACTAGGGACTATACTGTAATCACTTAAAATACCATCAATTCTAAAACGAATTTTTAAAGCTTCTTTAGATGGGTCAAAGTGAATATCACTCGCACCCTTATTAACTGCGTCTATTATAATTTCATTTGCTATTTCAACAATAGGTAATTTTTCAAAATTAAATTCTTTCATATATAGCCCTCTCTATTCTAATAATTATTATACAATAAAACACTATATAAATACAAGTATTTTTTGAAAATTTTATGTAATACAAAGTAAAATTAATTTAGTAAAGTATCAAACAAAGAATTGACAAACATATATACTTATGTTAAAATTTAGTTGTAGCTAGGAGAAAATAAGTGAGTTTAAGATATTTTGATTGACATCAATTTTCCTCTATAGTAAAATTAAGTATGTAAAGTAGGTGAAAATATGAAAAAGAGTGGTTTTACTTTAGTTGAAGTAATTGCAGTTATTACTTTAATCGCAGCTTTGGTTTTATTAGTAGTGCCAAAACTATCGGACATGGATACGAAAAGCAAAGAAAAGATGTATAATGCAAAAGTGACGGAAATTTTGGCAGGTGCTTATAAGTATGGAACAGATAATATTGACAACTTAACGAATGAATGCTTAGATGTAACAGTTGGTACTTTACTAAAACTAGGATATGTTAAATCAGACGATAATTCTGGTTTCTATGTAACTAATCCTAAAAATAATGAGTCAATGAATAACTTGGTTATATGTGTTAAATATGAAAATGGGAAAGTAGTAACTAATGTTAGTAATTGATAACTTTTTAAGATATTTGAAAGAATATAAAAACTACAGTGATTTAACTATAAAAAGTTACAGCATTGACTTAAGAGAATTTAGTGAGTACATAAAAAAAAATATAACTAGCGTTACTAAAGAAGATATTAAAAAGTATTTGAATTACTTGTTTATAAAAGAAGACAAAAATAAAACTGTAAGTAGAAAAATCAGCACTTTAAAAAGCTTTTACAAATTTCTAAAGGAAAACGATGTTATCACTATAAACCCAGCATCAAATATAAAATATCCTAAAAAAGAAAAGTCTTTACCAAAGTTTATTCCTTATAATGAACTAGAAAGTATGATTAATGTAAGTAAAGAAGGAAAGTTTGGGGTAAGAAATAACCTTATAATTGAACTATTATATGCAACAGGTACTAGAGTTAGTGAACTTGTGAGTATTAAATTAAACGATATTGATTATGATAATAAAAGCATTAGGATATTAGGAAAGGGAAGCTATGAGAGAACTGTTTTTTATGGAGATTATGTAAGCGAATTACTTGATATTTATATAAATGGTTTAAGAAATGAACTACTAGGTAGTAAACAAAATGTCTACTTGTTACTTAACAAAAATGGTGATAATATAACTACTAGAGGTATAGCAAAGATAATAGATAATATTATAAAAGAAACCTCTATTAAAGTAAAAGTTAGTCCACATACTTTAAGACATACTTTTGCAACACATTTACTTGATAATGGATGTGATTTAAGAAGTGTACAAGAACTTCTTGGACATAAGAATATCAATACAACAGAAGTGTATACTCATGTTACAAGTGAGAGGTTAAAGGATGTATATTTTAAAAGTCATCCAAGAGGGAGGTTATAATGAGTAAATTGTATTTTAGATATGGTGCGATGAACTGCGGGAAAACAACAAGTTTACTACAAGTTGCACACAATTATGAAGAAAGAGGAATGAAAGTGGTTTTAATTAAACCTAGCATTGATACTAAAGCAAATGATAGCGTATCAAGTAGAATTGGTGTAGAAAGAAAAGTTGATCATTTAGTAAGTCCAGAAGAAAACTTAAAAGGATACCTAAACTTACTAGTTGGTAACACTAGTTGTGTACTAGTAGACGAAGCACAGTTCTTAAGTGAAAGTCAAGTTGAAGAGTTGTTTGTATTTAGTAAACTTACAAACATACCTGTAATATGTTTTGGCTTAAGGTGTGACTTTAGAACTAATCTATTTCCAGGAAGTAAAAGACTATTTGAACTTGCTGATGAGATAGAAGAGTTGTATACAATATGTAGATGTGGTAGAAAAGCTAGATTTAATGCAAGAATTGTAAACGGAGAGTTTACTTTAGATGGAGACCAAGTTGCAATTGACGGAGACGTAGAATATGAAAGTTTATGTGGCAAATGCTATTTAACTAAAGTTAGAAAAATGAAAGGATGGAATTAACTTATGAAATATGTTTATTTGTTTAGTGAAGGAAATAAAGATATGAAAAATTTACTTGGAGGAAAAGGTGCGAACTTAGCAGAAATGACTAAACTAGGTTTACCTGTTCCACAAGGTTTTACTATAACAACTGAAGCTTGTACAAAATATTATGAAGATGGAGAAGTTATAAGTAAAGAAATAGAAAGTGAAATACTAGAAAACATTAAAAAATTGGAAAGTATTACTGGAAAAAGTTTTGGTAGTACAACAAACCCACTTTTAGTTAGTGTTAGAAGTGGTGCAAGAGCAAGTATGCCTGGTATGATGGACACAATACTAAATTTAGGACTAAATGAAAGTGTTGTAGAAACTCTAGCAGAAAAAAGTGGAAATGCTAGATGGGCCTGGGACTCATATAGAAGATTTATTCAAATGTATTCTGATGTTGTAATGGAAGTTGGAAAGAAATACTTTGAAGTATTAATAGATAAAATGAAGGAGAGTAAAGGCGTTAAACTTGATACTGAGTTAACTAGTGAAGATTTAAAAGAACTTGCTAATATGTTTAAAGCAGAATATAAAAGCAAAGTAGGAAGTGATTTCCCAACAGATCCAGTAGAGCAATTAATGGGAGCAGTAAAAGCAGTATTCCGTAGTTGGGATAACCCAAGAGCAAACGTTTATAGAAGAGATAATGATATACCATATTCTTGGGGAACAGCTGTAAATGTTCAAATGATGGCATTTGGTAATATGGGAGAAACTTCTGGTACAGGTGTTGCATTTACGAGAGATCCAGCAACTGGTGAAAAGCATTTAATGGGAGAATTCTTAATGAATGCTCAAGGAGAAGACGTAGTAGCAGGAGTTCGTACACCTGAACCTATTAGTCACTTAAAAGATGTAATGCCAGAAGTCTATGAAGCGTTTGTTGGTATTTGTGAAAAACTAGAAAACCATTATCATGATATGCAAGATATGGAGTTTACTATAGAAGATAAACATTTATATATGTTACAAACTAGAAATGGTAAAAGAACTGCTAAGGCTGCATTAAAAATCGCGTGTGACTTAGTAGACGAAGGAAAAATTACAGACAAAGAAGCTGTTTTAATGATAGACCCAAGAAATTTAGATACTTTACTTCATCCAACATTTGATCCAGCTGAGTTAAAAAATTCTATAGAAATAGGAAAAGGTTTGGCTGCTTCTCCAGGGGCCGCTAGTGGAAAAGTTGTATTTACTGCAGAAGACGCTAAAAAAATGCATGAAAGTGGAGAAAAAGTAGTACTTGTAAGACTAGAAACATCCCCTGAAGATATAGAAGGAATGAAATCAAGTGAAGGTATTTTAACTGTAAGAGGTGGAATGACTTCTCACGCTGCTGTAGTTGCTCGTGGAATGGGCTCATGCTGTGTAAGTGGATGCTCTAGTATTGTGATGGATGAAGAAAATAAGGTGTTTACACTAGGTGGGTACACTTTCCATGAAGGAGACGAAATTTCAATAGATGGTTCTACTGGTAAGATTTATAAAGGACTTATTAATAAGGTAGATGCAACTATCACTGGAGAATTCGGCCGTATTATGGCTTGGGCTGATAAGTATAGACGTCTTGGAGTAAGAACTAATGCTGATACACCAAAAGATGCATTAAAAGCAAGAGAACTTGGAGCAGAAGGTATAGGACTATGCCGTACTGAACACATGTTCTTTGAAAAAGATAGAATTGCTGCAATTAGAGAAATGATAGTATCTGATACTGTAGAAGAAAGAAAATCTGCTTTAGCTAAAATTGAACCAATGCAACAAAAAGACTTTGAAGCACTTTATGAAGCGATGGAAGGTTATAGTGTTACAATAAGATATTTAGACCCACCGCTACATGAATTTGTGCCTACTACAGAAGAAGACATTAAGCTTCTTGCTGATACTCAAGGGAAAAGTGTTGAACAAGTTAAAAATATTATTGCTTCACTTCATGAATTTAACCCAATGATGGGACATCGTGGTTGTCGTCTTGCTGTTACGTTCCCCGAAATAGCAGAAATGCAAACTAAGGCTGTTATAAAAGCTGCAATTGAAGTTAGTAAGAGAACTGGTAAAATGGTAACTCCTGAAATAATGATACCTTTAGTAGGAGAAGTAAAGGAATTAAAATATGTTAAAAATATAGTAACTAAAACAGCAGATGAGATTATTAAGAATGAAGCCATAGATATGACTTATCATGTTGGTACAATGATAGAAATTCCACGTGCTGCTTTAACAGCTGATGAGATAGCAAAAGAAGCTGACTTCTTTAGTTTTGGTACTAATGATTTAACTCAAATGACGTTTGGTTTTTCAAGAGATGACGCAGGTAAATTCTTAACTGACTATTATGATAAAAAAATATATGAGAATGATCCATTTGCTAAACTAGACCAAAAAGGTGTTGGAAAACTTGTTAAAATGGCTAGTACTTTAGGAAGAGAAGCAAATCCAAATATGCATTTAGGAATATGTGGAGAACATGGTGGAGATCCAGCAAGCGTAGAATTCTGTCATCGTGTTGGCTTAGATTATGTTTCTTGTAGCCCTTACCGTGTTCCAATTGCAAGGCTCGCTGCTGCGCAAGCTGCTTTAAAAAGTGAATAGTTTATAGGCAATTAACTGTAATAAAAAAATAATTTCTGAATAAAATATAAGTGTATGCTATTTGACATTTTCTTAAAAATATAGTATACTTATAGTGCACTAAAAAAAGTGTGTAAATGTTTGCCGCTTCTGAATGGCGCGGGTTATAAATGATTTCAGGCGACAATGTTTTTCGCTTCCAGGTGGTGCGACTAATAAATGATCCTGGTTGAAAATGTAGAACAACTTTACCAATAAGGTAGAGTTTTCTTTTTGTTTATGATATACTTTTCATGGAGATGGTTTATATGAAAGTTAAAACTGGCTATCTATATCATATTAAAGACGAGTATTTTGATTTAGTTAATGATGAAAAACTTATGCAAAATCATGAAAAAGGTAAAAAACACCCAACTTATTTTACTATAAAAGAAAAAGATATATTATGGTTTATTCCTGTAAGCTCAAAAATAGAAAAGTATAGTAAGATAATAGAGAAGAAAGTGGAAAGATATGGCTTTTGTAATACAATAATAATAAGAAAAATAGCGAATGAAGATACCGCTATATTACTTCAAAATTCTTTTCCTACATTGGAAAAATATATTGATCATGTGCATACTATTGATGGTGTTCCTTTAAAAGTTCCAACAGATTTACAAAGTGAAATCAAAAGTCTTTTTAAAAGCATGATAGGCTTAAAGAAAAGAGGAACAGACTTATTTTTTACTGATATAGATTCGTTAAAACAAAAAATGCTAAATGAGTTAAACGAATAACTAATTTTAAGAGAAAGATTTAAAAATCAATTAAATTTTTCTCTTTTGTATTTATAAAAATACACTTAAAAATAAAGTTAAAAATATTAAAGAATTTCACTTGTAATATTTGTTCATTTAATATAAAATAGATTTATAGGAGGAATGCTTATGAATAAAGTAACACTTTTACCAGCAGATATATATCAAGTTATAAATAAGAGTTTACTAAGTGAAATGGATAAACTTGTTTTAAATATGCTTTATATGCCTATAATAGGAAATACTAGTGTTACTTTATATAACATTCTATATAATGAATTAAAAGCTAACAATTATATCTCAAGTGAACTTACGCATCACCACTTAATGACTAATTTGGGTGATACTCTAGAAAATATTAAAGAAGCAAGAATAAAACTAGAAGGGGTAGGCTTAATTAAGACTTACGTAAAAGAAGGAAATGTTAATTCATATGTATATGAGTTATATAGTCCTTTATCAGTAAGTGAATTCTTTAATCATCCTATATTTAATATGGTGCTATATAATAATGTAGGGAAAGAAGAGTACCTAAGAATTAAATCTTACTTTAAATTGCCTACTGTAAATTTAAGCAATTATACCGACATCACTAGTGCTTTTGATATGACTTTTAAAAGCAAAAATTACACAAGTTTTGAACTTAACTATGATAAAGAACTTGTCAAAAAAGAAAAAAGACCACTTGAATATGAAATGATGTTTGACTTTGATGCGATGTTAAGTGGAATGCCAAAAAATCTTTTAAATGACAAAGCACTTATGAAAAGTTCTAAAGAACTTATTACGAACTTAGCTTTTCTATATAATTTAGACCCACTTACAATGGGAGACCTTGTTAAAATTAGTCTAAACGAAAAAGGTCTTATTGATAAAGAACTATTAAAAACAAATGTAAGAAAATATTATCAATTTAATAATGATGGAAGGTTACCTAGCTTAATATTTAAAAGTCAACCTGATCATTTGAGAAGCCCAAGTGGGGACAATACTTTAAGAGGTAGAATTATTAAAGTATTTGAAACATTAAAGCCTTATGACTTTTTAAAGAGCAAATATAAAGGTGTTAGGCCAACTGAAAGAGATATGAAAATTCTTGAGATGCTTGTAGTTGATTTAAAACTTAACCCGGCGGTGGTAAACGTTTTAATTGATTATGTGTTAAAAACTCAAAATAATCGTTTAGTAAAAGCATACGTTGAAACAATTGCTGGCGAGTGGAAAAGAGCAAATATTGAAACAGCAAAAGAAGCAATGGAATATGCTGAAAAAGCACATAAGAGATTAAAGAAAATTAAAGAAACAAAAACTTCACCTAAAGTGAAAAAAGAAGAAACAACACCTGACTGGTTTAATAAAAATTTACAAAAAGAAGAAGTAAATGATGAAGCAAAAGAAGAAATTGAAAGTTTTTTAAAGGAGTATGTATGAGAAATGTAGAAAATTTAGTTTCAAGTAAAAAAGATTTAGCAGCAATTAATAGAAAAAATTTTAAATTGTCTATGATAGACAATGATTTTGCAAATCTTGCATACAAGTTAGACTTAAGTGAAGACACATTAATGAAGTATACTAGCAAACTAGAGCATACTGTTTGTGAACTTAAAAACTGTAAAAATTGTAAGGGCTTGAAGTTTTGTAAAAATGAAGTAAAAGGGTATGTAAACTTTCCTTCAAAAAAGGATGAGGTGCTTATATTTAGTTACACACCATGTAGGTTTAAAAAAGAATATGATAAATATAAAAGTAATACAGTATTTTATGAAATGCCAACTAGTTTAATGAATGCGAGAATGAAAGATATTTATGTAGATGATAATGCTAGAGTAGAGCTGTTAAAATACATCAAAAGTTTTATGAAAGACTTTCCTAATAAAAAAGGAATATACTTAAGTGGTTCTTTTGGTAGTGGAAAAAGTTATATAATAAATGCAGTATTAAATGAACTTAGTAGAAAAGGATATACTTCAGTAAGTATTTACTATCCAACACTTTTAAAGAAGTTAAAAGATTCGTTTAATAATAAAAATGAAAGTTTTGAGCAAATGTTTAACGAACTACTTAACTCTGATTTGCTTTTAATTGATGATATTGGAGCAGAAAACAATACTCCTTGGGCGAGAGATGAAGTATTAGGTAGTATATTACAAAGTAGAATGGATAACAAAAAAATAACATTCTTTACTTCAAATTTTACACTTCAAGAATTAGAAAGTCATCTTAGTGAAACTTCTTCAAGTACAGATAAAATTAAAGCAAGAAGAATAATTGAAAGAATAAAAGAACTAACTGTACCAATTAGTTTAATTGGTGAAGATAAGAGAAATAGGGAGTAGTAGTTATGAATGTAAAAGATATTGATAACAAAATCAGTGAGTTAGTTAGGGAAAAACAACTATTAAATAAGAGCTTGAAAAGAACTAATGATATTAATGAAATAAAGGGTATAAAAAAGAGAATAATTGAATTAAACGGTTTAATTAATATAGAAAAAAGTAAATATAGTGAAGTAGAAAAAAGTTTGGAAGTAAACGTTTAAAAAAATTAAAGTTATGTAATTAAGTAAAAATATTTATATATAAAGGGGGTTAAGTGATAAGCTTTATTTTGTTATTTAGTTAAATTGTGTGAAAACTTTAAAAGTTGTTTTTTTGCTTGCAAAATAAACTATTTTATTATAAAATATTAATAGAGAATAGAAGGGATAATATGGAAGTACTATGTATAGGTGAGTCTAGAGTAGACACGGTTATGTTTATAGATGGTTTTATTAAAGAAAATACTAAAAATACTATAAAAGAAAAAATTGTGTGTCCTGGTGGATGTGCTTTAACTAGTAGTATTTTACTTAGTAAATGGGGGCATGTTACTTATTTGTCTTCAATAGTTGGGAATGATGATAAATCTAAGCTAATAGTTAATGCATTAAATGATAATGAAGTAAATAGTGATTATTTAATTAAAACTGATGAAGAAACATCTATATCATACGTAGTAGTAAACAAGTATAATGCAAGTAGAACTGTATTAAATTCTATAGCAAAAGAAATAAATGTAAAAGTAGACTTAAATATTAATCCTGATATAATTCTTATGGATGGTACAAACTATAGTGTTGCAGCAGTTGCTTGTAATAAATTTAAAGACAAAATAAAAGTATTATCTGCAAGTGTAGTAACTGAAGAAACTACAAAATTATGTAAATTATCTGACTATATAATATGTGATAAAACATTTGCTGAAATTCTTGCAAGAGAAAGAATTAATTATGATAAACCAGACACATTAAAAAGTGTACTAAATAAATTAGAAAGTATGTACAAAAGTAAGGTAATAATTACCCTTGGTGAAAAGGGTTCTCTTTACAAAATAGACGATAAAATCAAAGTAATGGGTGCTATTAAAGTAAAAGAGATAGACAAGTCTGGTGTAGGAGACATATATTTTGGGGCATTTGTTTATGGTTTAGCTGAAAATCTAGATTTAGAAAAATGCTTAAAAATTGCTACAATAGCAGCAGGCTTATCTGTAAAGAAAGTGGGAGAGATATTTAGTATACCAGATGTAAGAGAGGTACATAATATATATGGAAAGAACAAATAATCCATTTTATTACTATTATGAAACAATAGATTTGCATGGCTTAGATGCATTAACAGCGTTAATAAAAGTAAATGAATTCATAAATGATAACATTAAACTAAAAAAATATGGTATAATAATTGTACATGGTAAAGGAAGTGGAATTTTAAAGAAAGCTGTTCATGAATATTTAAGAAAAGACAAAAGAGTAGAAAAATATGAAATAGATATATATAACGATGGAGTTACCATTGTGAAGTTGAAGGAGGAATAAAAATGAAAAAGAAAGGGTTTACACTAATTGAGGTTATTGCTGTAATTGCGCTTGTATCACTTTTACTACTTTTGGTAGTGCCAAATATAACTGAAAGTTATATGAAAAGTCAAAAGAAAATATTTTATGATAATGTATTAGGTATATATAACACTGCTACACAGTCATTCTTACTAGAAGATACTAAAGTTAATAACTTTTGTCATGCTGGTACTAAATTAAAAGCAGACTTAGGAGAAGATGTAGAATATAATGTTATATTAGACGACTTTGGTCAAGTTACTAGTTTAGCAGTAAGTAATGGAAGATTTTACTATTCTAAATCTAGTTCAAGTGGAGTAAGTAGATCAGATATTTCTATAGATGATATTCAAGAAAGTAAAATTAATATTAATTGTGACGGGACAATAAGTTATCAAAACAACTGTATAATAACTGATTCAAATAGGTCTTGTCAAATATATGGTTTCACATTTTTTAGAAAAAATGCTACTATTTAGTAGCATTTTTCTTTGTTTTATGATATTATATTTTTGAGGTAACAAATTATGAAAGAGAAAACAAATGATTTAAGCGAATTAAAAGGGTTAGGTAAAATAATATTAATACTAGCGAGTGCATTCATTATTATGTATTTGCTTACATTGGGGGCTACTAAACTAGGATGGTTTGATACAAGTTATACAAAGCCTAATGTAGAAGAAGCAGTAATTAGTTATGAAAAAATTATGGCTGGTAGTGTATTTGATAAGAAAGATGATAGTTACTATGTAGCTATTGCTAACTTTGATAAGACTAACAATATGTATTATCAGTCTATAGTAAGTACTTATAAGAGTAAAAAAGAACATTTACCATTTTACGTGGTTGACTTAAGTGACGAGTTAAATAAAAGTATAATTTCCGATACAAACAACACTAAAGCTAAAAAAGCAAGTGAACTTAAAGTTAAAGACTTAACACTTCTAAAAATAACAAATGGTAAAATAGAAAAATATATAACTGGTATTGAAAACATAGAGACTGAGCTAAAATAGCAAGTCTCTTTTTTGTACGCAAATGAACGAAAACCGAACGAAAAGTGAACGAAAGTGTTGATTATCTTTACAAAATATTATATAATATCTTTAGGGGTGGTAAACTTATGAATAACTATAATACTTTTGAAGAAGAACTTTCAATTAACCAAAACTTGCACTTTGAATATCTAAAAAGTATACTAGAAAAACAAAATATTGAATTTAACGAAAACAAACTTAAAACACTAAATATAATTAATTTAGAAAATAAATATACAAATCTAGGACTACTATTATCAGATGAATGTCCATTTTCTATTAAAGCTTCTATTTTTAGTGGTAAAGCTAAACTAGAGTTTAGCGATAGAAAAGAATTTAATGGCTCAATACTTAAACAAGCTGAAGAAATTTTTGACTATCTAAATCTCTTTAATAAAGTTAAAGGAGAAATAATTGACTTATTAAGAGTTGATACATATGATTACCCAAAATACGCTTTAAGAGAAGCTATATTAAATGCAATAATTCATAGAGATTATAATTTTAATGGTAGCATATTAGTATCACTATTTATAGATAGAATAGAAGTATCTTCACTAGGTGGACTACTAAAAGGACTAACTATTGAAGACATTTATAATGGCATATCTGAAACAAGAAACCCTAAACTTGCAAATGTGTTTTATCGTTTAAAATACGTTGAAAGTTTTGGAACAGGAATAGATAGAATAATGTCTTCTTACGTAGATAATGATAAACAACCGGTTATATCCATTTCAGACAATGTATTTAAAATAACTTTATATAATAGAAATTATACTGATTATAGTTTCATACTAAACGAAGATACTCAATTTAACCCATTTGGTACATCAAAAGAAAATCTAATTATTTACTATTTAAAACATCATAAAACAATATCAAGACTAGATGCTGAAAGGGTTTTAGGTCTTTCAAAAACAAGAACGAGTGAAATACTAAAAAATATGGTTAATGATGGAATACTAACTATTAATGGAAATGGGAAAACAACAAATTACTCACTAAAAAACCGAGACTAGACAGTCTCAGTTTCAATATTAAAATTCTCTAAATACTTGTTATATGCTTTAACTTCATTAGTCTTACTGATAATCTTAAATTTATATTTAGGATTTTTTTCTTTCATAATATTTTTTAAAATATAATTAGTGAAGTAGGGGTTTCTAATAAGAAGTGGTCCAAATACATAAGTAGCATAGAAGTTCTTATAGTGTATTCCTTCAGTTTTAGAATTAATAGAACTACCTGTACCATTAATAACCTTAAATAAAGGCTTATCAATATCATTCATTATACCACATCTATTTTGAAAACCAATTATCTTTTCCTTAATTAACTTAGTACTAAAAGTAACACTACCTACAATTCTAAAGGTTTCATGAACACTATTATAATTAAATACACCTAATGCATCATACTTAACATCATTGTCTATTATATATGAACCAAATAACTCACTAGCATTACCTGTAATAATAAATGTCTTTCCACTTTCAATAGATGCTTTTATTTTATCTTTATACTTAATCATATCTTCTAAAACTAATAGTTCTGATTTTTCATCTCCAGAACCCATATAGTATATATCATATGAATTAAAATCTATCTTATCATTAATAGTCTTTAAACTAACTTCACAAGTAATACCTTGATACTCACACATCTTTTCTATAGCCCTGATATTAGCATTTTCTCCATATAAATTCATTAAATCATAATATAAATGACATACTTTAATCTTACTCATTACTAATACCTTCTTTCTTTAAAATAGCTTTAAGTTCAATTTCTTTATCAAAACATACACAACTATAAATAGATCCTTTAGTTTTCTTTCTCAAAGTAGGTATTAATTCACTATCTAAGTCTTCTATTAAAATAATCTTACTCTTTGGTATACCTGTATAAGAAATTCTTGTAAGCATGTCATACTTGAATCTTCCAACTAATACTATCTTATCAATAGTCTTATTATTTAACTCTTCAAAATCAATATCCCATATCCAACTCAAATCATTTTCAGAGTATCTTCTACTAGAATTATCAAAACCAAGCACGACTGTTTTAATACCTTTTTCGTTAACTATAAAATCTAAACTCTGTTTATAACTTAAATTATTCTCATTCTTACTAGCAAGCATTTGCCACTTTCTACCGAAAAAGTTAAACACATTAAGTCTTTTTGGTTTAAATGTCTCGTCATTCGTTACTTTTATTATGTCTTCATTACTTATTCCTAAGGTGCTACATAAACTATAAGCTGCAGTCACAAAGTAAACTGAATACAAAAAGTTACTAGGTAGGTGTACTTTTTTCTTATTTATATAGATATATCCTTTAGTAACATTTATGTTGTGGGCTAAAAAGTCAACATTTCCTCTTTCAAAATCTCCAGTTGGACACTTATAACACCCAATGTGTCCATATTGATAAAATTTATACTTTAATTTACTATGACATATTGGACAGTACTGAGCATCTATATTATTTAATTTACTCTTAACACTATAGTTATTCTTATCAAGTCCGTAAGTAGTAAGTTTACCTTTATGATTAATACTAAGCGCTTTAACAAGTGGATCATCTGCATTAATAATCAAATGAACTTTATCTTTAACACTCTTAGAAATAACACTTTTAATAAAGTCAGGATGTAAGTTTCTAGGTGGTTGGTCTCTAGTAATATTGGTAACTACTAAATGAGTTAAATCAAAATTCTTTAGTGTACCTTCCATATATCTTTCGTCCATTTCCATAAGAAGTACATCAGCATCTAGCTTGCCTTTTTTAGTATTATTAATTATTAAACTAGCAAGTCCATTTAAAACATTACTACCATTTTTATTATAAACTACCTTATAACCGTTCTTACTAAGAATTCTAGCTACTAACTCAGTAGTACTTCCTTTACCACTTGAACCAGTTATCCCAATAACATACTTAGGCATTTTAATTTTTTTTAAAACATTTTTATCTATCTTAAGAGCATAATACCCACCTATAACACTTCCATCATGTCCCATAAGCTTACTCATTTTACTAACAAGTTTACAAGTTATTATTGATAAATTAAACATAAATACCACATCCTTATAAATATTATAAACCAAAAATATAAATAATAAAATATACTTTAGTAAAAGAAGTGTAAAGAAAAATATATCTAGTTTTGTCGTATTTAATGAAATAAACTATTTTTAAGTTTATAATAAAAATAGAAAAGAGGAAAAATAATGAATTTAACATATCAAAACAAAACTCTATATATAGATCTAGTAGGAGAGGTGAACATAACGGAAGTAACAAAGAAAGTCACAAGTATTAGTGACACATACAAAATAAATAACTTAGTAGTTAATACAGATGAGGCATTCATCACTGACTATAAAAAAGCAAAACTAAAAAAAATAATAGGTAACACTCTTGACAACCCTAATTAAAAAATGATAAGATAATCTCTGATAAAGATAGGAAGTGAAGTACATGAAAATTAACTCTTTAGTACAAAATGAAGTACAAAACAGGGGTAATTTAAATAGTATAAATAACTATAGTTTTTCATGTGCAATTAAATGGATAGAATAAGTCTACCCATTTTTTCGTGTCTTTAAAAAGAAAGGAGCATTAAATATGCAAAGAAAACAATTAACACTTGTAATAGTAAGCTTACTTGTAGTAGTACTAAGTGTATCACTAGCTTACTTTACAGCACAAATAATAGGAAAGGGAAAAGATGTAAGTGTAACAAGTGCTAACTTACAAATAGTATTTACAGATAGTGATGGAGCTTTAACAGAAACTGATATAGAACCAGGTTGGAGTGCAACTAAAACATTTACTATTAAAAATGATACTAAGACAGAATATAAATATAATATAGTAATAAAAGACTTAGTAAATACTTTTGTAACTAATGGATACTTACAATACAAGATAACTAGTACAAATAATGGATACAATATGACTGAGTTTAAAGATATTCCAAAGTCTAGTGCACCTAAAGATACAATACTAGCTTATAGTGTAGTAATACCTAATGGAGTAACACAAAGTTACACAATTGAATTTAAGTATGCAAACGATGAAAGTGTAGACCAAAGTGATGATATGGGTAAGAAACTAAGTGGAACACTATTTATAACTGAGGGAACAGAAC
>ENA-UOJO01002733-UOJO01002733.1-human-gut-metagenome-genome-assembly--contig:-P57-NODE-2733-length-17760-cov-6.113866_pt1 | contig 17760 bp, 9 predicted proteins | sample MGYA00242351_ERZ723898 | MGnify/ENA metagenome assembly ERZ723898 | reverse complement strand
GGCTACGATTCCGAGATCGTCTTGCTCACGGGCTTGCGCGGACAAATCGAAAGCAGCGGGATATACAACCCCGATGCCGATGTTCCCATTTCGGACATACAGCTCCACTGGGATGCCGACCGCCTCCTCTTCTCCTCGCTCGACAAGAACCGGAAGTGGCAGATATACGAAATGAACATCGACGGAAGCAACCTTCACCAAAAGATCACCGTTGATGAGCCGGATCTGGAATTCTGCGACGCCAATTACCTGCCGGACGGGAAAGTGGTGGCGACGACCAACATCGGTTACAACGGCGTTCCTTGCGTGCATGGCGACGATGTGGTAGCCAACCTTGTCTCCTTTGACCCCGAGACGCGTGACTTGCGCCGCCTCACCTTCGACCAGGACGGGAACTGGTCGCCTATCGTGATCCCGAACGGACGCATCATGTACACCCGTTGGGAATATACGGACCTGACACACTATTTCTCCCGTATCGTGATGCACATGAACCCCGACGGGACGGAAAACAAAGCGCTCTACGGCAGCGGCTCCTATTTCCCGAACAGCACGTTCGACATGAAACCGCTCTCCAAGCACAGCAGCCGCTTCATCGGCATCATCTCTGGCCATCACGGGACGGCACGTTCAGGGCGGCTCGTCATCTTCGATCCTGCCAAAAGCCGGAAAGAGGAAAAGGGGATGATACAGGAACTGCCGTTCAAAGACCGCCCGATCGTCCCGATCATCAAGGACGAATTGGTCGAAGGCGTCTGGCCTCAGTTCATGAAGCCGTACCCGCTCAGCGAAAAATATTTTTTAGTTGCCTGCAAACCGGCCAAGGATGCGCTTTGGGGAATTTACCTGGTAGACGTTTTCGATAACCTGACACTCATTGCCGAGCAGGAAGGGGAAGGTCTGACCGCTCCCATCCCGCTGGTAAAACGCGAAACGCCTCCTGTCATTCCTTCGAAGATCAAGCCGGACAGCAAAGAGGCTACGGTCTTTATCCAGGATATCTACGAAGGAGAAGGTACGCAGGGCGTTCCCCGAGGCACGATCAAGGCTCTCCGTATCTTTGCTTATGAGTATGCCTATATCTTAGCTCCTTCCGATCACGATGCACAGGGAATACAGAGTGGATGGGATATCAAACGTATACTCGGAACAGTCCCGGTCGAGGAAGACGGTTCCGCGCTATTCACCATTCCCGCCAACACGCCGATTTCCATCCAGCCGTTGGATAAAGACGGGGCAGCCATCCAGTGGATGCGCAGCTGGCTGACTGGGATGCCGGGCGAGATCGTCTCCTGCGTCGGTTGCCATGAGGACCAAAACAGCATACCCATTCCCAAACGCACGATTGCTTCGACCAAGCAGGCACGCCGGCTGGAAACACCGGAAGGAGGTGTCCGCCCGTTCACGTTCCGCCTGGAAGTGCAACCGGTACTGGATCGTAACTGCGTCTCTTGCCACAACGGGAAAAATGCCGAACCGGACTTCCGCAAGGATCAGATGGTCACATATAAGAGAGGTATCTTGACGAAAATCAACAAGCAGTATGACCAGAGCTATCTGAACCTGCACCCATACGTGTACCGTCAGGGACCGGAATCAGACATCTATGTCCTCAAGCCGGCCGAGTTTCACGCAAGCAACAGCGAACTGATCCGCATCCTGCAAGCCGGACACCACGGCGTAGAGGTTCCGGAAGAGGATATGCGAACGCTCTATGCCTGGATCGATCTCAACGCGCCTTATTATGGGGCTTTCACCCAAATAGACCTGAAGCCTCAATCTCCCAAAGGTCAGGTGGAACGCCGTATGGAGCTGGCCGAGAAATACAGCGGTGTACGGGTTGACTGGCAAAAAGAGATTGCCGACTACGCCGACTGGCTGAAAGAAAACAAAAAGGCCGACGGCATTACCGGAGCAACGACCGGCGAAACAGTCGAAATAAAGAAGCCGACCAAACCGGTCCGCCCGGTCAAGGTAAAGGGATTCCCGTTCGACACGCAGACGGCGACTGCCCGGCAAGCCGCCCAAGGCGAAACGACCCGCCGCATCTCCATCACTCCGGATGTGCATATCGACCTGGTATGGATTCCCGCCGGCAGCTTTGTGATGGGTAACAACCGAACTCCCTCCGCTTCGCCAGCATTCAAGGCAAACGTGAAGGAAGGCTTCTGGATGAGCACGACCGAAATCACGAACGAGCAGTTCCGCGCACTTTTCCCGGAACACGATAGCCGGTACATCGGACAGACTTGGAAAGATCATACTACCCCCGGCTATGCAGCCAACCGGCCAAAACAGCCTGTCGTGCGCGTCAGCTGGGACGAAGCGAATGCTTTCTGCCAAAAGATCAGCGAAATATCAGGCAATACAGTTTCTCTGCCTACCGAAACACAATGGGAATGGGCAGCACGCTCGGGAAGCGCAGATGATTTCTGGTTCGGATCGACGGAGAGCGACTTCGGTGCTTTCGAAAACTTGGCAGACAGTACGACTGTCGATCTGGCGGTAACAGGCGTAGATCCGAAACCGATGCGGGCAAACGATCCCATGCGTAAGTTCTGGGATTTCCTACCGAAAATCCTGAACGTAAACGACCACCAACTGATCAGTTGCCCTGTTGCCTCTTACCAGCCCAATCCCTGGGGATTGTACGACATGAACGGGAATGTGGCGGAATGGACAGCCTCCGATTACATTCCTTATCCTTTAAAAGAAAAGGCAAACAAAAAGACTGCCGAGAAGAAAGTTGTACGAGGCGGCTCCTGGCGTGAACGTCCTAAATACTCCACATCGGCCGTCCGTAAAGCCTACCTGCCTTGGCAGCGGCCGATGAACGTCGGCTTTAGGATTATTGTCGAAGATATGTAAAGGCGAAAGCCCTATTCTCGCGCTTAACGCGGGGACAAGGGATTTTGGAACTTTACAAAACTTCAAGAAAGCTGCGTCCATTGCCGGCGCGATTCACACAGATGCGGACAGGGATGCGCTCTGTCATTTCCTGCACATGCGAGATGACGCCGATCTTGCGTCCCTGCGTCCGCAAACTTTCCAAAGCATCCATCGCCACACGAAGCGTCTCGGCATCCAAAGAACCGAAACCTTCGTCAATGAAAAGGCTTTCAACCCGCATCCGGTTGGATGAGAGGGAAGACAGGCCAAGCGCCAGTGCCAACGAAACAAGGAACGATTCGCCCCCTGAAAGGCTATGGACGGTACGCACCTCATCGCACATATCCCGGTCGATCACCTGCAAGGCAAGCGTTTCGGGAACCCGTTCCAGCCGATAACGCCTCGTCAACTCGCGCAGTTGCACATTGGCATAGTTCAACAGTATATCGAGCGTATATCCTTGCGCTATACGACGGAACTTGGCGCCGTCGGCAGAACCGGCCAGTTCGTTCAGCTTCGCCCAACGTTCGCTTTCCGAACGCCGGACATTCAATTCCTCCTGCAGACCGGAAACTTTCGCCTTGTTCTCCGTCTGAGTACGAAGCCGGAAAGCAAGTTCCGTCTTTTCCTGTGTGAACCGGGACAAGATAACTTCGAGTGGCTCTCCACCCGAAGAATCCAAATAATCAGCTGTCCATTTGTCTAAAGCCGCCTTTCTCCGGAGCAGGTCGGCAGAGGCCTCGGTCAGGTCTTTTGCAATCTGGTCGGCAATGCCGCGTGTCTGGTCGGCGATGCCGGATTGCTCAGTCTGAGTGGCCGACAGTTTTTTCAAACGCTCTTTCAGTTCTTCCATTCGCCGGATGTACTCCTGTTCTACGCTATCTGCAGATCGGCCATTCAAAAGTTTCTTTCGTTCTGCCTGCAAAGAGGAAAAAGTGGCACGGTTCTTTTCGTGGAGCTGTCCGGATTCTTCGGCTTGCTTTTCGAGAGAAGGAAGGAAGGAGGCGAGAGATTCGCATTCGGCTTTTTGGGCGCTTTCCTGCCGTTCCAGTTGATGGAGTTTCTCGGTATTCTCATGCCACTGACGGGCAAAGTCTGTCAATGTTTTACGGAAGACTTCCGGATTCTGCAACCAGGCTTTCTGCCACTCACTATTGCCGAACAGCAGGTCGGCAGCCGAAAGGGACTGGGTCAACAGGGTGGATTGCTCTTTTACAATAGCTTCTTCCCTCTCTTGCCGACTGGCAGCGAGTTGTTGCTTACCAGCCATTTCCTTACAGGCGGCCTCGCTATCTGCAAGTTCTTTATGGAGTTGGAGCAACTGCTGTTGCAGACGGGTAAGATGGCGGGTATGAGCGACATAGGTTTCTTTTTTATTCGATAAATCCTGCAATTGAAGGGTTAGAGCAGAAACAGGAGCGACAGGAACCTGATTTGCAAAAGGATGATGCGTGCTCCCGCAAACCGGACAAGGTTGTCCATCCTGCAACCTACCGCGTAAATCCTTTATGTTACCGGAAGCCTCCAAGCGTGCCTGTTCGATAAGCAATTGCTCTCGTTCCTGGCGAAGTTTCTCGATCTGTTTGTCCAAAGCCGGTGCATCGACAGCTTTCAGTTCCTCTTCCAGGTTCCGGTAATCCGCTTCAGCCCGCTTCAACGCCTGCTGTTTGTTTGCACTGGTCTGTTGCAGGTCGGAAAGTTGTTTATTCAACGCCGCCATCTCCTGCCGGAGCGTTTCGATCGAACGGACAGCCGCATCCATCCCTGAACGGGTGGCCGATGCTGCATCCAAGTGCAACAACAAAGCTGAAAGTTGCTCCGCAATACGTTCCTTCTTTTTATAACGCTCGCGCCAAGCGGTCAGACGGGCAATCTCCTCCGCTCCCTGTCTCCGGCGGAGGACGGCAGCTTGATATTTCTTTTCGGCCTCTTCTTTCCGAAGCATTACATTTTTCAACTGCTGCTCCGAATGTGACAGGTCACGAATGGCTGTATCCAACTGGATATCCAGTTTACGCGCCTGCAATATCTCCTGTTGAAGGGATTTGAAACGAGTCTCGGACTGTTGCTGTTCCTCCACTCCCTTTTCGTATTCATGGCGAGCGACCGTCAACAATTCCGTTGCGTGCACCAACTTATCGGCCGCTTCTTTTTGTTGTCTTTGGCGGATGGTTATCTGCTGTTCGATAGAACGGACGGCCTCTTGAAGGGCCTGTTGCTCCGCTTTCGCTTTCTCGACTCGCTGCAGCTCCTTTTCCGTTCCGGCAAGGCGAGTGCGCAAGTCGTTTTCTTCCTCATCCGTCAATAGCTCGATACCCTGTATTCGCGTTTGGATCAAGTCGAAGGCTTCTTTCGCCCGCGCATTCCTTTCAAATATCTGGCGAGAAATGGCGGAATAGAGTTCGGTTCCGGTCAACTTCTCCAACAAGGAAGCTTTTTCTCCCTGCTCGGCTTTCAGGAAAGTGGAAAAATCGTTCTGCGCCAGCAATACGGAACGCGTAAACTGTTCGAAAGTCAAGCCAATCAAATCGATAATACGGGCTTGCAGATCGGAACGCGTCCCTTGCTCTTCCTCCTCCTTGTCGAGGTTATACAGAGCCAAACGCGGATTCTGCAACCGTCCGTTTTCCTTGTCGCGTGCCCGCGCCACCGACCAGCGTGTCCGGTAGCGGTGTCCGTTCAAGGCCATGAAATCCACTTCTGCAAAACCGGAGGATGTTCCCCGCCGCAGCAAGAAACGAGGATCGCTCTGCGACAATTGTTCATTACTGACATCCTGAAGCTTGACATTATTTTCTTTCGCCTGGTCGGTACGAGGCGTACGGGCGAACAGAGCTAAGCACATCGTATCCAAAAGGGTGGACTTACCTGCTCCCGTAGGCCCGGAAATAGCAAAGATCCCGGCTGAAAGTAACGGCTCCACCGTAAAATCTATTTCAAAATCACCTTCCAACGAGGCCAGGTTACGACCTCGTATCGCTAATATCTTCATAGGGAAACCTCCCGCATTACATCGTTAAACATCTTTTCCAACTCTTCCGGCAAATCTCCCCCGAAACGGTTCGTAAAGGTATGGCGAAGCATATCCAGCGGAGCGATCTTTTGTAAATCCGTATAAGAGAAAGGACGAGAATCTTCCTCTCCCTCCTTTTTCGGATAAGAAGGGATGATGGAAGTCAGGCGTACAGCCTTATCCGCCAGTGCCTCCTCCACCCGATGCCGAAACCCCGGATCTGGCTCCGTCAGCAGTACCTGCACCTCCAGATAAGGCCATAGGCTGCGATCGGCTCCCTCTTCCGCCAACGGTAGGTTGGAAAGCGACAAAAGGACTTCGGCAGGCGACGCCGGTTCCGCCGGAATCCGATGCAGGGCGGTTCGGAGTGGGATGGGCACTGCTTCGAGATCCGACAGGCATCCGTTTTCGAGGGTAAAGGCAACAACCTGATGGTGATAATGCTGTTCGGAGAAAGACATCGGAAGCGGGCTGCCGGCATAGCGTACAGACTCGCGTCCCCCTACCCGTTGCGCCTTGTGGATGTGACCGAGGGCCGTATAGGCCAAGTCCTCATTAAAGGCTTCTACCGATATAGATTCAAGTCCTCCCATGATGGTCCGTTCGCTCCGGTCATCTTCCGACAGTTCAGCACCAGTCGCATGCAAGTGTCCCATCGCAAACAGGGCCTCGCCCGGTTGCCTTTGGCTGTCGGCATAGTCATAGAGCTGGCGATACATTCGGGTAACGCCCTCCACATAGGTATCTTTCCCTTCTTTCGAAGCGGGATAATCTCCCTGACGAAGATAGGGAACAGCCAGACAGATCGCTTCCCGTTTTCCTTCCTTATTATATAAAGGAATCAGAAGCGAATCGAAATCGATCTTGCACAGGTCGGTTCGCGGGACAGCCCCTACAATTGACGTATTCAGTTCTTCCAACAGGGGTATCGGCGCCTCCAGACGGGCTGCCGAATCATGATTACCTGCGATAATCACGATCTGCAATTGTGGGTTACGCCGGTTCGCTTCCCGCAAAAAACGGAAAAAACGGCGTTGGGCGGCTGCCGACGGATTGGCAACATCAAAAACATCGCCTGCTATCAGCAGGACATCAGTCTGCCGCAGCGTCAATATATCGATCAACCACGAAAGAAATGCCTCATGTTCCTCATCACGGTCATACCCGAAAAAGGTTTGCCCAAGATGCCAGTCGGCAGTATGGATTATTTTCAATGACATGTTTTTCCAGATTTAACAAATATGAATCTGATCTTATTTTGGGGATAAAGGTAATGAAACAAACGAACAAAGACAATAAGGGGAGCCTGTGTCAAGCGCGGGAACGAGAGAAATAGATGACGAATCAAATTATTGTCCTATCTTTGTGCCGTCAATAAACAGGGGAACTTTATGAATTGGTTACAAGAGGCCTTTTTAGAGCCTACGATGGTGCAGGCAGTCATCATTATTTCACTGGTCTCTGCACTTGGATTGTATTTAGGACGGATCAAGATATTCGGGATCTCATTGGGTATCACATTCGTATTCTTTGCCGGTATCTTGGCCGGGCATTTAGGGATCGTCGTGAATAAGGATATGCTGTATTTTGCTCAAAGTTTCGGCTTGATCCTTTTCGTCTATGCATTAGGGTTACAGGTTGGTCCCGGTTTCTTCTCTTCGCTGAAGAAGGGAGGGGTAGCTATGAACATGATGGGGTTAGGCGTTATCCTGCTCGGACTCATTATGACAGTCGGTCTGCACTGGGTAACAGGAGTTTCCCTTTCCAATATGGTCGGTTTGCTTTGCGGGGCCGTTACCAACACGCCTGCTTTGGGAGCCGCCCAACAGGCTTTGTTGCAGATAGATCCGGCCAATACCAAAGGGGTGACGGACATGGCTTTGGCGTGTGCCGTCGCTTATCCGCTCGGCGTAGTGGGCGTGATCTTGGCGATTATTATCCTGAGAGCCTTGTTTGCCGACAAGAAACAGAAAGACTTAAAGGAACAACGCGACACGACTACCTATGTCGCCGAGTTTCATGTAAGCAATCCGGCTATCTACGAAAAGAGCATCAAGGACGTAATGAAGCTGACGGACAAGCATTTCGTTATTTCACGTGTATGGAGAAACGGTAAAGTAAGCATTCCGACTTCGGAAACCTTACTTCACGAGCATGACCACCTTTTGATCATCTCCGTTAAATCGGATGTCGAAAATATTAAAGTCCTTTTCGGCGAGCAGGAGAATGTAGATTGGAACAAGGCGGATATCGACTGGAATGCCATTGACAGCCAACTGATCTCGCGCCGCATCGCGGTGACACGCAACCGGGTGAACGGTGTGAAATTAGGCTCTCTCCGCCTTCGTAACCTCTACGGTATCAATATTACGCGTGTGAACCGTGCCGGTATAGACCTGCTGGCCTCTCCCGACCTGCGCCTGCAAATCGGTGACCGGTTGACTATCGTGGGAGAAGCGAATTCGGTAAACACAGTCGGAAAGATTTTAGGGGATGAGATCAAGCGGTTAAACAATCCGAACCTCTTGGCTGTCTTCATTGGTATATCACTGGGGATGCTGTTAGGAGCATTGCCGATCACGTTACCAGGGATGAGTACGCCAGTCAAATTAGGGATCGCCGGAGGCCCGATCATCGTCGGAATCCTGATGGGCGCATTCGGCCCTCGTTTCCACCTGACAACCTACACGACAATGAGTGCCAACCTGATGCTTCGTCAACTGGGGATCATTATTTATTTAGCGGGATTGGGGATCGATTCGGGTGTACATTTCTTCGAAACGGTTTTTCGGGCAGAAGGATTGCTTTGGATCGGGCTTGGATTTCTGCTGACGATCGTGCCGGTGCTGATCGTCGGTTTCATAGCTTCGCAATTTTTCAAACTCGATTATGCGCACAACGTGGGTATGCTCTGCGGGAGCATGGCAAACCCGATGGCACTGAGCTATGCCAACACGACTGTCGATGGCGACGAACCCTCCGTTTCTTATGCCACCGTCTATCCGCTTTCAATGTTTATCCGCGTGATTTCAGCACAATTGGTGCTGATGTTATTCACCTGATCGATCAGGCTTTGGAACACTTGACCAGCACCTTTTCTCCATCCACCAAGGTAGTTGCAAAGAGATAGACGTGGCCTCCGTCGGTGATCTTCGTCCGCTTACGCAGTTCTTCTACGGAGAGAGGAAAATTGCGCACGGTTATATTTGCTTGGGGGATTGTCTTTGATAGTCCTTTACAGAGTTTTCCGGTAAAAGACAGCACTTCGTCCACTCGGAATCTGCGACCGGGAAAGTCGGAAACTAAATGGTCCGATGTATATAGATGGCTGTTCACCTGCAACATCTTCACTCCCGTCCGGACGGCAATCTGCTTAAATGCGCCGGCTTTTAAAACCGAGGCATTCGGTTCATACAAATATGTACCGACCTGACCGGCAGGAACCAATACGGCGCTACGTTCCTCTTCTAATGTAAAAGAGAAAGATTGCATTCCATCCAGTCCGAAATTGATGCACCGGACTGACGGTTCTCTGCCATCAGTCTCTCGTTCCACCACAAAAAGCAGTTCCTTGCATTCGTTCCTAACCGAAAGGACATGCACGGATGTCGTCCCCGGCAACAGCTCCAAAGTCATTTGTATATCTGCCATCGGCGAAAGCTTTGCAATGACGCGCGGGGAACGTTTCAGAAGCGCCGGCAACAGTCCGGGCAGGTTAGGTTCACAATCCTGCAAAGCAAAAACCCGCTTGTTGGATTCTCCTCGGCGTGCAGGATCGATATAGAAAGCATCGACCTCCGGAAGGGTATCAACAACTTGGGCGGCATCAGCATTTATGATCGTTATATTGTTGGCCTCCAAGACAGAAAAATTATGTTTCGCGGCTTCACAATAAACAGGAAAACGTTCTATATAAGTCAAATGTTTCGCCTTGCGGGAAAGAAAATAGCTATCGATTCCCAGTCCTCCCGTCAGGTCGCAAATGGTCCAACTTTCACCAATCAGTTCCTGTTTATAAGCTGCTGTCTGTTCAGATGAACACTGTTCCGCCGCAATCTTAGCTGGAAAAACCAATTGTCCGTTCTCAAACCACGACGGCAACTTCTCCCGGATCTGCCTTCGGACAGCAATCTGATCGACTAAAAAGGGAATATCCATTCCGGGATACTTGGCAGCGGAAAGCAACAGGCGGGTTAAATCGTCTGTTGCATGGTCTTTGATAAACTGTATTTGTGAAGTTGTCAGTTCCATATCGGCACTAAATCAGTGACGACATAGAAAAAGAGGGTGTGTCGTGATATTTGGTGGACACATCCTCTTTTCTGCGGAAAGCGAGGGATTCGAACCCCCGGTACAGTTACCCGTACACCGCATTTCGAGTGCGGCCCATTCGACCACTCTGGCAGCTTTCCTTAGGTCGTCGTTTGCGAGTACAAATGTAGGGAAAATTTAAATTCGTTGTCCCCTCAAAAGCATTTTTTTCCAATAAAAAGGGCACTCTCCTAAAAGAATGCCCTTCCTTTGTTAACGAATTTGCGAATTATTTGAAATAACGGTTGTATAAACCTTCAAATCCTTTACCGTGGCGAGCTTCGTCCTTACACATTTCGTGAACTGTGTCGTGGATAGCATCCAAGTTTAATTGTTTTGCACGAGTGGCAATACGTTTCTTATCTTCGCAAGCACCGCATTCAGCGTCTTTACGTTTCTCCAAGTTTGTTTTTGTGTCCCAAACAACATCACCCAGCAGTTCGGCAAACTTAGCAGCGTGTTCAGCTTCTTCCCAAGCATAGCGTTTGAATGCTTCTGCTACTTCAGGATAACCTTCACGGTCAGCTTGGCGACTCATAGCCAGATACATACCGACTTCAGTACATTCACCCATGAAATGCGCGTTCAAATCTTTAATCATTTCTTCATCACAACCTTTAGCAACACCGATCACATGTTCATCGGCAAAAGTCAATGCACCGGTAGTTTCTACCATTTCTTTAAATTTACTCTTCGGCTGCTTGCATTGAGGACAGAATTCAGGAGCTTCATCACCTTCGTGTACATAACCGCATACTGTGCAAATCCATTTTTTTTTCATCTTTGTAAATTTTTATTGGTTGTATAATCTAAAATAGTTGTAACACTCGTTATTTGTTCTTTGCAAATGTAGGGAAACATTCTAAAACAAGCCCTACAAAAACTCATAAATTTATTCTATCTGTTAATTGATAAAAACTATGAAACCTATCCTTTACGGCCCATGTTATATTAAAAAACTTTCATAAATATGGACACTTCAAAGATTATCAGCCTACTGGGCGAACAAAGCGAATTCCTGTTGGGACACACTTGTAAAACGATCGATAAATCACTTATACACATTCCTTCACCGTCTGTCATCGACAGTATATGGATCGGCTCGGATAGAAATATCCAAACATTAAACAACCTGCAACGCCTGTTAGGAAGCGGACGGTTGGCAAATACGGGATACGTCTCAATACTGCCTGTGGACCAAGATATCGAACATACGGCGGGAGCTTCCTTCGCTCCGAACCCGATCTATTTCGATCCGGAAAACATCGTCAGGTTGGCTATTGAAGGAGGATGTAACGGAGTAGCCTCTACGTTCGGAATCTTAGGTTCCATAGCACGTAAATATGCGCATAAGATACCGTTTGTGGTCAAACTGAATCATAACGAATTACTGACTTATCCCAATTCATACAACCAGATCATGTTCGGCTCCGTAAAAGAAGCCTGGGACATGGGAGCAGCAGCCGTAGGCGCTACCATCTACTTCGGTTCGGAAGAAAGTAGAAGACAGTTGGTCGAAGTTTCGGAGGCTTTTGAATATGCGCACGAGCTAGGAATGGCCACCATCTTATGGTGTTACTTGCGCAACAGTGAATTCAAAAAAGACGGTGTTGATTATCATGCCGCAGCCGACCTGACAGGCCAAGCCAACCATTTGGGTGTTACGATCAAAGCAGATATCATAAAGCAGAAGCTACCGGAAAACAACGGAGGATTCACAGCTGTCAAATTTGGCAAGATCGACCAAAAGATGTACACCGAACTAGCTACAGAACACCCGATTGACCTCTGTCGCTACCAGGTTGCCAACAACTACATGGGACGTGTCGGCCTCATCAACTCTGGTGGTGAATCTCACGGAGCTTCCGACTTGAAAGATGCGGTCTACACGACTGTCGTCAATAAGCGGGCAGGCGGTATGGGACTGATCAGCGGGCGAAAAGCGTTCCAACGTCCGATGAAAGACGGTGTAGAGCTGCTGCACACCATACAAGATGTATATCTGGACCCGGGAATCACAATTGCTTAGTATAAATAAAGAAACGCCGTCCCAGACTATTCGGAACGGCGTTTTCTCTTTTATGAATAAATCCTTATTTCTTCAACCACATATCCAGCCATTCGAAGAATGTACGCTGCCAAAGCACGCCATTCTGAGGTTTCAGCACCCAATGGTTTTCGTCGGGATAGATCAACAACTCGGCCGGAACACCTCGAAGGACGGCTGCATTAAACGCCGCCATACCCTGGTTAGCCAAAATTCGATAATCCTTTTCACCGTGGATGCAGAGAATCGGTGTATCCCATTTATCGACAAACAAATGCGGGGAATTGGCAAATGTACGTTGTGCCGTCGCATTCTGTTTTTCCCAGTAAGCACCACCCATATCCCAATTAGCAAACCACATTTCTTCTGTTTCCAGATACTGCATTTCCATATTGAAAATACCGTCATGTGCAATAAAGGCTTTGAAACGTTTGTTGTGGTGACCAGCCAACCAATAAACGGAGAAGCCTCCGAAGCTCGCTCCCACACAACCCAGACGATCCTTATCGACAAACGACTCTTTCGCCATCTCGTCAATAGCCGTAAAATAGTCTTTCATGCACTGGCCTCCATAGTCGCCGCTGACCTGTTCGTTCCACTCCATACCGAAACCGGGAAGGCCACGGCGGTTCGGGGCAACCACGATATAGTCGTTAGCAGCCATAATCTGCATATTCCAACGGTAAGACCAGAATTGGCTTACCGGGCTTTGAGGACCACCTTCGCAGAATAACAAGGTAGGATATTTCTTATTCGGATCGAAATGAGGAGGATAAATCACCCAGGTAAGCATCTGTTTACCATCTGTCGTTTTCATCCAACGACCTTCCACCTTACCGATTGTCAACTGATCATAGATATGCTTGTTCTCTGTTGTCAACTGGGCTATTTTATTATTATCAGCCAAATCGATCGAATAGATTTCATCTCCCATGCTCAAAGAATGGCGCTGCACGATCAGCTTATGTTCACCCAACAAAGCCACACCGGCATAATCGTACATTCCGGAAGTAAGCGGCGTGATTTTATTGCTATCCGTCAGATCGATCTTATATACTTGGGACTCACCATGCCATACCCCCGTAAAGTAAAGAGCCTTTGCATCTGCACTCCAAACGAACCCGTCTACGTTGGAATCAAAATCCTTGCTGGCGAATATCTTTTCACCTGTTTCCAAGTTCATGACCATCAAGCGGTTCTGGTCTGACTCATAACCGTCACGCTCCATGCTCTGCCATGCGATGAACTTGCCATCGGGAGAGTATTGGGGATTCGTGTCATACCCCATAATACCTTCACTGATATTGGCCGTCTTTTTCGTATTCAGGTCATACACATAAATATCCGAATTGGTGGACAACGCATATTCCTTTCCGGTCTTTTTACGACTCGTGTAAGCAATCTTGTCCGATGTAGTATTCCATGCCAACTGCTCAATTCCTCCGAATGGTTTCATCGGGCTTTCAAACGGTTCGCCTTCCATAATATCGACAGGGTTACTGATTGCCTTACCATCAAAATCAGCAACAAAAGGATGCGGGGCTGTTGTTACCCATTCATCCCAATGTTTATACATCAGGTCTGTGACAATAATACCAGTAGCCTTATCCAGGTCGGGATATTTATCTGCCGTACTTTTGACTGTCTTTACCTGTGAAATAAACAGGACTTTCTTCTCATCGGGAGAGAAGGCGAAACCTTCGATATCACCTTCATATTCAGAGAGCTGTCTGCGGCCGCTTCCATCCGGATTCATTTCCCAAAGCTGGCTGCTGCCGCTTTCATTGCAAAGGAAAGCGATTTTTTTTCCACCTTTAATCCAAACAGCTTCATTTTCGGAATAAGACGTTTTTGTAATCTGCTTATTGTCCGTCCCGTCTGCATTCATAACAAACACTTCGCGATTACTTCTGTTTTCCGGTACGCTGTAGTAGGCTACAGTATACACTACTTTCTGTCCGTCCGGAGATACATTCATCCCCCCGATACGTCCCATTGCCCAAAGCACTTCCGGCGTCATCCGTCCGTCTTTGACTTTAATATCCGAACGCCCGATCACATTTTCCGTGTTTCCTTTCTGTTGGGTCGCACGATCGCACGTTTTTCCATCCCCACTACAAGCTCCAAATAATAAGGATGTTGCCATAACCATTGTTCCGATAGATTTATTCATGTAGTTTATAATATATTGTGTTTTGGGCACGAAAGTACAAAATATAATTTATATCTTTGTCCCATTAATTTAAGAACTGAACAGTATGAATAAGATTTGGTTATTTGGAGCCTCCATATGTATGGTTTTAGCATTAGGTTCTTGTAAACCTAAACAGAGTGCGTATAAGGCTGCTTACGAACAAGCAAAAGAAAAAGAATCGACAGCTCCGGTCGAGGTGGTCGAAGAAGAGGAAGTAGTTGAAGAGGTAACTCCGGTTTCTAAACCGAGAACTTCCAACGTCAGTACACGCGCAGAAAGAATTAATGCTGCACAAGGTGAAGATGCAAGCAGACTGAAACGTTACAGTGTCGTTATCGGCAGTTTCAAGAACAAAACAAATGCTTACGCTTTGAAAGAACGTATGCAGAACGACGGATATAACGCTGTTTTGGGAGAAAACGAACAAGGTATGCTTCGTGTGATCGTCGCCAGTTTCAATGACAAAGCCGATGCTGCGGACAGCCGCGATGCAATCAAAGCAAAATACGCTCCAAACTTCCAGGATGCATGGATTCTGGAAAGACAATATTAAAAATCCAATCCACGGTAATAAAAAAGGATGAGTCTTGACAGATTCATCCTTTTTTATTGCTTGCCGTCCCGATTCCATGCTCCTCCGGTTTTGAATACACGAGCATGAAAAACTTTAATCCAATTTCAATACAGCCAAAAACGCTTTTTGTGGAACCTCAACTGTACCGATCTGTTTCATTCGTTTCTTTCCCTCTTTCTGTTTTTCAAGCAACTTACGTTTACGGGAGATATCACCGCCATAACATTTGGCCGTTACATCTTTACGAACTGCCTTTATCGTTTCGCGGGCAATGATCTTGGCTCCGATAGCCGCCTGGATAGCGATATCGAACTGTTGCCGAGGAATCAGCTCTTTCAGTTTTTCACACATACGCCGGCCGAAGGCAACGCTGTTGTCCATATGAGTCAGCGTCGAAAGAGCGTCCACCGGTTCCCCGTTCAGAAGAATATCCAGTTTAACCAGCTTGCTCGGACGAAAATCATGGATATGGTAATCAAAAGAAGCATACCCTTTAGAAATACTTTTCAGTTTGTCATAAAAATCGATTACGATCTCACCTAAAGGCATATCATAATGAATCTCGACACGATCACCGGAAATGTATTCCTGCTTGATCAATATGCCACGTTTACCCAGACAAAGTGTCATGATCGGACCGATAAAAGTCGTATTAGTAATAACAGACGCACGGATGTACGGTTCATCAATATGGTCGATCAACGTAGGATCGGGCAAGCCGCCCGGATTATGAACCTCCGTACAGTTGCCTTTCTTATCGTAAACTTTATAAGACACATTAGGAACGGTCGTGATCACATCCATATTGAACTCACGGTCCAAACGTTCCTGCACAATCTCCATATGCAACAACCCCAGGAAACCACAACGGAAACCAAAGCCCAATGCCGCTGAGCTTTCCGGCTGGAATGTCAAAGAGGCGTCGTTTAACTGGAGTTTTTCCAAAGAAGCGCGCAAATTCTCAAAATCTTCGCTGTCGATCGGATAAACACCGGCAAAGACCATCGGTTTCACTTCTTCGAACCCAGCTATCGCGTCTTTCGCCGGACGGGCCACATGGGTGATAGTATCTCCAACCCGAACCTCGCGAGAAGTTTTAATACCAGAAATAATATAACCGACATCCCCGGTACGAATCTCATCACGAGGAGACATCGTAAGCTTCAATACTCCAACCTCATCGGCATCATACTCCTTACCGGTTGCAATAAATTTGACATGATCTCCTTTACGGATCACCCCGTTTACGACTTTGAAGTAAGCAATAATGCCACGGAAGGGATTAAACACAGAGTCAAAAATCAAGCACTGCAACGGAGCTTCCGGATCACCTTTCGGAGCCGGCACTTTTTCGACAATTGTATTTAAAATGTCATATACCCCTTCTCCCGTCTTACCACTGGCCCGGAGAATATCTTCCCGAGGACACCCCAACAGTTCGACAATCTGGTCTTCCACCTCATCTGGCATTGCACTCGGAAGGTCTATCTTGTTCATGATCGGAATAATCTCCAAATCATTTTCTATTGCCATATACAAATTGGAAATAGTCTGTGCCTGAATACCCTGAGCTGCGTCAACAATCAGCAAAGCACCTTCACAAGCTGCAATCGAACGGGATACTTCATATGAAAAGTCGACATGTCCCGGAGTATCGATCAGATTCAGGATATATTCTTCTCCTTTATAATTATACTTCATCTGAATGGCATGACTCTTGATCGTAATGCCTCGTTCACGCTCCAAGTCCATATCGTCCAGAACCTGCGCCTGCAAATCTTTACCTTCTACTGTCTTGGTATACTCAAGCAAACGGTCGGCCAAAGTACTTTTACCATGGTCAATATGAGCAATAATACAAAAATTGCGGATATTCTTCATCTGCTAAACTTATTTAGGTGTGCAAAGATAGGAAATTTAGGCTAAATTGTTATACATTTGGCATACCATTTGTTATTAATAATATATGACACTACAAGAAATAAACAAAGCATACAACCGCATAGTCGGTTCATTGGACAGTAAAGAATTGAAGAATGCCTTCGATTCCTTACAGGCTCTTATTGCAGGAAGTCGCGAATATTCTTTTCAGGACAAGCTGAACGAACTTCAGGACACCTACAAATATATGCTGCGCTACCGGATTGAAGGAGCAAAAGATCCGATGCAGGAACAGATATACAACAATCTACAGGCATCGACTTATGAATTGGCCGATTCAGTCAAGCAGAAAGCAGTAGCTGTGGAATCTCCCCTATCCTATTACAGCCGCCGAAGAAGCCTGAACATACAGCCTTCTCTCACTTACAAACAGCTGCATGACCAACTGTTCTTAGAACATGAAGCCGGAAAGCACAAAGAGAGTGACGCATTCAATATTCTCATCTTTAATAAAATATGGGTATCTTCTTTTCTGAAAAGAGAGGAAGCTGAAGATATCCGCGGCATGCTACACGACAATGCACTACCTTTTACAACCGGTAGCCAGATTGTTTCCGCCTTGATGTTAGGATTGCAAGAGGCGTTCGACAGAGAAAAGATACTTTTATTGTTCGACGCAGCCAGCCATCCGAACGAAGAGGTCAAAGTCAGAGCATTAATTTCAATCCTGATCACTTTATACACATATAGAAAACGGACGCAGTTATATCCGCAGATAGCCGACAGGCTAGCGGCTATGGCCGAAACTCCGGGGTTCATCAAAACGATCCGCACAATCATCCTACGCTTTA
>ENA-UOJO01002726-UOJO01002726.1-human-gut-metagenome-genome-assembly--contig:-P57-NODE-2726-length-17798-cov-6.264555_pt1 | contig 17798 bp, 5 predicted proteins | sample MGYA00242351_ERZ723898 | MGnify/ENA metagenome assembly ERZ723898 | reverse complement strand
AAAGCGCTAAATCAACTAATAAATATTTTTAACATACTTTTTTTCAAATTATTTTCTTTATATTTTAAAAATAATGTTATTTTGTTATACTTTAAATAAGAAAGTTTTACTTATTGAATTTTCTTTCTTTTTATTAAAGGAGTGCTCATGCAACGAGTAAAAAAAGCTATTATTCCAGCTGCTGGTCTTGGAACCCGTTTTTTACCAGCTACAAAATCAATGCCGAAAGAAATGCTTCCGATTGTTGATACACCGACGATTCAATTTATAGTTGAAGAGGCGGTTAAGTCTGGGATTGAAGAAATTTTAATTATTACTAATTCTAATAAACACTCGATGGAAAATTATTTCGATACGAATTATGAATTAGAAATGAGATTAAAAGAAAGCGGGAAAAATGATCTTGTTGACCTTATTAAACAGGTAGCTTCTTTAGCTAATATTTATTATGTTAGACAAAAAGAACCTAAGGGATTAGGACATGCTATATCTTGTGCTCGTTCTTTTGTCAACAATGAACCTTTTGCTATATTGTTGGGGGATGATATGGTTACCAGTGAAGGAAAGCCTGCTTTACTTCAATTAGTTGATGCTTATAATAGTAAAAATTGTTCTATTTTAGGAGTACAAGAGGTTCCACATACTGACGTTAATAAATATGGTATTGTTACACCTTCACGCGATGTTGCTGATGGTAAGAAAATATTTAAAGTTGTCGATATCAATGAAAAACCAGATATTGATAAAGCTGAAAGCGATTATGCTGTTTTAGGACGCTATATTTTAACACCGGAAATTTTTGAAATTTTAGGAAAAACTGCTCCTGGTAAAAACGGGGAAATTCAACTTACTGATGCTATCAAAGAATTGATGGTTCATAAACCTGTTTATGCTTGTGATTTCGAAGGAACAAGATATGATGTAGGTGATAAGTTTGGATATGTTAGAGCTACTATCGATTATGCTTTAAAAAGACCAGATATGAGCGCTAAGGTTAAAAATTATATAAAAGAATTAGCAAAAACTTTTTAAAATGTTATTTTTATTTACAAATTAAAAAAAACAAGGGGTATAATATTATTGGATTTTGGAGGAAATATGAAAGAAATCAAGAAATCATTCTTGTCGGTTGATGGTAATACTGCAGCCGCATTAGCTAGCTACACATTTACAGAAGTAGCTGCTATTTATCCTATTACACCGTCATCTCCTATGGCGGAACTTGTTGACGTTTATTCTTCTCAAGGAAAGAAAAACGCTTTTGGAAATTGTGTTAAAGTTGTTGAATTACAAAGTGAAGGTGGTGCCTCTGGTGCTGTTCATGGTGCATTGCAAGCAGGAAGCTTAGCAACTACTTATACAGCCAGCCAAGGTTTACTCCTTATGATTCCAAATATTTACAAATGGGTTGGTGAATGCATTCCAGCAGTAGTTCATGTTGCTGCTCGTTCTTTAGCAAGCCGTTCACTTTCTATTTTTGGTGACCATCAAGATATTTATGCTTGTCGTCAGACTGGTGCTGCTATGCTTTGCTCACACTCAGTTCAAGAAATTGCTGATTTATCACCTATGGCTCATTTATTAGCAATAAATTCTTCTTCACCTGTTATCGACTTCTTTGATGGTTTCCGTACATCACATGAAATTCAAAATGTTGAATTTGTCGATGATGAAAATTGGAAGGAACTTCTCGATTTAGAAAAAGTTGAAGAATTCCGTAAGAGAGCTTTAAATCCTCATGGTCACGCTGTCACTCGTGGTGGCGCTGAAAATGATGATATCTGCTTCCAAGGTCGTGAAGCTCAAAATGTTCACGAAGCAAATATTGTTACTGAAGCTGAAAAATTATTCAAACAAGTCAGTGAATTAACAGGTAGAACTTATGCTCCATTTGTTTATTATGGCGTAAAAGATGCAACTAAGGTTATCATTGCTATGGGTTCTGTTACAGAAACAGCTCATGAAGTAATTGATGATTTAATGGCTAAAGGTGAAAAAGTCGGTATGGTTAAAGTTCACTTATATCGTCCTTTCTCTGCCAAACATTTAATTGCTGCTATTCCTTCTACTGTTACAAAGATTGCAGTTTTAGATAGAACTAAAGAACCAGGTTCTTTAGGCGAACCTTTATATTTGGATGTCGTTGCTGCCCTTGAACAAGAAAAGCGTCATGTTGATGTTCTTGTTGGTGGTCGTTATGGTATTTCTAGCAAAGATACTCAACCTAACCAAATCAAAGCAGTTTATGATTTCCTTGATAGTGAAAAACCATTTACTGGATTTACAATTGGTATCAATGATGATGTAACTCATTTATCTTTACCAGTTGATTCTGAATATCATGTTAATAATACTTACACATCTTGCTTATTCTATGGTTTAGGCAGTGATGGTACAGTTTCTGCAAATAAGTCTTCCATTAAGATTATTGGTGATGCAACTCATCAATATGCTCAAGCTTATTTTGCTTATGACTCTAGAAAAGCTGGTGGTGTTACAAGAAGTCACCTCCGTTTTGGTAAAGATCCTATTCGTTCAACATATTATATTGAACATGCAGATTTCATCTCCTGTTCTATGGATTCTTATATCTTGAAATATAATATGGTTAAGAATTTGAAGAAGGGTGGTACTTTCTTATTAAATACTGATATGACAGATGAAGAACTTATTCATTCAATGCCAAACCGCATGAAGAAATTATTAGCTTTAAAGAATGCTAAGTTCTATGTTATTGATGCTAATAAGATTGCTGCTGAAATCGGTATGGGTCGTCATACCAATACTACTTTACAAGCTTCATTCTTCTTCTTGAATCAAAATATCATGCCATATTCTGAAGCTCAAGAATGGATGAAGAAATTTGCCAAGAAGTCTTATTCTAAAAAAGGTGATGACGTTGTTCAAATGAACTACAAAGCCATCGATGCCGGTGCTGAAGGTCTTCGTGAAGTTAAAGTTGATCCAAGTTGGGCAGATTTAACAGTAAATGCTGTCAAAGAATCTACTGGTGATGATTACTTCGATTCTTATGTTGATGTTGTCGGTTCACTTGATGGTTATGATTTACCAGTCAGTAAATTCACTGAATATGAATTGCTTGATGGTACAATGCAAAACAATATTACATTTAAAGAAAAAAGAGCAACAGCTGACAGAGTTCCATTATGGCACAAAGAAAATTGTATTCAATGTAATCAATGTGCATTTGTCTGTCCACATGCTACAATTCGTCCATTTGTTTTAAATGATGAACAAATTGCTAAACTCCCTGAAGATGAACGTGAAGATGTTTTAAATTTGATGGGTGGTCCTAATACAAAAGGTCTTAAATTCCGTATTCAAGTCAGTCCAATGAACTGCGTTGGTTGTGGTATCTGCTTTGTTCAATGCCCAGGTAAAGGCGGAAAGAAAGCCTTGGAAATGGTTGAAGCTAAGACTCAATATCACCACGAAAAAGCTGCTGATATTCTCTATAAAGAAACTGAATCTAGAACAGATTTATTTCCATTAAATACAGTTAAGGGTGCTGCTTTCTTACCAGCTTATCAAGAAGTTTCTGGCGCTTGTGCTGGTTGTGGTGAAACTCCATATTATCGTTTGGTTTCACAATTATTTGGAAAAGATATGTTAGTTGCTAATGCAACTGGTTGTTCTTCTATTTATAATGGTTCAACTCCACTTACTCCATTTGTCACCGATAAAAATGGTGAAGGTGTTGCTTGGGCTAACTCTTTATTCGAAGATAATGCTGAATTTGGTTTCGGTATGAGAGTTGCTGTTGACTTCCGCTTAACTCAAATTGTTGAAATTCTTGAAGCTAATAAAGCTGAATGCGAAGAAGAACTTGTTTCCTTAATCAATGACTATGAAGAACATATCAAAGATAGAAAACATGTTAGAACAATACTTCCTGCATTGATTTCTGTTATTGAAAATTCTAAATGTGAAGGCATCAAGAAAGTTCTTGAATTCAAGAAAGACTTACTTGATAAATCTGTTTGGATTGTTGGTGGTGATGGTTGGGCTTATGATATTGGTTATGGTGGTCTTGATCATGTTCTCGCCAATGAAGAAGATGTCAATGTTATGGTTCTTGATACTGAAGTATATTCAAATACTGGTGGTCAAGCTTCTAAATCTACACAAACAGGTGCTATTGCTAAGTTTGCTGCTTCTGGTAAAAAGACAGCTAAAAAGAATCTCGCTTTAATGGCTATGGCTTATGGTCATGTCTATGTTGCTCAAGTTTCTTTAGGCGCTAACCCAATGCAAGCTTTGAAGGCTTTCCAAGAAGCTGAAAGCTACAATGGTCCATCTCTTATCATCTGCTATTCTCCTTGCCAAGAACATGGTATTAAAGGTGGCTTATCCAATGCTCAAATCATTGAAAAGAAAGCTGTCGAATGTGGTTATTTCCCAATCTTCCGTTATGATCCACGCCGTGAAGAAAAAGGTGAAAATCCATTACAAATGGATTGCAAAGAACCTAACTTTGATTTATTCCGTGACTTCGTTATGGAACAAACAAGATTCTCTCAACTTCCAAAGGTCAATCCAGATCACGCTGAAGAATTGCTTGCTAAATCACAAAAATATGCTGAAAAGCGTTATTATACCATTTTAAAAATGGGTAATTAATTAAGTTAGTACTATAAAAAAGAAAAAGTTGAACAATTATTTGTTCAACTTTTTTTATGGAAAAAATGTTGTTTATAAAGGGCTTTCATTTTGATTTTTGTTGACAAACAATAAAAAAAATTATGATAATAATTTTAATTGTTAGAAATTTAAGAAAGGGGATATTTTTTTAACAAGGACATTATATTTATATAGAAAGGCTTTTATGCAAAAAAAAATAACTTTTGGTGTTTTATTTTTAGCTGTTTCAGCTATTTTATTTACATCTTGTAATAATCAAACAACTAATTCTTCAAGTTCTTCATCAAGTTCTTCTTCTAGTATTTCTACTTCACTTCTTTCTTCCAGCAGTTCGAGTTCTTCTATCCCAAGTTCTTCTTCGATCAAGAACGAGATTTCTATTTCGGTTTCTGGACCTAAGGCTGTTAGATACGGCAATACGATAGAATTAACCGTTAATGTTACTGGTACTGAGAACAAAACGGTTATTTGGAAAAAATCTTCTGATTTAATTTCTATCAGCAATAATATTGTTTCTGTCACTCGTCAAGTTGAAGAAGACACTGAAGTAACTATAACTGTTCAACCAGTTGCTGATCTTTCAAAAGAATATTCTTTTGTTATCACTGTTTTAGCCCCTGAACCTGATCCTGTTTTAACTCAAGATATGTTAGATGTATTAAAGACAGACAAAATTGAATTTAATGGTACAACTACAATTGATCTTTACTCTATAGCTTCAGATAAATATTACAGTTCAACAATTGTCGAAAGCTATACAAACATGAAGGATAATTTCTGGTCAGCTGCTTATGCAAATTCTACAACTGGTAAAACAGAATATTTAATTTATGAGAACTATCAAGGCAATGCTTGCCAAGTAGGGTTATCTTTGATGAATGAAGAGAGCTATACTCCGATAACCGATGATAATGGGTTACCAGTAAAATGGGAAGATGCTAATTTGTATAATCCTTTAACTTCTTTATCTGTTGAAAATTTTACTTACAATAAAGAAAGTGGATTATTTGACTACAATGGAACAAATGAAAAATTATTAAGTCAATTATCTTCTAGTTGTACTCCTTATGAATTTGATGCTGTTAAATTTTCTTTAAGGGTTGAATATAATCAAATCACTTCTATTGTTCTTGTAACTGGTGAAGATTATCGTGTTCAAACAGGATATAAAGCTATTCAAACATTGGAGGCTTATTTCAATACAGGAGATCTTGTTAAATATCCTTATATAAATAAATATACTTTAGAAGAAGAACATAAAACTTTACAGAATGCTCTTGAAAAAATGAAGAGTTTGGAAAGTTATACAACAACAGTTCAAATTTTAACTTCTTTAGCAACTTCTTCCGCTGTTACTTATAGCGGCTATCAAGAAACTATTACTAAAGATGCTATGTATTATCAAGATTTGATTTTTGATAATCAAGGTAATGTAACGGGTCTATCTGATACCGGTACTTATGGTTATAAAAAGATAAATGATAATTTATATAATTCTTTTGGAAGTGATGCTAATAACAAGCATTATGCAACTAGAGAATTTGTTGGAAGCATTGATGATGCTAAACCATCATTTGCTTTCTCCCCAGCTATTTTCAATCCTGGATATAAGTATTATCAAGATTCTAAAACTACAGTATATTTTTCTTACGATGCTATGAGTAAAGTTGCTGAAACTTTCTATAAGGCTCCAGGAAATGAACTTTGCTTATATGGAATGTTTGCAACAAGAGGATATACTTCTAGCACTTCTTCCTTTACTCCTTATGTTGTAATTAATGATGAAGGATATATAACTCAATCATATTTCTATAGTGATTTAGGTCTTATTAAAGGCTTATTTGTTATCAATTATGGCAATTTTAATACTGCTTCTATTCCTGATGATTGTGATTTAAGTTTTGATAATCGCGTTGCTCCAACTAGTTGGAAAGATGTTACAACACTTTATTATCCTGATGAAGGAGAATCAGGTGTTGAATATCCGACTGATGAGATTATGACCACATATTTAGGAGATGAAAATGCTAGTTCAATAGTCCCTTATTTCCCTGAAGCTTTAGGCGATTGCTATGGTCTTAGTTCGACAAGTATTTATCAATTACCAAATTCTAATCGTGCTGTTAAAGCTATTCAAGTTTACTTAGACGTTCTACTTGATTCAAATTATAGTATTGATTCTTCTCTTCTTGCTTTAAAGCTTTATTTCATTGAAAAAGGCTTTGTCAATGATGGAAAAGGCGGATATACCAAAGATGGATATACTTTGGTTCCAGTCGACAGTGATTTGGACTTATTCGTATATATTTATAAAAACCCAACCAACAATTAATTTATCGGAGATATTAAATGAAAAAAATCACAAAATTATTATTAATCCCTGCACTCTTAGGTGTTACTTTAGCTAGCTGCAATAATAACAATTCTTCTAGTTCTTCATCAAGTTCTTCTTCTAGTTCTACTCATTCTTCCTCTTCAGTCACTTCTTCCTCTTCTTCATCATCTTCTACTTCTTCTACACCTTCTATTAAAGTCAGCATAACTTTAACTGCTGAAAAAACAGTTATCGATACTGGATCTGAGGATAAAGTTATAACTGTTGTTGCTGAAGTTACTACTTCTGGCACAGATGATAAATCTTTGCTCTGGACTACAAATAGTGATCTTATCACTGTTGAAAATGGTGTTGTTACCTATGTTGGTACTACTGAATTAGTTTTTGATCAATTTGTCAGTGTCACTGCTACTTCTTTAGCTGATACCAATGTATTTGCTTCAATTACTATCACTTTAAAGGCTCCGACAAAACAAGGTCAAGTTGGTGAGTTAACTTCACAGATGATCGAAGAAATTGGTAATTCTTCCATTACAGTAAATGGTGAATTAGTTGATTTTTATAAAGATTTCACTTTAGATAAAACCACTAATAACACTTATTACATGGTTACAAAAATGGAAGAAAATGCTTGGGCAGGCGAATATTGGATCAGAAAAAATAATAAAGATGGCGCCCACCAAGTCAATACTTATAAAAAAGGGGTTGTCGATGGTTTAACTGATGAAGAAGGTAATACCGGACATGCATTAGATAAAATTTATATTAATAAAGATAATGTTGCTACAAGAGAATCAGATATGAATACATTTGGTTCTTATAATTTATGGGAACAAAATCATCTTTGGAATCACTTAGGAAATTTAGATATTAATAAGTTTACTTATAATTCTAAAACAGATGCTTATGATTATTATATCGATCCAACTGATATGGATAATTTATATTTACCAACATATTTAAGCTATAGTTTAACTCCACTTTTATCAGATACACTTTTGGAAATCAGCTTATATGTTGAAGATGGTCATGTAACAAGATTAACTGGCTCAACAGAAGTTTTGTATTATGGCTCAACAGATGGTACAGCTGAAACTGCTTCTGCTGCTAGTTGGACAACAATTGATTTAACCTTTGCTGATATTGGTACAACAGTTGTTACTGATCCTACACCATATGCTGCAACGAAATATACAGAAGTTTTAGCTAAGGCTCTTGAACAAATGAAGGGTATCACCAACTATACATTTGATTCTGTTGATACTTCGACATATTCTGCTTCTTCTAGCGAAAACAGTTATGATCAATCAAGAAATTCTTTGAAGAAAAAAGTCCTTCCAACTTCTTCCGCTACTGGTCCTGCTGGTCTTCATGGTCAAGTAACAGAAGATGCTGTGTTACTCAGAAGAAGCACTTATTATTCTGGTGGTTATTTTGATAATCCATATGGTTTATCTTATACAGGATATAAGCAAAATGATGATAATACTTATGATGAATTTGAATATAGCGCATCAAGTAAAGGCCTTGTAGGCAAGAAAAAATATGAAGGAAATATTTCTTCTAAACTTCCTGGATTTAACTTTGCTCCAGAAGTATTCGGTTTCCCTACAGTTACTGAAAATGAATTTGAAAGTACTTATACTTTCACTCTTCGTGATTCTGTTATCAATGCTGCAGTAGCTAAAGAAATTTCAAGCTATAGCAATGCCTCTAGCGCTAGCCAAGATGTTGAAACACAACTTTCTATCACTGTTGATTCTGAAGGAAATCTTTTAAATACTGTTTATCCTTATAACATCAGTGGAAATTATATTGGCTATGTTAAAACAACATATTCAGAAATTGGCACAACTAAATTAGATGAAGATTTATTTGATAACTATTCTCCGCGTGTTTTACCAGAAACATGGGATGAAGTAAGTGCTCGTTATGAAACCGCTTATGGTACTGGCTATACTACAGGAACAGTAGCTGATGCTTTAAATTATTTCTATGGTGCTGATAGTTCGAAGTTCCCTACCCCAAGTCAATTCCGTTCAGCTTTTGGGGATTCAATGTCTGTTTCTAGAGATTTAGATTACACAAAAGATGGTGTTGGATGTTTCTCATTTAATATTACAGCTTCTGAAGATTTGTTAAATGGTGTTCGCCGTTTAACCGATGATAATTTCAATTATCTCATGGATAAATTTGCTGAAGCTAGTGGATATGTTAAATTAACAGATTCAAAACACACACAAACTTCTAATAGCAATAATCGCAATGTTACATTTATGGATAAAGATAGCAAGATTATGATTCGTTTCAATAATATTGGATTTAAGACAATATATGTATATTGCTATCTTCCAGGAACTTGGGAGATTGCCTAAGTTATATTTTTAGGAAATGGCTTTAGCCATTTCCTTTCTAATAAAACAGAAAGGAAAAAATTATGAGAAAAAAAATAAATAAGAAGAAACTTGTTTTACTTTCTTTGCCAATTGTTACGGCTACTTTAGCTCTTGCTTCTTGTAATAATAAGCAACCATCATCTTCTTCCACCTCTTCATCTTCTTCTACTTCTAAACCTTCCACCTCTTCTTCAAGCTCCTCTTCCACTTCTTCTTCAGTTTTACCTGATGTTGAAAGTGTTGTAATTACAGGAAGTGGTGAAAATATTGTCTCTCGTAAGCAAAGTTTACAATTAACAGCTACTGTTGTTGGTAGTACTGAAGATAAATCTGTTACTTGGACTTCTTCTAGCGATAAAGTTTTAGTTTCTGCTGATGGCTTAGTTGAAGTCAAAGATGTTCAATTTGCAGATTCAGTAGCAGTTATTACTGCAACAAGTAATGCTGATTCTTCTAAAAAAGCTGAACTTTCCATCACTATTAAAGCATCAGAAATTGTCATTGGAAAAACTGATACTTCTGTAGAGATTAAAGATAGAGAAGTAGCAGATTTTGATTTTAAGACCTTGTTTAGTTTAACAGTAGATGGCGATAGTTTCCCTGTAACTGATGATATGCTTGATTATAGCGATGTCCAAGAAAAAGAAGGATATTACACTGTTTTATGCTCTTATGGTGGACAAAATGCTTTTTTAACTATTCATGTTTCTAAAACAGTCTATGTTGTTACAAGCTCTGTTGAAAATGTCACTTTAAAAGTTAAAGAAGTTGCTGATTATAATTTTAAAGATTTATTTGTCGTTTCTATCGATGGTGAAAAAACTGATATTTCTGATGAAATGGTAACAAGTGATGTTAAAGCTGAAGTCGGAACATATTCTTACACAGTAACTCTTGGTGACACAAGCAAGACTATTGTAGTTGAAGTTATTGAAGATCATGTAATTGATGTTGTTAATAGCTATAAAACTAAAACTATTACTTTGAGTGAAGTTGAAAATTTTGATGCGACAGAATTATTTAGCTTGACAGTTGATGGCGTAGCTAAAAAAGTTACAGCTAATATGATTGATGTTTCTAGTTTAAAAGCTGAAGAAGGAAAATATCTTGTTACTTTAACTTATAAAGAAGATTCTACAGTCGTTACTTCTTCTGTTGAGGTTGTAGTAGTCGCAGATCATGAATTGGCCTTAAGTGGAAAAAATGTAACTATTTATCCAAATTTTGAAAGACTTGATGTAACATCATTATTCTCTTTGAAAATTGATGGCGTTGAACATAATGAATTGATTTCTCTTTTAGATATAACTGGTTCAATTGATTATTCTCGCTTAGGTGAAAATACACTTACTTTAAATTATGGTGGAAAAACTGCAACTGCTGTTGTTACTATTGCTACCGGAGCTCATCTTGAAGTTACAAAAAGTGATGTCATCATCATTAAAAAAGGAACTTCAATGGATGAATATTCATTTAATAATGATGTAATTTTAATTTCTAATGGTCAACGTTTTGTTGTTGCAAATCGTTATATTGATACTTCAAAGGTTGATTTCTCTGCTGCAGGTAGTTATGAAGTTGTAGTCAAAGTTCCTTATACTCAAGGAAGCACTACTGAAGATGTTACTTTGGTTTTGACTTATGTTGTCCGTCAAAATATTTTTGATATCCGTATCAATCAAGAAGTTATTGATGGTACTAAAGATTTAAGCGATAATGATATTTTAAGTGCTATTACTGTTACAGTTAATAATATTAAACAAAGCTTATATACCGATAAAGATCAAGTCACAAATAATTTGACTACCTATGTTGAAATTGATAAATCAAAAGTTGATTTTTCAAAATCAGGAATATATCCTGTTACCTTAAAAGTATATATTGATGGTAAAGACAGCGAGAATCCAACTGAAGTTTTACTTAGTATCAATGTTGTTTCAAATGTTACTCTTTCTGTTGATAATAGCGCTAAAAACTATGTCTTTGAAGGAGATGTCTTTGATCCAACAACTTTGTTTACAATTAAAGAAGGAGAAGAAAGTGTTGTTGTTACCCGCGATATGATCGAAGGTAAGGTCGATGTTTTCACTCCTGGTTGTTATACTTTAAAGCTTATTTATAAAGGCGAACAAATTGAAAAGAATGTGTTTGTAGTTTCAAAAGATTTCCTTGGAACTTATAAGACTAATATGCGTGGTACAACTACTACAGATACATCTGGTGATGATGAAGATGAAGCTACATCAACTACCACAACAATTAATAGAACATTTGTTTTTGATGGAAATGCAAGCGATGACGTGACTTCTATTTCTGCTGTTGATGAAAATACTCTATTGATCAGATACTTATCTAATGATTTCTATTTCACACAAGAAAATGGTATTGCTGTTCTTCTTCCAGTCAATAGATTGAATATGAAGTTCAATGAAAACAATAGACAATATATCTTTGCCAAAACGGATGTTTATACACTCCTTGGAAAATTGACATTCAACACATCTTCTGAGTATGTCGTTGATAATTCTTCTCCTTGTACATCAATCGATGTTTTAGTTTTAAGAAATGCAGCTGGAGAAAAAGTTTATTATGGTTTAGTTACTGAACTTGCTGAACATACTTCTGCCGATTTCTATTATAGACATTCTTTCGGCAAGGTAACATTCTCTGAAGACTTCGACTTGTCTGTCGGATCTAAAGGAACTGTTAAAGTCAATGATTACAGCATGTATGTTGTGATGAATGATGCGGTTACCGGTAAAAGAACTGATAAAGAAACTACAACTAAAAAATATACTGGAACTTATCAAGGAACAGTAGATAATAAACAAGCTAGCTTAGAAATTACAGCTTCTAATGGTGTATCTTTATATGTTGATGGAAAAGAAGTTGCTGATCTTTCTATAAGTAATATTAATTCTTTAAAATTTGGCGGTTATGATTATGTAAATGATAAGCTATTCATCTATGATACTAACAATTATGAATTTGCTTATAAGATTAATTTAAATACTGCTGATAATACATTTACAGTCGATGAAAAAGATGGATATCAAGGATTATTTGTCAAAGATAATTTGAAGGTATTCCTAGATGGATATGGAACAGGTATTGTAAAAGCTTCCTCTTCTTATGCAGATGCAGTAAATATTAATTATGTTTATAAATCTGGTTTGATTGAAGTAACTTATGTCAATGTCCGTCCTTCATTTAAATATGGTTCTAGAATGAGCTTATTCATGGATTCATATAAAAATAGTGTTGTTATTGCTGATTCTGATTATTTACCATATGTAAAAATGGAACTTGAATCTCAATATGTCAGCCAAGGCGCTAAAGTTTCAATAAGCGATTATGAAATCAATATGCTTCCAGTTAAAGAAGATGCTATTGATGAATTGATCTCTAAGTTTACTATCACAACAGCTGAAGGTACAGTTAAAAATGTCGATGATTATCTTGATTACTCTTTGGTTGATTTCACAAAGGCAGGTTTCTATCTTGTCAGCTTGACAATGGATATCAATGGAAATCCAGTTGTTAAGTATTATACTTTTGAAGTATTAGCACCACTTTATGAGAACAATCCAGTTGTTGGTGAATATATCAATGCTTCAAGTTCTAGCTATACTCTTAGTATTGATAAATTTGGTACAGCTACTTTTAAATATAGTTCGAGTTCATATACCGGAAAAGTTAATATCAATGCTGATTATACTTTTGAAACTGTTTTAACAAAAGTTGGTGGAACAGCTACTGTTACTGTTTCAGGAAGCATGACAGTTGAAGGTGCTTTAGTTATTAAATTATCTGGTGATAAATCACACGATCAAAGATTGTACTTAGATCAAAATGCTGTAACTACAGGAAATAGTCGTACAACTATTATTAAATCCTTTACAAGAAATGGTGTTACAACATACATTTATTGCACATCAGAAACTGATTTAGGTGAAATTGCGGAAGTTAAATTCTTAAATGATAAAACTACATTAGAAAAAGGTGCAATTCTTGAAGTTACTTCTGCTAACCATCATGCTATTGTTAGAGTTGAAAATCTAGGTAATAACTATAGCGGTTTAACTCTTGCTGGAGATGAAAGAGGTTCATATTCTAATGGTAATGATAGTTTGACATTGGATGGTTTCGGCTTAACATCTTCAACAAGAGGTGTTGCTACTCTCGGTAGTACTTCTTATGATTATTATGTTTCTACAACTGGTTCTAACCTTATTGTTTTATGCAATAGTGGTACTTCAACTGTCAGTGGATATGTTGTTATTGATAAAGAAGCAAATACTTATACTTCTTTAGAAAAGAAATTTGAAAGTCTCGCATATGGTAAGGTTTCTTATTCTAGTGTTGATACCAGTACAACCAGCGATCATTATTTAAGTATTGATGAATATGGTGTTGGTACCTATTACTATGGCAGCAATAAATATGTCGGAAATATAACATCTGTTGATGCTTTAGGAAATATGGTCTTTGAAGGAAGATATGTTTCTTATAGCATTAAAAAGACAATTACTGTTACTTTGACTAAATTAGGAGATTACATCTATCAAACTTCAGTTGTTACTGTGAGTGGAACATCTACCTCTTCTCCAGTTACAAGCTATATCATTCCAACATCTGCTAAGCGTGAAAGTTATTTAGGATATGAAAATGCTAATTATTTAACTCATTATGTTTTAAATGATAAAGATATTTTCTTGTTCTTTAAGACTTCATCTGCTTCTCCATTAGCTTGTAAAGTTACATTATTAAATGATCTTCTTTATACTGAAAAAGGCGCTTTGATCAAAGTTACAAACTTAGATGAAAGTGAAGTATATATCAGTAAAGCGATGATTACTAAATCAACTTCTAATACAAGAATAGGTTATTTGCCAGCAAGTGCTTTGGCTGGAACTTATACTTGTGGTGATACTACATTTACAATTGATGGATTTGCTAGTATCAAAGCGAATACAACAGGTGTAATTACCATGAATGATGTTGTTGGAACTTATGAGATGATAACTGAAAAAGTAATTAGAGCTACAGTTGGTGAAAATACATATGTTTATACATTGGAAAGCAATAATGTTGCTACTGCTGTTTCTGATACAAGTTATCAAGGAATGCTTCTTGGAACCTTCTCTTGGTTATCAAGCAGTAGTGCTGTTCATGCCTTCACTGTTGATAAATATGGAATTATCAAATGTGAAATAGGTTCTACCACTTATATCGGTATGTTGCCAAGTGGATATTCTGAGGGTGAATTAACTGTTACATTAACTGAAGTTGGTAGTGCTTATGGTTCTACAAAGAAACTCGTTGTTGATATATTAAGCGATGATATTTTGACTATCAATGAAGGCTCTAGTTCCTACTTTTATATCAAAGAAGGAACAACTGGAAAGCTTTATGCTAATGTTTCTTCTTCTAGTACTATCATTTATGAAGTTACAAAAGGCTCGGATAAATTCTACTTATATGCTCCAAGTGATGGAAAAGTAACTTCTGCTATCTCTACTCTTGTCAAGCAAAGTGATTCTAAAGTTGAATTAGGTGAAGTTGGAGCTATATTTGCGATAAATTATGGAAATGAATCTTTAGTTTTTAAATTAGCTTCTGCTGGAAAACTTGTTGTTGCTAATATGGATGAAAGAAAGACTTTGACAAATTCTGAAGGCAAAACATTGTTTGTTGATGGCTTTACAACTAGTGAAACTTCTCGTGGAAATGCAACATTAGATGGTGAAAGTTATACTTATTACTTCAATCCTTTCTATGAAAATGTCATCACATTATATGAAGGAAATGATCCAACATATTATGTTTCTGTTAATGGTGATAAATATGAATTGATCGGTGCTACAATTGATCAAGAAAAATTTGCTGCTGGAACATATTATTCAGCTAATTCCACTTCTACAACAAATGTTATTGTTATCAATGAATATGGCTTTGGTAAACTCAATGGTGCTACAGGTCGCTTTGTTGTCGACCCTGATGATGCAACTGGTTCAACATTGATCTTTACTGGTAAAACAAATGTCAATTATTCATTTAAAACAACAAAGATTACTATAGTTGCTGATGGTGTATATGCCCTTTCTGGTGAAAATAAAGGATATTACTATAATGGTACAGAAGCTGTTATGGCTGGTAAGAGTTGGAAAGATTTGGTCTTTAAGATTACAACTTATAAAGGCGAAGTAGTCTATGTTCTTTCTAAATCAAATAGCTATAATCCAACTGATTTAATCGGTGTTGTCACTGTTACTGGTGACTTTAATGTTGTCGGTGGTATCTTTACTGTTAAAGTTGGTGAAGGACAAACATTAAGTGATGGCAAAGCGACAAGCTTTACTGCTAAATTTAATCGTTCTCATGGTTATGATGGTTATGTTTTAGGCGATGGTTATGATGGAACTTATACTAATGGTTCATCTTCGATTATCTTAAATGGCTTTGGTGGTGCAAATGTCAATGGTAAAGAAGGAACATATGTTATAAGTGGTACAACTTTAACTATTACTATCGATAGTACTGAATATGTTTATACCATCGATAAAGAAAATAAAACCTATGAAGATGAAGAAATAGAAGAAGGCGATGTCCTTGCTGGTAAAACCTATGTCGGTGAGTATAACGCTGTTGATTGGGATACTTATGATGAGTTGCCTGCGACAGTAACCTTAGCTTTTGATGGCAAAGGCAATGTTAAAATGACATTTGTTTGTCCAACTTATGAAGGAAACTCTCATCCAGAATATCTTGGCACTGGCACTTATGTAATCGATAACAATGAAATTACTATTAAAAGTGGAACAGCTACAATTGTTCTTTCGATGAATTCAGATGGAACTCTCTCTTGTTCTGAAGCTACTTATGAAGATGAGTATGCCTTCGGTAATTTTGCAAGAGGAGAAGTAGATTTCGAATTGCAATAATAAAAATTAGAGGATGAATAGAAACCGAAGTCAGGTTTCCATCCTCTTTTTTGATGTTATAAATTCTTATACATAGTATTTATAAAAACAGATAAACTAAGGGAAAGTATGATAAAATGTAGGATGCTGGAGGTGAAGGATGAACGATAAAATAATAATTAAAGGTGCTAGGGTTAATAACTTAAAAAATGTAAGCTTGACAATCCCAAAGGACAAACTTGTTGTATTTACTGGAGTTTCTGGTTCAGGAAAATCCACTTTAGCTTTTGATACAATTTACGCTGAAGGTCAAAGAAGATATGTAGAATCTTTATCTTCCTATGCTCGTATGTTTTTAGGAAATACAGAAAAACCTGATGTTGATTCTATCGATGGTTTATCACCTTCTATTGCTATCGATCAAAAAACTGTTTCAAATAATCCGCGTTCTACTGTTGGTACTGTAACAGAAATTTATGATTATCTCCGTCTTTTGTATGCTAGAATTGGTGTAGCATATTGTCCTACTCATCATCTTCCTATCAAAGGACTTTCTTTGAGTCAAATGGCGAATAAAGTTTTATCTTTTCCTAAAGGAACTTCTATTTATATTATGGCTCCTATCATCCGCAATGAAAAAGGTACTCATTTTGATACCTTAAAAAAATATATTGACTTGGGCTTAAGAAGAATAAAAATTGATAAAAATACGATTCAAAAATATACTGTTCCTCCACTTCTAGAAAAAAATCAAAAACACACTATTTCTATTGCTATCGACCATATTATTTTAGGCGATGATGAAGAAAAAGAAGAATTGAGCAGAATTAATGATTCTTTAAGAGTTGCTTTAAATAATGCTAATGGTTATGTAGAAATTGTTCCTAAAAATGAAAAAGGAATACTTTTAAGTGAACATCAAAGCTGCCCAGAGTGCGGATTTACTACTCCAACTTTAGAGCCTCGTTTATTCTCATTTAACAATCCTTTAGGATGTTGCAGTGAGTGCAATGGCTTAGGTGTTAAAATCGAAGCTGATCCTGATTTAATTATTCCTGATCCTTCTTTATCAATAAATGATGGTGCTATTCCTTTCATTTATAAGAAAAATGATTCAGCAATGGAAGTGGCTGACTTTGATATACTTTGTGAAAAGTATGGCATCGATAAGGATGTTCCAGTAAATCAGTTAACTTCAAAACAGATAAATGCCATTTTATATGGACCTGAAGAAGATATAGATTATTTCTTTAAAACAAAAACAGGATCATCTTTGCATCGTGTTATCAATGAAGGTGTAAAAACAAAAATAGATAGATTATATTTGAGCACAAATTCAACATGGATGAAAAAATATTACCATGGATTTATGTCTGAAAAAACATGTACAAAATGTCATGGAGCGAGATTAAATGAACAGGTTTTAGCTGTTAGAATTGGTGGATTAAATATTGATGAAATATGCCATTTGTCATTTAGAAA
>ENA-UOJO01002720-UOJO01002720.1-human-gut-metagenome-genome-assembly--contig:-P57-NODE-2720-length-17828-cov-7.589771_pt1 | contig 17828 bp, 10 predicted proteins | sample MGYA00242351_ERZ723898 | MGnify/ENA metagenome assembly ERZ723898 | reverse complement strand
ACGCCGTAGGGCAGACGGCAGGGCTGGGCGCAGGCGCCCCGGTTGCCGCTGCGCTGTCCCAGCACGGCGCTCATCTCGCACTGGCCGGAGTAGCACATACACAGCGCCCCGTGGCCGAACACCTCGATCTCCGCGCCGCAGCCGGCGCAGATCTCCCGTACCTCGTCCCGGTCCAGCTCCCGGGCCAGCACCACGCGCTCCATGCCCAACGCCGCGGCCGCATTGGCGCCGCCCAGCGTGAACAGGCTCATCTGCGTGCTGGCGTGAAGAGGCAGGTCCGGCACGATCTCCTTTGCCAGGGTCAGCAGGCCCCAGTCCTGCACCAGCACCGCGTCCACGCCCATGGCGCTGGCCTTCCGCAGCGCCGCGGCCGCCCCGGGCAGCTCCCGGTCGGTCAGCAGGGTGTTCAGGGTCAAAAAGACCCGCACGCCCCGCAGATGGCAATACCGCACCGCCGACGCGAATTCCTCGTCGGTAAAGTTTTTCGCGCTCCGCCGCGCGTTGAACGCACCGAAGCCCATATACACCGCGTCCGCGCCATTCTGCACCGCTGCGGTCAGCGCCTCATATCCCCCCGCGGGGGCCAAAAGCTCCATCATCACCGGCGGTTGTTCTGGTTCTGGGCGTTCTGCAGCTTCCGGCGCAGCTCGGCGGCCTCGTTCTTGGCGCGGCTGGCCTCGTCCAGATATGTCTTCACCTGCCGGCGCAGATTTTCCGCGCCCTCCTGCGCCTTGGTGAGCTGGTCCGCCAGATTGACCGCCGCCAGCACCGCCGCCGCGTCACGGCTCATGTGGGCGCTGTCCATCAGCTTCTGCATCTCCGCATCCACCATGTTGCCGATCTTCTCCATGTAGGCGGCGTCCTCCTCCGCTACGAGGATATACTCCGTGCCGCAGATAGACATCGTTACCCGGTTCGCCATGCCAAAACCCTCCTTAATTCATTTCGTTGGGTATATATACTTATACAAATAGCATTATACCACAAAACCCGCCGGAGAAAAGTCTATTTTGGCGAAAAGCGGAAATTTGTAAAAAGTTGTCCCGCCCCGCTTTACGCCGACCCTTTTTTCGTGTAGAATGGAGAGCACGAATGAGAGGGGAGGTCATCGCCATGGACGGCTATATACTTCGGAACAGGCAGGAGCAGCTGACGCTGCCCGCCGATGCGGCCGACAAGCTGCTGCAAAGCGGGCAGGGCGACGCCGCCCTGCTGTATCTGGCCCTGCGCCGCTTCGGCCGGGGCGTCACGCCGGAGGAGCTGGAAAAGGCGGCGGAGAAGGTCCTTCAGGACCTGGACCTGCTGCCTCGACCGGCCCGCCAGGCACCGCCCGATCCGGCGGACGAACGCCCGGTCTACACCGCCCAGGACATCGCCGGACTGCTGACGGACAACGAGGGCTTCCGCCTGCTGGTGCCACAGACGGAGCAGCAGCTGGGCAAGAAGCTCCGCACCGCCGACTTGCAGATATTGGCCGGTCTTTACGACGATTTGGGTATGCCCGCCGACGTGATCTATCTCCTGGTGTGCCACTGTGTCGAACGGGCCCGCAGCCAGTGGGGCGAGGGCAGACGACCAACCATGCGCCAAGTGGAAAAAGAGGGCTATCGCTGGGCACAGCTTGGCATATTTGACCAGAATTCTGCTGCAGTATACCTGAAAAAATGGGCAGAGCGCAACAGGAAGTACACTTCCTATTTGTCGAATTTACGAATTCTTAACAGGCCGCCGGTGGAGGCCGAACGCCGCTACATCGACCAGTGGATGGACATGGGCTTCCCGCCGGAGACGGTGGCTCTGGCCTATGAGCGCACGGTGTTCTACAAGAAGGACCTGAACTGGCGCTATCTTAACGGCATCCTGCGCCGCTGGCACGACGCCGGCTGGCACACGCCCCACCAGGTGGAGCAGGGCGAGGCCGCCGCCCAGCGGCCCGCTGCCGCCGGTAAGTCCGCCGCCCCCGCCGGGGACAAGGACGCCTGGATGCGCCGCTATATCAAGAGGTGAGAGTATGTCATACGACGGTATCATCATGCAGCGGGCCATTGCCCGTTTCGACCAGGCCCGCCAGCGCCGGGAGGCCGAGCTGGACCAGCGCCGCCGGGAGGTCTTTGCCCGCCAGCCCCGCCTGCGGGACATTGACCGAACCCTCCGCACCACCATGAGCCGCATCGTGGCCGCCGCCGCCAAAAAGGGCGAGGACCCGCTGCCCGCCCTGCGGGTCCTGCGGGACGAAAATCTCTCCTTGCAGCGCGAGCGCGCCACCCTGTTGGAGGACATGGGCTATCCCGCCGACTATCTGGAGGACAAGCCCGCCTGTCCCCTCTGCGGCGACACCGGCTACACCCGGTCCGGCGTCTGCGCCTGCCTGAAGCAGTACTATGCCCGCGAGCAGCTGGCGGAGCTCTCCCGGCTCCTGCCGCTGGGCGAGGCCCGGTTCGACACCTTCCGCTTTGACCTGTATGACAGCGCCGTGTGGGACAGCTACGGCGTTTCGCCCCGGGCCAACATGGAGCGCAACTTCGACGTCTGCCGGGACTTTGCCCGCCAGTTCTCCCGGGGCAGCGGCAGCCTGCTGCTCTCCGGCGGCACCGGTCTGGGCAAGACGTTCCTCTCCGCCTGCGTCGCCCGGGAGGTCAGCGACGCCGGCTTCTCCGTGGTCTACGACACCGCGATCAGCGTTTTCTCCCGCTATGAGGACGCCAAGTTCCGCCCCGACGAGGTCAGCGATGCCGACGTCCGCCGCTGCGAGAGCTGCGACCTGCTGATCCTGGATGACCTGGGCACCGAGATGACCACCGCCTTTGTCCAGAGCGCCCTCTATCAGATCGTCAACGGCCGTATGCTCTCCGGCAGGTCCACCATCATCAGCACCAACCTGGCCCCGGAGGAGCTGGGCCATCGCTACGGCGCGCCCATCCTCTCCCGTATCGAGGGCGCCTATCAGATCCTGCCCTTCTTCGGCGAGGATATCCGCACAAAGCAGTGACCGCCGCACCCGTCCCGACAGGGGCGGGTGCATTTTTTTATTTCCCGACGGTCTTCGCCCGCTTTCGACAGGCCTCCCGCCGTACAATAGGCGAAAAAAGGAGGCGACCGCCATGAAAAAAGACCAGAAGACCGATTTCCTCTCTACCCGTGTGCGATACATACCCATCAACGATATACGGCCCAACCCCCAGCAGCCCCGCCGCCGGTTCGACTCGGAGAGTTTGCAGGAGCTGGCGGCCAGCATCGCCGCCTACGGCATTCTGCAGCCGCTCACCGTCCGGCAGCAGGGCGCAGTCTACGAGCTGGTGGCCGGCGAGCGCCGCTGGCGGGCGGCACGGATCGCCGGGCTGCGGCAGGTGCCCTGTCTGCTGGCCCGGGTGGATGAGGAGGACGCCGCCCTGCTGGCCCTGATCGAGAACCTCCAGCGCCGGGATCTGGACTACATGGAGGAGGCGGCCGCCATCGCCCGCCTGCTCCGCCGCTACGGGCTCAGTCAGCAGCAGGCGGCGGAAAAGCTGGGCCGCAGCCAGTCCGCCGTGGCCAACAAGCTGCGCCTGCTCCGGTTGGAGGAGCCGGTGGCGGAGGCTCTGCACCACTACGGCCTGACCGAGCGCCACGCCCGCGCCCTCCTGCGTCTGGAGGACCCGGAGCAGCGCCTTGCCGCCGTCGAACACATCGGCAAAAACCAGCTGAACATCGCCCATGCCGAAGGTTACATAGACCGTCTGGTCGCGCAAAACCAGACGACGCAGCCCCGCCGCCGCAGCACCTATATCCTAAAGGACGTCCGGCTGTTTCTCAACAGCGTGGACCGGGGCGTCCGGCTCATGCAGACCGCCGGCGTCGGCGCCAAAGTCTCCCGCCGGGACACGGAGGACGCCATCTGCCTCACCGTCACCATTCCCCGCGCAAAGCCGCAGAAAGAGGTGTCGTAACGCTTTTGTAACCCATTCCTTGACAAACCGTGATACAATGCAGTAATGGCACGGCATTTTGCCGGTATTGCCCAAACCTGATGATACAAAGGAGGGGACACCATGAGCGACGAGTTGAATATGTCCTCTGTTACCGCCGATCCTGCGCCGGAGACGGCCGGCAAGCGCGCGGCCCCGGAAGAAAAGCCTCCCAAGACCCCCGGCAAAAGAGCCGGACTGATCATCGGCATCGCCGCGGCGGTGCTGGTGCTGGCCTACGCGGGCTGCTGTGTGGCCGCCAACGCGCTGTATTCCCACACGGCGTTTCCCAACACCTCTGTGTTGGGCATGGATATGTCCGGCCTGTCGGCGCAGGAGGCCGAGCAGCGCTGGACGGAGCAGGGGAGTGCCCTGCTGGACGGCATGACCATCCGCCTGACCCGTGACGGGCAGGAGATCGGCAGCACCACCCTTTCCGACCTGGGCGTCACCGTTCTGCCCGTCTATGTCTCCAAGGCTGCCGGCTGCGACGTGCAGGACCGGGGCTGGGGCAGCGATGTGACCGCGTTCCTCCGCGGCGGCTGGCGCTTTATCGAGAGCTGGTTCAGGGCCGTGGATGTCACGCCCCAGCTGGACGTGGACGAGGCGAAGCTTACCGCCGCCTGTGAACAGCTGTCCGACACCGTGGGCTGCACCGTAACGGACGGCGGCTACCGGCTGGCGGAGGGTGAGGGCCTGTACATCACCAAGCCGCAGGACGGCGAGAAGCTGGACGCGGCGGCGCTGCGCGCCGAGTTGGCGCAGCGCTTTGAGAGCCGCGACCTGTCCGCGGCAGCCCGGTCCGTGGAATGTGTGTTCGCGGCCCACACCGCCGCGCCCATGGACGTGCAGGCGCTCCACGACGAGATCGCCGGCACCATGGCCGCCGCCATCTGCGACAAATCCACCGGCAAGCCCACCCAGTCCCGCGTGGGCGTACGGTTCGATGTGGAGACGGTGCAAAAGCAACTGGACGCCGCCCAGCCGGGCGAGGAATTCCTGGCCGACGCCCAGGTGCAGTTCCCGCCCGCCGCCACCGAGGAGTTGGAGCAGGCCATGTTCCGGGATGTGATCGGCACCTGCACCACCACCTGCGCCGGCCCCTGGGGCCGCCGCCAGAACATCAAGCTGGCCTCCGCCGCCATCAACGGCCGTATCTATAACCCCGGCGAGGAGTTCTGGTACAACGCCACTGTGGGCCAGCGCACCGAGGCCCGGGGCTTCCAGCCCGCCGCCGCCTACTCCGGCGGCAAGACCGTTACCTCCATCGGCGGCGGTATCTGCCAGGTATCCTCCACGCTGTACTATTCCGCCCTCATGGCGGACCTGCAGATCGTCCTGCGCTACGCCCATATGTTCGACCCCGGCTATATGCCCGTCACGGGCTGTGATGCCACGGTCAGCTGGGGCGGCCCGGACTTTGCCTTCCGCAACAGCACCAACTACCCCATCAAGATCACCACCAGCTACAACGACGAGACCAACCAGCTGACCATCACTCTGCTGGGCACCAAGACCGACGACCACTATGTGGAGATGACCAACCAGTTCCTCTCCTACTCCGAGCGCAAGACGGTCTATCAGGAGTCCGAGTCCGTGGCCCCCGGCACCACCGAGGTGGAGCAGTACGGCCACAACGGCTACGCCGTCCAGACCTACCGCAACGTCTACGCCGGCGACGGTACGCTCCTCCGCAGCACCAAGGAGGCGTACAGCGACTATGACCGGGCCGACAAGATCATCCTGGTCGCCCCCGGCGAGCTGCCGCAGTAAATAAAGAAACAGCCCCCTGCCGGGGGCTGTTTTCTGCTTTCGCTGTGTCTTCGCCGGGAGCAGACAGAGAAAAAGACCGGCGAAAGCCGGTCTTTTCTTTCTGCGTATCATTCTCTCCGCAGGGCTTCGATGGGGTTCAGCTTCGATGCCTTCATGGCCGGCACCAGGCCGAACACCACGCCGATGACCATGGAGAAGGCCACGGCGATGATGCACGCCGGTACGCTGATGGCCACCGGTGTCCCCATGATGTGGGACATCATCTCCGCCAGGCCGATGCCCGTAGCCACGCCCAGTATGCCGCCCATGCTGGTCAGCACCGCCGCCTCCGTCAGGAACTGCCAGAGGATGCGGCTCTGCTGTGCGCCGATGGCGATCTTCAATCCGATCTCGCGGGTGCGCTCGGTGACGGACACCAGCATGATGTTCATCACGCCGATGCCGCCCACCACCAGAGAGATGGCGGCGATCCAGATCAGCTGCTTGTTGGTGGACTCCGACAGGCTTTGCAGGTCGCTGGCCTGCTGGAGGAGATCCTTGGACTCGTACTTGTACTTCGTGGTCCGGATGGCGTTCTCATTCAGGTACTTGGCCACATTGTCGCCGGCGGCGGTCATGTCGTTGGTGCTGGTGGCCCGCACCGCCGCGTACTGGGGTTCATCATACCGGTACGGCACCGACCAGCACACGTCCGGGATGAAAATGGTCCCCGCTGTGCTGCCGGCGTACATCTGATAATCCTTAAAGTTGTTGATCACCGGTCCGCTGCTGGACCGGGAGGACACCACACCCACCACGGTGAACGGCATCCCGTTGATCTCGATGGTGCCGCCGATGGGGTTCTCGCCCTGGAACAGCGACTTTGCCGACTTCGCGTCGATCAGCGCCACATTCCGCCGGTTCTCATAGTCCGCCGCCGTGAAGGAGCGTCCGTAGTTCACCGCGTAGTCCACGGCCGTCAGATAGTGGTCGTCCACGCCGTACAGCGACCCGCTGAACGCCGTATTGCCCACGTATACGTTGTCGCACCAATCCCGGGAGTAGTACATACTCACCAGCGACACGCTGCCCAGCTTCTCCATCTCATCCCGCATCTCCCGGGTCACTGGGTCGATACCCTCCGGCAGCGCCGAGTAGTTCAGGTCGAAATAGTTTTGGCTGTCCGTGGCGCCGATGGTCACCCGCACCACGTTGTTGCCCGCGCCGATCAGGTTCTGCTTGATCTGCTCGTTGGTGCCCTGAATGGTGGACACGATGGTGATGATCGCGGCGATACCGATAATAATGCCCAGCATGGTCAGAAACGACCGCAGCTTGTGGCTCCACACGCCCTGAAAGGCGAGATTTATATTTTCCAACATATGGTTATCCCGCCTCCTTTATATGCCGTAGTTGTACAGCTGGTCGGTCGTGGCCTCCTGGGTGTGGGCACCCTCCACCACGTCGCGTCCATAGGGGAACGCCACGTAGTCGTCGATGGTCAGCCCGCCCCGTATCTGGGTGTAGCTGCCCCACAGATCCCGGCCGGTCTGCACCCACCGCTGCTCCAGTCTGCCGTCCTCGCCCCGGGCCATCACATAGCTCTTGCCGTTGTCGGTCCGGATAAACATGCTCTGCAAATACAGTGAGCTGCCGCTTTCTTCCGCGCTGGTGTCCTTCTGGTACTGTATATCCACATAGTCATTGGGCTGCAAATTCGCGTCCTCGGTGACAAACACCTTGAAGGGGTAGTAGGACACGTTACTGTTGCCGTCGCCCCAGTTGTTGCCGTTGCTGGTGGGATAGTCGTCGATGGACACGATGGTGCCCTCGCAGGCCGCTCCGGTCATCCAGCTGCTGATGGATACGGTGTCGCCCACCTGCACGCTGCCCAGATCCATCTCGCTGAGGGTGCCGGTGACGTAATATCCGCCGCCACCGGACAGCTCCACCACGGCCTCGCTGTTGTTATAGGCCTCGTCCGGGTCCCGCACGGCCTTCACCGTGCCGTCGAACTCCGCGTACACGTTGCCGTCGCCCAGCTCCGCCAGCTTCTTGTCCAGCTTCAGCTTCGCCACCTTCAGGTTGACCTCCTGCTCCTTTACCGCCTGAGCCTTCTCCAGAATGGCCTTGTTCAGATCCAGCTGGGTCATGGAGGACTCCAGCAGCTCCTGGATTTGGGCGATCTTCCGCTGCAGCTTAGTCACCGTCTCGCCGTATGTTTTTTCCGGGTCGGAGAAGAAAACCTCGGGCGTCATCAGCACCATGCTGATCTCCGTCTTTGCCTCCGTGGCGGGCTGCCCCTCGGAACCCGCCGTCCCGGCGGTATACTGCCCGGTGATACGGATGCCCCACTGGTTATCCAGCAGGCCGCCCTTGATGTCGCCGCGGCGCGTCACAAGCACCACATAGACCTCCACCTTGGGGTTTGCCTCGCCGATGGGCTTGTTCAGCAACGTGAGGATCTCCTTGGCGGCCTCGTCATTCAAAGGCTTTTCCAGCGGCCACAGAATGAAAAACGGGTTCTTAGCTGTGCCGCCGGGGGTCTCCGCGTCCGCCGGTGTGATGTTCACCGGCGCGGTGATCTTTGTCTCGTCGACGACGGAGGAGGGGTCGTCCTTGATGGCCTTTTCCAGCTCATCCTGAAGCTTTTTCAGCTCCGCCTGCAGCGTCTCCTTGTTCTTCGCCTTCTTCAGCAGCTCCAGCTCGTTTTTCATGACCTCCAGGTTCTCCGTCTGCCGGTCATAGTCGATCTTGGCGCGCTCCACGGTGGCCTGTGTCAGGGTGGAGTCATAGCTCACCAGCGCCGTGCCCTTCTTGACGCTGTCGCCCTCCTTGACCCACACCTTCTTCACCGTCTGGCTCTGGGAGATGTAGATCTTCTGCAATTTGTCCGTGGTCACCATGCCGCTGGTGTTGGAGGTGTCTCCCCAGTAGTCGGTCATGGCGCACTCGTTGACGGCGTATACGTTCACGTCGCCCCGCTGGGCGTTCCGGGCGATGGTCAGTCCGCCCCACACCGCGCCGCACACACCCACCACGCAGGCGGCGGCGATAATGCCCTTTTTCAGCTTCTTGCTCATGCGGGGCTTCTCGCCGTCGGGGCGCTTTTCGCCGATATGCAGCTTTTCCCGCAGCGTCAGCTTCTCACTCATAGTCGTCACCTCCCGACAGTACGCCGTCCCGTATGGTCATGACCTTGGCGGCGTGGTTGGCGATGGAATGGTCGTGGGTGATCATGATGATGGTGGAGCCGCCGTCATGCAGCTGCTGAAACAGCTCCATCACCGCCGCGCCGCTGGCACTGTCCAGCGCGCCGGTGGGCTCGTCGGCCAGCAGCAGCTTCGGCTTACCCACAATGGCCCGTGCGATAGCCACCCGCTGGCACTGTCCGCCGGACAGCTGGTCCGGCCGGTGGTCCACCCGGTCGGAAAGCCCCACCGTCTCCAGCGCGGCCCGGGCCCGTTCCAGCCGTTCCGCCTTCTTCACCCCGCCGTACAGCAGGGGCAGCGCCACGTTTTCCAGCGCCGTCAGCTTCGGCAGCAGATTAAAGCTCTGGAACACGAAGCCCAGCTCCTTGTTCCGCACCTCCGCCAGCTGCTTGTTGTTGCAGGTGGTCACGTCCCGCCCACCCAGCAGATAGCTGCCGCTGGTGGGCACGTCCAGACACCCGATCAGGTTCATCAGCGTGGTCTTGCCGCTGCCGGAGGGGCCCATAATGGCGAGGTATTCCCCCTCCTCCACGTCAAGGTTCACGTTTTTCAGGATATGTGCCACGGACTTTCCCATGGGATAGTCCTTGCATATATCGCGCATTTCCAAAATCATGCTCAGCCCTCCATCGGCGGAATGACCGCTGACGCGGAGGCGGCCTCGCCGCCGGGAATCACGGCTGCGGTGCTGCCGTCGTCCGTGACGGTGTCGTTCTCAGCGGGCATATCGCCGCCGTCCATGCCGTCCATGGGCACGTTTTCGTCGATTTTTTCACCGCCGCCCTCGGGGTATACCTCGCCGCCGCTGGCGCTGGGGTCAAAGGTGGCGTCGTCATAGGTGATGCACGTCATGCCCGCCTTCAGGCTGTCGTCGGGATAGGCGATATAGTCCTCCGCCGTCAGGCCGTCCGTCACGGGATAGGTGTCCGTCTCCGTGTTGTACTCGCCCAGGGTGACGCTCCGCTTTTCCAGCTTGCCCTTGCTGTTCTGAGCCCACACCCAGGGCTTGCCCTCGGCGTCGTTGATGAAGTAGCTGGGCAGGTTGATCAGGCTTTCGTCCTGGGTGTCCTCCTGACCGTAGTCCGGCTCTATGTACACGTGCTGGCCCATCAGCAAGCCCTCGCCGTCGCCCTCCAGCGTCACATAGAAGGGATACTTGCTGGACATGGCCGTGTCGCTGTCGCCGTAGTCGCTGCGGCTCTGCTGGGCGTTGTTCCAGTCGATGGAGCTGATGCTGCCCTTCCACGTCTGGTCGCTGACCCGGGAGCGGATGACCACCGCCGTGCCCTCGGTCAGCACGCTGGCGTTGTTTTCATTCACATAGCCCTTGATGCGGAAGCCGCCCGTCTCCACGATGGTCATGAACGGCAGGGCGTTGCCGGAGTTGTCCGTGCCGCCGTCCGGGTTCAGGGACTGCACCTCGCCGTCCACCGGGGACTTGACGGTGCTGTCGGCGGTGTTGGCCTTCAGCTTCTCAATGTCCTTTTTCTTGGTGGCGATGTTGGCCTTCGTCTCCAGCACCTTCACGTTCTGCTCCCGCAGATCCAGGGCGTACTGCCGCTTGGTGGCGTCGTCATAGGTGCTGTCCATCAGCTTCTGTATACGCTCCAGCTCCGCCTGCTGGTCCTCCAGCGTGGCGTTCAGCTGCTCCAGCTCCAGCTGGGCCATCTCCAGGTCGGTGCGGATCTGGCTGAGGTCATAGGTCAGCAGCACGTCGCCCTTTTTCACGCTGTCGCCCACCTTCACCTTGATGGTGTCGATGGTCATGGCGTCGTTTTTCTTGATGGTCGTCTCGCCCAGCGGGCTGACGATGCCTGCGAACCGGTCCGCCAGACCTACGGACCCCAGCCCGCAGATCATAGACACCGACTGCACGGAGGCCTCGCCCTCCGCTGCGCCGCAGCCGGACACACAGCCAAGCAGCATCACCAGCGCCAGTACAAAAGCCGCTTTTTTCATGTCGTGTTCTCCTTTTTCCTTCCCGCGCGCCCGCGGGATGATTTTCCTATTTACTTAGACGGCAGAAATTGTCATTCCGTTCCGCCGCTGCCCCCGACAATATCATATCATGCGCCTGCCCCTCAAAATGTGAACAAATCGTGAACACACGCTTAAGACCTTACTAAGGTTCCGTATCAAAACGGTGGCAAAACGCCCCGCGGAATATTGACAGCGTGCGGGGGAGTGTCCTATTATTATGGTGTGCCGTGTCCATCCCGGACATCTTACCGGTGTACGGGTGCCTTTTCGGCGGACACGGCCCGCGTACGATACCACCGGCAGGAGGTTTTGCCATGAACAAAAAACGTATCCGCCAGATGGACCTGGCCCTGCGCCGCCGCCTTTCCGACCGTCCCGCCGCGGACTATTTTGCCCCCGGGAACGCCCTGCTCCGCGCCATTGAGACCGAGGGCTATATGCAGCGCTTTGCCGGGCTGTTCAGCGGCGCGCGCCTCCGCTGCGCCGACGTGCTGGCCCTCTGCCGCCCGGAGCTGGAGACGCTGTGCCCCGGCGAACCGTCCGAGGGCTGGCTGGCCTATGCCTACGACTATGCCCGCCGCCTGCTCTACCCGGAAAAGACCGATGCGGAGCCCTTCGCCCCCGGTGCGGTGTTCCTGCTGTCGGTGCTGCAGGTGCTGTTTGCCGCCGAGGCGGAGCTGCTGCCCCACGACCCGGCCTGGACCTTCGATTTCCTGACCGATGATGAGCTGGCCGGCAGTCCCTGTGCCCCGTCCTATCAGCGCTTCCTGCGCCTGTGGAGGCGGGAGTTCGTCTATGAGCTGATGCGTTTGGGACTGGAGGTCACGCCCTACCGCACCCTTGAGCATATCGCCGGTGTCCACCACCTCGCCGTCACCGCCGCCCGCGCCCTGCGGAAAAGCGGCGTGGCCGTGGACGTGGCCCTGGTCTCCGGCGCCGCCGCCGGCCACGATCTGGGCAAGTTCGGCTGCCGCCCCGGCGAGCGCGTGCCCTACCTGCACTATTTCTACACCGACCAGTGGTTCCGCCGCCGCCGGATGACCGATATCGGCCACGTGGCCGCCAACCACTCCGTCTGGGACCTGGAGCCCGACTACCTCTCCGTGGAGGCGCTGCTGCTGATCTACGCCGACTTCCGCGTCAAGCAGCTCCACGATGCGCAGGGCCGGGAGATCACACGTATCTCCACCTTGGCTCAGGCCTTTCAGGTGATCCTGGATAAGCTGGATGACGTGGACGGCGAGAAGCAGAAGCGCTATACCCGGGTCTACGCCCGGCTGGAGGACTTTGAGCAGTTCATGGTCAGCTGCGGCGTGGATGTCACCATGTCCGGCGGCGATACGCCCCCGCTGCCGGAGAAGCACACCGCCCTTATGACCGACGACGAGGCCCTCCGCGCCCTGACGCTCCGCTGCGTGGGCCACAATATGGAGCTGATGCACCGCCTCACCGACCAGCGCAGCTTCGCCCGTCTGCTGGAGGAGGCCCGCGGCGAGACGGATTGGCGCCGTCTCCGCGCTTATCTGGCGGTGATGGAGTCCTACTCCCTCTATCTGCATATCCCACAGAAGGTCCAGACCCTGACGTTCCTCTACGAGCTGCTGATGCACCGCGAGGGCGATATCCGCCGTCAGGCGGCGGCGCTGCTGGGCGAGATCATCGCCGGCTTCCACGCCGGCTACGCCAAGGAGCGCCCCGCCGACATCCGTCCGGACCCCCGGGCCATCACCGACGTGGACCAGTGGAGGCTCTATCTGGACAAGATACTGTATCCCGACCATAAGCTCATGCCCCAGCACCGCCGCTGGATCGGCTATACCCTGAAATTCGCCGTCGGCTCCCTGCTGAGCCACTGCCCCGGCCGGGAGGAGCGCTTCCTGGCCCCGGTGTTCGCCTACTACCGCAGGCCGGAGGATCTGGACGACTACACCGCCTTCCAGCTGCTGGATACCGCCGCCGCTCTGCCGGATACGGCCTATACGGCCAGCCGCGCCCGGCAGATGACGGCCTTTGCCGCCGCCCTGTCCCTGCGTAAGGACCTGACCATCCGCATGGCCGCCGTGCTGCTGCTGGACCGTCTCGCCCGCCTGTACCCGGAGGACGGCCGCGCGCTGGAGGCCGTGACCGCCGTCCCCGACGGCGACAGCGGCACCCTGCGCTATCTCAAGCAGGATGTGCTCTCTCAGGGCGCGCCCCTTCTTCTGCCGGAGGACGTGGTCTCCGAGATCTTCCTGGACAACCTGAAGACCGCCACGCCGTGGATCACCAAGCAGGGCAACCTGCGCCTGCTGACGGACTTTGCCCGCAGCGGCAAAAGCCCCGCCCTCCATATCGCCACCCACCTGTCCAATCTCATCAAGGTCAGCGACCGCGTCACCGTCCGCCACAGCGCCGGCAACGCCCTGCTGGCCCTGGCGCCCCGACTGACGGCCGACCAGCGCAACGAGGTGGCGGTGGAGCTGTGCCGCGGCCTGGAGCTGGGCCAGCAGGAGTTCACCAAGTATATCCCCGACTACCTGGGCCGTTTTGCCCTGTGGCTGCCCCCGGCGGAGCTGGATGAGGTGCTGGACGACCTTCGCGTGAACCTCAGCTCCTCCGACAGCCGCGTTACCGCCTCCGTGCTGGATACCGTGGGCGTCATCTATGAGGCGTACGATGCCTATCGCTCCCGCTTCCCGGAGACGGACGACGCCTACCGCCGCCGCCGTGAACGGCTGCTGGGCCTGCTGATGCGGGGCCTCAGCGGCATTGACGGCGCCACCCGGCAGGAGGCCCTGTTCGTGTTGGGCCGCCGGGTCTTCGGCTCCGGAGAGCTGGGCCGCCACGAAAAGCGCCGCGCCTTTATGCTCACCCAGCGCAAGCTGCTCTCCGCCCAGGACGAATTCCCCGGCGAGGGCCTGACGTTCTACTACCGGGCCGCCATGCTGGGCAAGCTCTACCGCTTCATCACCGAGGAGCGCCTGTTCCACAAGGGCTTTGACTTCGGCGCGCCCCGCCCCGTGGCCTTCTTCCCCGGTACCTTCGACCCCTTCACCCTGTCCCACAAGGGCATCGTCCGGGCCATCCGCGACCAGGGCTTCGAGGTCCTGCTGGCCATTGACGAGTTCTCCTGGTCCAAAAAGACCCAGCCCTACCGCCTGCGCCGGCGCATCGCCGCCATGGCCGTGGCCGACGTGTTCCACGTCAGCATTTTCCCGGAGGACTTCCCGGTGAACATCGCCAACCCGGAGAACCTCCACGAGCTGCGCGCCGCCTTCCCGGGCCGCAGCGTGTCCATCGTGGTGGGCAGCGACGTGGTGCTCCACGCCTCGTCCTACAAAAAGTCCGTCACGCCGGACTCCATCCACACCTTCGACCACGTGGTCTTCCGCCGCACCGAGCCGGATGCCGAGCCGGCGGATTACAGCTGCATCACCGGCAAGGTGCTGGAGCTGACGCTCCCGCCCCAGCTGGAGGAGATCAGCTCCACCCGCATCCGCGAGGCGGTGGATGCCAACCGCGACATCTCCAACCTCATCGATCCCACGGTGCAGGAGTTCATCTATCGCCGCGGCCTGTACCTCCGCGAGCCCCAGGACAAGCCCGTTCTCCGCACCGAGGACCTGAGCTTCCTGCCCGCCTCGCCGGAGACGGCGGAGAAATTCCTCCGCACCATGCTCTCCGTGCCCACCGCCGCGGCGCTGCGGACGCAGATCGAGAGCCGCGGCGACGACGTGATGGTCTGCCGGGACACCGACGGCACCATTCTGGGCGCGGCCAGCTACGCCTGCCTGGACTCCGCCCGCCTCTTCGCCCGCCTGGGCGACCCGGCCCTCTCCGGTCTGGTCCGCCAGAACGCCGGCGGCCGCACCCTGCTCATCAGCGGGCTGTTCGTGCCCCGGGGCGAGCGCCAGAGCGACCTCTGCCAGCTGCTCATCACCGAGGTGCTGACCCTGGCCCTCAGCCGTGAGTTCACCTATGCCCTCTACCTTCCCCTGGAGGGCGCCGTCTCCGGCTACGGCCGCCAGCTGCTGACGCTCCAGGGCTTCGTCCCGGCTGGTGACAGCACGGACGCCCTGGCCGTGGATATGCGCTGCCCCATCGTCCTCAGCCGCAACGTGGACACCGCGGTGAAGGCGCCCTTCAGCTCCTCGCCCCGTGTGCTTGCCGCCATCGCCGCCGCCCACCGCCGCCTGCAGGCGGCGCTGACAAAGCTGCAGCCCGGATCTCTGGTGCTCAGCCTGTCCGCCGGCGTCATTTACCACCGGCTGCTCCAGCGTATCACCGGCCGCAACGGCGTCCCCGCGGAGCCCACCACGCCCCGCGTCCTCGGCCCGGATATCTGCGTCCCCTACGGCAAGATCCTCCGCGGCGTGGCCGTGCCCAACACCGTCACCAAGACCCTGCGTACCGACAAGGTCTACGAGCCGGACCTCAGCACCTATTCCATCGAAGCCTACCCGGACTACTCGCCCCTGCCCGACCAGGTCCGCACCATCCACGCCTTTGCCCGCCCCGTCATTCTCGTGGACGATATGCTCCACGACGGCAAGCGCATCCGCCGCCTGGCCCCGCTGCTCGCCGAGACGAACACCCCCGTGGATCAGGTGCTGGTGGGCTACCTCACCGGCATGGGCCGCGATCTCATGGAGCAGCTGGGCTACGACGTGGACGCCATCTACTACCTGCCCAACCTGCGCCTGCGCTTCGTCGAGTCCACGCTCTATCCCTTCATCGGCGGCGATACCGTCCGCCGCAGCGAGGCCCTGCCCGGCGGCCTTCAGCCCGCCGTCAACCGCATCCTGCCCTACACCGCCCCCGAGTACACCGGCATGGACGATGAGACCGCCTGGGAGCTCTCCCTCTGCTGCCTTGAGAACGCCCGCGACATTCTTCTGGCCCTCGAGACCGAGTTCCGTTCCCTCTACGCCCGCAACCTCACCCTCAGCCGTCTCGGCGAAGCGGTCATCCTGCCCCTCTGTCCCGACAAGGGCGGCTGCATGACCTACGATCTCTCCCGCGCCGCCAGCACGTATTTGGAGGGAGATATAGAGCTTCTCAAACGTATGCGCCCCGCGAGATAATGCACCGTCTTTTCCGCCCTGCCATCGTCAAATCTCCTCGACGTACACACGGTACGCCTTCGTCGGTTTGCCATCGGCAGGACGCAAAATCCGGCACATTCTCTATTCCTCAGGGGGGGGCCTGCGCCTCCGCGCCTCGGCTTGACACAAAATCTGAACCTTTATCAAGACTGTGCGGCGCCGCCTCGTCATCGGCAGGACGCAAGATCCGGCACATTCTCTATTCCTCAAGGGGGGGCCTGCGCCTCCGCGCCTCGTCTTGACACAAAATCTGAACCCTTATCAAGACTGTGCGGCGCCGCCTCGTCATCGGCAGGACGCAAAATCCGGCACATTCTCTGCTCCTCAGGGGGCCTGCCGTGGCGTGAAATTTGCGCGTCAGCACCCCGCCGGAGGCAAAAAGATAGAAACAGGAGAAGCTACTATGATCGATCTCAACGATACCAACCTGCCGCGCATCCCGTCTAAGTGCCGCGTCACCCTGCTGGCCCTGGGCGATGTGGGCAGCACCCTGCTGATGGGCCTGCGGCTCATGGGCGGCGACGTGATAGGCTCCATCGGCATCTGCGACGTGCGCCCCGGCGTCTCCGACCGCTGGGAGTTCGAGCTGAACCAGATACAGTCCCCGGACGGTGCGGCGCTGCCCCCGGTGGACATCATCGCGCCGGAGCAGCTGTTCGACGGCGACGTGTTCCTGTTCTGCGCCTCCCGGATGATCCCGGATACCTCCGTTACGGCGGGGGATGTCCGCATGGCCCAGTACGGCCTGAACCGGGAGCTGGTGTCCGTCTACGCCCGTATGGCCCGGGACAGGCGGTACAGGGGCCTGTTCTGCGTGGTCAGCGATCCGGTGGACCCACTCTGCCGTGCCGTCCTGTGTGAAAGCGGCCTGTCCCCGGCCCAGGTCCGGGGCTTCGGCCTGGGCGTTATGCACGCCCGCGCCCTGTACTACGCCCGGAGGGACCCCCGCTTCGCGTCCTACCTTACCGAGGGCCGCGCCTTCGGCCCCCACGGCGAGGACCTGGTGCTGGCCAACTCCATTGCGCACTACGACGACGCCCTCTCCCGTGAGTTGACGGAGAAGGTGGCCCACGCCAATCTGGAGATGCGTAAGCTGGGCTACAAGCCCTATGTGGCCCCGGCCCTGTCCTCCGGCGCGCTGAGCCTGCTGGCCCTGCTGCGGGGGCAGTGGCATTATTCCTCCGTCTACGACGGCCAGGTGTTCATGGGATGCCGCAATCGTCTGACCCCCGCCGGCATCGAGACGGAGGCGCTGACCCTGCCGCCTGCCCTGCAAAAGCGTATCGACGACACCCGCGCCAAGCTGAACGCCATAGAATAACGGAGGTATCCGCCATGCTCACCGTTCTGCTCCCCGAAAACGACCGCAGCCCCGCCCTGCGGGACCTGCTGGTGCCCCTGCTGCCCCCGGGCAGCGATATCCGCGACCCCGATGACGGGCTGGAGGACCTGGCCGGCCGCCGTCTGCTGTTCGCTGTGGCGCTGGACGAGGGCGGCTGCAATATGGCCTATTACCGTATGCTCTCCCGCCTGCGCCGCAGCACGGACCTGCTCTCCGACAGTATCGGCGCGTGCATCGTCACCGGCGTGGGCGAGTTCTACACCAAGGATGTGGCCCGGGACATGGTCTTCGCCGCCAACCAGGCGGGCTGCGGCTTCCTCGGCCGCCCGCTGGTGGAGGCCACCGGTTCCCTGCGGAATTTCCGCACCCAGGCCCAGATCGGCGGTACCGACGAGGTCACGGCCTTCCATGCCGCCGTGGCGGAGCTGCTCTCCCGCCTGGACGGCTGGGAAAAGCCCGCCCCCATCCGCCATGTGCTGGCTCTCCACGCCTCCCAGCGCGCCACGTCCAACAC
>ENA-UOJO01002718-UOJO01002718.1-human-gut-metagenome-genome-assembly--contig:-P57-NODE-2718-length-17839-cov-5.013102_pt1 | contig 17839 bp, 18 predicted proteins | sample MGYA00242351_ERZ723898 | MGnify/ENA metagenome assembly ERZ723898 | reverse complement strand
TGGATAAAGGTAACAGTACGGTGTTTTTTTCGGCAACACTGCTTCCGTTACAGTATTATCGGAAGATGCTGAGTACAAGAAGTGAAAACTTCGGTATGTATGTGGAATCACCGTTTGAACAGAAAAAGAGGTGCCTTATGATTTGCCGGGATGTCAGCAGTAAGTATACCCGAAGAGGCTATGAGGAATACAGAAAGATTGCAGAATATATTGCGAGGATGAGCTGGCAGAAGAAGGGAAATTACATGGTATTTTTCCCGTCTTACCGTCTGATGGAAGATGTTTATCAGGTTTATCAGGATGAATTTTCTGTTTCCTGGGTGCGCTGCATCAGCCAGCATGCTTCAATGACGGAACTGGAGCGTGAGGAGTTCCTGGAGGAGTTCACAAAGGAAACTGAAGAAACACTGGTAGGATTCTGTGTTATGGGCGGTATTTTTTCGGAAGGAATCGATCTGATCGGTGATCGGCTGATTGGAGCCGCGGTTGTGGGAACCGGACTTCCACAGGTAAATTGTGAACGGGAGATTTTGAAAGGGTATTACGACGAAAAAGGCGAGCAGGGATTTGATTATGCCTATCGCTATCCCGGGATGAATAAAGTCCTGCAGGCGGCAGGCCGTGTGATACGTACAAAAGAGGATACGGGAGCAATTCTTCTTATGGATGAACGATTCCTGAACCGGGATTATCGGAATCTTTTCCCCCGTGAATGGAATGATGCCTGCACATGTACACTTGGGAATGTGGAAAAACACCTGCAGGCGTTCTGGGATGTTTCAGAAGAAAATGACATAATATGTTAGCTTGACATAAAGAAAATATCAGGTATACTATGGACAATTACTATTTGAGCTATAGATAAGGAGAACCAGATGAAAACCGGAAACCGTTTGAAAAAATGGAAAATTTTGGCAGCAGGGTTTGTATTTATGACGACGGCATCTGCAGCGACTGCACCGGTGGCGGCAGGCAGCCTTCTTTCTGTGACCGGGGAATCCCAGATACGCCCGATCGAAGACGGATCAGGAAAATATATTTTAAAAAGTGACGGGTTTTACTGTCTGAAAGAAGATGGAAGTAAAGATACTGCTCCAGCAGTGCACTATTTTGATCATGTGAATATCGATGGAACAATACTGGACGGATTTTATTACCATGATGAGACTGGATGTTTTCAGGCAGGAAGTTCCCACATGGTAAAAATCACGAAGCTTTCCTGTGCAAAAAGTACCGATGAAGATGCAGAGACGGTGGATTTTGACGGCTATTATATGGTCAATAACCTTGGAAAACTGACAGCAGCTCCACAGGTTCGGTATATCAGCAATTACGTGATCGATAATACAACATATGACGGATATTATTATTTTGATGAAAATGGAAAGATGGTGACGGAAACAGGGACACATGAGCTGGAAATGGCATCGAACGGACAGATTTTTTCCGGAACATATTATTTTGGCGGACCAAACGGTGCACTGCTTCAGGAAGCCGGAGTAACTGAAGATGGTTTTCCGGTGGATGCGACAGGTAAGGTGACCGCTCTTGATGATCTCGGGATGGACACGCTGGAACCGCAGCTTACATCCATGTTGAGCGGATATGATGGTACGTGGAGTGTTTATGTTAAGGATCTTGACACGGATGAAGAAATTATACTGAATGATACACAGATTTATTCTGCAAGTCTCATCAAAGCTTTTGTGATGGCGAAAACATATGAGGACATGGATACTGTTCTGAAACACGAAGCAGCCCTGATGAAAACGGACAAAGACAGCGCAAAGGTGAAGGATAAGGTAGATACCCTTCTGTGGAACATGATCACGGTCAGTGACAATGAATCCTGTAATGAACTTGGAAGGCTTCAGTCTGAAAAACATGATTTTCTGGACGGAGCAGAGCTTGTAAACAAATATCTGGAAAAAGAAGGCTACACAGAAACTACCTATCAAAATACGCTACATCCTTCATCATCCCAGAAGCTCAGCCTTGGCGGACATAATATGACGACTGTGAAGGATTGTGGAAAACTGCTTGAACGGATTTACAAAGGGGAATGCGTCAGCAGGGAAGCTTCGGAGAAAATGCTGAATCTGCTTTCAAATCAGGAAAATACAACAAAGATCCCGGAGGGGGTTCCGACTGATGTGAAGACTGCGAACAAAACAGGAGAGACCGATGAGGATCAGCATGATATTGCAATTGTCTACGGGCCGAAGACGACTTATATTTTGTGTGTGATGTCCGAAGACAGTGCGAATGCGATCGCAAATATCCGGTCAATCTCAAAAGTTGTTTATAATTATTTGAATCTGTAGGTAGCTATCGGGGCTGTCTACGTTGATTTTTTATACAGAATCATGTATAATAACGGATTGTATAAAATAGGTTTTCTGTATGTTGCCCTGAGAAAACACGGCAGCATCACATATTAAATGCAGGAGGAGAGAAATAAATGCGAGTCGATACGGATGACTTTGCCCGACCTCGTGGGTGCGGGAAGAATCACCTTGTAGAAGTGGAGAAAATTTTAATTGAACCGGGAGCGGTAAATGCCCTTGAAGAAGCAATGTCAGAAGGCTTTCTGAAGGAATACATATCCCCGCTTCTGATCTGTGACACAAATACCTGTAAGGCAACAGAAGAAATCATGGAAGATATTTACGACCGATGTCAGGTCCTTGTGCTGGATGCGGATGATCTTAAGGCCGACCGGCATGCGGTAGAGATCGTCGAGAATTATATGGATGAGGACATTGATCTGATCCTCGCGGTAGGCGCTGGTACGATCCATGACATCAGCCGTTATGTGGCTTCTCAGTACAAAATTCCTTTTGTATCTGTGCCGACAGCAGCAAGTGGTGACGGATTCGTATCTACGACGGCAGTTATGACTTTTAACGGAATAGAGGAAGAAGTGCCGGCAGCAGTGCCTGTAGCGCTGTATGCAGACACGGATATATTTGCAAAAGCACCGGCCGGGCTTAATGCCGCCGGAGCAGCAGAACTTTCGGATGAAAAAATATCCCTGTCCCTCATCGAAGAGGGGAATCCGGAAGCCTGTGAAAAACTGATGTATGCACTGATTAAATCCGGGTTTTCCGGTCAGGCAGAAGGAGAATGATATGAGAGTTGGAATGGGATATGATGTACACAAACTGACAGAAGGAAGGAAGCTGATTCTCGGCGGAGTAGATATTCCGTGGGAGAAGGGCCTTCTGGGACATTCGGATGCAGATGTACTGATCCATGCAGTGATGGATGCCCTGCTTGGTGCTGCTGCACTTGGCGATATCGGGAAACACTTTCCGGACACAGATCCGGCATATAAAGGAATCTCAAGTGTGAAACTTCTGGTGCATGTGGCTGGTCTTTTGCGCGAACATGGCTACGAAGTCGGAAACATCGATGCAACGATCATTGCCCAGAAACCAAAGATGGCACCGCATATCCCGCAGATGCGTAAAAATATGGCGGAGGCACTTGGCATTACGGAATCAAAGATCAATGTAAAAGCAACGACAGAAGAGGGACTTGGGTTTACCGGAAGCGGAGAGGGCATTTCTTCTCAGGCTATCTGCCTGCTTACAGAAATAAAGAACTGATTCAGCTTAAAATAATATCGCAGGAAAGAGATATGAAGCTTTTTAATACAATGTCACGCAGAAAAGAAGAATTCGTACCGCTGGAAGAAGGAAAGGTGCGGATGTATGTATGCGGACCGACAGTATACAACCTGATCCACATCGGAAATGCGAGACCGATGATCATTTTTGACACCGTACGCCGCTATCTGGAATACAAAGGTTACGAAGTAAATTATGTATCCAACTTCACAGACGTTGATGACAAGATCATCAAAAAGGCAATCGAAGAAGGTGTAAGCTCTGAAGAAATCTCACAGCGTTACATCGCAGAATGTAAGAAGGATATGGCCGGCATGAATGTAAAAACGGCAACCACACATCCGCTGGCAACACAGGAAATTGACGGAATGATCGATATGATCCAGACACTGATCGACAAAGGATATGCTTATCCGGTTGCTGATGGTACCGTATATTTCCGTGTAAAGAAATTCAAAGAATACGGCAAACTTTCTCATAAAAATCTGGATGATCTGCAGTCCGGTTTCCGTTCTCTGCAGGTATCCGGCGAAGACCAGAAAGAAGATCCGCTGGATTTCGTACTCTGGAAACCGAAAAAAGAAGGAGAACCATTCTGGAAATCTCCATGGTGCGACGGAAGACCGGGATGGCACATCGAGTGCTCCGTTATGTCAAAGAAATACCTCGGAGAAGAAATCGATATCCATGCAGGTGGCGAAGATCTTGTTTTTCCACATCATGAAAATGAAATCGCACAGAGCGAATGCTGCAATGGAGTTCCTTTTGCAAAATACTGGATGCACAATGCATTCCTGAACATTGACAACCGTAAGATGTCAAAATCTCTCGGAAATTTCCGTACCGTTCGTCAGATCGGAGAGCAGTACGATCTGCAGGTGCTTCGTTTCTTTATGCTGAATGCTCATTACAGAAGTCCGCTTAATTTCAGTGCAGACCTGATGGAATCTTCTAAGAATGCACTGGAGCGAATTACGGATGCGGCTGCAAGACTTCGTGACCGTCAGACAGCAGCTTCTGTACAGGAAGCATCCGAGGATGAAAAGAAGATGATGCAGGAAGAAGCTGCATTTGTAACGAAATTTGAAGAAGCAATGGATGATGACTTCAATACAGCAGATGCACTTGCCGCAGTATTTGAACTGGTTAAATTCGGCAATACAAATGTACAGGAAGGAAGCTCCGCGGAGTTTGCTGCACACACTCTTGAAGTGATGACAAAACTTTGTGATGTTCTCGGCCTGATCCTTGACAAAAAGGAAGAGATCCTTGATGAAGAGATCGAGAATCTGATCGCAGAACGTCAGGCAGCCAGAAAGGCAAAAGATTTCGCGAGGGCAGATGAGATCAGAGGATTACTTCTTGACAAAGGAATCGAGCTGAAAGATACTCGTGAGGGTGTAAAATGGAAACGAATCTGATACAGCTGAAAGAATTGTTTCATCTGGAAGACCAGGATCTGCGGAGTTATTCTCCGCTGACTCTGGCATACATCGGAGATGGAGTTTATGAACTGATCATCCGGACGATCCTGGTTAAGAAAGGCAACTGTCCGGTGAATCGTCTTCATAAGAAAGCAAGCAGTCTGGTGAAAGCCGGTGCGCAGTCTGCAATCATGGAAGTGATTGAGGAGAAACTGACACCGGAGGAGCTGAGTGTTTACCGCAGGGGCAGGAATGCACATTCTCCGACTATGGCAAAACATGCAACAATGGCAGATTACCGTCGTGCGACCGGTTTTGAGGCATTGATGGGATATTTATATTTAAAAGAGGATTACACACGGATGCTCACTTTGGTCCGTATGGGAATCGGAGAGGATATTTTATGAGTGAACAGATAGAAGGACGCAATGCGGTACTGGAAGCTTTCCGTTCCGGAAAATGCGTGGACAAGCTTTTTATCCTTGACGGATGTCAGGATGGACCGGTGCGTACGATTGCAAGAGAAGCGCGCAAGACCGATACGATCATCAACTATGTGTCAAAAGAACGCCTGGATCAGCTCAGTGAGACAAGAGCACATCAGGGTGTGATCGCGCAGGTTGCAGCTTATGAGTACAGTACGGTGGAAGAGATTCTTGCCAGAGCAGAAGAAAAGGGTGAACCGCCATTTTTGATTCTTCTGGACAATGTAGAAGATCCGCACAATCTCGGCGCAATCATCCGTACAGCGAATCTTGCCGGCGCGCATGGCGTTATCATACCGAAGAGACGTGCAGTAGGACTGACATCTACTGTAGCGAAAACTTCCGCAGGTGCAATCAACTATACACCGGTTGCAAAAGTAACAAATATTGTAAGAACGATTGAAGAACTGAAAGAAAAAGGAATCTGGTTTGTCTGCGCAGATATGGGTGGAGAGACCATGTATGATCTGGATCTGACAGGACCGATGGGACTTGTGATCGGAAATGAGGGCGAAGGTGTCAGCCGTCTGGTACGTGAAGCATGTGATTTCACAGCATCCATACCGATGAAGGGAGATATTGATTCTCTGAATGCTTCTGTGGCAGCAGGAGTTCTTGCCTATGAAATCGTAAGACAGAGACTGGTAAAAAGCAGCAAATAAAAGGGGAAACAGAATGAGCCGTTACGATCAGTACAGCGACGAAGAACTGATTTTCAGACTGCGACAGGGAGAGACGGAAATATCGGATTATCTGATGGAAAAATACAAGGAGTTTGTCCGTAAAAAGGCAAGAGCCATGTTTTTGATCGGAGGAGAAACAGATGACTTGATCCAGGAGGGAATGATCGGACTTTTTAAGGCAATCCAGAATTACCAGCCGGATCGGGAGGCGTCTTTTCAGACATTTGCAGGTTTATGTATTGACCGGCAGCTTTACAGTGCGGTACAGAATTCAAACAGGCAGAAACATCTTCCGCTGAATACGTATATTTCGCTTAGCAATGAGGAAGAATCTGAGCATCTGGAAGGCTCGTGGGATTCCCGCACAGAAGACCCGGAATCCATTGTGATCGATCAGGAAAGTACGAGAAATCTGGAACTGAAGATCAGCAAGGCCTTAAGTCCGATGGAAAATAAAGTGCTGGATTATTATATGAAAGGATATGGCTACGTAAAGATTGCGGAGATCATGGGCAAAACACCGAAATCCATCGACAATGCGTTGCAGCGTATCCGAGGTAAGATTCGCAATTTTTCTCTTCCTTTTTTGATACAAAAGTAGTAAAATAACACTAACATTATTCAGAGTATCGGATAGATGGTTTCTGTATATGAAAGGAGATACGAAATTATGGCAAAGATTAATAAATATTGGGGATTTGTAGCAGTCGGAGCAGTTGCTGCCGCAGCAGCAGGAGCAATCGCGGCACTTGCATTCCGCAAAGACCCGCTGGATGATTTCGAGGATTTTGATGAAGATTTCGAGGATGAGACCGAAGAAGAAACATCAAAGCCTGAAGAAAAGAAAGAAACATCAGAAGCTTTTGAAGCATGGGATGAGACTGAAGATGCTGTAGAAAAGGCTGTAGAAGAAACTGCTGAAACAGCAGATGCCGAGCACGCAGTAGAAGAAGCAATCAAAGAAGAGAAAGAAGAACAGGAAGAAGAATAAATCTGAATCCGGTTCAGTTTAATAATAAGAACTATGAAGATAACAAGAGGCAGGTCGATTGACCTGCCTCTTGTTTGTTGCATCACTCATTTCCGAAAGAATTATTTCGGAAGACGGAAAGAACTCTTAAGGGATACAATACGGTTAAATACCGGTGCACCTTCTTTGGAATCATGGATATCTGCACAATAGAATCCGTTTCTTACGAATTGATAGCTGTCGTAGCCTTTGGCTTCCATAAGCGCCGGCTCTACGTAAGCGGTAACGGTTGTAAGGGAGTTCGGATTTACGTTCAGGGATCCATCTTCTTTATTGTATACGCCTTTTTCTTCATCTACGATGTTTTCATAAAGACGTACGGTTGCCTCTTTTGCGTTGGTAGCTTCTACCCAGTGAATTGTACCTTTTACTTTACGTCCGTCCGGAGCGTTACCGCCTTTGGTAGCCGGATCGTAAGTACAGTGTACAACACGTACAGTGCCGTCATCATCTGCTTCATAACCGGTACAGGTGACAAAGTATGCGTTCATCAGACGAACTTCTGTACCGAGGAAAAGTCTCTTGTATTTACGCGGCGGGTCGATCATGAAATCGTCGCGTTCGATATAAAGTTCACCACTGAATGGAATCTTACGGGTTCCGAGAGTTTCGTTTTCCATGTTGTTCGGAGCATCCAGGTATTCTACCTGTCCTTCCGGATAATTGTCGATTACGAGTTTGACCGGATCCATGACTGCCATCATACGAGGACGTTTTAATTTGAGGTCTTCACGAATGCAGTACTCAAGCATTGCATAGTCTACAGAACTGTTGGCTTTGGAGACACCGCAGAGATCTACAAACATTTTGATGGATTCCGGTGTGAAACCACGTCTGCGCAGTGCGGCGATGGAAACGAGACGGGGATCATCCCATCCGTCTACGATGCCGTCTTCGACCAGTTTCTTGATGTAACGCTTACCTGTTACGACATTTGTAAGGTAAAGCTTTGCAAATTCAATCTGTTTCGGTGGCTGCGGATATTCGAGTTCACGTACTACCCAGTCATACAGCGGGCGGTGATCTTCAAATTCGAGTGTACAGATAGAATGTGTGATACCTTCGATCGCATCTTCGATCGGATGAGCGAAGTCATACATCGGGTAGATGCACCATGTATCGCCGGTTCTGTGGTGAGTCATATGAGCAACACGATAGATGACCGGGTCACGCATGTTCATATTCGGAGATGCCATGTCGATCTTTGCACGGAGAACTTTTTCTCCATCGGCATATTTGCCCTCTTTCATTTCTTCAAAATGCTGAAGGTTTTCTTCTACAGTTCGGTTGCGGTACGGGCTTTCTTTACCTGGCTCTGTCAGAGTGCCACGATACTGGCGGATCTCGTCGGCGGTCAGGTCACAGACATAAGCCTTGCCTTTTTGGATCAGCTTGATTGCAGCTTCATACATCTGACCGAAATAATCGGAAGCGAAGAAAAGTCTGTCCTCCCAGTCAGCACCGAGCCATTTGATATCTGCTTTGATGGATTCTACAAATTCACTTTTTTCTTTTGTAGGGTTGGTATCATCAAAACGCATATTAAACTTGCCGTTGTATTCTTTGGCAAGTCCGTAATTTAAAAGAATGGATTTGGCATGTCCGATATGGAGGTATCCATTAGGTTCCGGTGGAAAGCGGGTGTGGACGGTGTCATAAACGCCATCAGCCAGATCCTTGTCAATGATGTTTTCAATAAAATTTTTAGAAACGGTTTCGTTATCCATCTCTTTCCCTCCTGAATGGTTCTTTAAAGGTTAATCATATCATAAAAATGTGGAATTTAAAAGATTTCCTGCGAAAAATATAGAAAAGAAAAAATATTTTTATAAAAAAGAAAAGCATTTGTGGAAGAAAGTATTTTTATATGGAAATACTGCTCGGCAATACCGGGGGGAATCCATACTTACTATATAAAAATATGCTTTATGCAGGAAGTAGATAAGAGTAAATGAAAGCAAAAGAATAGCAGCGCTGGGTCTTTCTCTTATGATGACCATGAGTTTAGGCGGAGATGTCCTTGCGGCGGACATACCGGTGCAGGAGGAGGCAGCAGTTGTTTCTGTAGAAGACATTGCCGGAGAAATGGAAGATGAGGAGATCACTATTACAGCATCCGCGACCAAAGCTTATGCCAAAACAAGCAAAGTTGTAACACTGACAGTAAAAAAAGCTGCCAAAAACGGAAAGGTAACCATCAGGAAACGCACACCAAAAGGAAAATATAAAATTACCGTGACAGCCGCAGGCAAAGGCATTTATGGTAAGAAATCAAAGGTTATTACCATTACAATCAAATAAAAACACTTAATAAAAAATGACGCAGATCTCGATGGAAAGAGATTTGCGTCATTTTTTATGAAAAGAGCAAAAAAATAAAGCTGCTGACGGGAATCGAACCCGTGACCTCCGCCTTACCAAGGCGACGCTCTACCGACTGAGCCACAGCAGCATTTACATATTTGAGGGCAATTTACCGCTCACAGTTGATAATAATAGCAGAAAAACAATATACTGTCAACAGGTAATTTCAAAATTTATTCTATGTATTTGGCATAAATATGTTCTAATTATGAAAAATGTTTTTCGCGGTTGCGCGATTTTGAGAGACAGGGTATACTGTTACCGAAGTAAAACAAAGAAAAGGAAGAGCTTTATGAGAAAAATCATACTTGCATCTGCGTCACCGAGGCGGCGTGAACTGCTTGCGGCGGCAGGTGTTATTTTTCAGATATGTGCAGCAGAAGGCGAAGAAAAGATTACAGCAGATAGTCCGGATGAGATCGTCTGTGAATTATCTGCCCAGAAGGCTGAGGAGATCGCTTCGAAGGTTGAACTGGAAGAGGGGACAGTGATTATTGGAGCAGATACGATTGTTTCTTATAAGAATGAAATCTTAGGAAAGCCGTCCGATGAGCAGGCTGCATTTGAAACGTTGAAAATGCTGCAGGGAAATACCCATCAGGTTTATACCGGTGTGACAGTTCTGGTCAAAAAGAATGGAAAATGGGAGAAATATTCTTTTGCAGAATGTACGGATGTTACTTTTTATCCTGTGACAGATGAAGAAATCCATGCATATATAAAGAGTGGGGAACCGATGGATAAAGCCGGAAGTTACGGAATTCAGGGAAGCTTTGGCATCTATGTAAAGGAAATTCATGGTGAGTATACGAATGTAGTCGGCCTTCCGGTCGGAAGACTCTTTTATGAATTGAAGAAACTGGGGATTGAATTAAGAGGATAAACAGATGATAAAAGCATGTATTTTTGATCTTGACGGTACACTTGCAAATACGTTGGAATCTATGGCATATGTGGCTAATGAGATTCTGGAAAAACTGGAACTTACACCGCAGCCGGTGGAAAACTTTAAATATTACAGCGGCGAAGGTGCGGATATGCTGATCAGACGTTGCCTGAAAGATGCAGGTGATCCGGAACTGATGCATTATGAGGAATGCCGCAGCCTCTACAGAGAGAAATTTGATGCAGATCCACTCTATAAAGTGGTTCCATATGATGGGATTATGGAGACACTGAAAGAACTGAAAAATCGCGGGATGAAGCTGGCCGTCTGCTCCAACAAGCCACATGTGGCAGCGGTGAAAGTAATTGCGCAGATGTTTGACGGATATTTTGACCTGGTGATCGGACAGAGCGATGAGATACGCCGAAAACCGGCACCCGATGGCCCGTTAAAGGCAGCACAGGAGTTTGGAGTGACACCGTCAGAATGTATGTATGTGGGAGATACCAAAACAGACATGGAAACCGGAAATGCAGCCAAGATGCATACAGTAGGTGTACTCTGGGGATTCCGCGACCGCTGGGAGCTTGAAAGTAACGGCGCAGAAGTAATTGCAGAAAAACCGCAGGATTTACTGAAGATATGTGAGGAATGGAAAAATGATTAAGTTGGTTGCAAGTGATCTGGATGGAACGTTATTAATGAAAGGTGCGCAGAGCCTTCCGGAGGATATTTTTCCGCTGATCAGACAGTTAAAAGATCTGGGGATTCTTTTTATAGCGGCAAGCGGACGCCAGTATGCCAACATGAAAAAAATGTTTGCTCCGGTAGCAGATGATATGGCTTTTATCTGTGAAAATGGTGGACTGGCAGTTTATCATGAAAATGTAATGTATCAGAATTATTTTAATCAGAATCTGGTCAGAGAAATTGCAGAGTGTATTTATAGCAGAGAAGGATCAGAATTTACCTGTTCAACCAAAGATTTCTACTATATAAAACCAAAAACAGAACATTTTCGTGACCTTATGCTTCATGTGGTTGGAAATGTCTGCATGGAAATTCAGAGCTTTGATGAAATAAAAGAACCATGCATGAAACTGGCAGTATATGAGCGAGGTGGACTGCAGGAAGACACGATTTACTACTGGAGAGAAAGATTTGGTGACAGGTGTACAGTTGTAACATCAGGAACTGCATGGGTGGATTTTATTCCTTTTACAACAAATAAGGCAAGAGGACTGGCAGAATACCAGAAAATTCTGAATATCAAACCAGAAGAGTGCATTACATTTGGGGATGAATACAATGATATCGATATGCTGAAATCAGTTCCATATGGTTTTGCGATGGCACATGCGAAACCGGGGGTAAAAGAAGTGGCAGCATATGAAACGGACAGAGTACAGACAATATTGAAAAAGCTGATCAAAGCAAAAGGAAATATAGAGGAGGTGCTGAAAGAATGTATTCAGAAGAAGCAGTAGAAGTTTTTCTCAAAGATCAGAGCAGACTTTATGATGAACCGGTCGCAGAGACACCGGAGGAAGCGCAGGAATTTCTTGAAGACTGTATGGCGGTAGAAGTGGAAAACATCAAAGAAGTCAGAGCGTATCTGGATGAGGCAGGTGCTGATGTCAGTGGAATGACTGATGAGGAGCTGGAAGAAGCGTGTGAGGTATTTACACTGCCATCCGGTGGATATCTGATTGTAGAGGCCTGAGAACTTGAAACCGAAAGAAAAGTTGCGGAAATATCCCTGTCCGGCAATGAACGGATGGGGATATTTTTGTGTCTGAAGGACAAAATGGTGGCAAAGCATATATACGGGAAATCGTAAAATACAAATTACATCCGTAAAAAATGCTGTGCTATAATTTCTGACAGAAGAAGGGCAGAATGCCCACGTAAATAATATAAGACGTAATTTCAGATCGCTTATAAAAAGAGACTAAAAGGAGGGTGTGTTATGCGGAAAGAGAGAATTCTTGCAGTTATTATGTCAGTGCTTATGGCATTATCCATGCTTCCCATAACCGTATTTGCGGCAGAGACGACAGCTCTGAACGGCAAACTGAAGATTCAGGGAATCGCAGCAGAAGGAAAGACTCTGAGCGCAGATTTTAAGAATGTAGATACGGAGGGACTGACAGAAGATGATGTCACATATCTCTGGTCGAGAAAGACATTTGATGATGAAGCCGCAGAAAATGCAGGTGAAACGCCACAGCTGAAAGAGCTTGGTAAAGAGAAGACTTATACAGTGACAAAGGAAGACATCGGTTCAAAGATTGTGCTGACAATTACCGGAAAAGAAGAAAAAGGTTATAGCGGCACACTGACAGTAACTTCTGATGAAGTGGTTGATGCTGAGAGCGGAGCTGCACTTGAAACGGCAGCAGAGGCGCAGACAGAGGATGCTTCCGAAGAAACAGGAGAAGATCAGACAACTGATGAGGAGAACACCAACGATCACCAGGACAATGCAGATAGCACTGAGGATACCGAAGCTGCGGGCGCAGAAACGGTAGATGAGATACCACCGGCGACTTCTGATGAGCAGCAGACAGAGATACAGGTGACAGAGGAACAGCCACAGGAAGAGCAGTCGGAGCAGACTGGTGAGACACAGGAAGTGCCGACAGAGGATACGCTTGTAAAGGATGACCAGATGGAAGATGATCAATCGGTGCAGGCAGATGCTTCTATTGCGGGAGAAGATAAGGCCGGTACAGAAGCCGTAGATGGGATTCCACCGGCAACTTCCGATGATACCTATCCGGCAGAGAATGAAAATAACGGGACGACAGAAGATCCATCGAACGAAGATCCATCGAACGAAGATCCGTCAAATGAGAATCCAAGTCAGGTAACCGCAGATCAGATCAAAATCGGAGAAAATGACAGTCTTACGCCAGTGTTCTCTTTTGTACAGGACTATACGACAGATGATGCTACAGCAGCGCAGAAGACAGTAACATTTACAAATAATAGTGATACAGCAGTGGCTCTTTCTGTTGCTACATCAGGAGATGGGAATCAGGCAGCTACGGCGGTTTGGGCTGAGCAGACAGATGCGCAGACGAACACAGTTACAGTGAATCCGGGTGCGTCAGCAACGCTTACGATTACACCGGTAACCGGACTTGACGCCAATGCGAATCCATATCAGCAGACATTTACGGTCAATAATGTCAATGATCCGGCAGCGATGATGGAGATAGCTACAATCACCGCTACTGTGACGGTACAGGGTATTTCACATGACCTTACCCCGAATCCGAATGAGACTCTGGACTTTGCGACTGCAAAGAATGGCTATTCTGCAGTTGACGCGAAGACGATCACATATACAAATAACGGAAATATACCAGAGACAGTAATTATGCCGGTGAGTCAGAGTGGAAATTATGAGATTACTACAGAAGATTCTCTGACACTGGCACCGAATGGGGAAGGCCGAATTACATTTTCCGTACGTCCTAAGGCAGGTCTGGCAGTCGGCAGTTATACAGAAACGATTAAAGTAGCAACAGAAAGCGGATTTGAAGCAACAACTCCGATTTCTGTAGCGTTTCAGGTGATCAAAGATACCGCGACCCTTACGAAGATTCAGCAGCCATCGGCTGTCAGCGGACTTCCGAACGGAACCAAGAAAAGTGCTTCTTCATTGAAGCTTCCATCCGCAGTTGTGATTGAAACGACCGCAGGTAATATGAAAGCGGCTGTTTCTTGGAATGTAAAGGGAGCATCCTACAGACAGTCTGCGACAGATGAACAGAACTTCAGCGTATCAGGAACGCTTACTCTTCCGGACGGTGTGGATAATGATAACAATCTGAATCTGGCGACATCCATAGATGTCAATGTAAAGGCATACAGTCCGAAGATTGCTTCTGCCGAAAATAATACAATCACCGGAATCGATTACAATGGTGTATATACGACTCAGTCAAAGATTTCCTTTACAGCAGTAGGTGCCGGAATGGATAATACATCTCCGCGTAAAGGAGACACACGTTATGAACCGAAGTCATGGACTGTACTCAATAATACTCTGGGATGGGATGCGGCACCGTATACAGCATCTTTTGGTTTGGCAAAGAGTGGAGACTACACATTAAAAGTTAATTTTGAGCAGCAGAAGTACGATGGCAATTCCTGGCAGCCGACCAATACAACAGATACACGTCAGGTATCATTTTCCATCACAAAGGCTAATGTGACAGCTCCGGGAGCTGATCTGACACCGGCAATCAGCAAGACAGGCGCCGTGAAGACAGGAGATAGTACGCAGATTCTTCCATTTATATGTATTCTGATTATTGCGGCCGGAGCAATCGGCGGAGTAGTATTTTACAAAAAGAAAAATAAAAACAAATAAATAAAAAGTTTTTGTTAGCACTCATTTTGAATGAGTGCTAATTTTTCCTTGACTTTTGGAAAAAAGGGGATTAGTATATAAAAAGATGAAAAAACGAATTTAAGGAGTGTGGATAATATGGCTGAAAAGCATGGAAATTTATCAATCAACAGTGAAAATATTTTCCCGATCATTAAGAAATGGCTGTATTCTGACCATGACATTTTTGCTCGAGAACTGGTATCCAATGGCTGTGATGCAATCACCAAATTAAAAAAACTGGAAGTAATGGGCGAATATACATTTGACGATTATTAAAAACCTGCAGTGCAGGTTGTAGTTGATTCAGATGCCAAGACCCTGAAATTCATTGATAATGGTATTGGTATGACTTCCGATGAGGTAGAAGAATACATTACACAGATTGCATTTTCCGGAGCAACAGAGTTCCTTGAAAAATATAAAGATAAGACAACAGATGACCAGATGATCGGTCATTTTGGTCTCGGTTTCTATTCCGCTTTCATGGTAGCCGATGAAGTACACATTGATACACTTTCTTTCAAAGAAGGTGCGACACCGGTTCACTGGACCTGCGACGGTGGTACAGAATATGATATGAAAGATGGCGACCGCACAACAGTCGGAACTGAGATCACACTGTTTCTGAATGATGAAAGCCTGGAATTCTGTAATGAATACCGTATGCGTGAGGTTATCGAGAAATATTGTTCTTTCATGCCGGTAAATATTTATCTTTCTAAAGCAAATGCAGAGCAGGAATACGAAACAATCGATGAAGCGGATCTGAAGGATGATGATGTTGTTGTTGAGCATATCCATGAAGATGCAAAGACAGAAGAGAAAGAAAACGACAAAGGCGAGAAAGAAGTTGTCGAAGTTTCTCCTGCAAGAGACCGTGTAAAGATTAACAAACGTCCGGTTTCCTTAAGTGATCCGAACCCGTTGTGGATGAAACATCCAAATGAATGCTCTGATGAAGATTATAAAGAATTTTATCGTAAAGTATTTATGGATTATAAGGAGCCACTGTTCTGGATTCATCTGAACATGGACTACCCGTTCAACCTGAAAGGTCTTCTGTATTTCCCGCAGATCAATACAGAATATGATTCCATTGAAGGAACAATCAAATTATATAACTACCAGGTATTTATTGCGGACAACATCAAAGAGGTAATTCCGGAATTCCTGCTTCTTCTGAAAGGTGTGATCGATTGTCCGGATCTGCCGCTGAATGTTTCCAGAAGTGCACTTCAGAATGATGGGTTTGTTCAGAAGATTTCCGAATATATTTCCAAGAAGGTTGCTGACAAGCTGACCGGTATGTGCAAGACTGACCGCGAATCTTATGAGAAATACTGGGATGATATCAGCCCGTTTATCAAATTCGGCTGTATCAAAGACAGCAAGTTTGCTGAGAAACTGCATGATTATATCCTCTTTAAAGATATCGACAACAAGTATCTGACACTGAAAGACTGCATCGAACAGAATAAGAAAGCAGACACAGAAGAAAAGGCTGAAGATACAGAAAAAACAGAAGATACAGAGAAGAAGGACGAAAATAAAGAACCGGAAAAGACAACGATCTTCTATGTAACAGATGCTGTACAGCAGAGCCAGTACATCAACATGTTCAGAGAAGCAGGAAAGAATGCAGTGATTCTTTCTCATAACATTGATACAACATTTATTTCTCATCTGGAGCAGAAGGATCAGACAATTCAGTTCAAGAGAATTGATGCTGATGTAACGGAAGAACTGAAAGGTGAGGGTGCGGCTGACGAAGAAACAGCAAAAGCTCTGACAGAGCTTTTCCGTAAGAGTCTTAATATGGACAAGCTTGAAGTGAAGGTTGAAAACCTGAAAAATGAATCAGTTGCTGCAATGATGACACTTTCTGAAGAAAGCCGTCGTATGCAGGATATGATGAAAATGTACAATATGTATGGCATGGATCCGGGTATGTTTGGCGGTCAGGAGACGCTGGTGCTGAATATAAGTCATCCGCTTGTTAAATATCTTGCTGAGAATCAGGAATCTGCTCATGCAGAAATGATCTGCCAGCAGTTGTATGACCTTGCAATGCTGAGCCACAAACAGCTTTCACCGGATGAAATGACAAAATTTGTACAGAGAAGCAATGAAATTCTGATGCTTCTTACAAAATAAAAACATCAGATATATGCGTAATTTATAAAAATAAGAAACATGTAAGCAAAGATTATTATAAAGTTCCCAAATGCGGTCCTGAGACTGGATTTGGGAACTTTTTTTAACAAACAAATTAATTCTTGACAACAAAAGACAAATCGAATATGCTGATGCGTACATGGTTCTTAAAACAAAAAATTTTGGTTGAAAAAAATAAGGTTCTCTCTGAAAATGTCGTTTTTTCTCGAACTAGAACGAGTTTGGTAGGCAAAAGAAAAATAAAAAGATTTTGTCGTATAATAATGACAAAACAGGAAAAAGCGGAGGGAGAGCACATGAGAAAAGTATATAGATTGATCAGGCAATTGGGTATGACTTCAAAATATAAAGGCTATTATTATGTGGCAGAAGCAGTAATGATGTCTATGGAGCTTCAGGATTATCCGATTAAGATTACAAAAGATATTTATCCACATCTGGCTAAGAAGTTTAAATCAACACCGGTCAATATAGAACATGACATTCGTACAGTGATCAACGTCTGCTGGACAGCAAATAAGGAAACAATGGATCGGATAGCCGGTTATCCACTGAGATACAGGCCGACAAACAGTGAGTTTGTAGATATGCTGGCATATTATCTGTTGCAGACTGAATATGAAGAGGAAGAAGAACAAAATCCCCTGATGGGCAATCCGCAATTTAAAGCCTGTCAAAATTTATCTGGCGGGCTCTGAAATAATCCGTAATAAAGGAATCCCAGATAAATTCCGGTGATTTGTCGGGAAGAAAGC
>ENA-UOJO01002713-UOJO01002713.1-human-gut-metagenome-genome-assembly--contig:-P57-NODE-2713-length-17879-cov-8.548530_pt1 | contig 17879 bp, 14 predicted proteins | sample MGYA00242351_ERZ723898 | MGnify/ENA metagenome assembly ERZ723898 | reverse complement strand
CGGGGGGAGCGGGCGACCAATGGCCGCCTCTACGTTTGCTGTCAGAAGCGCGATAGAGGACGTAGGAGAGGAATTGGTGCTGTTGACGAAAATGGGGCAAAAACGGGAGTGGAATTTGGCGGTTTTTGCGGTTGACTTCGCTGATTTAAAGCGATATAATGCACCCATGAAATGCGGAACACCGCACGGAACTGAGGAAAGGAGTCGACAACCATGAAGCAGCATACGATCAAAATGGCACAGTCTGAATACTCCTATTATTCCTTTATTAAGGTCAGCTTTGCTGGCCTCATTCGTGTTGCCCATCGGTCCGAGGGTGTTTTGGATTTCTGAGATGTTCGGAAATGACAAGGCGCTGTCCGGACGGGCGGCGTCTTGTTTTTTATTTCACTGCGAAAAGGAGAAATTATCATGAAAAAGAATGTAATCGCGATCCTGCTGGCAGCTTGTATGCTGCTGGCCCTGACGGCCTGTGCGGCCAAGGCCCCGGCGGCGGACACCGCCTCTGACAATACCGCGGCAGACACCGCCCCGGCCGAGACCCCGGCGGACGCCACGGAAAACACCGAAGATCCCAGTGCCGATGACGGCAAGGTCTACACCGTCGGTATCTGCCAGCTTGTGCAGCACGAGGCGCTCGATGCCGCGACGCAGGGCTTCAAGGATGCGCTGACCGAGGCGTTGGGTGACAAGGTCGTTTTTGAAGAGCAGAACGCCTCCAACGACATCCCCACCTGCGGCACGATCTGCGCGGGCTTCGCGGCCTCGAATGTCGACCTGATCCTCGCGAATGCGACCCCGGCCCTCCAGGCCGCCGTCTCCGCGACGCAAACCATCCCCATCCTCGGCACGGCGGTCACCGAATACGGCGTGGCGCTGGACATTGACGACTTCAGCGGCACCGTTGGCGGCAACGTCTCCGGCACGTCCGATCTTGCACCGCTCGATCAGCAGGCCCAGATGCTGCTGGAGCTGGTTCCGGAAGCCAAGATCGTCGGCATCCTGTACTGCTCCGCCGAGCCGAACTCCGTCTACCAGGCGGACGTTGTGAAGGCTGCGCTGGAAGAAGCAGGCGTCACCGTCAATGTCTACACGTTTGCCGACTCCAACGACGTTGCCACGGTTACGGCCACGGCCTGTGACGAGTGCGACGCGCTCTACATCCCGACCGACAACACCGCCGCCTCCTGCACCGAGGCCATCAGCAACGTCGCCGATCCGGCGGGCGTGCCGATCGTGACCGGCGAAGAGGGCATCTGCAAGGGCTGCGGCATTGCGACGCTCTCCATCAGCTACTATGACCTCGGCGTGACCACCGGCAAGATGGCCGTCAAGATCTTGACCGGCGAGGCCGATATTTCCGAAATGCCCATCGAGTACTACCAGAACCCCGTCAAGAAGTACATGGCATCCCGCTGCGAAGCGCTCGGCATCGAGATCCCCGAAGGCTACGAGGCCATCGCGGAGTAATCCATAAACAAGAAATGAGGTTTTCGCTATGAGCCTATCCGCATACTTTGGTTCCCTGAGCGTGGCAAATCTGCTCTCCAGAATGCCGGCCGCTGCGGCGCAGGGCATGATCTGGGGCCTGATGGCGCTGGGCGTGTTCATCACGTTCCGCGTGCTCGACATCGCCGACCTGACTGTGGACGGCTCGTTCGCGACCGGCGGCGCGGTGACGGTCATGCTGCTGCTGGCGGGCTGGCCGTCGTGGGCGGCGCTGCTGGCGGCGTTCGCGGCGGGCGTGCTGACCGGACTTGTGACTGGACTGCTGCACACCAAGCTCGGCATCCCGGCCATCCTTGCCGGTATTCTGACGCAGTTTTCCCTCTATTCCATCAACCTGCGCATCATGACAAAGGCCAACCAGACGGCGAGCATCAAAAAGTTTGGCATGTTCTGGGAGGGGCCGAAGGGCTTTTTGCTCTCGTCGCTCTATGTGCCGCAGGCGATCGCCGTGGGCTTCGTGCTCGCGGTGGTCGCGATCTGCCTGCTCTACTGGTACTTCGGCACCGAGCAGGGCAGCGCGATGCGCGCCACCGGCTCCAACCCTGCGATGAGCCGCGCACAGGGCATCCACATTGAGACGATGAAGGTCATCGGACTCGGCCTCTCGAACGGCATGGTCGCCCTCGCGGGCGGTCTGATGACCCAGTATCAGGGCACGGCGGATGTCAGCATGGGCCGCGGCGCGATCGTCATTGGACTCGCCGCGATCATCATCGGCGAGGTGCTCTGCGACGCGATCTTCACGAAGGGCTGCAATTTTGCCATCCGGCTGCTGTTTGTGGTGTTCGGCGGCGTGATCTACTATGCGGTCATGGTCATCATCCTCTGGCTGAAGCTCGACCCGAACGACCTCAAGCTGTTCACGGCCATCATCGTGGCGATCTTCCTCGCGGTGCCGCATTTGCAGGCACAGGCGAAAAGTTCGTTCGCACATTTGAAAAAACAGGGAAAGGGGCGCGGCTGAGATGTTGAAGATCGAACATATCGCGAAAACCTTTAATCCCGGCACGATCAATCAGAAAAAGGCCCTGCGCGACCTCAGCCTAGAGCTGGCCAACGGCGATTTCGTCACGGTCATCGGTGGCAACGGCGCTGGCAAGTCCACGCTGCTGAATGCTGTTGCGGGCGTGTGGCCCGTGGACGAGGGCACGATTGAAATTGGCGGCGTGGATGTGACGGCCATGCCGGAATACAAGCGCGCGCAGTACATCGGCCGCGTGTTCCAGGACCCCATGATGGGCACGGCGCCGAACATGCAGATCGAAGAAAACCTCGCGCTGGCCTATCGCCGCGGCAAAAAGCGGACGCTCCGCTGGGGCGTGACGCAGGCGGAGCGGAAGCTCTTCCGCGATCAGCTGGCGACGCTCGGTCTCGGACTCGAAGACCGAATGACTGCAAAGGTCGGTCTGCTCTCCGGCGGCCAGCGGCAGGCACTGACGCTGCTGATGGCGGCGCTTCAGACGCCGAAGCTGCTCCTGCTCGACGAGCACACCGCTGCGCTCGACCCCGCGACGGCGGCAAAGGTCCTGGAGATCTCGGACAAGATCGTCCGCGACGGCAAGCTGACCGCGCTGATGATCACGCACAACATGACCGACGCCATCCGCCACGGCAACCGCCTCATTATGATGGATCAGGGCCGCATTGTGCTCGATATCTCCGGCGAGGACAAGCAGAAGCTCACCAAGGCCGATCTGCTCGCACGCTTCGCGCAGACGACCGGCACGCAGGAGGAGACGGATTCGGTGCTCCTGTCGTAAGGCGTAATCGTAAAGAAAAAAGGACGGACACAACGTGTCCGTCCTTTGAGACTGTCAAAAAACTATGAAATGCAGCCCCGCAACAGAGCAGCGGGGAAAGAGTGAAAGGGGCAAAAAGCCCCTTTCGCGTCCAATCAAGCAGTTTTCTGAACTTTCCAAGTTCAGAAAACTGGACGGGCAGCGGGGCGAAAAGACTTTTTCGACACGCTGAAAGGACGGACACAACGTGTCCGTCCTTTTTGCGTGCTTATCATTATATAGGGGCGGGCGACTCTGTCCGCCCGCCAAAACCCCGGTGCAGCGGCAAAAATCCAAAATAGAAGCGTCATTCTGAGCCAGTGCGCACACTGGCGTGAGAATCCTGTGAACCTTTTAGGAGTGTTTAGGGGAGCGCCATTCTACTTTGGACTCCTGGAAAATCTACGGGATTGCCACACCAGTGACGTCGGTCACTGGTTCGCAATGACGCATCTATTTTAGATAGGCGGACAGTGTCGTCTGCCCTATCAGAGATCTCGCATATCGGGCGGCCACACTTGCGCGATTTTGGATATTCCATGCGGGGGAGAAGTGTGGTATACTATTATATACCATCACAAAAGAAGGGTAAAGGAGTTCTGCTATGAAATTTTCAGAGATGAAATATGAACGCCCCGATCTGGCGGCGGTAAAGGACGAGCTGCATGCGCTGACCGAGCGGCTGAAGGCGGCGAGGGACTATGCTGAGGCCCGCGAGGCGTTCCTTGCGCATGAGGCGGCGTATATTCACATGGAGACGCAGGCGACGCTGGCCAGCGTGCGGCACACGATCGACACGCGCGATGAATTCTACGACGCGGAGGAGACATTCTGGAACGCGGCAACGCCGGAGCTGGATGCGTATGAGGATGCCTGGAAGGGCACGATGCTGGAAAGCCCGTTCCGGAAGGAATTTGCGGCGGAATACGGTGATCTGATGTTCGTGAACGCGGAGATCGCGCGCAAGGCGTTCTCGCCGGAGATCATCCCCGAGTGTCAGCAGGAAAACGACCTCTCGCAGGCATACAGCAAGCTGATCGCAAGTGCGCAGATCCCGTTTGAGGGCGGCGTGTATACGATCTCGCAGCTGTCGCCGTTCAAGAACGATCCGGACGACGCGCGGCGGCTGGCGGCGTGGCAGGCCGAGGGCGCGTGGTACAAGGAGCATCAGGCGGAGTTTGACGAGATCTACGATAAGATGGTGCATCTGCGCGACACGATGGGCAAAAAGCTCGGCTACGGCGGATATACGACGCTCGGCTATTACCGGATGGGGCGCAACTGCTACGGCAAGGCCGATGTGGAACAGTTCCGCGCGGCAGTGGTGAAATACCTCGTGCCGCTGGCGGACAGCATCTACCGCGAGCAGGCGAAGCGGCTCGGCAAGGAATATCCGATGACGTTTGCCGACAACGCGCTGATGTTCCGCAGCGGCAACCCGAAGCCCTGCGGCGACGCGGACGCGATTTTGGCGCACGGGAAGAAATTCTATGAGGAGCTGTCGCCAGAGACCGGCGAGTTCTTCAACATGATGCTGGACAATGAGCTGATGGACGTGCTGTCCACGCCGGGCAAGGCGGGCGGCGGCTACTGCACGAGCCTTGGCGACTATAAAGTCCCGTTCATTTTTGCAAACTTCAACGGCACGCAGCACGACGTCGAGGTCGTGACGCACGAGGCGGGCCACGCCTTTGCCGCGTGGATGAACCGCGACCGCGTGCCGTATTCCACGATCTGGCCGAGCATGGAGAGCTGCGAGGTCCATTCCATGTCGATGGAGTTCTTCGCTTGGCCGTGGGCCGAGGGCTTCTTCGGCGAGGACACGCGGAAGTTCCGCTACAGCCATCTGGCCGGGGCATTGACCTTCATCCCGTATGGCACGATGGTCGATCATTTCCAGCACATCGTCTATGAGAAGCCGGACATGACCCCGCGCCAGCGGCACGATGTGTGGAAAGAACTGCTCGGCGTCTACATGCCGTGGATGAAGCTCGGCAGCGAGATCCCGTTCTACGGCGACGGCGAGGGCTGGCAGCGGCAGATGCACATTTATCAAAGCCCGTTCTATTATATTGATTACTGCCTCGCGCAGACGGTCAGCCTCCAGTTCTGGGCGATGCTCCAGAAGGACCCGAAGGACGCCTGGGCACATTATATGGCCTACACGAAGCAGGGCGGCAGCCGGACGTTCACGGAACTGTTGAAAAACGCGGGCCTGGACAGCCCGTTTGAAGAGCGCTGCCTGCGCGGCGTGTGCGAGACGGCGAAGGCGTGGCTCGACGCCTACGACCTGACGGGCATCCAGTAATGGCAGGGAAGCGCGGACGGCGCAGCTATCTGGATGATTTTCAGCGCGACGTCAACGGCGAGTATCAGTACCGCGGGGCGCATTACCGGTATGCCGGGATGATGGAATACCGAACATTGCGGCGGAGCCTCTGGCTCTGCTGCGGGTTTGGCACAGCGCTGGTGCTGGCGGCCGGGTGTCTGCCGGGCGCGACAGCGGGTGCGGCGTGGTATGTGACGCTGCCGACGATGCTGGCGCTGGCGGCCTGCGGGTTTCTGCTCTGGACGCTGGCACGGTGGACAAAGGGCGGAATGACGCTTCGCGCCTACGTTCATGCACAGACGGTCAAGCGCCTCCCGGCGGAGGCGCTGCTTGCGGCGGGAATGTCTGCCTTCGGCACTGTGGGGCAGGGGATTGCGCTTTTGTTGGAAAATTCCGTGAATTGGGCGAAAATCGGTCATTTTGCTGCGCTCGCGGTTGCATCCGGATTTTTTATACGGATGCATGTGCTTGTGAAACGGACGGTTTATGACTTTATCGATGCAACCAAATAAATAAAAATGTTCGCCGTTTAGCACTTTTTAACTTTTTTAGGCAGAAAATTTTTGCAAAAAATGAAAGTGCGGTTGATTTCAGGCGCATTTTATGATAGTATAAAACGGTACTGTAACCAAGGGTGTACGCGAAAGAAAAACAGCGCCTGAAAGGGCCGGCCCTTTCGCATTTTTCACAGCAGAGCTGTGAAAAAACATCTCTGGTGATAAGAAAATCAGGAGGTTTGAAAATGAAACACATGAAGCAGCTCATCGCACTGCTCCTTGCGCTCGTGCTCTGCCTCGGTCTGCTTGCCGGCTGCGCCAGCAAGACGACGGACGACACGACGACGCCCACGGACACCACGCCCGCGGACGACACCAGCAAGGACACCACCGAAGGCGGCGAGGACGCCACCGACGAGACCGTTGGCAACCCCGACGGCACGATCGTCATCGCGGAGACCGGCTTTGAGGGCAAGTTCAGCCCGTTCTTTGCCGCTTCCGCACCTGACCAGGCCGCGCATGCCCTGACACAGGCTGTTCTGCTGAATGCGGATCGCCGCGGCGAGATCATCATGCACGGCATCGAAGGCGAGACCCGCAGCTACAACGGCACCGACTATACGTATTATGGTCTGGCTGACTGTGAGGTCACCGAGAACGACGACGGCACCGTCACCTATGCCATCACGCTGCGTGACGACGTCACCTTCTCCGATGGCACGCCGATGACCATCGACGACGTCATCTTCAACATGTACGTCTACATGGACCCGACCTATGATGGCTCCGCAACGTTCTACTCTGTGCCGATCGTCGGCATCGACGAGTATCGCGGCGGCATGGACACCCGCATGAACGTCATCCTCGCGGCCGGCCCCGACGGCTATGAAGCCAACGACCTCTACACCGAGGAGCAGTACAACACGTTCTGGGCTGCGTTCCAGACCGCGGGCGAAAAGTTTGCACAGTCCATTGCGGACTATGTCATGGAAAACTACGGCGCAGAGGACTTCAAGGCTGCGGTCGCCATGTGGGGCTATGAGGCCAATGACGCCGCTGAGCTGTGGAGCAAGATCGTTGAGACCTATGGCTACGATCTCTCTGACGACGGCATCAACAAGGAAGTTGCCACCACTTCCATCACCGACTTCCTCGCAGAAGAGATTGGCGATACCTGGAACGACTACATCGTCGGCGTGAAGACCGGTGAATCTGCCGACCATGTCGAAGGCATTGTCAAAACCGGCGATTACAGCATGACGCTGACCACCAGCGAGCTGTCTACCACCGCGATCTATCAGCTCCAGATGGAGATCGCGCCGATGCACTACTACGGCGACGCGAGCCTCTATGACTACGACAACAACTCTTTCGGCTTCCCGAAGGGCGATCTGAGCCTTGTCCGCGCCAAGACCAGCACTCCGATGGGCGCAGGTCCCTACATCTTCAAGGAATACTCCGACGGCGTGTTCTACACCGACGCCAACCCGAACTACTTCCTTGGCGCGCCGAAGAACGGCCACGTCAACATGAAGGAAACCCAGGAAGCCGACAAGATCACCGGCATCCAGTCCGGCGCGCTGGACATCTCTGACCCGAGCTACTCCCTTGAGGTCCGCAACCAGATTGCTGACATCAACGGTGCAGACGGCGACGACGGCGCGATCATCACCACCCGTCTGATGGACTACCGCGGCTACGGCTACATCGCTCTGGCTGCCGGCAACGTCAAGGTCGGCGACGATCCCGCTTCTCAGGAATCCAAGGATCTCCGCAAGGCCATCATGACCGTCCTCTCGGCGTACCGCGATGAGGGCATCGACTCCTACTACGGCGAGACTGCTTCCGTCATCAACTACCCGATCTCCAACACGTCCTGGGCGGCTCCGCAGGTCACCGACGACGGCTATCAGATCGCGTACTCCACCGATGTGGAAGGCAACGCCATCTATACGGCTGACATGAGCACCGAGGATAAGTACGCGGCTGCTCTGAACGCGGCGCTGGGCTACTTCGAAGCTGCCGGTTACACCGTTGAAAACGGCAAGGTCACTGCGGCTCCGGAAGGCGCTGCCATGGAATACACCGTCAACATCGGCGGCTCCGGCAACGGCGACCACCCGACGTTCCAGGTTTTGACGAACGCGGCTGCGGCTCTGAAGACCATCGGCTTCAACCTGATCGTCAACGATATGGCCAACGCTTCCGACCTGTTCGCTTCTTACAAGTCCGGCGAGGCGGAAGGCTGGGTTGCTGCATGGCAGTCCACCAACGACCCGGATATGTATCAGCTGTACCACAGCCAGGGTTCCACCAACTACTACGAGATCAACGATCCCGACCTCGACGAGCTGATCATCGCGGCCCGTCAGACCACGGATCAGGAAGCTCGTAAGGCCATGTACAAGGAAGCGATGGAAATCATCCTTGACTGGGGCGTGGAGCTGCCCGTCTATCAGCGCAGCGAGGCGTCCATCTTCTCCTCCGAGCGGATCGTTATCGATTCCATCCCGAAGGATATGACCCCGTACTGGACCTACCTGTCTGAGATCGAGCAGATCCAGGTTCAGTAATTCCGGCTGTCCGCACGGCGGACACCAGAAAATGATGAGATAAACGAGCAGCCGTTTCCGGCGTCTGCGGACGCCGGAACGGTTGCTCGCCATCCCAAGGGTGTATTTTTCCAACGGCCAACGCACCCAAGCAGAACGTGGTTATCCGGGTTCCCCGCGCATACACGAGAGGAACCCGGATGTCCATATTCCGGCATCTATGCAAGGCTACGCATTGCAGAAAATCTATCGCGGCTCCGGCCGCGCAAGGAAGGAACGAATCAAAAAGTGCGAAATTACATCATCAAGCGGATCTTGCAGGCCATTTTGATCCTGTTCTGCGTAATGTTCATCATCTACGCATTGATCCGCTGTCTGCCAAGCTCGTTTGCGCAGACCATGGCCATTCAGCTCTCGCAAGCTCCGGGCGCAAAGCCCTATGAGGAGTGGCTGCAGCAACTGAATGCCTCCTATGGTCTCGACCTGGACATTGTGCCCGGTTTCTTCACGTGGCTCTCGAAGGCCATCGTGGGCAACTTCGGCGACAGCTGGAAGTGGAACGTGCCGGCGGTGGCGAAGTTCAACGAGGTCATCGGCCTGTCTGTCATCATGGGCGGCATTTCGTTCGTGATCTCGCTGCTGATTGCGGTGCCGCTCGGCGTGCTGGCCGCAACGAAGCAGTATTCCCGCGCGGACTATACGATCACGGCGGTCGCACTGGTGGGCATTTCGCTGCCGACGTTCTTCTTTGCGACGTTGCTGAAGCTGTTCTTCTCGGTCAAGCTCGGGTGGTTCGATCTGTTCGGCCTCGTCGGGCGAAATTATGCACAGCTCGATCCATGGCACCAGTTCCTCGATAAGGCGAACCATCTGGTGCTGCCGATCCTGACGCTGGTCATCGTGTCGATCGGCTCGTATATGCGCTATACGCGGACGAATATGCTGGAGGTCCTGAACGCAGACTATATCCGCACGGCGCGGGCAAAGGGCCTGTCGGAAAAGAAGGTCATCTACAAGCATGCGTTCCGCAATACGCTGATCCCGTTGGTGACGATCATCGGCGGCTCGCTGCCGGGCCTGTTCTCCGGCGCGCTCATCACGGAGACGCTCTTCTCCATCCCCGGCATCGGCTATGTGTCGTATCAGTCGATGGTGGCGGGCGATATTCCGTTCTCGATGTTCTATCTGTCGTTCATGGCGGTGCTCACGCTGGCGAGCAACCTGCTGACCGACATTCTGTACGGCGTGGTCGATCCGCGCGTGCGCATCTCGTAAGAAAGGAGACTGCACGAATGAGTGAACATAAAAACGAAGCTCCGAAGCAGGAGCAGCAGTACTCCCTGAACGACGACCGCCGCGTCAAGGTTCTTTCGCCGGGCGCGCTCGTCGCGCGGCGGTTCTTCCGCAACCGGCTGGCCGTGATCGGTCTGTCCATTCTGATCGCGATGTTCCTGTTCTCCTTCCTCGGCGGCGTCATCAGCCCTTACGGACAGGACGAGCAGTTCTACACCTACACCCAGATGTCCAAGGAATACGTCGGCTTTACGCGCAACGACGCGATGCGCTTCGTTGTGGCCGACGGACAGGAATTCGGCTCCATCGCCCAGAGCAAGGCGCTCGATGCGTTCAAGAAGGGGCAGGCGGAATTCAATTATAAGGATGTCGATTATACGATCGAGGTCGTCAGCGACGACACCTACGCCGTCTATCGGGACGGCGAGGTCATGGGCTACGCCAGCCGCGACCTCATCAACGCCGTCGACGGCGGCGAGGCCGTTCCGTTCGCGGTGAAGATGGCCGCGCTGAAAGCCGAGGCCCTCGGCGAGCGCGTGTTCGAGGCGGACGGCACAGACTATGAGCTGGACGACGCCGGGAACATCATGCAAAACGGCGCAGAGCTTGGCTATATCTCCCGCATCGTCGTGTCTGCGGCAGACCCCAGCATCGTGATCACGCGCGACTTCCGCGAGAAGCTCGAAGAAGCGGTCGACCGCGGGGACGAGAAGTTCAACTACACCGACGAGAACGGCGAGACCGCGGAATATGACATGGTCTTCGACGCAAGCACGAACGTCTGGTCGGTCAAGCAGATGAAGGACACCTACGTCTACGACCGTTATTCCGCACCGAGCAAGGAGCATCCGCTCGGCACGGACACGAACGGTATGGACATGCTGACGCGCCTGATGTACGGCGGCCGCGTGTCGCTGATCATCGGCTTCATCGTTGTGGCGATCGAGGCGTCACTCGGCATTCTGCTGGGCGGTATCTCGGGCTATTTCGGCGGATGGGTCGACGGGCTGATCATGCGCATCGTCGACGTGTTCTACTGCATCCCGTCCATGCCCATCATCATCATCATCGGCTCGGCCATGGATGCGATGAAGGTCGACTCCTGGACACGTATGGTCTATCTGATGCTGATTCTGGGATTCCTCGGCTGGCCGGGCATTGCCCGTCTGGTGCGCGGCCAGATCCTCTCGCTGCGCGAGCAGGAGTTCATGCTGGCGACGGAGGCCGGCGGCATCCGCGTCTGGCACCGCATCTTCCGGCACCTCATTCCGAACGTCATCCCGCAGCTGATCGTCATCTGCACGATGGGCCTCGGCTCGACGATCATGACGGAGGCGACGCTGTCGTTCCTCGGTCTTGGCGTCAAATATCCGTTCGCGTCGTGGGGCAACATCATCAACGATGTCAATAATGCCTATGTCATGACGAACTATCTGTTTATCTGGATTCCGGCGGGCGTGTGCCTGCTGCTCACCGTCCTCGGCTTCAACTTTGTCGGCGATGGTCTGCGCGACGCATTCGACCCGAAGATGAAGCGGTAAAGGAAGGAGGAACGCACGATGGCAAAGAAACAGGAAGGATACCTTTCCGGCAAAGAAGCACGGCGGATCTCCAAGGAAAACCGCAAAATTACAAACCAGTTTGAGAAAAAGCGCAAGCGCAGAAATGTCCCTGAGAGCGAATATCTGACCACAATGCACGACGCAAACAATGCTGTCGAGTTTGACAACCTGCACACCTACTTCTTCACCGATACCGGTGTGGTCAAATCGGTCGACGGCGTCTCGTTTGACGTGCCGGTCGGCAAGACGGTCGGCGTCGTGGGCGAGTCCGGCTGCGGCAAATCCGTCACGAGCCTGTCCCTGATGCAGCTGCTCCAGCGGCCTCAGGGTCAGGTCGTCGAGGGCGAGATCCGCCTGAATCTCGGCGACAAGGCGTATGATATCACGAAGACGCCGAACGAAAAGATGCAGGCCCTGCGCGGCAACTACGTCTCGATGATCTTCCAGGAACCGATGACGAGCCTGAACCCAGTGTTCCGCATCGGTGCGCAGATCGACGAGGTCATCGAGCTGCACGAGGGCGCGCACAAGACGAAGGAAGAGGTCAAGGCCAGGACGATCGAGATGCTCGAAACGGTCGGCATCGCGAACAGCGAGGGCGTCTATATGATGTACCCGCACGAGCTGTCCGGCGGCATGCGGCAGCGCGTGATGATCGCGATGGCGCTGGCCTGCAACCCGAAGATCATCATTGCCGACGAGCCGACGACGGCGCTCGACGTGACGATCCAGGCACAGATCCTCGACCTGCTGCGGCAGCTGAAGGACAAGATCAATTCGTCCATCATGCTCATCACGCACGACCTCGGCGTCATTGCGGAGATGGCGGACTATGTCGTTGTCATGTATGCCGGCCGCATTGTCGAGAAGGGCACGGCGGAGGAGATCTTCGCGCATCCGTGTCACCCGTATACGATCGGCCTGATGGCTTCGAAGCCGGTGGTCGGCAAAAAGGTCGACAAGCTCTATTCCATCCCCGGCAAGGTGCCGAACCCGGTCGATATGCCGGACTATTGCTACTTCAAGGATCGCTGTGAGATGCAGCTGGACTGCTGCAAGGGCGAATATCCGTGCGAGATCAGCGTCAGCCCGACCCATAAGGTGAGCTGCTATCGCTACTATGCGGAAAACAGAAAGGCGGGTGAGTGAAATGGCAGAGAATAAGGTCGAAACCGTCGATTTCACCCCCGTGGAATATGATCCGCAGTATATCCTGATGGTCAAGGACCTGAAGAAATACTTCCCGATCAAGGGCGGCCTGCTGTCGAAGACCATTGGCCACGTCAAGGCCGTCGACGGTGTGACGTTCAACCTCAAGCGCGGCTGCACGATGGGCCTCGTCGGCGAGTCCGGCTGCGGCAAGTCCACCACGGGCCGGACGGTGCTCCGCCTCTGCGGCGAGAAGACCGGCGGTCAGGTGCTCTTCAACGGCAAGGAGATCTATGATCTCAGCCCGGCGGAGATGCGCGCGCTGCGCCCGAAGATGCAGATTATCTTCCAGGACCCGTTCTCCAGCCTGTCGCCGCGCCTTCCGGTCGGCGAGATCATCGGCGAGGCTGTGCGCGAGCATAACCTCGTCTCCAAGGAAGAGTTTGACGATTATATCGATCAGGTCATGGACAACTGCGGCCTCCAGCCGTATCACAAGACCCGCTATCCGCACGAATTTTCCGGCGGCCAGCGGCAGAGAATCTGCATCGCCCGCGCGCTGGCGCTGAATCCCGAGTTCGTCGTCTGCGACGAGCCGGTCTCCGCGCTCGACGTGTCGATCCAGGCGCAGATCATCAACCTGCTGAAGGAGCTGCAGGAAAAATATAACCTGACCTATCTGTTCATCTCGCATGACCTCTCGGTCGTCGAGCACATTTCGGACCATGTCGGCGTCATGTACCTCGGCAACCTTGTGGAATACGGCGAGACGCAGGACATCTTTGACCGGCCGCTGCATCCGTACACGAAGGCGCTGTTCTCGGCCATTCCGATCCCGGATCCGACGGTCCGGCGCGAGCGCATCGTGCTGCAGGGCTCGATCCCGTCACCGGCTAACCCGCCGAAGGGCTGCAAGTTCCACACGCGCTGCCCGTATGCGACCGACCGCTGCCGCGAGGAAGCGCCGTGCCAGCGAGAGGTGGAGCCGGGGCACTATGTGGTCTGCCACCTGTTTGACGAATGAGAAAACGGGACGAGTTTGAGGACGACGGGCGGACGATCGCCGACATGAGCGGCATCGTGCCGCAGCGGACGTTCCTGCCCCGGCGCAAGCCGCGCGAGGACGCGCCGTCCGGCGAGGGGTTTGAACTGACGCCGAAGGAGAAACGGTGGGCCGCACTCGGTGCGATGAAGGCCGTGCTGATGATCGCGGGGGCGTATCTGCTGGGCCTTGGCGTGCTGCTCGGGATTCTGTTTTTGATCTGGCGATGAATCATTTTCCGCCCGGCCCGCAGGGGCCGGGCGGTTGTGAATTTATGCCGGAACGTCTGGAAATTCTGAAAAGTTGTGAAGCCGATTGCATTTTTCGGAAAAGTATGCTAACATAACCATATAAGGCGGCGCGATGCGCCGCTTTTTATTGACGGAGCAGTTTACTCTGATGGAAAGCGAGGGGAAGCGCTTGAATCAACGAACGCAAAAGACGGGTAATGGGCGCACACTGCTCCGGCTTCTGCATGGAAGCTGGAGCTATTTTCTGGTCTGCATCGTGTCGGGTCTGGTGTTTACGGGCTGCGAGCTGCTCATCCCGCAGATCATCCGCGTGAGCGTAGACTCGTTCATCGGGAACGCAGCGGTGCATGTCCGGGCGGCGGAACGGGTCGTTGCGGCGCTCGGCGGGACGGAGCATATTCGTGGTGCACTCTGGATTCCGGCCGCGGTGCTGGTGGGTGTCGGTCTGCTCTCGGCAATGTTCCGCTTTTTGACGAACCTCTACAGCGCAAAGGCGGGCGAAACACTCGTCAAGACGAGCCGCGACCTGCTCTATGGGCACATTCAGCACCTGCCGTGGGCGTGGCACTCGAAAAATCCGACCGGCGACATCATCCAGCGCTGCACGTCTGACGTGGAGCGCATCAAGCAGTTCTTTCAGGAGCAGTTCGTCGCGGTGTTCCGCATGATCGCGATGATCGTGCTGTCGCTGACGTGTATGGCGCTGATGAACTGGAAGCTGGCGCTCGTACCGGGGCTGATGTTCCCGATCATCGTGGGCTATTCGGTGCTGTTCCACAACCGCATCCGCGACCGGTTCACGGCCTGCGACGAGAGCGAGGGCGTGCTCTCGACGATCGCGCAGGAGAATCTGACCGGCGTGCGCGTGGTGCGTGCGTTTGGCCGCGAAAATTTTGAGCGTGAGCGGTTTGAAAAGCAAAATCAGGAATATACGACGCTCTGGGTGCGCCTGTGCAAGACGCTGTCGGATTTCTGGGCGGTTGGCGATACGACGGCCTGCATCCAGACGATGCTGGTCGTGGTGATCGGCAGTCTGCTCTGCGTGCGCGGCGAGATGACCGAGGGCGACTTTGTGTCGTTCGCCATCTACAACGCCATGGTCATCGGGCCGGTGCGGCGGCTTGGCCGCGTCATCTCGGAGATGAGCAAGGCGGGCGTTTCGGTTGCGCGTATCGGCGAAATTCTGGATGCGCCGGTCGAGCAGGACGCGGCGGACGCACAGGAGTCCCCGATGGACGGGAACATCGTGTTCGACCATGTGACGTTCCGCTATGAGACGGGTCCTGACGTGCTGCACGATGTGTCGTTCACGATCCCGGCGGGGAGCAGCTTCGGCGTCCTCGGCGGAACCGGCTCCGGCAAGAGCAGTCTGCTTCTGATGCTGTGCAAGCTCTATGCGCCGAGCGAAGGGCGCGTGACGGTCGGCGGCGTCGACCTTGCAAGGATGCCCGCTGCGTGGGTGCGCGAGCATGTGGGCGTTGTGCTGCAGGAGCCGTTCCTGTTTTCCCGGACGATCGCGGAGAACATCGGCGTCTGCGGCGCGGACGAAGCTGCGATCCGCGAGGCCGCGAAGACGGCCTGTATCGCGGACGACATCGAGGGCTTTGCAAACGGATATGAGACGATGGTGGGCGAACGCGGCGTGACGCTCTCCGGCGGACAGAAGCAGCGCGTGGCCATTGCGCGGATGCTGACGCAGAAAACGCCGGTGACGGTGTTTGACGATTCGCTCTCGGCGGTCGACACGCAGACGGATGAAAAGATCCGCGCGGCGCTGGCCAGGGAGCGCAAGGGTGCGACGAGCATCATCATTTCGCACCGCATCACAACGCTGCTGGACTGCGACAACATCCTCGTGCTTGACCACGGGAAGGTCTTGCAGCTCGGCACACCGGCAGAGCTGCTCCGCGAGGAGGGCCTGTTCCGGCAGATCTATGACATGCAGATGGCCATTGGAGAGGAGGCGGAGACATGAAGCAGCAACCGCATCTTCGCCTGTTCGGAATTCCGAAGCTCGCGGGCTATCTGCCGGGCTATGGCAGGCTGCTGTTTGCGATGGTGTTTTTCGGCACGCTCGGGAGCGTGATGGACGTAGTGATCCCGCTGTTCCAGCAGTACGCCATCGATCATTTCATCGCCGACGGCGCGATGAACGGCCTCGGCGGCTTCCTCGCGCTCTATGTGCTGGTGATGCTGGTGCAGACGGCTTCGAATTACATCTCGGCCTACGGGGCCTGCAAGGCGGAGCTTTATATCGGCCGCGACCTGAAGCGGCAGGCATTCGACCACTTGCAGACGCTCTCGTTTTCGTATTTCAACCAGAACAGCGTCGGCTATGTTCATGCGCGCGTCATGTCCGACACCGACCGCATCGCGAGCACGCTCGCCTGGGGCCTGATGGAGGGCGTGTGGTACATCGCGTATCTGCTGTTCGCAATCGTGATGATGTTCGTCCTGAACTGGAAGCTGGCGCTCGGCGTGATGGTGATCGTGCCGGTGCTGGCGGTGTCGGGCGTATATTTCCAGAAGAAGCTCGTCGTCTATCATCGGCAGGTTCGTGAGCGCAACTCGCAGATCACGGGCGCGTTTAACGAGGGCATCACGGGCGCGAAGACGACAAAGACGCTCGTCATCGAAGACCGGATGGAGACCGAATTTGACAACCTGACCGGCGAGATGAAGCGCGTGAGCGTCCGGGAAATGCGGACGCGGAGCCTCTTTATGTCAACCACAGCGCTGGCTGCGTCGGTCGCGCTGGCGATTGTGCTGTGGCGCGGCGGCATCATCACACGCGAGGGTGTGATCCTCGTCGGTACGTTGTCGGTCTTCATGAACTACGCGCAGGGCATGATGGAGCCGATTCAGTGGCTGGTGCAGGTGCTCTCGGCGCTGACAAACGTGCAGGTCAACGTGGAGCGCTTTACAAAACTGATGGAGACGGAGTCCGACGTGCGCGACACGCCGGAGGTCATCGAAAAGTACGGCGACAGCTTCCATCCGAAGAAGGAAAACTGGGAGCCGCTCTACGGCGACATCGAGTTCCGCGACGTGACGTTCCGCTATCCGGATGGACAGGAAAACATTCTGGAGCACTTCAACCTGAAGGTCCCGCAGGGGACGAACGTCGCCATCGTGGGCGAGACCGGCGCGGGCAAATCGACGCTGGTGAACCTTGTCTGCCGGTTCTTCGAGCCGACGGAGGGGCAGGTGCTCATCGACGGGCGCGACGCGCGCGAGCGCAGCCAGCTCTGGCTCCATTCGAACATCGGCTACGTTCTGCAAACGCCGCATCTGTTCTCCGGGTCTGTGCTGGAGAATCTGCGCTATGGCAATGAGCACGCGACGATGGAGCAGATCGAGGCGGCTGTTCGTGCTGTGTCGGCGGACAAGATCATTGCGCGGCTGCCGGAAGGGTACGAGTCTGACGTTGGCGAAGGCGGCAACAGCCTGTCCACCGGTGAGAAGCAGCTGCTGTCGTTTGCGCGCGCGCTGCTGGCCGACCCGCGCATCTTTGTGCTCGACGAGGCAACCAGCTCAGTTGATACCGTGACGGAGCGGCTCATCCAGAACGCCATCGAAAAGGTGATGGCGGGGCGGACATCGTTCATCATCGCGCACCGGCTGTCGACCATCCGGCGGGCGGACGTGATCCTCGTCGTCCACGGCGGCAGGATCGTGGAGAGCGGCTCGCACCGCGAACTGATGGCGGAGAAGGGCGCCTATTGGCAGCTCTACACGCGGCAGTACCGCGAAGAACAGACGCGCAGCATCATGGAAACGTGATGTGAACTCTGTGAACAAAACCAAACCCCCGGCTGGCTTTGCTGCCCCCTGACAGGGGTAACAACGGCGGCGGGGATTGCCCGGCTGGTGTTTCAGGCACCAGCCGGGTTTTCCATTGGCGTATAACTGGGAAT
>ENA-UOJO01002683-UOJO01002683.1-human-gut-metagenome-genome-assembly--contig:-P57-NODE-2683-length-18108-cov-4.005373_pt1 | contig 18108 bp, 8 predicted proteins | sample MGYA00242351_ERZ723898 | MGnify/ENA metagenome assembly ERZ723898 | reverse complement strand
GTTGCCCTGTCCCCAAATTGTGTGATAACGACGCGATGAATCTGTCATTTTTTTCAGCGTCACGGCTTTCGCTTCTTCCGTAAGCCCCAGACGTGCACAGAAGATGGCATCCTGATGCCAGCTGATATAGCCTTTCTGGTCGGCATTATCTACCCCGTATTTCCAGGTATTGACAGCTACTTCCAAACCCGGCAAACCGATACCGTAGAGTCCCCAAGGAAATACCGGATAAAGTTGCGGTATTTCGATGTTGTTGATGCGCTGCCAAGTCACTGCCGGAGCAATGGTCTTATGTCCGTTTCGTTCCCGGAAAGGCAAATCGGGAATACGTTTGAGGAAGCCTTCCCAGTAAGCCCGCTTTTCGGCTGTAAGATAGTCTTCGGGCAATTCGAGCAACTGTGTGGTTACTTTCTTCAGTGCGGCAATGGTATTGGCTGCATTGTAGGCCATCTTGTAGGTCTCGCATCCGGTAGACGGGTAAAGGATGAGCTTGCCGTTACCGTCGAGTACAGATTTGCTGCGTTGTGCGGCCAAGTACTGATAATGTACATCGTAAAACAGCAGACATTTTTCGATGAGGGGCAGGTATTTCCGGATGTCACGACCGGTATAAGCATGGATATCGAGTGCCATCTTACAGAATTCGAAGACGGTATCCCATTCATAGTCAATCCAGGCGTTGTCCTGAATGCCCGGATGCAGCAAGGCAGGACGGTTCCACCCGTAAGAGGCGACCATCGGCAGTCCGAACCATTCTATTTGTTCGGTGAAACAGGCTCCTTCGTGTCCCCAATAATGGCGCACACGTGCTTCGGCATTGGGTAAAGCATTCAGATAAAAATCAAGCTGTGCATCCATCATATCAGTATCGCCGCTCTTTAGCATCGGCCAGTATACCAGTCGCTGGTTCTGGGCTGTATGCGTGCCGCCTCCCCAGTCGCGGTGGTCGGGAGTAAAGGGGGCGTTGGGATTGACCAGCGAAGGGTCGAAGGTGAAAAGTCCGCCGTTAAACTTGGTCGGAAGTTTACCGTATGCATTGCAACCCAACTGATAGCGGAAAAGCTGGTAATTGCGGCCTACTTGCCAGGAGGGTGAGACGTTTTTTGCAGAATCGGCATTGATGACTACATGACTTCTGCGCCAGAAATCGTTCCACCAGCGGCGGGTACGCTTGTACTCAGTTTCGGCTTTCGACTGAAATGCTGTTTTCAAATCCCGGACGGCTTGTTTCCACTCGTTGCGATCGGGAGTCTGCTGCGTATGCAAGTACAAACGAAGTGTATGCTGACGGGCAGCCTGACGCGACTTCAAGCGATAACCTTTAAAGGGGGTATCAACATACTTGCCGGATACAATGCCATCTTGCACCATATCGCTACCTTCCATATAGCCGCCAAAAGTAAGGTGTTTCAACGGATTCCACAACTGCTGCATCACACCACCCAACGATTCCTGCAGAGCAGTAACATCAAAGAGCGTACGCTCGGAGTTCTGATGATACCACATCACACCTTTATCGGCAAAGGCTACCGAATCGGGCTGGATAACAGCTTTGATGGGGGCATTGCGGAAAGCTATGCTGGCACGCTCCTGACCGGGAATATTCCATACCAGAGGTTCATAGCGCCAGGTTTCGTAGGTTGCGTGGAAGCGTATCTGTTCTTCTGAAAAGACTTTGACTTCTACAACCGGGGTAAACACATTCGACCATATCTGAATTTCAGTACGCTTGCCATCCTTTACGGCTTCCAACTGTACGTAACCGTCTTCCAGTTTCAGCTCCTGACGGAAAGTGGCTCCTTCGAACGGGTTGGGCGTAAAGGACAACCGCACACGCCCCAATTTTGGGAAAACGTTATTCTCGTCAAATACTCCCGAGCGGGATACATAAAACAATACTTCGTTATTTTCTACCCAAACATTCATCCCTACATCACCGCCGCCACAAGGCATAGACTGTGAAGCATCTTTGCTCTGCTCGGTCCAGATGGGATTATACTGCCGGAGCCAGTCAAACTCGTGTGCCATCGTAGGAGAAATGCCGAAACAGAACAGCAATAGTCCTCCAAGGATACTTTTTTTATTAATCATGCATTTATATTTTAATTGTAACATTATTTTATCGATTTATGGTAAATGGAAGGGAATTGCAGCATTGTATGAATGTTCACGGTGAATACCGCGTGTGTGTATGCCAAAGGCTCCAAAAAGCAATTGTGGAACCCCTTCTTCATTTCGGTATAAGAACGGGCGCTCAACGCCTCCTGATTCACGGGTATCGTAAACTGTCCCGTCGGTAAACTTCAATACGGGAGGCAGAACTTTGGGATGCGCCACTGGTATCCATTCAAGGGCATCATCCGATTGCATCAGGGCTAGACCTCCACTCTCCTTTCCGGTATACTGACGAACAACATCCCGAACAATCGCATAGTATTTGTCGGTACGAGCATCGTACCAGATATAAGGATCTTCGGCCACCATACGTGCTTCCGGGTCTTCGGGTTGGAATATCAAATGATTGGATTTCACAAACGGCCCCTCAGGACGGTCGGCAAAAGCAACGCTGAAACGCACACGCCCTCCTTGCAGTGTCCCATTTTTACAAACAGCCTTATACAGCATTACGACCTTTCCGTTGCGTCCGATGCAAACAGCCGGATTGGTTACACACATGGCATCAAAAGCTGTAGAGTCTTCGCTGTTGGCAAGAACAGGTTCGGGCAGACGTTTCCATGGACCGGCAGGCTGCGTAGCTATTGCCAGACCAATGCGCTGGGTGTTACGGCGTGTCCACCATTCTTTGCCGTAGGCTGACAAAACGCTATCGGCAGAAAGCGGTTGTCCGGCTGTGGCAATATAATAGAGGTAATATTTTCCATCGTGATACAGCACATAGGGATTATGGGTCATTGCTCCATCCCAAGCTGTTGCACTGTAAGCAGGAAGCGCCACATTTACCGGTTTATAAGGACCTTCAGGGGTATCGGATACAGCGTATGCCACTTCGGAATGACTGACCCACGACTCATGCCCAGTCTTACGAGGCCAGCGTGAATAGAACAAATGATAGCGGTTGTCGGCTCCTTTTGTTACACTGCCACACCAAATATTCCATGCTGAATCTTTAAAAACACTTGTGGTGGGAATAGCCTGTATCGAATCGGCCATGGCAAAATCTTTTCCGGGCTCGAATACGGTCTGTCTGCAGGAAGCAAACAAGGATAGCAAAAACACTCCTGCTGCAAAACTATGTATTTTTCTTACCATATTTATATGCTTAAATTAATCAATCATTATTACATCTGGATTCTTTATGATGCAATAATACAGAAGTTCTATGACAGTTTCAAAACAACGCTTCCGATTCCTGCATCAGATAGCTTTAAAATTGACGGAAACGTTACCGAAAAAGTTAGAAAAAGAAATAGGCTGAATAAAGCAAAAGAATTATCTTTGCTTAAAAATAGAAAACAAAACCGACTTAACTCCGGACAAACCTTTGCTGACATGAAAAAAATAACCATCAAAGATGTTGCTAAAAAGCTGAACTGCTCATCGTCTACCGTCTCCAGAGCTTTCAACGACAAGTTCGATATCCATCCAGACACCAAAGAGCTGATACTTAAAACAGCGAAGGAAATGGGATACATCCCTAATCCGATAGCCAGACACCTGAGCCAGAAGAAATCGTATCAGGTAGGAGTTGTCGTTCCCGAATTTATCAATGCTTTCTTCCCACTGGTTATAAAAGGTATGCAAAAGGTTTTGAAGGAAGCCGGATACCAGTTGCTGATTATGAGTTCGGACGAGCAGGCCAAAGAGGAGCTGGAAAACGTAAAGACACTGGAACAGAACCTGGTGGACGGCATCATGATATCGTTTGCACACGAAGCACACGATATTTCCTATTATCAGGAACTGAATGCACGGATTCCCATTGTCCAGTTCAACCGGGTAAACCAAAAGCTCAATACGTCAAAAGTTATTTTTGATGATTATACTTGGGCATGCAAGGCTACAGAACACCTGATAGCACAGGGCTATAAGCGTATTTATCATTTATCCGGCCCTTGCAACCTGATTGTAAGCCATAGCCGGAAAAAAGGATTTACAGATACATTGAAAAAGTACGGACTCCCCTATCAGGAGCATTGCTTTGAAGCTGGGATTTTTATAGAAGATGGCGCCAGAGCCATGCAAGATTTGATTGACAGACAGTCGGTCCCTGAAGCTATCTTCTGTTTCAATGACCCGATAGCCATTGGGGCAATGGAAACATTGCGCAAAAATCACATCGCAGTTCCAGACGAAGTGGCTTTGACTGGCTTTACGGAATCAAGAATTGCTGCACATACCACCCCTTCGCTGACCAGTGTCGAACAACCAGCTATTGAGATAGGTGAAACGACAGCCCGGCAATTGCTGAAAGAAATTGAAGCAGAGAAGCGGCCAGCACCCGAAACGATTATACTGAATGGCAAGGTAAATGTACGTGAGTCGTCGGTAAGAACAGCCGCAAACAAATAACATTCTAATTTGAAACAACATAAAATGAACAAAAAACATTCTTTTTATCTATTACTTGGAAGTGTAGCTACGGCCTCGTGCCTGCTGAATGCAGGATGCCAAGAGGCTGCTACTCAAAACTTTTCCCGTTCGGACTATTATACCCGGGGAATCGGGAAATATCCGGGATGCCCGCAGGAAGATTTTTCTCCGGAGTTGAAACCTGACGACACGTACCGCAACATTGCGTTACTGCGTACGGCTTACCAGTCGTCCAGTTATGACTATAACCTGACGGCTCAGCTGGTTACGGACGGTATTGTAAGTACTGCCCAGCCGCAATATCTCACGCTATCGACTCCGGACGGAGCATCGCCGAAACGGGAACGGGAATGGATGATTGACGAAGGTCCTTATTCCAGAAATACGACAGTAGGCGAAGATACGTATTTTCAGTTCAGCCTGCACAACTATCAAAAGCAAGCCGATAAGGTTTACCTGAGAGGGTCTGTAACTTATCATGCTGACAAGGCAGGAAAGGAATACGAAATGTTATGCATGGGTTCGAACGATGGAGAGAATTGGGAAGAACTGGGCCGCCTGTCCGGAAAGGGATTGCCGGGAAAAGCCAGCCGCTACACCATGCACTCTGACCCGAATAAGCAAAGTGAAAAAGGAGACCTGCCGGTACGTATTCTCGACCAATACATTCCGCTTACCAAAGTCGGTGCATACAGTTATTACCGCATTGTATTGCGTATGCCGGGTGCTGCCTATTGGACTGTAAAAGACTTGAATTTCTACAACAACAATGATTTGGTAGAACTTAAGCCTTCGCAGTATTTCAACAGCACTTGGATGAGTGCGACAGACAAAGAGGAATGGATTTATGTAGACCTGGGTAGTGTTTCTACATTCGACCGGATTGTCCTGCACTGGATAAACAAGGCTGTAGCCGGAAAGATTCAGGTTTCAGACGATGCCAAATCATGGAAAGATATTGCTCAGCTGCCTGGTGGTGAGGAACTGACTGACGACATTCCGGTAAAAGGCAAAGCCCGTTACGTACGCATTACCATGGAAAAAGTTGCTGGAAATGATAGGTATCTGCTCAGCGAAGTAGAGGTTATGGGTAAAGGCGGACTGACAGCGCAGCCTGTAGCACAGCCCGAAGTGAGAGGCAACAGTCTGACACTTTCCGGCGACAACTGGAAACTGCAAAGAGCTTCGGAAGTGAAACAGTCGGGCAATGAAATAGCCTCATCAGCATTCCTGCCTGATGGTTGGATTACAGCTACCGTACCAGGAACTGTATTAACCAGTTACCGGAATGTGGGTGCTATCCCCGACCCCAATTATTCGGATAACCAGCTCAATATCTCCGAGGCATTTTTCAATTCCAACTTCTGGTACAGAAATGAGTTTGAAGTACCTGAATCGTTCATCAAAGAACGGGTTTTCCTCAATTTCGACGGCATCAACTGGAAAGCTCATGTCTATCTTAACGGTAAAAAGGTTGGTGATATTGAAGGTGCATTTATCCGTGGTAAAATGGATGTCACAGATTGCATTGTGCCCGGCAAGAACGTATTGGCCGTAGAGATTGTAAAGAACAGTCATATCGGTGCAATCAAGGAAAAGAACAAACAGAGTACAGACTTTAACGGTGGTATCTTGGGAGCAGACAATCCTACCTTCCATGCCACTATCGGCTGGGACTGGATTCCTACGGTACGCGGTAGAAACATTGGTATATGGAACGACGTACGGCTGACCAGCACAGGGGCGGTTACAGTCAGCGACCCATTAATCGAAAGTGTATTGCCCTTACCGGATACGACATCTGCAGCACTCACTGCCCGTACTTTCGTAAAAAATCATACTGAGAAAGATGTGGAAGGAGTACTGGAAGGAAGAATCGGTGATATCCGTATCGCACAAAAGGTTGCCCTGAAAGCTGGCGAAGAAAAGGAAATCGCCTTCTCACCGGCCGATTATAAAGAACTGACTATGCAGCATCCGCGTTTGTGGTGGCCTAAAGGCTATGGCGAACCTTACCTGTACGATGCCGGCTTTGTCTTCAAGATTGGCGAGCAGGTTTCTGACAGTGTAAACTTCAAGGCGGGCATCCGGCAGATGACATACAACGAAGACAATCATATCCTGAACATGTACATCAACGGACGTCGCTTCATCGGCCGGGGCGGTAACTGGGGATTCAGCGAATCGAATCTGAACTACCGTGGCCGCGAGTACGATGCAGCCATCGCTTACCATGCTGACATGAACTTCAACATCATGCGCAACTGGGTAGGAATGATTGGTGACGAAGAGCTTTACGAAGCTTGCGACAGACACGGTATTATGATTTGGCAGGACTTCTGGCTGGCTAATCCTTCGGACTGACCAGACCACTATTATCCGGAAAAGTTTATAGCAAATGCCGAAGACTATGTGCGCCGAATCCTCAAACAAGCTTCAGTAGGAAATTATAATGGCCGCAACTAGAATTATCCACCCGAACGCATCGACAAGGCTTTACGACAGATTGTGAAGGATGAGCATCCCGGCATGCACTATATTTCTAGCTCGGCAGATGACGTTGTGAGTGGACACGGCCCATACCGTATGCTTCCTGCCAAAACCTACTTCACACTGGAGGCTGGAAACGACAAGTTCCACAGTGAAAGAGGTATGCCTAATGTACTTACTTACGAAGGTTTCAAGCGCACCTACTCTCCCGAAGGTATGTGGCCTCAGTCGCATGAATGGGGAATGCACGACTATACGCTGGAGGGAGCGCAGGGAGCAACCTCATTCAATGAAATCATTGCAGAAGGTTACGGCAAGCCACAAAGTGCACAGGAATTTGCCGAACTGGCACAATGGGTTAACTACGACGGACACCGCAGTCTGTTCGAATCAAGAAGCAAGAACCGCATGGGACTGCTGATGTGGATGAGTCACTCTTGCTGGCCTTCTATGGTATGGCAGACATACGACTACTATCTGGAACCGACAGCAGCCTATTTTGCCATCAAGAAAGCTTCCGAGCCACTTCATATCCAATGGAATCCGGCAACCGATGAAGTGGAGGTCGTGAACTACAGCGCCGGCAAGCGTAATAATCTTACAGCAAAAGTGCAGATTCTGAACATGGACGGCAGCATTGCATGGGAAAAATCGACTACGGTAAACAGCCTGGAAGACACGACCGAGAAATGTATTGCATTGGAGTATCCCCAGAATCTGTCGCAAGTGCATTTCATCAAGTTGTGGCTGATAGAAAACGGCAAAGTTGTTTCTGATAACTTCTACCACCGAAGCTTGAAGGAAAACAACTATCAGGCATTGAAGGAATTGCCACAGGTAACTCTCGACTGTCAGTCAACTGCACAAAAGGACAAGCAAGGAAACTGGAACGCAACGGTTACACTGAAGAATCCGGCATCTGTCCCTGCCTTGATGATACGCATCAATGTTACTGGCGATAAGGACGGCGACCAGTTCCTGCCTATTCTTTACTCCGACAACTATTTTGCCTTGTTGCCGGGTGAACAGAAAGAAATCAGTATCCACTGGAAAGATGTAGATACACGAGGCAATGCACCGGTTATCACTGTTTCAGGATATAATGTTACCCGTACCAGCAAATAATCGGTATTAAATCCAATTTCAATATAGCAAAAAGGACCGGCAGCGCTAACAAAAGCTCTTTCGGTCCTTTTTCATTCTCTCATATTAATTACTGCTTATTTGCTCCAAAATGTACGTGGCTTACCTAATGCTGCTTCTTTAAAGAATTTTGGTTTATCGTTTCTTTCAGCCGAGTAAACAATAGGCTGCATACCTTTTACATCCTCAGTACCGATGAGATAAGTTTCTCCTTTTACTGTACGGAAGCGGATAACACCATCTGCTGTCAGACTGCAACGGACTGAACGTCCTTTCGAATCATATACTTGCACATCACGATTTCCCCAAGGATTCTGTACCCGACATTCGTTACCATGCAAGCTCTGAACTTCAATAGCAGGTATCGTTCCTTCCTTATCTATACGTGCAGAGACTGTAAAACCACCACGGGCACACAGGGTGAAGGCCATCTCATGCTCTTTTGGCCACGCTGGGAAAACACGAATTTTACCTTCATGACTTTGCAGAAGCATCTCATTTACTGCTGTACCGATAATATTCATCGGTTCCATACCACACTGAACAAAAGGTTTTGCCCACAGACCTGAATTTCCGGCATAACTGCCATAATAGCTTCTTGAATCGAATACATAATCACGCTGTGTTACCAAATCCGCATTTTCCACACGTTTAGCATAACGTGACAACACATACCAATGGTCTATATTATAGAATAATCCCTGATTGAAATGTTGGAGATAGTTTATCGTATTCTCCAAACGTTCCATCACCTTATCACCCAAGCCTAAACGAGCAGATACGATGGCACCCGGTGTAATTGCGTTTCGGTTTGCCGGATGATGCAAAGCTATCCCCTTTGCAATCTCGTAATGTTCCGTACCTTGCTGATTAAGTCCCAACAAATTCGCCGGGAAAACCATGGTCGTATGGGCATCGCAGTGATAGAACTGTCGCTTGTAATAGGTATCCATATTCGGATAAACTTCTCCATCCGGTTTATAAGCCATGACAAATACCTTACCGCGTCCAGGTACGTCCAACACCGGAGGCTCCCATAAATGACGGATAACCTTTTCCCATTCCTTCCGTTTCTTTGCATCTACATTCAGTATCTGGGATGCCTGGATGCAGTTTCTGAAAAGCGATTCAATCATATATCGGTCGGTTATCGGATTTTTTAGGTCCGAAGTATATGGATGCTCGTAAGGCTGAGCCGGATACAGATAATACTGCTTTTTCTCGTCATCCCACTTCAGAAGATTCAGATAAAGCTCCGCAGCTTCTTTCATAAAAGGATAAATGGTATCTTTCAGACATACCTTATCTTCCGTGAACTCATAGTAATTCCAGAAGATAGCAGCCATCTGACTGGCCGGTGTATAGTTGTACTTCATATCTCCCCTGTCCTGATGCAACATATTGCCATCGAAATCGTGCACCTCTGTCCAACGGATGGCATTTGCGATACCATGACGCTCCTTTACAAACTGTTCGGCCTTAGGCATCAGTCTGAAGTATGTTTTCAGATAAGGCTTCATCAAGTCTGCATCATTCTGCTCAGCAAGCCCCCAGTAAGACTGTTGCGTATTCCAGTGTACGGACGTAATCCACTGGCGATGGTCACGGTTCCACACCCATAGTCCCCCGTTAAAAGGTACGGGATAATTACCTCGTGAAGAACTACCGGCAAGGTATCTGCGCAAGTAATAAATATTCTCCACATAATCATTATCCAGTTTTACAAACGACTTATTCCAAAATGCACGCCAGAAATCCGTATGATTGCTGTAACGCGCTTCCAAACCGGCAGCGACGAACTGGTCAAGCTGCGCCAAAGCCTGCTCTGCAGGTTGGGCATGATCATCGGAAGTAACGACAGACAACAGGATATAAAACTTATTCTGCACAGAAATCCGCTGCTGAAGCTCAGCTTTATGACGGTTACGCACCACCGGATGAAAATCACCGCCCACAACCCTACAAGCCAAACTGAAACGAAGACCACCCTCCAATGTATCTGTCAGCAGCATATCATTGCCACGAATCGTAGTATGCGTTTTGCCCAGTCCCAAAGAAGCATCTTTCTCGCACGAATTGTACCAATCTCCGAAGTGACGGCTTCCCCAGCGTTCCAGCGCCACAACGATGTCCGAACCATCTGTATAATCCGGTTTATAATCGGCCTCACACTCCACGACCCACACATTGGAACTTGCATCTACCCACGATTTCACACGAGTAGAAGCAAATGCTGTTTCACTCTTAAGCTGTGTCGCTGCATCAAGCAATGAAAGGCGATGTTCAAAATCAGACAAATAAAGATAATCATTACACGGTACACCAAAATCGACAGAAAGTCGGCCAGCCGATTTCAAAGCTACCTGTCCCGGACCCGGACGGTCGTACAGATTAATTTTGTTTACCTGAATTTCTATCCCATTCTCCGTAGTCCAAAGCATACCGCCTACATCCCCGTTCCCCAGCGGGAAGCCATTATACCCCTCATAATCCGGATCCAGATATACGATATCATGTTTCCGGAGGTAATTGCTGTCCACCTTGAATACAGCATTGTTCATGGCAGATGCTGTAAAAGAGGTCAATAAGAAAAATAATGCAAGATAATGTTTCATAATATATAAATTTAATTGAAATTATCCTATTCACAATGCTCCATTCATTCGTAGATTCGGCCTGACACGGTTCCTTTTACACTGTTCACCAGCAACCAACGTCCTTCTATCCGGCCTTTTACTCCCTTCCGAAGCTTACCGTTATCCAAAACCTTACGACCATTAACTACAACAGTCAATCCCGGCTGAAGAACCGGAAGACGCAACTCCCCTGATACACCTTTTGGTAATTCGATGTTAAAAGACAATGAGGCTGGAGTCTTCCCTTTCTGCCAGTCTGCCGATACGGTTCCGTAAGGTGTAACGACCTTACCTCTTGCATAAGTCAGATTACCCAGGCGAGGTTCAATCAGCAGTCTGTCATCCTCTACCCGCACTCCCAACACGTACGAACTCAGATAGTATGCAGGAACAGTACCATAATTATGGCAAGATTCGTCAGAGCCGGTTCCATCCGGATGAATAAACGATTCAGATAAGGTTCCGGCATCTTTCTGCAAAGTCACCATATAGAACCATCTACGACGGACATTCTCCAATATCTCACGATCCATTTCTGGCGTATCAATATCATATAACACCTTGAGCAGCCAATAATAAATAATTGGCATATCAATACCCGACTTATTCTGAAGCATCGTACGGTATTGTGTATTCTTGCAGATTGACTTTGTACCGGGATTGTTGTAATTTTCCAGTAACCACTTGCGGACACGGTCTTTTCTATCATCGGGAACCAAATCGGTATACAGAGCCAGCAACTGGGCATGTACGGAAGGAAGAAGCAGTTCATTGTCCACAATGGCTGCCCCATAAGCGCCTTCCGCTTCATTCCAGAACACTGCGTTATAGTGCTTCGATAAGTTTGCAGCCTCCTTACTGTATTTCTCGGCGAGCATAGTATCATCCAAAGCATCCGCCAATTTTACGGCACACTTCAACGCTTCATAATAAAAGGCATTCAGAGTAGCCCCCTCGCAAGTTACATAAGCCATCGGATTGTCGAAAGAAGCATATTCACGAGCATACACCAGTCCCCTCTCCGAAATACGGACCGAGAACCAATTCAACAATCTCACCATAACCCCTTTGTGCTCTTTCACAAAGTCCAAATCCTTCGTGATGCTATAATAATGATATAAAGCTTCAATCCACTGACTGGCATAATCCTCGATAATATAATGACAATCCGACGGTCCTCTGTCGGTTGGGAATGTAGCCAGCAAGATACCATCCTCCAACTGAGTCAAGGCTGCATGGCGCAACATACTCTTCAGCAAAGCCACATCTGTCTTTCCTTTGAAGGCAGGAGCACTCAGCGCCACACTGGAAACAGAAAAGCTAGCCTTATGTCCATCCTGTATCCACTCATTCCGCTCGCGGGCGTCAGTCCCATAAGCATCATCCGAAACAGTTTCGATGGTATGTACACTCATTTCCCATAAATCATTGAAAAACGAATCATTGCACGTAAAACTGCCCAGTCTCTGATAGGGATAACGGCGATTCACAAATGCCAAGCGGTTTATCTCGACTTCACCGCTATCTATTTTAAGAACAGCATATCTGCAACACCATTGGTCGGTCGTTATAAAATGCTGCTGCCCGTCACGAGTTACATAATTATTCCCACCTCCGAATGTTTCATACGGACGTCCCTCCTTGCAGCGCAGTGCATAACGGATATTCAGTTTTATCCCAGCAGGGGCAGTCAGCTCCATATCCGTATAAGCCATCGACATCGCGCCCAAATCCAAAGAGAGCTCCTCTCCCTGCTTCAGATGATAAGGGAACTGGATACACTTTCCCGTTGCCAAATCTATCGGATTGTCTATACCTTCCTCCATACACAATGGCACCTCCGATTTCCGAAACTTACCCCAGCTCTCTCCGGATACACCACAGGCCGCTTTCCAACGACTGTCATCAAAGCCTTCCTTCAGCCATTCTTCGTTATCAATTCTTGCATCAATCCTATCCGGAAAAGAATTGCTGGCCCAGCCTGAAGGGAGATATCGTGTATGAATCGAATATCTCCAGGTTGAATCGGTTGTAAGGAACGGAATATCGTCATTGAGCAACCGCACTGCCAATCCTGGTTCATGATACATGATACGGCCACATACCCTATCACCAAAAGAATGCACCAATACCGAAATTACATTTTGTCCTTTCCGTAAATAATTTTCTACCGGAATCACATCGTATTCCGGGCTTTTCGGATTGAAGCGTACCGGACCACGTGATACGTATTTTCCGTTTATCCATAACAGATATCTGGAATCAGCAAATATTTCCACCTCCGGGCCTTTGGGAGCAATATCATCCAGGTAAAAAGTTTTGCGAAATACCGCATACTGCTGCTGCCCGTTAGGATGGTCAGCAGGTTGCGTCCATATCATCTGACTTTGCAGGTCTGAGATTGTTTGCGCACTTAGCCATACTGTCTGCATAAGCAATCCCAAAAAGACAATCGTTTTCCAAGTACTCCTATTCTTTACTACACGGGTAGAAATCTCACAAAAGAATCCCAATAGAGTTTGTCGAGTTAACAAAAGTTTATCCATAATTTTTACAGTTTTAACAGGTACATAAACAGAAAAATAAATGTCCGTTTTATATATTCTTCTTTCTGCATACAATATTATAGAAACAGAGTAATATAGCCTAAACAAGCAACCGCAATTGACTATCGGCATACCGGATAATCACGGAAACGTTTCCGAAAGTACAACTCACAAAAAAAGCCGGTCAGGCAATTTGAAGTGCCTGCCGACTTTTATACCATACTAAATCATACTTTTTTATTCAGTAAGCTTAATCCGTTCGCCAGCTGTTGTTTTACGCTGAATCAGTTTCCCATCAAACGGTGAAATAAGTAACAAATCCTTACCTTTTTCTGACTGAATCTTTACCGAAACCATCTTGCCATCTTTCCGTTCGGCACTAACTAAAAAGGCTCCCTGAGCTCTCAGGTTTTCAAACGATACATCTTTCCAATCCCCGGGTATAGCCGGAAATATACGCAACGTGTCCGTATGGCTTTGCAACAGCATTTCCTGCACACCGGCAGCAAAGGCAAAGTTACCCTCCAGCGTAAACGGACGGTAAGTATAATTGGATTTGCCGGTGCCCGACTGATCTCCGTTTACGTGGAACGTATTAGGCAGACAGAAGCATTCAGCAAAGGTACGCAATGCCTGATACGCTCCTTCTCCATCAAACGTACGCGCCTTCATATTGGCAAACCAGGCGTATGAATAGCCGGTCCACCACTGTGGTCCGCGTTTTTCCATTGTTTCCAGCGTCGAGCGGATAATCTCGCGTGAGCGACCGCCTTCCTCCCAATTAAGCAGTCCCAGCGGATGGAATGCCATGGCATGCGAAAAGTGACGATGTGATTCTTCGTACGGAAAACCTTTGGCAAAACTCAATGCTCCGTTGCTGTCCAAAGCATAGTCAGGCAATTGCGCACGCAATTCTTGCCAGTGTGCAGCTTCATCTGTCAATCTCAGTGCATCAGCCATTTCCGCAGCAATCTTGAAAAGGAACGAAGTGAGCGACAAATCGTAGTTGGTCATGGTCTTGAACCAAGCCTGCAGGGAGTTGTCGAAGATTTCCGGACTGGAAGTATAGGCCAGCACACGCTTACCTTCAGCATTCATTTCGGTCTGGTTTTCAAGGAATTCGGCAGCTTCTTTCATAAACGGATAGGCTCTTTCCTGCAAAAATTTGTCGTCGGCAGAGTACTTCCAGTGCAGATAGAAGTGTTGTGCCAACCAAGCTGCGGTAGTCTGCGACATGGAGTATTGTATCCAGCCTCCCATCTCTTCGCCGGTAAGCGTACAAACTCCCGGAATAGCCAGTCCTTCTTTTTCGAAGTACTGACGGGTAAACTTGCGATATACATCCCGCTGATTCCACAAGGTATTCAGATAGCCGCTTTCTTCTTTAAGGTGGTTGCCGGCATAAGCTGGCCAGTAGCTCAACTGTGTATTCAGGTCGTGATGAAAATCTCCTTTCCAGGGTGGCAATTTTCCGTTATCGGCTGTCCACACGGCTTGCAGGGAAATAGGATATGAATCTTCGCGGGCTACCGAACCGAATTTATACATTTCGTTGTCATACTGACGCTGCAGCAAAGTATCCGGCAAGTTTACAGACGATTGCCTCCAGTAAATTTTCCAGAAATCCAGATGCTCGTCATAATCTCTTGCCAGTCCGCGCTCAAAAGCCTGCTCTACTTCGGCCACAGCATCCTGCTGTACCAGCGATGAAGTTACGCTCCATACACCAATGCATTTACCGGATACGTTTTTCCATTTTACGACCACATCGTACGCAAAGTCGCCCCATCCTTTCTGGTGATAGACCAGCATATCCTCTTTCCGGTCAATGGTGCCTTGCTTATATCCCAGACGAGCCAAGTCTTGACCGGTAACCGGGTCGACTACACCCACGCTGTCTTTCTCGTATACCGGAGGGACAATTACCGTTTCGACAGAATGCGGCAGTCCGTCGAGCACAAACCAACCTATCGGACGGGTAGCATGCACAAACGTATGCAGCTTGACACCGTTTTCCCAAACTACTTCACAGAGGGCATTGTTCAGATAAAGATGAACTTGCTTGACTGCTCCCAGCGACGGAAATTCCAAAGCAGCACCGGGTATCTTGGAGGGAGCTGCATTGTTGTCGTACGGCCAGTCGAATTTCTTCTGTACGGGCAAATAGTTGCCAGACTCAATGTGCTTTTTTACCCACGAGAATTTATAGTTGTCACCAGAAAGGCTATCGGTAGGACGCAAATCCCAAAGATCGATTCGGTCAAGCGACATGCGCAGTACTGAATCGCGTTCCCATACCAAACTTCCGACTGTGGCATTTCCCAGTGGAATTCCTTCATCCCATGAGCAGGCCAAATCCGTAAAAGTCAAATCGCTGGATATCGGTTTCAGCTGCCAGTCCTGATTACCGGAACATCCGGTGGTTCCAGTCAGCACAGCTCCCAGCATGAGTCTGCCCAGCAATGTTTTAAACTGTATCATATTCAAAGTCTCCTAAATTTAATTACATGAAATCATTGTATCGTTACTTTTTCATTGATTAGATGCACGTTTTTCACACAAATGATAAACATGCGTCTAATCTTTGAGAAATGTTCGTCTCAACTGTGAAACGATAAACAAACACGGACATTTTTTCCGATTGTCAATATTTAATTTTCCGCAAAGAGATAACTCCAATGGACTTGCAGGGACGGCGTTTTACCTTCATACGTATCACTGTAGGGAAATCGTCCAGTGTCTGCTGCGAACGGGTAATGATGAATTTGTTCTGATTTTTTACTTCCTGAAAGGCTGCATTCATAGCACTGCCATACATTTCAAGCTGTACATCAGCTACTTCCAAACCCGACGGACGATTGTCTTGATAATCGTAACCGGTAGTACGGAAAACCAGCTCGTACTGACCAATACTGTTCATATAAGGAGTAAGGTCGAGCGTTACGTCAGTCCATTCGTCGGGCGAATAGGTAGTATATTCCCATGCGCTCACTGTTACCGGTGCATCTTCCGAAGAGACTGTCTGTATAGCATCCTCGGGCAGGCAGAACACAGAGAAATTTTCTACACAGGGAGTGGCTTTGCTTCGATTTACAACCAGGCGTACCGACTTTACCTTACGAGTCGCAAAACGGTCTATCTTCTTGTTTCCTACCGATGTCCCCTTACAGAGCACTTCCCATTTGTTGCCGTCCAGACTTCCTTCTACCTGATACGAAGTGATACGCTGTCCTTTCATCAAATCTTCCTGCAGCATGATGCAGTTTACATCTGCCGGTGCATCCAGCGTGCACTGAAGCTGGGTGCTTTTTCCTGCTGTCTTAGCCAAAGGATTGTCAAAATAACGGCGGATAGTTTCTCCAAAATCTTTATAGCGCTGTACATGACTTGCAGGAATCAGTCCGGTCGTATCAGGGGTAGCATTCAGGAGCAGGACTGAACCACGGCCTACCGAGTTGAAATACAGTTCCATCAACTGTTTGCGCGACATCAGCAATGAGTCTGAGCCTGCCGACCAAAACCATTTGTGACCGCCATTCTTGAGGAAAGGAACATCCACTTCGACCGGCGCATACACATCACCGTTTACATCCGAGTGGACAGCCGTAGCGCCTCCCGACTGCATGTCTTTCTTGGTGACGGTATACCAGTTGGGGTCGGGAGCAAAACCGTCTTCATTGCCTACCCAGCGGATGGTAGCATGCTTGCCCTGAAAGATTACGGCTTCACTGGCATATTTGTCGAGGATATCCTTTACGGGGATATGGCAGTTTCCGTCGAACCATACTTCCTTCATCGTGCCGTAACCGGAAAGAAGCTCTTCCAGCTGCTGCCGGTAGATTTTATTGTAAGCTTCCTGCTTAGACGGGTCTTTGGTTACACCGCCACTGCCGATACCTGCTCCCCAGTGTTCATCGCCCGGATAGACATACACTCCCATGTCTAGTCCGTACTTCTTGCACGAGGCCGAAAGGTCTTTCATCACATCGCCTTCACCGTTCTTCCAAGGGGTATTCTTTACACCGTAATCGCTGGTGCCCGTCTGCCACCAGCAAAAGCCACCGCAATGTTTGGCTACGAAAATTATCATCTTCGCTCCCCATGAACGGGCTACCTCACACCACTGGTCGGTATCGAGTTTTGACATGTACATTTCACGGATATCGCTCGACCAGTTGTCGTACTCCCTACCTTGGAAAGCGGCAGGCCCGTAGTGTACAAACATGATACATTCTTTACGTTGCCAGTCAGCCTGCGCTTTTGTAGGAAGTACGATATTGCCTTCGTCCGTTACCGGTGCCGCAACACTGGCTGCTGCACACATGCCCCACAGAAGACCACCTAAAAATAATTTTTTAGCATTCATCATCATATCCATTAATTATTATTTCACAGTAACCTGTGCTTTTTTGTCAAATCCAAAATAGCCATAGCTGAAAGTCAGTTGTTTGCCGGAAGCCGCGGCAGGTATCTTATATTCTCCTTCGAACAAACCGGAGTTCGGAGCAGTTTCCTCTACGGGCAGACGCTGTACTACTTTATCATCGATTTTTACCTCTACCCAGCCTTTGTCTTTCTTATTCCAGTCAATATTGAGTGCAGCTTTCAGACGAACACACAGCTTATCTCCTGCTTCGGCTGCAGTTACATGTCTACCATCCGATGTAACAACATCAACGGTCTGTGATCCCAGTGTAGAGAAAGTAAGCGTAGCCATCCAACCACGGTTCGAGATGGCCCAG
>ENA-UOJO01002663-UOJO01002663.1-human-gut-metagenome-genome-assembly--contig:-P57-NODE-2663-length-18237-cov-30.250687_pt1 | contig 18237 bp, 28 predicted proteins | sample MGYA00242351_ERZ723898 | MGnify/ENA metagenome assembly ERZ723898 | reverse complement strand
CGGATCTGTTCCGCTACGCGGACACGTCCGATGTTGGGAAGCCTTACATGGTTGCCGTACCATGCAACCTTCGCATTGTCGACGTAAAACGTCTCCTTGCCGCCTTTCTTATGGAACTTCGGCGGAGCCGCTTGTCCACGCCAAAGGCGCTGGTAAGCGACGCCAACATTGTGGATGGCTCGCTGTTGTGAGCAGTAAGCTGTCTCGTTGGCCCAGGTTGGCTTCTCTTGAGTCCAGCGTTTACACAGCTTCAAGGCGCTTGGCTTCTCCGAAGCCTTGTCCTTGTCGTACGCAGCATACATCTCCTGCCACTTCTCGAGAGCCCAATTGTACGCATAACGAGCGCAGCCGATGGTATTCTTCAGCTGCTTCTCTTGCTCCTGTGTTGGATACAGGCGAATTATGTGTGCTCTTGGTTCCAAAGTGTTCTCCAGTTACTGAGAGTATTATAACTCCGTTCTGTAAAGATCAAAACGGTAAATAAAACTTGATGAAATAAAAGTACACTTGAAGTCCTTCCGAAAGACCTTTAAGGGCACGCAAGGTCAAGCGTATGAAACCTGTTACTGCAGGCTGCCCTTTTTACAAACATTTTGCTTGTCGTTTTAGCAGCGTAAGGTGCTGCTGACCGAACTTGCTGCACACCTGCCTTATAGCAGTCCGCAGCCATACAGTCATTGGTTATATGAGCTTGCTTTGCCTATGCCCATGTAACTTAACTGTTCCGGTGTTCGAGAACTCATCAAGAGTTCACCCGAATGAAACTCCACAGTCAATATAATTGTTAGTTATAAGCCTGCTTCATTCCGATATTCCTTCATAAGAAGTCCTGGTACGCTTGCGCGTAAGCTACCGACGTTATGACCCAGGTATCATAACGCCCGACGATGGCTAGCCTCCTTCTTGGAAGCTTCACCAGTCCGTGCACTTGCAGTCACATTATGCCAACGTGCTGCGGCTGTGGGAATGGCACCCACAAGGGCGAGTTGGCGGCCAACTCCGTTGTCTCCCCGAGAACCCTAGATAGCTTCCGGTGATACGCACCGGCACGGACCTTTGGCAGAGGTCATACTGGGCATGACTGACATGCTTGATATCAATCTAAATGTACTACGTCATGGTAAAAGCTCCGTAGATTTTGTTGTTACTGTTATTTTGTTAATGAAATTATTGCTTCCCCGCCCCGAGGCGGCCGCTTGTCCCTTTGAGTGACCTACCAGGGACCACGGTCGGGATCTCTCAGACTCTGATATGCTTTCGCATATGCGTCCTTAACTACGTGCAAGTATCTGAGTTGCAAGGACTTAGGTAAAAATCAAAATGTGAGCAGTTTAACGTCTTACTCAGGACACTCCGGGCGGCACGGATGTGTGCCTATCGAGCCCCGTTATAGGGGGCACCCGGAGAATAGGCAGTTTAACGTCTTGCTCAGGACGTGTTCTTTATTAACTAAAGAACAACTTCAATACCACATACGTGCAAATCCCAAAGGATAACACGAATGTGGTATATTTATAATAAGCTGACCAGAGTTCTGCATGGAAAAGCCCACTTTGAAGCTTTTCCACTTTCTTGTTCAGATCTTCCAGCTGCTTTTTGACTTCACTGTCAGCGTGCTAACAGCAAGCCTTTTCGTTTGCGCACTTGGCGCACTCAGAACTGTTCATAGTGTGAACCTTTCTGTTAATAAGTTATGGAGGATCCTGCTTAACCACATGTTGAGCAGTCTAAATCCTCCTTCACTTTATTATGCCAAAAATATGCGCATTATTTAGCTGTTTCGGCGCTTTCCTGCAGGTATTTTTCGTATCCGGGAAAGTCTGTAGCAAAGCGCTTGCTATACTCAGCTGAGTGTGTACTCACTCCTTTCTTATACTTCAGCACCTTTGCCACACGTATGAGCTTGATAAGAGTCTGTTTATTTGGAGACACTCTCGAAACTTCAGTAATGTACAGTGAGCTGCATATCGCATAGGAAGACGGCAAGCTAGACAGTACGCATATTGCGCATACAGGACACATCAGTGTGACAATAGTTTTCGTTGACATACTTGCACTGTCAGAAGCTACTAGAGCAAAGAGTAACTTTACTCCAATCAAAGCTAAAAGAATGAAGAGTGCAACCAAAGCTGATGCCACTGCCGCATCATACGTCTTGAAAACAGCAACATTTACTGCCCACATAATGATTCGCCCTCAAGTTTGAGCTTATTCAGCCTCTCATAGAAACCAGACAAAATCTTTTCTCTGGTCTCGATCTGTTTATCAAAGCGATCACGTAGTCTGGCTATCTCGTCTACAAGTTCCTTAATACGAAATTCCAGGCACTTTACACTTGTATTGGTAAGCTGCTGCGAGTACGCTTCGGCAGCTTCTTCCTTTGCATCCACATCATCGCTTTCTGTGATATTCCATGTACGACTTATAGGTGCGCCACACTCGCTGCACTTGGACATCTCTAAAGCATAGTCGGAGTATGTGATGTGTGCATGCTCACATACATGCACGTTGTAGCCTTCAACCATTTGCAACCTCCTCTGCTTTGCATTCCGCGATATTGACTACAGGCCAGTGCGGTGGCTCATCATACACAGCGAAATTGGCCAGCTCGTACCTGTTATATCTCTTGCCATCAATATCAACAATGATATCGGGTCCTACAGCCTTACGCATTGAATTGCCTGTATCCATCTTGCAGTCAACTACTGTCGCAGTCAACACAAAGGGTTTGGTTGGATCAGAGCTGTCGCGGAACCTGAGTTTTGTACCTATGAGCGCTCGCATATTCGCTTCTTGGAGCGGGTAGCATATCACAGGCTTATAGTTACGTTCGACATCATCGATGTTCATCGTGATGACACCCTTCCCGAACTCATACAGTTCAAGCCTGTCCTCAGTCACTTTCAGTACCTCACACAAGCTGACTGCATGCTCATCCAGCAGGAAAGAATGCGCTGCAACCTGCACACCATTGATTGTGACTTCGTCGAAATCCGCATCTTCCGCTTCGCAGTAGTCTTCGTCGCAGTCAAACTCATCGAAGTTCTTAAATTTGACACGCTCCGCTGTAATCGGACAATACAAAGGACGATCTTGTGTACAAATAACGTTAAGATTACAATACGCAGTGCATTCTTTATTCTTACAAATGTATCTCATTTTTCCCTCTCGTTTGATTATATTTTAAGACCAGCCAACACATAGCTCAGTAAAAGTATAGTGCCTGGCAAAACAGAGTGTCGAGATAACCACGTACTGACAGCTGTATCGTCTTTGCCTTTGCTCAACTTCACTGAAGCAGTCAGCGCCAGTGCAATAAACCAGAACACACTCAGCATAAGTAAGTAACTGGATACCACGCTAAACTCCCATTAAAAGCCCCCTGCAAGTGTTACCTCACAGGGGGCCATAGTTCATTTGTTCTGTGACTTGTACTTAGGATTAGTGCATTTCACGATGTACTGCCCTGCATATGGTTCGACACCATACACCTTGCCGCAGTGCTCACACTTCCCTGTTCCACTGTCGTTTCCTTTCCATGTTTGCAGCAATATGCTGAGCATCATTGCCTCAGGAGCAGCACCTTCGTACCGCTGCTTGGATTCGAGCAGAGACATGTACCACTTGCCCTGGGACATCATGAGCATGTAACCGCCGGGAAATGCGGCGTCCATTTCAATCCTCAGAGCATCGAATACTGGTACTGGTTTCCATGCGTGCTCGGAATCCTTTGGCACAAACATAGGACAATCTGAGCCGGGTTTCGGCAGCCAGTAGTCGCTGTCACAGAACCTGCCATCAGGTATCTGTGTACAAAGCTGGAGATATGCCGGGTCCATGATCAGTCCTTACCTGCCTCTGCAGCTAACCTTTCAAGCAGCTTGGCCGCACCTTCCAGAGCCTTGATCTTTTGCTCTGCTGTCCTGATGTCTTCAAGATCTTTTGCCGCTCTCTCTTTCATGTCTGCACTTGCTTTGACAATCAGTTCGTTTGCTGCCGCCTCCTCGCCTTTCTCTGCTACCAGTCGCTTATATGCGTCTATTTCAGCTTTCAGTTTCCGCTCTTGTGCAAGCATATCTTTGTGTGATTCCTTGCTGCTGGAAGCGCAAAGCTTTGTCAGGTGCTCGAGACCTTCGATGCCTTCACTGAATTTCGCCAGCATTCGCAGCATATTCTCAGGCGTTCTGCCGGACTTATTGCTTGTTTCTACTTTGCGCAGCGTAGCTTGTGCTTGTGCCAATGAAGCATTGACTATGCGCATCTTGTCGGCAGCGGGCATGTGTTTGAGTTCTGTTGCCTTGAGATCGTTTGCAACAGCTTCCTTGTATGCTTTTTCCGCCAGTTCCTTTCCAATAGCAGCTTGTGTTCTGAGCTCTGCAGGATCTTTTGTACCGTACAGTGTCTCGATACAATCTGAAATGTACCTGTAGAAGCTGCTTACAGGAATGTTTACAGCAGCTGGTTCAGATGATTTGCGTGCAGCTTTCCTGGCAACTGGTTTCTTGACTTTGGTTTTCGGTGTCGATTTTGACATGATCTTCTTCGTCGTTCTCTTTTCTACTTTCTTCGCCATTCGCTTTTCTCCTGTATGTTAGTATATATTATCGGTTCTTGTAGTTAATTCTATTTCATCTGTTGCTGTGACTGCAGACATATCCGTTGGCTTGGATTCTAGTGCAGCAGATTTGTGCACAGCAAGACGTGCAAATGTCATGCCCTGCGTGAATGTCAGGTTTGCAGGGCCTATCCTGTAGAAATCGACAGCAATGGGCTCGCCGGACATGAACAGTGCAGTACCGTTGCACGCTACCAGACCATACCGCCACAGCTCGCCTACAGGATGTACTGTGACGTACGCGCCCTCCGGCAGAACAAGAGACAGTCCTGCAAATACCGACAGCAGAGGACCCGTCTCTGTCGTATAGGCTACTTTAAGCAGGTATACATCGGGTGCAATCTGTTCAGGCTGCTGCGCCTTATCGTGCAGTGTCGTTACTTGCATGGTTTCTCACTGTTATAGAAACGACGCTCAAGATAGTGCACAAGAGCAGCGTACCTGTTGGCAAAGCCTGATGTCCTGATAGGAATGCGTCCGCCGCACTCGTCACATGCGAAGTGGCCTTTCTTGGATACGATCATAGGTTCCTGTCTGTCATAGTGCACGAAACCTTCGGTGTCCACATAGTCGACAGGCATGAACACGTCTGCGTCTTGCATAACGTCGACGATCTGAGCCTCTTTCTTACAGTGCGGACAGATGAACTTAAGTTTGCGCTTTCTCATTTCTTTTCCCTTTTCTTTTGATGTCGCTTCGCCCATGCTATTAACTTTTCATCATAAGGATCCGGTTTAATGCGTAACCTGTGTCCACACTGATAGCATTCATAGGCGACAACATCACCTTCGTTGATCTCTGGATACCCATACTCAATAGTGCCGTCATCCTCAATACCCATGATATGCACAGAACATTCAGCATTGGACATACATACGCACATCGTATTTTCTCTTTTGCATTTAGGACATACGACTGTTATCATAATACCTTTCCTGCTTTTCCTTTCTCTTTCGTTCCTGCGCAGCAAAGTAGTCATTGGCTGTTGCCGCCTTGCTGAGTCTCGTTTTGGTTTTCTTGCCGTACAGATCGCTGAGCACCTTGAAAGTCACATAAGGTTCCTGCGAGCTCTTGAATATTATGCCCTTTTTCCCTGTGTTGCGGTTATTGCAGATATCTGCTACGAGTCCGATTGTCGAGTCGACACTGCTGCCTGCAAAAGGATAGTCATAGTAGCACTTGACTACCTGGCGTATCCGTTTGCTGATACCGTCGAGGACCAGTTCACGCTCTTTGGGCAGCAGCCACTTCTGTTCGTCCAAGTCGTACACATCACTGGCATACAGTCTGTGGTCTGGATATCGTTCCGGATTACCTCGTATATCGGGCCCGACCCACTCGAAGAAGACTACTATGCTGCGCCCTGTACGGCGCTGCCACTCGCTCAATGCTGGTTCAATGTTCTCGATCTCAATTGTGTTCCACAGATCGTTGCGCTCAAGCAGCATAAGTTCCAGATCGTCCACTTCCTGCTGTTGTTCGTCCCGTTCTTTCTGCAGCTCCTGATCGGTATGTGTAGCCCAGTGCCACAGACTTTGACAGCAGTGCGCAGCCAATTCCCACAGGGACAGCAAACAGCCCCGTTCTTTTTTTGGCTGCTGATACAGAAGTCGCTTAATATCTGCCTGCGAATATCTTGGTCGCTTTATCTTGTTACCAAAGGCACAGGCGCCAAACCGATCAGCATCATACTTGTCACTGACACAGTACACGGCAACAGGAATGCTGCCGTCGATCATGAGCTCACCGTAGAAGCGTGAGTGCTGGCACTTGTTGAACATTTTCGGACGATCACGTAAGTCGACAAACTTGCGCACAGGTATCCAGTCAGGCTGCGGAAGCTTAACTGCAGCAGTTGAGGAACAGATTACAATCGTGTCGAGGTCTCGTTCTGAAATCACTCCGATCCGATTTGTGACATCTGACCGAACAGGCATCTTCTTCAGTTCAGGGAACAAGGAAAGCGGGAGCACCAGACCGTGTGTCTTATGTTTGATACCTACAGATGAAGCATGCACACGGATATAGTCGGCTGTGACTTCCATTCCTTTTGCGTTCTTACGTGCGAAATCACACAAGTGTACATAGGCCGCAGTACCCTTAGGTATTACACTGCCGGGAGCGAAGAAGACGACACGCTGTCCAACGTTGTAGGTGTTTTTTGCGCCTACGACATGCCACAGCGAGTCTTCAAAGCGCAGTTCACATATGTCACGCTTAGGTGAGTCGATCTCGCGTACCTTGGAGATCTTTTGTATTGTTGCTAGATTTGCCACATAATTTTCCTTTCATATTCTTTCCAGTTGTTTGAACAGAACTTCGAGTACGCAGTCGTCGACCTTGTACTTATAGGCAAGCTGCTTCACTACAGCGTCCCATATCTCCGCCGTTGTGCATTCCCCTGCATCAGCTCTCGGCACGTCGATTCTGTAACAGCCCCATTCGAACAAATGTTGTCTGCGCCACTGTTCTATGTGTGTATCCGCTATCTTTGGCGGATCGAGGTCGCAGACGCCGTCAGCTGTATAGTGCTTCTTCTGATCTGGTATGTAGAGTACCAGCTTCGCACCGTCCTGCTGCAGAAGACGCACCTGTGCCTTACTCGGCTCGAACCCAAAGAACGCCATGCCGCAGCGACCTATATGGAGCGCATCGATGATCCCCTCAGCTATAGCTACGATATGGAAGCTGGATGCACGGGCTCTGTTGTACAAGCACATCTTCTTTGGTGTTCTGGTGTCGAAGAAGTACTTGAGGTTGCCGTCACTGTGCAACTGACGTGACTGAAACCCTCTGAGGCCAGCCTGATCGATGATAGGAAACTGCAGCCAGTTACTGTTGCCTATGAAGTTCTGTTTTTTGTAATTCCAGCACCGCCCCCACCCTATCTTGAGTTCCTTGATGTCACGTTCCTGTATGCCACGCTTGGCTACATAGTCAAGCACCTCTGCAGGAGCATCGTGCTCAATAGGGTGATAGTCGGGCTGCCATTTAAGCAGGTTCGCATCTGTGTTCCTGTGTATGTCCTGCTGCAGTTCCTGTGCACCTGAGAAGCAGTCCTCTTCGCCGACATCAAGTTCCATTGGTGTACTGGACTTGAGGACCTGCGTGAGAGCTTCCCTGGCTTCCGGATTGCCGCTGAAGCAGTTGCGTCTGAAACAGTGTATGAGCAAAGGTGCAGGTGTAAGAATGCGGTCGCCTATACGAGGCTTGGTAAAGGACAGTGCCGAGATATAGCAGTGCCCCTTCTTGTCGCCGCATACAGGACAGTTGATTTGGTACGTCTCCCCTGAACCTCTGCTGTCGAATTCCCACTCACGCAGCTGCCCATTGATCAGCTTGGGCCAGCGCAACAGCCTCAGTTTGGGCTGCACGTTCTCGTACTGCACATGAACATCGTTGAACACAGTGCGAAGTCTGTTGTACAGTTCACGGTTCAGCATATGTATTCTCTTATAATATCTTTGCGGCTATTACCCCCATACCAATCGACAGACCTGATGTTATACCCGTCCACCAGAAGAATCTTTCAAGTCTGGCGTTCTTGTCTGAGTTAAGGTAAATACATATCAAGATACCGACAGCTGACATTGTCCATATCAGCAACGGTATTCCTATATATAGAAGTTTCATTTTCAGTCCTCAAATAGGTTTATAACTAAACCGAGCAACAGCAACACAAAACCTACTACACCTATATTTAGACTTATTTTAAGGTTCTCACAAGTCTTGTGCAGGATTTCGGACTTATTGCTACCCTGTCTATGGTATCCTAGACAACCTCTCAGAATCTCATAAGTACCGCACAGGATACTTCCAAGGAGTATACCTGACCCTATCCAAGTAAAGCTCATCGTGCCTCCTTTACAACCTTGGCTTTACATCCATATTTCCGTTCCAGGTTAGCCATGGTAACCTCAAGTACCTTCCTGGGTCGCTCGATAAGGCTGTGCTGCCAGTCGGTAGCATCAAAGGCTTCGGGGAGAATACACTTTGCCGCGCAGCTTGTCTGACGTCGTACCCAGCGGTTTCCGGAAATGACCGGCTTGTCAACAAACCAATACGCACTTCCATCAGCATCCACAGCTGCCCATTCAGCCCAGACTGGGCAGGTGTCAAGGTCGAATACCTTCTCATTCAGCACGCACCGTTTTTCTGTACGTATTACTGTGACGTCTTTTGTGTCAAGATCTGCTGCTTTCATTTTGTTCTCCTTTATTAAAAGCCCCCTGCAAGTGTTACCTCACAGGGGGCCATGGTTACGCCGACGGTTTCCTGTACAGTACAGGTTTACCTCTGGCAAGCGACTGCTGCACATTCAGCATGCGCTGATTCTTGCTGCCGCGATACTTCAGGCGGTGGCTCTTGAGTGAACCTATGAAAGGTCCATCTATAAGGACATCGAGATGCGGCGCTATGGCAGACCACCCTCGCACTGTCTGAAGCTGCTCCCAGGTGTAGCCTGTGTACAGCCACACCTTGTAGCCAGCCTCCTTCGCTCTTGCGCACAACGGTGCAAGAGCCTCGGCCTGCACCATAGGCTCGCCGCCGCTCAACACCAGTGCTTTATGCACGGGATTCCCGTGCAGCAGCTCGAACAACTTTTCTGTCGTGTACACGGTGCCGCCGTCCAGACTGTGTGTGTCCGGATTATGGCAACCTATACAGTGACCGCAATCATCCATGAAAGGCGTACCCTTCGGATGCGTGCAGCCTTGACAGAACACTGTCATTGCGAATCCATCGTTGAAGTTGACTGCGTCTTCTTCAACGATGCCGAATACTTTGATTTCAGGCATGTGTTACCCTTGCGTTCAGCTCAGCCATCTTGGCCGAGTTAAATCTGTTCTCGTCTGTCATGATCTCATCCGGCGTTGCACCGGATTGTCTTCGCGGATCACTTGGTACCTGTGACATTCGTCACAAGCACCATCACCGCGCATCTTACCGTGTGACCCACGGTTGCAACATCAAGTTGCGAGCTGCGTTCTCATCTCTGTCGAGATGGGCTCCACAGTGGTCGCAATGGTATGTTCTGATGTTCGGAGGCATGGCCTCCTTCACATGTCCACAAGTTGAGCACCTTTTTGTGCTCGGGAAGTACTTGGGTGCTTTTATGTGGTGCACCGCTTTGTACGAGATCTGCCAAAGAATGGTTCCCATGAGGGAGCTGTTGTAGGCTCTGCGCACTGAACGTGCGGGGGCCTTGTCCTTGAGCTCCTGGATGTCCAGATCTTCTGTGACTACAGTGGCGTGGTTTTTGCACACCGTAGTCGTAAACTTGTGAACTGCATCCTGACGGATGTTGGTAATGCGTTGCTGTATACGTTGGAGCTTTGTACGCTTGCGCTCTCGCGCATTGGAGTTTCTCTTGCTCCTGCTGAGGGCTCGCTGAGCTCTGCGCTTCTTGGCTTCGAGCTTCTGGAGCTTCTCTATGGGGAGCTCTAGCTTGGTTCCATCTGAAGCTACCGCTGGGTGCTGGAGTCCTACGTCGATGCCGACGACGGACTCCGGTGCATCGAATTGTACTGTTGGACAGTCGAAGGCGACTGTCACGTACCAGTGAGAAGCAATGAGGCGCACCGTGTAGCCTGTGATTTTGCCTTGGAAGCGTGGAGTCTCGCGGAGTTTCACATAACCTATACTTGGAAGATGAAGATGGTTGCCTTCGATACTGCAGGTAGTGTTTCCAAGTTGGAAGGAGATTCCTTGAGACCTCTTGTGCTTCTTTGGGTATTTTGCCTGTCCTTTGAAGAAACCTTTGAACCCTTTATCGAGATTCTGGATGGAGCATGTAACAGCACTGCGTGCTGTCTTGTTCGCCCATTCAGGCTTCTCCTGAGTCCAGGCTCTGGATATGTTAACCCAGCTTGGCTTCTCCTTTGTGTCGTCAGCCTTCCAGTCTTCGTACTGCTTCTGCCACTTATCGAGTCCCCAGTTGTACGCATAACGAGCGCAGCCAGCAGTCTGCATCATCAGACTGTGCTGCTCTTTCGTACAATCTATGCGTATCTTGTGGGCTCTGTACATGGCGCTCCTTATTGTATACAGGTAATATACATCACCTTTATGAAAATCAAAACGTCAAATTAATGTTGCATTTATTGAGACCATGGTTCTGTTCACTACCGGTTGCCGCCCAGTAGCAGGTTTCAGGTTGTCACTCCTGACCACTCACTACATTTCTGCAGTGCACTGACTATATCATTTGGTTGTTCCCAACCAAGAGTGCTTCCCCTTGCTTTTGTGACCTGTCGGTCACATGGCTGCTCGGGTACTCCCATATGGGATAGTCGATGAACCTTCCATGCGCTGGCGTTCTGTCGAACGCATGGCTCGGCTGCTGATTGCCTTCGGCATTACCCGTTAAGGTGTCCCAGCAATTCACTTTCTTGTTCAATGGCGCTCACGCGCCAAGGAGTCCTTTGTGTGCTGGTCAGCATGTGAAACACATGCGGCACACGTTGAACTAAGATATCCGGTTATCCTTCTCGGACGTACGAACGGATGACTCGGCGTCTCCTTCTGCCCGCAACTCGGACAAACATCACCGATGATACCATTGTAGCCGCAGTTGGTACAAGTGTCAATCTTGTGATTGAAACTAAAGTACCCTGCACCTGCGTCATGCATGATGTTTATCAAAGTGTGCAGCGCATCGAGGTTCTGCCTGGGGTCACCCTCACATTCGACGTATGCTATATGCGTTTGTTTCAACTCTTTCGAGTATGTGTCGGACTATCTCTTCTCAGCTATGTAGCTGAGCAAGGCACTACGGAAGGTATCTTTGTCCTCCCTCTCTATCTGAGCACGTCTGTTTGTTGTCATGTTTGCTGCAGATATTTTAGCCTCTACACCTTTAGAAGAACATATAATCATATGTATCCTTCTACTTGGCACGGTATCGGCTGCTATCCATTGCTGGACCGTAGCGTTTCTTAGTCAGCGTATTCGTCTGTGCTTATCTAACTGATACCGTTAGCGCAGCTTATGCCGCACACCGCTTTGATTTGCGTTCACCTTGTTTAAAGCGAGCCATATAACAACCCGCGTTTGTCAACTCATGATACGGTGCTTCCAAGCGAATCTTCTCAGAAGCTCTGATCTTCCTCCATACAGGCACGTGGTTACTGTTGGTGTAGTAGTCCTTGTCGGTCACACCAGGTATCACACCGAACTCGGCACGATCCTTGCGAAGCATCTTGCCTGCCACGCTCTCTGCGGGGGTGGCGATCAACGACCAGTTCATGTGCTGCTCCTCAGTGAGCTTGTCGGCATAGTCCCTCATATGCTTCACGATGCGCAGACCCAACTGCTGGTATTGTTCGCCTTCGGTGTGGTCGTGTCCAGTCAGAGCCACCAATGCTTCCGCTAAGCCGACAAACCCAAACGACAGCGTACCGTTCTCGATGGCCTTGCGTATGGTGTCATCAGGACTGAGATGTTCGGATCCCATGTAAGCTCCCTGCTTCATGACATAAGGCAAGTTGTACACCTTGCGGTTGCACTGGATCTTGTACCTGTGCTCCAACTGTCTGCGTGCGATGTCGAGGTACTTGTCGAGCTTCTTGAAGAAGATCTCGATGCGATCCTCTTCACTGGTGCCTTCTCTGGACGCCTCGATAGCGTACCTTGGAAGGTTCAGCGTCGTGAAGCTGAGGTTGCCTCTGTCTGTGACGATCTCCGGACCGTTCACATTGGAGATGGCACGTGTACGGCAGTTGTGACTGATGACATCGTCCAGCACGAACATATCTGAGTAGGTCTCAATGTCGTAGCCGTATCCTGTGTAAGAGCTGTCTTTGATGTCCAGTACCTGCGTGCAACCATCATACGTACGCAGGCTGTCGCCAGCCACACCGTATTGAATGTCGCATACCTGTGTTCTGCCTTTTTTCACAAGAGCCAGAGGATGATCGCTGGTGAGCGTCAGAACTTTACGTACAGGTTTCTCTGTACTTGTGTAGTTTCCGTCTTCAGTTCCGTACACATACACGTCTTTCCACGTGTGTCCCTGTGCAGGTCTGCTGCAGCGCATGATCTTTCTCACTCGTGTCAGTTTTCTGGCGCGGTAATCCATGGAATCCTTGTCGGGCTCTCTTCCATAGATAGCAACCACGCGAACGTTATCGGCTTCCAGATCGACATACTCTGTAGTATCATCGAACTTACGTACAACGCCTCCTAGGTTTACAACTGCGTACCAGAGGTCTTCGAAGGTCATCTGATACATGGCAAAATCCTTCTGGTCACTCGGATATCCATCCATTGGGATGTCGGGATCTTGCAGCAGTACCTTATGCTTGCCAGCTGCCATACCCATGTAAGCAACTTCTGTCTCCGGATGTCCCTCTTTGTAGTACTTGAGGTTGTACGGAGCGTCGAGGTTGCTGTAGTTGGGGAACATGCGCTTGGCGGTCACACGCTCTGAGTACAGACGCAAATCATAGTTCGGGTCTTGCGGACTATATGTAACACCTTCTTTCAGTTTAAAGATTACGATAGGGAACAGCGACGTTACACCCTTTCCGATGCCGTCGTCGATAGCCTTAAGCAGCGCCTTTGTAGCAAGGCGACCGCCAGGCTTCACACATGTTCCCAGATTAATGGACGAAAACACGACTTGTCCTCCACTGTCTTGATGTTGTACACACCAAGGTTCTGTTCAACGGTACTCGTTACGTACCGCCAGGTTTCTCTTTCGAGACCACTCTTCATGTTTCCATGAAGCACTGACTATATCATTGACTCATTCCTGAGCCAGAGTGCTTCCCCTTCACTTGTCGGGTACTCCCTTGCGGGATAGTCGATGAACCTTCCATGCGCTGGCGTTCTGTCGAACGCATGGCTCGGCTGCTGATTGCCTTCGGCATGACCCGTTAAGGTGTTCCAGCAATTCACTTTCTTGTTCGACACACCTCGCGGTGTGAAGGGGCCAATCAGGCCCTGCTGGCTAAGGAATTCAAGTTGTACACCATAGCTTGTGCAGCCTGGTACGTCTCAGCTTCGACATCCCGCTTGGCCCACTTGTAGGCCTTGTATAAGTCGTCGTTCTCGAACACAGGTGTGTGTTCCTGGTACCCGTTTTCCTTGACCCACAGCTCCTGCATGTTCGCAGGCGCAAAGGCCATGTTCTCGAGATGCTTCTTCAGCGCCTTCTTAAAGCTCTTCTCAACATAGGGTTCCATGTAGAAGTCCCATGCCGGAATGCTCTCGCCGCCGAACAGATCCGTCTGGCCGCTCTGCAGAATGACGCAAGTCAGCGCCATTGCTGATGTGATGCTCTGCGGCTCTACAATATAGGCATTGCCTGTGGAGAACCCTTTTTTGAACATCTTACCGAGGTCATGCTGCATACAGTTGAGACTGAGACCATAATAGTCCGCATCGTGATAATGCAAATATCCGTTCGTATGTGCTTCTACGAATTCAGACGGAATCAGACACCTGGTATAATAGTCCTTGCTGGCTTCCGAGCCGATTCTGTAGAAGGCACCTGATACTGAGGACGCATTGATGTTCGCATTTTCTTTGTGCGAGCTGCCGTCGTCCTGCTTCTCTGTGAAGAAGCTGTCGATGATCTTCATCAGGTGCGTGCGGGCCTCACGTATATCCGTACGCGCTGCTCTGTACTTGATGTAGGCTTTCGCCTCCTCTAGCAGCTCTGCATCCATCAGCCCCTTCTCGACGCTGTCCTGGATGCTTTCTATGCTGGCGCCGTCTTCTGTGCTCTGTGCGATCTGCTTTGACAGCTGTACAGCTTTCTGTGCGAGGTCATCTGTCAGCCCTTTGTGCACAGCTGCCATTGCTGCTTCGATTGCTGCTGTGATTTTGTCGACATCGAATGCTTCTGTTCGTCCGTCTCTTTTGACAATAGTCTTTGTCATGTTACCTCTTTTTTGTTGCTGCCGGTCTTATGAGCCGGTAACAAATGCTGTAGCGTACTAAAGAGCAGGGACACAGGACTTGTATCCGATGCCCCTGCAGGAATTGTGCACTTATACATGTGCACAGGGAATCTCTACGACTGGTGCTGTTAAGCTTCGACAGCTTCTACGACGTCGATAACGTTCAGGTTAACCCAGAACAGAATGTCGTTCTGCTTGCCAAATTCAAGATACACACTGTCGTCTTCCAGCTGCTTGTCAAGATACTGCTGAGTCAGATCGACATTGAAGCGCCGTCTGCCCTCCAGTCTCTTGAAGCTGCCTGATTCCAATGTACGTGCAGCCTCTGCCAGCAGCCATTTTGCAGCTACAGAGGTATCACTGACGAACACAGTCTCAGAAACTTCATTTTCCTTTGGTCTGCCGATTGCGATTTCTATTACTGTCATTACTTTCCTTTCCGAAGACGCTGTACAGCAGCGCCTCCTGTTTGTCCATGTTGAACGTAATCGCCCTCGCGTACGCGCGCGCGCGGCGACCGGAGACATATGTTCTGCGCGCGTTGCTGTCGTTGGCGAGCGCCTCCTCCACTCTCCTTCTCTCCGGGTTAGTGGACGGGCTGAGTGCTTTGGTTGCCACAGCACTGACAGGTACCTTCATACCGAACAGCTGCTCGATTGCGTCAGCTGCGAAAGTCGACCAGCCTGCTGTGTGGTTGCCTTTCATGTGCATCTTGCGTGCGTCCAGAGCGACTTCGGTTCTGTCCTTGATGTACTGTACAAGTTCCTTCTCAGGAAGGTACACACGGCCTCTGTAGGCTCTCTTGTTGTTGGCGAAGTACTCGAAATCTGTCTTGGACACTATCACAGGGCGTCCAATATTGGCTCCGGGATAGTAGCTAGGCCCGGAGACGCATGTAACGTCTCTCTGGGCGAACCAGCGCTGTCCGTCCTTACGGAAGAACTGGAGGTTGTAGGAGGTTGCGGATGCGAGAGTGATTGCGGTTGTTTTCGTGTTTTTCATTCTTTCTTCTTTCTTTGTTTTAGTGGCAATGTCTGCCGTTGTGTTTGTTGTGAACAGTTTCCTTACTGCTCTGATTAGTTTGATTGTGATACGTTTGATGAGTCGTTTGATTGCCTGCAACATAGGCTGTGTCCTTTACTTTGTGCTCTTTCCCTCCATGTAGTTGATGAACTGTTCTATTGTGTCTTCGGCCAAGAGTGAACGGAGAAGAATTCGTGTCAACTCGGCGTACCACTTATCCTGGGTGATCTTGTCGACATACCCGCTCATATCTTTATGTCTGAGCCTGTAATTGATTGCTCTCTGCAGCCCATTCATTGCGCAAATAAACTTGCAGCTGTCATAGTATACTGAAGCATATAGGCGTCGTTGGTACTTCGTACAGCTTTCTGCATGCTCATCACATTTGGAATCACGAGTTCTGTAGTCACGCTTGATGTCTGTATGTTCCTTGATTGAGAGTGCAAGAAACCTACGCACCTGAGCCACTACCGGTACGCCTACTTTATGCTTCATTTCGGGCCTCTTTCATAATGTCATCCATGATATCATCAAGATCCTCACTGTCAGGCATACTGTATGCGCTGTCTACAAGCAGCTGACCTGAGACAGAGTCAGATATCATGCCGTCTATTTCTGACACATCTGCAGGGTCTTCAAACCGATAGCCGCACTCGGGACATTCAATGTCATCGCGCTCAACGGTGCTTCCACATTCGGGACAGCTATATGTGTAGTCGGGATTCTCGCAGTTATCAAAATAGTCGTCAATGGTCAGCATATTCTTTTCCTTTCTTTGTGGTTTGTTGTGAGCCTGTCAATGTATTCAAAGTTGACTGTACCGCTGCTGTGTACAATTTACGGATATCACTGGGCAGATCTTCCTGTACAAACTTGTTGTTTACCACTTCAGGCAGTACCTTTATCAGTACAAGCTCTTTCGTTGTAGGCAGCATAACCTTGCCGACAGCCAGCATACATACAATACCAAGCAGACATGCAACGCACTTAACAGCTGTAAGTATCTGTTTACGCTCGGCACTTGTATCACTGTCAGGTTCGAACCACGAACGAATATCATCATCCCAGGAGCTGCTAAAGCACATAGCTAAGATAATGATACAACCTATTGCTGATGCGATACCAAGCATGATAAGACTTGCTGTCAGCATGTCATGTATGCTGTCGCATCTGAAAATCCAATAAAGTTCACTTGCTGTTATCACTTGTTTTCCTTTCCATGGAAAAAGTCATGCACTTCTTTTGAGTGAATGTTGTCTACTATCTCGCAATCCGACAACTGAACTGCAGAAAGTACAAGCAGCTCATTTTCGTCCTCAAGGTAAGGGATGCCTTCTTTTATCACATATGTAAACAACCTTGATTCCTCAGGCAACTTCAAGATGTCATTTTCGTAGATGTAGTTGCCGTTTCTGTCCTTCATGCCGAGACTGATCTCGACACCGGTCTCATCTTCTGGCATGAACTTTATTGCCAGGTGTGGAGGAATATCCAATACGCCTCGGTACACTTTGCCTTCTGTGGACAGCACATAGTCAGGATAATTCGGAGGGTCGTACGACATGCGCACTGAATCCCATACACGAAATTTAAAATCTTTCATATCAAATGCACTTCGTTGTCAGTGTTGAATATACTCTGTCACGATTCATAAGACGCTCAATATCTGCAACGCTTTCCTTTACCTCTACAGGTCCTGCAAATCTAATTATAGTGAGAATTGCACCAGGCGTCGGTGAATCATCATACTCAGTGTCGCATATCGTGACTATATAATCTGTGTTGACTACAAAGAGCTTGTCTGTTTCTTTACTATGTAAGTGAATAAACATCTCACTTCTCCTTTACAATCTTGATTTTGCATCCGTATTTCTTCTCGATGTCCGCCATGGTAACCTCAAGCACCTTCTCAGGTCGCTTGATAAGGCTGTGCTGCCAGTCGGTGGAATCAAAGAGCGAATAGCCGGTGTGTATCAGAATACAATGCGATCCAGAACCTGTACCCCTATACCTGTGTACACCAGGACTGGGTGGATACATATAAAAAAAAAGGCAGTCCCATCCTCATCCACAGCTGCATACTGTGCCCAGTCGGGGCACTCTTCAAGGTCAAAGACCTTCTCATTCAGTATGTAGCGTGTTACTGTTACTGTTACTTCTTTTGTGTCGAGTTCTGTTACTTTCATTTCATTCTCCTTTCTTTAAATAAGTTCCTCTTCCTTGATACCTGATATCTCCTCAAATATCTTGGCATCGAAGTTTGGCAGATTCAGCAGCAGCTGACGCTGCTTGGGCCAATCCGGTTTGCGCCTGGCTACCTCGAAGGACTTCCTGAAGGCTTCTTTATATGTGTACTTCTTTAGGTAACCGCCTGTTGTAGCGTATTCTGGGTGCTGATTTTTCTCCTGCTGTGACATTTTGGATTCAGGTATCCATTCTGTCAAAGTGAAGCGCATGAATGCCGGAAACTCAATATGAGCCAAGACTGACTTTTCAACTTGTTTGTTGAAAATAAAGCTGTACTTCTGTGCCGAAGTATTTAAGTATCCACTGTTCCAATTACCGCTGTTCCAGTTGCCGCTATTCCAGTCACCGCTGTTATAGTTGCCGCTGTTATGGTAGCCGCTGTTATGGTAGCCGCTGTTCCAATTGCCGCTATTCCAGTCACCGCTGTTATAGTTGCCGCTGTTA
>ENA-UOJO01002661-UOJO01002661.1-human-gut-metagenome-genome-assembly--contig:-P57-NODE-2661-length-18254-cov-6.352822_pt1 | contig 18254 bp, 20 predicted proteins | sample MGYA00242351_ERZ723898 | MGnify/ENA metagenome assembly ERZ723898 | reverse complement strand
AAATGGATGAAATAATAGAACAATATATAGATTTTTATACAAATAGAAGAATAAGCATAGCATTAGGCGGATTGACTCCTAAAGAATATTATGATAACTATATAGAAAAAAAGAAAAGATTAACCAAACTAGTTAGTTAATCTTTCAAAAAATGTTTATTTTCAAATAGGGACACCTGTGGTAAAAAAGTTCCGCACTCCACAACGTCCCCAAATCCCTATCTTCTATTTTCTTAATATTCTTAAAGCATTTAATACTGTAAGTAATGTAACACCTGTATCAGCTAGTACTGCAAGCCATATTGGTGCTGTTCCAAATAAGCCTACAATTAATACAACAAGTTTTGCAAGTAATGAAAATGTTATATTAAATTTTACTATCCTCATTGTTTTTTTAGCAATTCTTATTATTGTTGGCAAGCTTGCAATATCATTAGATATTAAAATTCCATCAGCTGTGTTATTTGCAATTTCTGAACCTGTTCCCATGCTCATTCCAAAATCTGCTGTTGCAATTACAGGGCTATCATTTATTCCATCACCTAAAAATGTTACTTTGTTTTTTTCTGCTTGTAGTTCTTTTACTTTGTTTAATTTTTCTTGTGGTAATAATTCTGCATATACTTGTGATATTTTTAATTTATCTGCAATATTTTTAGCAGCCTTTTTGTTGTCACCTGTTAATATTGCAACATCTTTTACACCTGCTTCTTTTAAATTATCTAATATATTTTCTACATTTTCTCTTAATTCTTCTTTTAATGTTATATATCCTACAATTTGTTTATCTACTGCAAGTGTAATAGTATTATCAACATATTCTGCTGTATCTACATCGTATTTTTCCATTAGTTTTTTATTTCCGAATAAAATTTCTTTTCCGTTAATAATTCCATATAAACCATGTCCAGAATATTCTATATAATCTTTTACTTCTACTTTCTCTATGTCTTTTTTATAGTTTGCTACTGCTGTTGCAATAGGATGATTAGATAAACTTTCTATACTATAAATATATTCTAACATTTCATTTTCTGGAATTTTTGTTGCTTCTAATTTATCTATAACCATTTTTCCTGTAGTTAATGTTCCTGTTTTGTCAAACGCAATTATATCTGTCTTAGATAAATTTTCTATGTGTTTTGTTCCTTTTATAATCATTCCTTTTTTAGAAATCGCACCTATACAAGAGAAGAATGATAATGGTATAGAAATTACTAAACTACATGGGCAAGATGCCACTAAGAAGAACAATGCTATATCTATCCACTTATCCATCTCTGCACCTAATATTAATGGAATTATTACTAATAAAATTGCAACTACTATTACAATAGGTGTATATATTTTAGAAAATTTAGTAATAAATTTTTCTGTCTTTCCTTTATTATTTGTTGCTTCATATACTAAATCAATTATTTGTGAAGCCATAGAATCTTTATATTCTTTTTCTGCTTTAATATAAATTGCACTATTTAAATTTATACTTCCAGAAATAACTTCATTATTTTCTTCTACTTTAACAGGTTTGCTCTCTCCTGTAATTGGTGATGTATCTATTTGAGATGTACCAGATGTAACTATTCCGTCAACAGGAATCTTTTCACCAGGTTTTACAAGTAATATGTCTCCTATTTTTACCTCCTCTACTTTAACAACATTTACATTATCTCCATCAACTAAATTAGCATTATTAGCTTTAATTTTAGTTATATCTTCTATGTTTTTATTTGATCTAGCTTCTGCAAATTCTTCTAAGAATTCACCTAATTTAAATAATAAAACAACCAAACAACTCTCTGGATAATCACCTTTTACAAATGCTCCAATTATAGCTATTGTCATTAATGTACTTTCTTCGAAATTAAACTTAAATAAGTTTTTTATTCCTTCTATTAATAAATCATATCCTGCAAGTAATACTGCTATTAAATATATCCAAATTTTATATTCTGCTAAAGCCGGAATAAATCCAATTCCAAATAAAACTAATGAAAGTATATACAAAACTATTTTGCTTTTATTTTTTTCCTTTACTTCACATTCTTCATGATTATGACTACAACATGCCATGCTTTTCTTCCTCCTCTAAAATATGATCTAATGCCATTTGTATAATAAGTTCTACGTGCTCATCATCTAAGCTGTAAAAGATTTGCTTTCCTTCTCTTCTAAATTTTACTAATTTACTATTTCTTAAAAGTTGTAATTGATGAGAAACTTGTGATTGATTTAAGCCTAATAATTCACATAAATCACAAACGCATAATTCTTCTTTTAATAAGCTACAAATTATTTTTAGTCTAGTTTCATCTGAAAATAGTTTAAACATATTAGATAATTTTTGATATTCATCAGCCTTTGGTTCAAGTGATTTAACGTTGTTTATTTTATTTAAATGCGGACAATTTTCTGCACACACTAATTTTTCTTCTTCCATTTTTACCTCCTCTTATATCATATGAGCAATCATTCATATGATTACTTATTCATATGATAAAGCAAAAAAAATAATCTGTCAAGATATAACAGATTATTTTTTATTATTATTCATCTTTTTTTGTTTCTTCAGAAGCATCTTCTTTTACTTCTTCTTTAGCTGGCTCTTCAGCTTTAACTTCTTCTACAGATGTAACTTCTGTTTCAACTGTTTTAGCTTCTTCTACTGGAGCTTCAACTTTTTCTTCTACTACTGGTTCTTCTTCTATAGTTGCTTTTACTGTAATTTCTTTATCTTCAATTCTTGCACCAATTTGTTCTTTAGTCTTAGCAGCTTTACCAACTCTGTCTCTTAAGTAGTATAATTTAGCTCTTCTTGCTTTACCTACTCTTACTAATTCTACTTTTTCTACTAATGGTGAATGAATTAAGAATGTTTTTTCTACACCAACACCAGAAGCTATTCTTCTAACTGTGAATGTAGCATTTAGTCCTCCACCTTGTTTTTTAATAATAATTCCTTCAAATACTTGGATTCTTTCTCTGTTTCCTTCTTTTATTCTTTGGTGAACTCTTACAGTATTTCCAACCTTAAGAACTGGTATCTTCTCTTTTAGATGCTCATGCTCTATTGATTTAATGATATCCATTATTTACTTCCTCCTTCTTTTAAATTTTTATATTCACTTAACATTTTTTGTTCTTTATCAGATAATTCAATTTCTCTTAATAAATCTGGTCTTTTTAAATATGTATTTATTATTGATTGATTTTTTCGCCATTCCTTAATATTTTCGTGATGTCCAGAAAGCAATACCTCCGGAACTCTTTTACCTAAAAATATCTCTGGTCTAGTATACTGCGGATATTCTAGCAAGCCATTTGTAAAAGATTCTTCTTGAATAGAGTCCTCTTTTAAAACTCCTTCTACATATCTACTAACACTATCTATCAAAACCATCGCTGGTAGTTCCCCACCAGTTAATACATAATCACCTATCGAAATTTCCTCATCTACGATTTCATCAATTACTCTTTGGTCAATACCTTCATAATGTCCACAAAGTAATATGATATTTTCTTCTTTAGCTAGATCTTGTACCATTTGTTGATTTAAAGTTTTTCCCTGTGGTGACATATATATAACTTTTGCATTTGGTTCTTTAACAGAACAATATGCATCATATACAACTGTTGGTTCCATAACCATTCCAGCACCACCACCATAAGGAGTATCATCTACTTTTTTATGCTTATTTTTAGAAAAATCTCTAATATTTATTAAATTAATATCTATTAGTCCTTTTTCCTTTCCTCTCCCAATAATACTTTCATCTAATGCAGAAAACATTTCTGGAAAAAGAGTTAAAACATTAAATTTCATTCTTCCTCCTATATCAAACCTGGAATAAGATTAATTATCATTTTCTTATTTTTTAAATCAACTTCTTTTACAACATCTGCTATAGCAGGAATTAATATTTGTTTTCCGAGATTGTCTTTTACTACATATACATCATTACTACCAGTTGGAAATACATCTTCTATTTTACCTAAATATTCATTTTTATCTGAATAAACATCAAGACCTATTAAATCTACAATATAATATGTATCTTCTCCTAAGTCTTCTTGACTTTCTTTTTCTGTCTTCAAATAAAAATTTCTATATTTTTCTGCTTCTTCTATAGAATCTATTCCTTCAAGTTTTAGTAAGACTTGATTTTTATTATATCTTACCTGTTCTATTTTAACTTTTTTAAGTTCATTTTTTAATTGTATATATACATACTTTAAATCTTCAAATTTGCTAATATCATCTGTAAAAGGATTTACTTTTACAACACCCTTTAAGCCATTTGTATTAACAATTTGTCCAATCTCTATATATTCCATATTAACCCCTTTTAGTTAATGAATTCAATTGTAACTTTTTTGTTTTCCTTTGATGCTACAGATTTCATTATAGCTCTTACTGCTCTTGCTACTCTACCTTGTTTTCCTATAACTTTACCCATATCATCTTCAGCAACTTTTACTTCGTATACAACTGATTTTTCACCATTTAATTCTTTTATAGATACTGCATCTGCATTATCTACTAAATTTTTTATCATTATTTCTAAAACTTCTTTCATTTGTTTATCCTCCTGTCATTAATCATTGTTTGCTAAGTCTATTAATTTTTTAACTGTATCTGTAGGTTTTGCTCCATTTTTAATCCATGTTGCAACAGCTTCTTTGTCTAAAACTATTGTTGATGGTTTTGTCATTGGGTCATATGTTCCTACTTTAGCTATAACTTTTCCATCTCTTGGACTTCTAGAGTCTGCTACTACTATATGATAAAAAGGTGCTTTTTTCTTTCCTTCTCTTTGTAGTCTTATTTTTACCATTTATTTCACCTCCTAAAAATCTAAGTAATCTATTATTAATTATTATTAATAATCTACATTTTAAAATCTTTTAAGTCATTCATATTTAAGTTTTTCATCATGTTCCTCATTCCTTTACCTGACTTAATTTTTTTCATCATTTTTTGTGTTGTTTCGAATGAAGTCATGAATCTATTAATTTCTTGTACTGATGTTCCACTACCATTTGCAATTCTTTTTCTTCTACTTGCATTTAAAAGTTTTGGATTTCTTCTTTCTCCAGTTGTCATTGAACAAATAATAGCTTCTATTTTATCAAATTCTTTATCATCTACTTTAATATTTTTTAGTTGATTCATTCCCGGAATCATTTTTAATAAAGATGAGAAAGAACCCATTTTCTTTACTTGTCTTAGTTGTGCTAAATAATCATTTAAATCGAAACTTTGCTTTCTTAATTGTTCTTCCATTTTCTTAGCTTCTTCTTCGCTAAATGATTCTTCAGCTTTTTCTATTATAGAAAGTACATCTCCCATTCCTAATATTCTTGATGCCATTCTGTCTGGATGGAATGGTTCTATGTCACTTAATTTTTCTCCTGTTGCTATATATTTTATTGGTTTGCCTGTTACTTTTTTTACTGATAATGCTGCACCACCACGTGTATCACCATCTAACTTAGTTAAGATTATTCCATCTATTCCTACTTTTTCGTTAAATGTTGTTGCCACATTTACAGCATCTTGACCTGTCATACTATCTACTACTAATAAGATTTCTTGTGGTCTTACATTTTGTTTTATATTTTGTAATTCTTGCATTAAGTCTTCATCTATTTGAAGTCTACCTGCAGTATCTAGTATTATGACATCATTTAGTTTTTTTATTGCTTCGTCTATTGATCTTTTAGCTATATTTACTACATTTTTAGAAGTTTCATCACTAAATACTGGAATGTTTAATTGTTTACCAACAACTTGAAGTTGCTTTATAGCTGCTGGCCTATAAACATCACACGCAACTAGTAATGGTTTTTTACCTTGTTTTCTTAATACATTTGCAAGTTTACCTGCTGTTGTAGTTTTACCAGAACCTTGCAAACCAATTAACATTATTACTGTTGGAGCATTTGGTAAAAATGTAATTTTACTTTCTGTTCCTCCTAATAATTCTACAAGTTCATCTTTAACTATTTTTATAACTTGTTGGCCAGGTGTTAATGATTTTAAAACATCTTGGCCCAAAGCTTTTTCTTGAATTACAGCTATAAATTCTTTTACTATTTTATAGTTAACATCTGCCTCTAGCAGTGCAAGCTTAACTTCTCTTAACATATCTTTTAAGTCAGCTTCTGTAACTCTTACTTTACCTTTAAATTTATTTGTTATACTTTGTAATTTAGAAGATAATCCTTCGAAAGCCATTATTTTCTCCTTACTTTAAATTAATTTTTTTAAATCCTTTTTTATTGATTCTAAAGTTTTCTTATCTTGTATATTTAAGCTATCTAATTTAGAAATAATACCATTTACTAGTTCTTCTTGTTTTTGCATTTTCTTCATAAGACCTAATTTATTTTCTAAATCATATAATTTTGTTTCTCCACTTTTTATATTATCTCTTACTGCTTGCCTTGTAATATTATAATTTTCTGCAATTTCCGATAAAGAAAAATCATTGTTATAATATTCATCTAATATCTCGAATTGTTTTTCTGTTAAAGTGTTTTTATAAATTTGAGATAATATACTTATTTCTATATTTTTTTCCATCATTACACCTTCTCTTTTTGTAATGCTATTATACTTTACACTATTTTAGTGTAAATGTCAAGAGCTTTACAGCAAAAATTCAGGATTTAGGAATAATTGGCATTTGGGGACGGTCCTTTTTTCCCTGTCGAGATTTGGGGACGTTCTAAAAATCCCTCCAAAAATGGAGGGATTTTTACATTTACAATTTTTCTTGATCTATGAAATATTGTCTTGTTCTTTTATTTTTTGTGGTTTTAGTTCTTTTCTTGCCTCTTCTAAATCTTCTATATTATCTATGACTGCTTTCCTCATTCTGTCTTGTATCTTCTTTCCTTTTGCTTTACCCTTAATTCCTAAATCTCTTAGTTTTTGTATTCTTTGTCTATATTCTTCTGGAACTTCTGCTATATCACGACCAGCAAAATCATCTAACACTTTTCTTTCTGGTGCATTACGCCATCTGGCTGATAAATGAACTTCTTCTAATTGTTCTGGTGTTAATTCATTTACTTTTAAATTTCTTCCTGCACCTGGCTTTTTAAATCCTGGTGATGGGGCTTTTCCATGTTCTTCTATAAATTCTATATATTCTTCATAAGTCGTTTTCTGCTCTATTCCCAGACCAAAACTTCGTAATTTTGCTATTTTTACTCTATCTTCTACCGGTATGTCATCTAACTCTACTCCAGTATATTTATCCAATTTTTCTTTTTCTTTTGAATTTTTCCATCTGCCATATAAGTTAACTTCTGCTTTTTGTTCAGGTGTTAGTTCATCCATTAATAATCTTCTAGAATCTTTTCCAAAATTACCAATAGGAGTCCTACCATTTTCCTCTAAAAACTCTACAAATTCTTCATATGTATCGTGTTTAATTTTTTTCTTTAAGCCCAATCCAAAACTTCTTAATGTAGCTACTTGCTCCCTATATTGCTCTGGTACTTCTTGAATATCTCTTTCTGCATATTCGTCTAATATTTTCTTTTCTGTAGAATAAGCCCATCTTTTAGCTAATCTTTTTTCGTATTGTTCCTCTTCACTTAGATCCTTCATTAAAATTGTTTTACCTTTTCCAGAAAAATTTTGCTTAGGCTCTCTTCCATTTTCCTCTAAATACTCCACAACCTCTTCATATGTTGTTTTTTCTTCCAATCCAAGTTCTCTTAGTTTTTTTATTTTATATCTATATTCTTTTGGAACTTCTTCTATCTCTTTTCCTTTACATTTTTTTAGCATTTTTCTTTCCTCAGATATTCTCCATCTCTGGTATAAATGCATTTCATCCTTTTCTTCGTCTGTAAGTTCATCAGCTTTTAATCTTTTACCATCTTTCGAAAAATGTCCACGTGGCTTTCTTTTATTTTTTTCATAAAATTCTATGTACTCTGAAAATGTATCATGTATCGTACGAGTTTTTAATTGTTCATCAATCTCTCTTAATAGATCTAGAAGTTCCAATTCTTCTGGTTGCAATTTAAAAAATTTATAATAACTATTATCTGTTTTATCTTTTCCTTTTCCCATTGCATGTTCTATTTCCATAAAAGTATCTATTTGTCTTATCCAGTTATTTACTGCATCGATTATAACTCTATCTTCTTTGGCATCTATACTCATAATTCTTCCGACTTCTTGACTATATACAATCCAAGATTCTGTTGGTTTAAACATTACTATTCCATCTAAGCCAGCAATATGCTTACCCTCATCTAACATATCTACACAAAACATTAATTGCAGTGTTCCATCTTCTTTTGCATCTTCAAACTTTTCTAATGTTTCTCTATTAGAAAAAGGGGTTTTTCCAAAAATATCATTTTTTCCATCTCTACTTAATACATAATACATAGATATATTTTCATTTACTTTTCCAAATATTTCTTTTGCTCTTTTCATCTTTTCTTGCATATCATATCTATTAGCACAAAAAACAATATATTTTCCATTCTTATTTCGCATTGCTTGTGCCATGATATCTGGCATATCTGGTTCGTTACTTACTAGGCTTTCTAATTTTCGATAGATTTCTATTGTTTTTTCTTTTCTAGCCAAATTTTCTATTTTATCAATTTCTATCCTATATCTTTTTAATTCACTTTTTAATGCAGATAACATTCTCTCATATCTTGCACCTTGTAGTACTACTTCTCCTTCTTTAGAACCATCCAGTGCTTCGGTCATAGACATTTCATAAATTACACTATCTGCAAATTTTTCATATAGCATATTTCTTCCATCGGTTCTTTTGGGAGTTGCTGTGATACCTATATATTTTGCATTTGGATGGTTTTTCATAAAAATATCTAGTTCTGGTTCCCAAGTTGCAGCCCCCATTCTATGTGCTTCATCACAAATAACTATATCCGCTTTAAAGTCCTTCATTTCATTTATTTTACTTAAAGCTTGATATGTAGCTAACCTTATTTTCTTTGTTTTTAATAGATCACTCCATTCTGTCATATATTTTTCTATATATTTTCTATACTGACTTTTTATTATTAAACTAGGAACAATTATTAAGGCATATTTTTCGCCATTACTTAAATTTTCACATTCTTCTACATACTCTAACGCAGGAAAAGTTTTTCCTCCACCAGTAGGATATACATATGCTACTCTATTATGGTCTTTTAATCTTTTTCTTAATAATACAGCTGTTTTTTGCTGATGTTTATATTTTAATATTATAGGCATTTTTTTCTCCTTTATTTAAAATATTTCTTTATCCAGCTAATAAATCTTTCATACCATTTTTTCTTTTTTATTATTGTAATACTTTTCTTAGTTTCGCTCTTATCTAGTTTTTTAAATGGATTAATTACATTTTTATTTATTTCCTGTATCTTTTTATCCCTTATTCTTTTTTCTGTATCTTTTATAACTTTTCTTTCTTCTTCTGGAGCTATATAATCTGCATAAAGAACAGCTAAAAGCTTTTCCGTATCTGGTAATAATTCGTCATATTCAATATCTTTAATTTTCACAACATAATCTTTATCCATTTTATTTTGAATATTTATTATTACATCTGCTGGAATTTCATTTTTCATTTCTTTTGGCATATTATTTATTATATAATTTACTTCTGAATACGCTCTTCTATCCATTTTTACCTCGATTATTTTATTTGTTTACTATTATATACTAAATTATTTTTCAAGTCACTATAATAATCTTTAAATTATTTGGTATATATATAATTTTTTGAACTAGCATATAACTTCCAAAATTTTATCAACCAAAAGGGATTTAAACAACGTCCCTAAATCCCTGCTGTTGGAAACGTCCCCAAATCCCGATTCCGAATGTTCCTAAATTTCTAAAATAAATTTCTTAGTAATAAACTTTCTTTATCTTTTATATGATTTATCACATACACACAGTCATCAAGTTGTGGTACAGCTTGGTTATATTCTTCTACATCTATATTTCCTTTAATTAATGTTAGTTGTCTTGCTACTTTTTCTAATTCGTTATGTTCTATATAACAAGATAACAGGTTTAATTTTGAATTCCATTCTTGTTCTACTTTTGTTATTTCGTCATTTATTTTATTTACATCTTTATCTTCTTTTAACATTTCATTTCTTAAATTTCCTAAACTGTCATTTATACTAAAAAAAACTTTTTTAGTATAATTATTACTTAGTAAATCCATACTAATTATTAAAATAACTACTAAAATGCATACAATAATTTCTTTATACATTTTTGCTTTTCCTTTCCTTTGCTTGACAGAAAAATTGCCCTTCACCATCTATTGTCACTACTAAAGCATCTTTAGGCTTAATTTTAAATTTAGCTACTTGTTTTTCTAACCATTTTTCATCTTTCCCTAATTTTCTTAAATTTTCTTTCATAATTACACCATCTATAACTAAATCATATGAAATTCCTTCATATTCAGGTTCTAAATTAAAATCTTTTACTATCACATTTCGTTTGTCTGGTTTTGGAATAACTGTTATTTGACCACTGGTTTCTAATATCGCATATTCTACATCTCCAATATTAAAAATATTATTTGAGCGTAGTCTTTCTTCTAATTCATTTATGGTAAACCTTTCTCTTTTTAATATTTTTTCGTCAATTCTTCCTCTGTAAATTAAGATAGAAGGTTTGCCACATATTACTTCTCTAAATTTTAAGCTTTTCATATTAAGAACTGAAATTAGTAAATGCATAACCAGTAAACCTAAAATAGGAATTAGGCCATTTACTATAGGTATTCCAACATCAGACATAGGAATAGAGGCTAAATCTGCAATCATAATAGAAATAGCAAGCTCAAATGGCTGTAATTGTCCTATTTCTCGTTTTCCCATTAATCTCATAACTAACAAAACAAATATGTATATAATTATGGCTCTAAAAAAATTTGATAACATAATATCACCTACTTAATTTTTCAATTTTAGTATGCCATTTTTTATTTTTTTTATACATTTTGAATAATTATTTAACTTGTGTAAATAATACTATTATGAAACCAATTTAAGGAGGTTTTATATTATGGCTGATAGTCAAATGAATGTAAAAGGAAATTCAACTACAAGTACCATGGGACAAATACTATGGAGATTAGTAACATCTGCTGTAGTTCTAGCTATAACTGCTTTTTTCACTCCTGGTTTCTCTATTAATAATCTTTGGACATTAGCTATTGCCGCTATAGTTCTTTCTATTATGGACTATATAATTACTAAATTTACTGGTTTACATGCTAGTAGCTTTGGTAGAGGTATTGTCGGTTTCGCGCTTGCAGTCGCTACATTATATGCTACACAATTTTTCGTTGCAGGTTATACAATATCTTGGATGGCAGCAATAATTGGTGCTTTAATTTATGGAGTTGTAGATTATTTTATTCCAGGTACTCAAAGCGTATAATTCTAGAATAATTTAATTTAGCATATATTCTGGCAATTATATTTAAAGCAAAAAAGAGCAAGGATAATCCCTTGCTCTTTTTTGCTTTTTTCATATATTATTAATAATCTTATAAATATTTAATCCTTCTTTTCTACTATCTCTTTTTGGTTTTTGTATATAGAGTGTTCTGGAACTACTCCTCTTATTGATGATAGTGGATATATATTTGTATGTTTTCCCACTACAGTTCCTGGGTTTAATACAGAACCACATCCAACTTCTACTTCATCACCTAACATTGCACCGAATTTTTTTAATCCTGTTTCTATTTGTTTTTTGCCATTTTTTACAATTACTAATTTTTTATCTGATTTAACATTAGAAGTAATTGAGCCTGCTCCCATATGTGATTTATATCCTAATATTGAATCACCTACATAATTATAATGTGGAACTTGTACTTTATTAAACAATATTACATTTTTTAATTCTGTTGAATTACCAACTACTGCACCTTCTCCAACAATAGCCTTTCCTCTAATAAATGCACAATGTCTTATCTCTGCATTTTTTCCGATTATCGCTGGGCCTGCTATATAAGCAGTTGGTGCTACTTTAGCACTTTTAGCAATCCAAATATTTTCTCCTTTTTCTTCATATTCATTTTTATCTAAAGTTTTACCTAAGCTTATAATAAATTCTTCTATTTTTGGTAAAACTTCCCATGGATATGTAACTCCCTCAAAAATATCTTTAGCTATAGTTTGCTCTAAATTATATAAATTTTCTATTCTACATTCTTCCATTTTGTTTCCTCCAATAATCATTATATAACTTGCTTGCTGTTGCTGGACTATCTACACCTTCTTTATTTTTTACTGGTGCAAAATCCTCTTCTCTTTTTCCTCTTACAATTGAAATTTGATTAAAAAATTCAAATGAATCAAATATAAAATATTCAAATTTATAAGCATTTGGTTCTTCGGGTTCTATCATTTTTCCATTTTCATCTATATAGCTGTATTTTTTATGTGCCTTATGATATTGCAAATTTTGTAAACTTATTTTTTCTAACGCTTTTAAACTAAATAAATTACACATTACATGTGATTCGCCAAATAGAATTTCACCGTTTTCATCTTTTGCTTCTATCATATCTTCTGGAAGCTCTGAATATTCAATAACTTTAACTTTTCCGTCTTGAATACATAATGATCCTATTCTTTCTCTTGGTGTATTTTTAAATATAGATCTTGTTGCAATTTGTGAGCCCTCTTTAATAGCTACTCCCATTAGTAATGTATCTACCATTTTTAATAAAACATTATCTATAGAACCAATGTATACCCATTCTATTCCTTTTTCTTTCATATCATCTAGTACACCTTTCATGTACATAGACTTAAATATACTTCCATTGCCGTCTGATGCTTTTTTAATATTGTAGTTTTCATCTAGCATTATTTGACCATCTTCTGTTATTAATGGTAATTCACCTTGCTCGAAAAAACCAACATATTCTTTATTATATCCAAAATAATTATGTTCTTCCATGAAATCTACTATTTCTTGATTATTCTCATGGCTTGTCATAATATACCATGGAATTATAGTATTGTATTGTTTATTTGCTCTTTGTAATGTATCTACTATTATTTCGAATAAATACTTTGGCTCTGGTTCTACATCAATTTTAAAAGTTCCTTTTGCACCCTTATATCCTAATCTAGTTCCTTGGCCCCCAGACATTGTTGCTACTGCAAATTTTTTATTTCTTACAACATCTGCTCCTATTTCTTCATAAGTTTCTCTTTCTTTTTTAGATATTTTATCTGGATTTAGTGATTTTATTGGTTTTAGTTCGCCAACATCTACTTCAGCTTCTTCTTTAATATTGTTATATAATTCTTTTAATTGTGTAAAATTTATATCTTTTAATTGTTCAATTATCTTATTTTTTATTGTTTCATCTACATTTTCTAATATTTTTAAAGTTCTTGTTTGATTATATTTTTTTAAATTTTCTATTACATTTTCATCTTTCATACTAAACCTCCGATTCACTGCTTTATTTTATCATATGCTTTTTTATTTTGCAATGTTTATAAATTCACCTTCATTTTTTGCAATTTGTGGAATATCTTTTACAAACCTCTAATATATTTAACTAAAGTAACTTAGTACAAACATTTTCTATGAGGAGGTATTTTATAAATGGAAAATATTAATGTATATGAAGATATTGCAAAACGTACAGATGGTGATATCTATGTTGGTGTTGTTGGACCTGTTAGAACCGGTAAGTCTACTTTTATAAAGAATTTTATGGATTTGTTAGTTATTCCTAATATCGAAAATGAATATAAAAAAGAACGTGCTACAGATGAACTACCACAAAGTGCCTCAGGAAGAACAATTATGACAACAGAACCAAAATTTGTTCCTAATGAAGCTGTCGAAATAACTATTGGAGATAATATTAAATTAAGAACTAGGTTGGTAGATTGTGTTGGTTATTTAGTAAATAATGCAATAGGGTATTTAGAAGATGATATGCCTAGAATGGTAAAAACTCCTTGGTCTGACGAAGAAATGCCTTTTGAGCAAGCTGCAGAAATAGGAACCAAAAAAGTAATAGAAGAACATTCTACAATAGGTATTGTAATGACTACAGATGGTAGTTTTACAGATATTCCTAGAGAGGATTATGTTAATGCAGAAGAACGTGTTGTAAATGAATTAAAATCTTTAAATAAACCCTTTGTTATTGTATTAAACTCTGAAAATCCTAATTCTGAATATACAAAGGAATTAGCCAGAAATCTAGAGTTAAAATATGAAACAACCGTAATTTGTATTAATTGTTCTGAACTAACTCTTGATGATATAAATAATATATTCTCTAAAGTTTTATATGAATTTCCTATTAATCAAATTAATATTAATTTTCCAAAGTGGATAGATATTCTAGATGAAAGCCATCCTTTAAAATGCACATTATTAACTGATTTAAAATCTGCATTTGAAAAGGTTAAAATTCTAAAACAAATTGACACCTGTATTCAAAACTTATCATCCTCTGAACTTATACAAAAGGCATGTGTAGATAAAATCGAACTTGGAACTGGAAGTGTCTATATATCTATATTACTTAAAGATTGCCTATTCTATAATGTACTAACAGAAATCTCTGGTGTTTCAATTTGTAATGATGGTGATTTATTTAAAACAATGGCTGAATTTTCGGAAGTAAAGAAAGAATATGACAAAATATCTTTTGCTTTGGAAGAAGTTAAAGCAAAAGGCTATGGAATTGTTACACCTTCAATTGATGAATTAATTTTGGATGAACCAGAAATGGTCAAACAAGGCTCCAGATTTGGTGTAAAACTTAAAGCGAAAGCACCTTCTATACATATGATACGAGCTGACATAGAAACAGAAGTATCACCAATAGTAGGTTCTGAAAAACAATCCGAAGAATTAGTAAACTATTTATTAGCTGAATTTGAAAATGATCCTAAAAAGATTTGGGAATCTAATATTTTTGGTAAAAGCTTACACGAACTTGTTAACGAAGGTTTACAAAGTAAACTAGCTCATATGCCAGAAGATGCTCAAATAAAATTACAAGAAACACTAGAAAGAATTGTAAATGAAGGTAGTGGTGGATTAATTTGTATAATATTATAAAAGCAGGCAATAAACCTGCTTTTATGCTATTTTTTCTATATCTATTCTCGCCCTTGGATAAGTTATATCCTCAATTGTAACAGCTTGTAGTTTTAACTTATCACCAGCATTTAATTTTAGTATAACAGTTCCAGTTAACGTAATTCTGTTTTCTGTATTTTGCCTTAAAATTGGCCCTTCATTAAAAGTATTTTCTAATGCTGTATTATTTACAAGCAAGACGCAATTAAGATTAAATGTTCCTAAGTTTTCCGATATTCCATATAGCTGATATGATATTTGGTATACTCCACTTTCATTTATATCTATCTCATCACTATCAACTGTATGTGACAGTACGTTTCCGAGTACTATATCATTTTGGCTAAATTTTATAGTCGTTGTTCCTACTTCTGGATTATCTCCATTAACTGCTATTGCTGTTAATATATTTTTTTGTTCTGGCATCATTGCTAATGGTATAAATATAATTATAAAAACGCATAATATAAATATAGCTAACATACAACCACTTAATATATCTTCTTTATTTTCTTTGCAACAATACATAATAATTCCTCCATAATATATTTTATGAAGGAATTATTTATGTGTGATTCACGTAAAATATGGGCAAAAGATGTAATCTTTTCCCCATATCTTACTTAAGCATGTCACATTATTTTACTCTGTTAAGTTTTTTTCCACTGTAACTTTTAGTGGTATTTTTATAGCACTCTCACTAAAATCAAGGAAAGGTGTTCCTATTTTAATTCCGGTTCCATCAACTGCACCTAATCTTACCAGTTGATCATCTTCATACTTAACAATAGCAACATTGTTACCATTTTTAAGTACGAAAAAGTTTTCTAAGCCAGTAAATTCTTCTGCTAATGGCTTTATTTCGTCTGCATCAATATTTATCATATTGACATCATCCGAAATCTCAACCATATAAAGTTCCTCACCCTTTCTGGCTAAATATTCATATGGAGCTGGTAACCATTTCTTTTCTTTTATAGAGTCAAATTTATGAAGCACAGATGCTTTTCCTTCAGTAAGTAATATTATAGTATTACCCACTAGCTGTGGATAACACACATCTTCTGGCTCTTTGCTCAGCGAAAAATTCATTTCAGCTAGATGGCATTCTCCATTTTCCTTTTTTACACCTACTAACCGATAATCCTCTATATTCTTTCCTACAACAAACAACTTAGCTTTTTTTAACCAAGTTATTGCATACGCGTTAGAGAAATCAATCTTAGAATCTGCATAATTATAAATTATATTTCTAAGACAGTTAATTCTTAAGGTTAGTATTATATATGGAAGTTTTTCTATCTTATACAAGTTTGCAAAATCTGTGAACACTTCCAATTCTAGGTTTCTTGTCACCTCAAACATTTTGTTCGTGCATTTTTCATTTATTATGAAGATAAAATCTTCTTTCCAAGTATTATACATCACCTCAAACCGAGGTTTATAGCTCTTTAATATGATTTTGTTGTTTCTTACAACGTAAATCATTTTTCTTTTTCTTGGTGATGCAAATAGCCGAATATTATACTCTTTTAATTTAGTATAATATTTACTTTGATTTGTTACATCTTTTACCCAGCCAAAGGTCACGCAAAGTAACTTGATTCTAAGTAACAATGTGGTAAAAAATTCTCTCATGCTTTTTCCTCCTGGCATTACGCCATATTTAGTTTGGTTTACTCGTTATCTTTTCTATTATAGCAGATTATACATGTCATGTAAATCAATTAACCAAAAAATAAGAGAAACTTTTTCGCTCCTCTTATTATTAACTATATTATTCGTAATCTACTTTACTTAGCTCTGGATATATAAATACAGAACCTCCATCTGATACCTGGCCACTTGGAAAATGTGTTTTGTTAAAATTTGTTTCTCCTCGTAAGAAATATCTAGTTTTAGTTGAGGTAGGTACTCTTCCACTACCTATAATCGTTGGATCATCCCAAGTAACATCTATCGCATACCATTTATTATTAAGCATAACATAATTCCATGCATGTGCTTCTGTTTGACCAGCAGAATTAGTTCCAGTTCCTACTATTTCGACACAAGGTACACCTACAGCATCTAGTAAATATTTTAATGATTCTGCATACCCTTCGCAAACAACGTTTTGTTCTACTAACGCACCATATATATTTCTAGTATTTATTCTCGTCATTGAAGAATCATATTCTATATAATCTACTAAAAAATCATGTATTCTTTTTACTTTAGTGTATGGGTCATCATTTGCTACCTGACTTGCAATATCTGCTTTAATCATTTCCAATCTATTTAATGCAGAATCTACATCTGTTTTTGAAGCAAATCCCTCTACTAAATAGCTTCCTGCTTCTGATGGTTCTATTGAAACTTCATATTTTGTTCCAAAAATATTAGTAGTAGAATATATCATTAATACCATTTTAGTTACATCTATATAAAATACTTCTGGATAATCTAACCCAAATGCATCCAATGCTGCTTGGTAAGCTACATTTAGTTTTTCTTTTCCATTTTCTTCGTTTAATAAGCTATTAAATTGTTCCCCAAAATCAATTTTAGCAGTACCGGTTTTTAAATTTTCTATATTATCTTCAACAGCAGAATATATTATTTTAGCATTTGAATCTAGTTGATCGTAATAGTATTTATATTTACCAGAAGATACTGTAGTACTAGTGTTTTGATTTGCTGATTGAACATCTAAAGAACTTGATAATAATGTGTTAGAACTACTTCCTGTTGGTTCTAATGGCTTAATTGTTTCATTACTAACTTCATTTGTTCCTGTAACCAATGCCAAAATATTATTTGTATCTATACCCATATATTGGATAAAAGCATATGCTATTCCACCAATTATTCCTAAAATTAAAACTATTAATATAAATGTTAAAATTCTATTTTTCATAAAAATCTCCTAATTTTTCTAGTATCTATTTAACCAAATACAAGATTTGCTACGCATTAGCAAATGCTAGCAAATCTAACTTTTGCCATAAATATCTACTACAAAAAATTCTCCTACTAGGAGAATTTTTCTAGTATCTATTTAATTATAACATTTAAATTATACAGTTGTATATAGTAATTTTTTCAAAATTGTACATATT
>ENA-UOJO01002621-UOJO01002621.1-human-gut-metagenome-genome-assembly--contig:-P57-NODE-2621-length-18510-cov-9.237497_pt1 | contig 18510 bp, 18 predicted proteins | sample MGYA00242351_ERZ723898 | MGnify/ENA metagenome assembly ERZ723898 | reverse complement strand
ACCATCGGCATATCCGTTGGACGGGCATGCCGATGGCTGTGTGTTCCATCAGAGCTTTCATTCGATTTTTTGGGGGCGGTAGTAGTGTGTCATTTTCGCGTCTGCAATCCGATTTTCCATACACCATTTTTACACCATTTCGGCGTGGAGTAGTATGGAATTGCATGAAGTTATATAGTGGCTGTTTGTGCGGAAAACACGCTGAAATCAAGAATTATCTGCATTTATGGAGCAATATTGAGATATAGAATCAGGTGAATCGCCCTCAATACCTAATTTCATAGTTATTTCTGTCTCCTTTTACGGTCAAAGGTGATTTTCTGCGTTTATTATAATGCAGGGCGGGGCGTTTTTCAATACAGGAACGCGAAAAAGCACGGCGCATGGGAGATGGAAATGCTTGACTTTTTTACTGCAATGCGTTAAAATATAAAATACTGCGGCTGGCTGTGCTTTGCTGCAAAAGAGAGAAAAGAGAGGCGCCGCCGCCGCGCAATCGCGGCAAAACGGCGAAGGAACAAAACATGAAGCATGCAAAAGGTACCAAGAGCTTTGCCAGCCGGTGGGGCTTTATTCTGGCATCCGTCGGCTCCGCCGTGGGCATGGCGAACGTCTGGGGCTTCCCGCACAAGATGGGCAGCAACGGCGGCGGGGCATTTCTGCTCATTTATCTGCTGTTCGTGGTGATCTTCAGTCTGGTCGGTCTGCCGGCGGAGTTTGCGATGGGACGCCGGGCCGGAACGGGTACGCTCGGCGCGTATGAAAACGCATGGGCCACGCGCGGCAAGGCGGCCGGCAAGGCCGGCGGAATCCTCGGCTGGCTGCCGCTGGCGGGTTCGCTCTGCATTGCCATCGGTTATGCCGTCATCGTGAGCTACGTGCTCAAGGCGCTGGTTGATTCTGTGGTAGGGACGCTCCTGCACGCGGATACGCAGGCGTGGTTCGCCGCCTTCTCCGGGACGCCGTATTCTGTCATCCCGTATCATGTGATTGTCGTGGTCGGGACGCTCCTGACGCTGTTCCTCGGCGCGCACAGCATTGAAAAGACCAATAAGGTCATGATGCCGCTGTTTTTCATCATCTTCCTGATTCTCGCGGTGCGCGTGGCGTTCCTGCCCGGTTCCGTTGAAGGCTACAAGTTCATGTTCACGCCGCGCTGGGAGGCGCTCAAAGACCCCATGATTTGGATCTGGGCGATGGGACAGGCGTTCTTCTCCCTCTCCGTCACGGGCAGCGGCATGATCGTCTACGGCGCATATCTCTCGAAGGACGAGGACGTCGTCGGCGTTTCGCAGCATACGGCCCTGTTTGACACGATCGCGGCGGTCGTCGCGGCGCTCGTCATCATCCCGGCCTGCTTCTCTTATGGACTGGATGTCGGCGCGGGTCCCGGCCTGCTCTTCGTCACGCTGCCGACCATCTTGCAGGACATTCCGCTGGGGCAGCTTTTTGCCATCATCCTCTATGCGGCGATGATCTTCGCGGGCGTCAGCTCCTTGCAGAACATGTTCGAGGCCGTGGCGGAATCGCTGCTGCATAAGTTCCCAAAGCTCAGCCGCACGGCTGTCCTTGCGATCCTTGCGGTGCTCTGCCTTGGCTGCGGCATCGGCATGGAGACCATCGACAAATGGGGACCGTGGATGGATCTTGTGTCGATCTATATCATTCCCATCGGTGCGACACTCGGCGCAGTGTCGTGGTTCTACGTAATGAAGAAGGACGAGCTGCTGGATGCGGTGAACACCGGGAGCAAAAAGCGGCGCGGCACGGCGTGGTACAGCATCGGGCGCTATGTCTATGTGCCGCTGGCCATCATCCTCTGCTGCGTGGCGCTGTTTATGAAAGTAGCCTTCTGAAATAGAAAAGCCCCCTCTGCCGGAGAAGTTTTCGGCGGAGGGGGCTGCATTTGTGTCTGTGTAGGGGCGGACGACTCTGTCCGCCCTTACAAGGTGCGATGGAAAATTTGCGAGGCATTATTTCCCGGCACGGCGGGAATAGAGGCGGGCAAGGCCGCCCTCGGACGTTTCACGGAACGCCCGGTTCATGTTGATGCCGGTCTCGTACATCGTGCGGACGACCATGTCAAACGAAATGGTGCGCGTGCCGACGAGCATGTGCGAGAGGTTCGATGCGTCGATGGCGCGCTTGGCGGCGACGGCGTTGCGCTCGATGCAGGGGATCTGCACGAGGCCGCAGATCGGGTCGCAGGTGAGGCCGAGCTGATGCTCCATGGCGATCTCGGCGGCATATTCCTGTTCTTCGATGGTCAGTCCCGTCAGCTCACCCATGGCCGCCGCGGCCATCGAGCAGGCCGTGCCGATCTCGGCCTGGCAGCCGCATTCCGCGCCGGAGATCGAGGCGTTGTGCCGGACAAGGTTGCCGAACAGACCCGCCACGCCGAGCGCCTCGGCGATCTTGCGGTCGGGCAGGTCGTATTTCTGCTGCATATACATGAGCACGGCGGGCAGCACACCGCAGCTGCCGCAGGTGGGCGCGGTGACGATGGTGCCGTTTCCGGCATTCTGCTCGGCAACGGCAAAGGCGTAGGAACAGACAAGCTGCAGTTCCCGCACCTGCGGCAGATCGAGCAGATGCGTTCGCTCATAGAGGTATTTGGCCTTGCGCTGGACGTTCAGCCCGCCGGGCAGGATGCCCTCGGCAGCAAGCCCATCTTCAATCGACTGGCGCATGACATGCCAGATGTGCTCCAAAAAGCTCCAGATCTCCGGGCCTTCGTTCAGTTCGACGTATTCCGGCAGCGATACGTGCCGCCACTGACAGAAGCGCGCGATCTCGGCAAAGGAATTTTCGGGATAAACCTCGGCATCTGCATGCTGCGCTTCGCCCTCGACAACGATGTCGCCGCCGCCGATGGATTCCACACGGATGCGCTGCGTCTCCTTGTTGTCCTGGTAGGCGATGAGGTCGAGCGTGTTCGGGTGCTTCATGTTGCCGGGGTCGACGGAAGCAAAGACGATCTTCGTGGGGTAGGGAGCAAGCGTGTCGACGAGGACGCGATCCGTCCCGTGGCCGACGCCGGTTTTGGCGAGCGAGCCGTAGAGAATGACTTCATAGCGATCGGCCTCCGGCGTCATCTCGCGAAACAGTTTTGCCGCGCGCTCTGGACCCATGGTGTGTGAGCTGGATGGCCCCTTGCCGACCTTATATAATGTGCGGATGGACTGCATGGCAGATCTCTCCTTTGACTTGGTAGTTTCTGCGGGGTATCCTGGAACCGATTGGTTCCGAGATTCCCATGTATTATAACAGATTCCGACAGGAAATCAACTCATTTTGCGTGGTGCAGCGCCTCGAGCGACAGCTCGCCGGCGAGCTTGAACAGTGCGTCGGCCAATACCTGCGCCACGGGCAGACCGGCGTTTTCGGCCACGCGCTCATAAAAGCGCAGCGTGGCCGCGTCGAGGACAATGGGGATCGTGGTCATGGCAAAACTCCTTCCATTCAGTATCCCATCTTATGTCAGGGGGATTGACAGATGTGATACAATATTATAGTATGCAGAAAAGTAATTCCGAAAGGATGAGAATACGATGGCGAAAGAGAAAAAAGTAGAGCAGATCACCGATATGGAGGTCGATTTTGCCCAGTGGTACACCGACATCTGCCGCAAGGCGGAGCTGGTGGAATACGCGAGCGTGAAGGGCTTCACGATCCTGCGGCCCTATGGCTACGCGATCTGGGAGAACATCCAGAGCATCATGGACGCCGAGTTCAAAAAGACCGGCCATGTGAATGTGGCGATGCCGGTTCTGATCCCGGAAAGCCTGCTGAAAAAGGAAGGCGAGCTGGTCAACGGCTTTGCGCCCGAGGTGGCGTGGGTCACGATGGGCGGCAGTGAAAAGCTGGAAGAGCGCCTGGCGTTCCGTCCCACGTCGGAGACGATGTTCTGCGACCACTGGTCGCGCGTTTTGCAGACCTATCGAGAGCTGCCGATGCTGTACAACCAGTGGTGCTCGGTCATCCGCTGGGAGAAGACGACGCGCCCGTTCCTGCGCAGCCGCGAGTTCTGGTGGCAGGAGGGCCATACCATCCATGAGACTGCCGAAGAAGCAAAGGCCGAGACCGAGCAGCAGCTCAACTGCTACGCCGATTTCTTTGAAAACGTCCTCGCCATCCCGGTCGTGCGCGGCCGCAAGACCGACAAGGAGAAGTTTGCCGGCGCCGAGGCGACCTATACCGTCGAGTGCATGATGAAGGATCGCAAAGCTCTCCAGGGTGCGACGAGCCACTATTTCGGCGACAAGTTCTCCCGCGCCTACAACGTGACCTTCACCGGCCGCGACAATAAATTGCAGTATCCGTTCCAGACATCGTGGGGTTCGACAACGCGCATGATCGGCGCCGTCATCATGGCGCACGGCGACAACAACGGCCTCGTCCTCCCGCCGAAAATCGCGCCGGTGCAGGCCGTCGTCCTGCCCATCGCGATGCACAAGGAAGGCGTCCTCGACGCAGCAAGCAAGGTGCGCGACCGTCTGGCCGCCGCGGGCATCCGCGTCAAGATGGACGACAGCGACAACTCCATGGGCTGGAAGTGCGCGCAGTATGAGATGAAGGGCGTCCCCGTGCGCGTCGAGCTCGGCCCGCGCGATATTGAAGCTGGGCAGTGCGTCCTCGTCCGCCGCAACGACGGCGAAAAGACCGTCGTCAAGCTCGAAGAGTTGGAAGCGGCGGTGAAGGAACAGCTGGAGCTGGTGCAGAAGGGCATGTACGAAAAGGCCCTGAAAAACATGCAGGAAAACACTTACGAGGCCCATTCCCTCGAAGAGGCGAAGCAGCTCCAGGCTGAGCACGGCGGCTTCATCAAGACAATGTGGTGCGGCGAGCTCGAATGCGAGCTGAAGATGAAGGAAGAGGGCGGCATGTCCTCCCGCTGTATGCCGCTGCAGCAGGAATGCCTCGACGACAAGTGCGCCATCTGCGGTAAGCCCGCGAAGCACTCCATCTATTGGGGCATTGCATACTAAAGTGAATCAAACGTCCCCGCCATCGAAAAATGGCGGGGACGTTTTTGTGCAGAAAGGGGTATCAGGAATTGTTGGGACGGACAGAAAAACTTTGAAGTGTCAGGCGTGGGCGGCGAGCCAGGTGCGGACGGTGTCGAGGTCGCAGCGTAGCAGCGCATAGGGGTCATCGCCGCGCTGGCACAGCGGGACGCGCCAGAAATAGTTCTCCAGAATGATCCAGCCGGTATAGCCGAGGCGGTCAAACTCTGCAAGGGAGCGGAACGGATCGCAGCTGCCCTCGCCGATGAGGTGAGTGCTGATCTGGTCGAAGCTGTCCTTGATATGGAACTCCGGAATGTGGTTGAAGATCGGCTCGATCAGCGACGGAGCGTCCAGCCCGTTGAGGGCGTGGGGGTTCTGCGTGTCGAAGTAGATGCCGTAGTTTTCACGGTCGACCAATTCGAGCTGGCGGAGCTGCATCTCGGCGGTGTTCTTCGGGCCTTCGTCGGTCCTGACCTCGCTCTTCAGGGCGTGCAGCGAGGGGACGTGGATCAGGGGCGCACCGAGATACTGCGCGGCGTCGACCGCTGTGCGCAGCGCGTATTCGACCATCTCGCGGTCGGACGAGCCGAGCGGCGCGGTCATCGCGTAGAAGTCGGTCAGATTGACGGCAATGCCGGTGAAGACAGTACCGTATTTGGCCTGCTCTTCCTTGTAGAGGTCGAGCGTATAGCGGTTTGCCAGCGGGAAGTTTTCTTCCACGGTTCCAAGCTTCAGCTCGACGGCAGCCAGGCCGAGATCCTTCAGCACGCGGCAGACGAGCGGGCCGCGCAGCGGCGTGGCCAAGGCCCATTCACAGATGCCGATTCCTTGAGCCTTCACGTGCGTTCCCCTCCATTCTGGAAACGACTGCGTCGTGCTGCTTTTCAACCCATGCCGGGTCGATGAACTTGGCCTCGGCCCAGCCCTCGGGCAGACCGGAGAGGATGAGCCCGCCGTCAATGCGGATGGAGATGCCGTCGATCATCCACGCGGCGTCGGAGAGCAGGTAGGCGACCAGATCGGCGGTGTCCTTTGGCGTACCGAGGCGGCCCATCGGGATGCCGCCGTTTTTCAGCGTCTCATGCGCCGCGCCCTCGTGCGTCCAGGTCGCGCCGGGGACGACACAGTTGACGCGGATGCCATACGGCGAGAGGTCGATTGCGATGGACTGGCAGGCGCGCGTGAGCGCGGCCTTGGTCATGCCATAGATGAAATCGTCCGCATAGGCGCGTTCGCCGCGCGAGGAGGTGACGCTGCCTACGATTTTCCGATGGCACATCGCTATTTGAGCGACATGAAAATCGACTTTTTTGTACGCCCACAGCCGGTCCACGACCGAACCAATGCGGTGCTGAAGCGGGGCGCTTTTTGCTATGACGAGCAGCGGGACGCCTACGTTTGCCCACAGGGCAAATTCATGAGGCGAAATACCCTGCACCGCAGCGCTAGCGGTCTGTACTGGCTGTATCTGGCCGATAAACAGGACTGTCAGAGCTGCCCGCTGCGAGAGAAATGCCTGAATAAGACCGATAAACGGGGCGCGCGAAAGCTGGAGCACAGCTACTTCCGGGAGGCCCGGCTGAAAAACATCAACAGGCAGCACGAGCCGGAATACCGGGAGGCGCTGAAGCTGCGGCAGATCTGGTGCGAGGGCACATTTGCCGCGCAGAAGCGCGACCACAATCTGACGCGCGTGTTGCGACGAGGGCTAGAGGCAGCGGAGGACCACTGCCTCTTGTCCGCGACCGCATTGAACCTGAAAAGGATGATCAAATATACAAAATGACGCCATAGGGCGTCTTTTTCTTCGCCTAAACGAGGATATATGTCACTTTGCCAACACGCCCAACATGGGCCGTACTTTGAATGGTTCGTCGGACGGGGACGAACCTGATACTTCGGTGATACAGATTTCCGGGACAAAGTCAACCGCATTTTGGAACGTTTTGAAACATTCGGCTGCATCCACAAATCCGGAGGGCGGATTTTGTCGAATATGTCCAAGTAAAGGCATAAAACCGGTCAGCCGGATGCGCCGCCCGCCTTTGTCGAAAGCTCCTCAGACGCGACGCGCCGCTTTTCCAACGGGAGGAGGGCCTTTTTCGGAATCCGCAGCTCGACCACGGCGCCGCCGTCGTTCCGCTGCTTCATCGTGCCGCGGAATTCGTAGACCACCACGGACGAGAGAATCCGGCTGCCCGCGCCGCTGTGCGCCTCGGCGCCGGGATGCTGCGCTGGGAAGCCGCGCCCGTTGTCGCGGTAGAGGATCACAATCTGCTCGGCCGCGTCGTCCTGCGTGACGCGGATGCAGACGGCGAGCGGGCGGCCAAGACGCTGGTTGTGCTTGATGCTGTTGCTGACCAGCTCGTTGATGACCAGCGCCACCGAGACGGCCTTCGCATATGGGACGCGCACCGGCTCAGCCTCCAGTGTGGTCTGTGCGCAGTTTTGATAGAACTCGCAGACCGTGCCCGCGATCTCACCGATCTCGCAGGTGCTGCCGAATTTGCGCATCGTCAGCAGATCGTGAACGCCGGCGATACATTTGATGCGCTGAATCGCGCCGTCGAATGACTGTTCCATGCCCGTGCGGGCGGCCGAATCGCCGACGTTTGCGGGCAGCAGCTCCTTTTCCGGCTCCAGCAGGTTTACCACAACCTGCAAATTGTTTTTGATGCGGTGGTGACTCTCGCGCAGGAGGACGGCGTTGCCCATCGGCTGGGCGTTTTCGATGCTGATGCCCATCTCCTGCGCAATCCATTTGAGAATCATGCCGTCGCGCGGTGTACAGCGGTAGGAACCGGTGTAGTTGATCTGGAGCACCAGCGCCAGTTCGCCGCTGATGCGCACCGGGTAGCAGAGCACGGTCGTATAGGGCGGCGTCCGCTCGAACCAGCCGGCCTCGTTCAGCCGCTCGACAAGCTGCATCATTTTCTGGAACATGTCCACCGAGACGAAGCTGCTCAGCCCGCGGATGATCAGAAGCTCCGGCTTCTGATCAAAGATGCGCAGCAGCTCCACCATCTTCTGCTCGGTGATGGTCATCTGGCTGATGGTGCGCGAAGGGTCGAGTGAAAGGCCCGTCTCCTCCGTCAGCGCGGAGAACAGGCGCTGCCCCTTCTTCCCGCCGAGCTGGCGGAAGCCGAGGTCGGTGAGCACGTTGGCAATGACCGTCTGCTCCCGGTACATGCGGAATGTCCGCGTCATGAACGCTGCGCGCTGCACGGCATAGCGCCGTCCATTCAGCGCAATTTCACCGCTGTATGGCTCGTTTCCGGTCAGGATGCCCTGTAGTCCATCGAGATAGTCCGCGTTCTGCGAGAGCAGGACGTGTGTTGTGCCGCGCGGCTGTGTGTAGGTGAAATGGGAGATATGGCTGCCGCTCCGGCAGCTGACGTCTGAAATTTGGAACATATGCGTCTCTGATTACAGCAGCGTTTCCCGTGCGGCGATCATTTCGTGCGCCGCATCGCCGCCTGCACCTGCGCCTCGCTCGTCGGCTTCATCAGGTAGCCGTAGACGCACGGGATGTCCGCGCGGTTCATCAGCAGCTCGGAATAGTGGCCTGTGATGATGATGACGGGGATCATCCGGTCGAGACAGGCCTCGCGGATGACCGCGATGCCGTCCTTTTCGGGCATGTTGAGGTCGAGCAGCACCATGTCCGGCTGCACTTCATAGATGCGCTCCACGGCCTCGGCCCCATCCAGCGCGACACCGGCCACCTCATGGCCCATCTTTTCCGCGTAGCGCGAAAGGCTTCGGAGAATGAATGGCCTCATCCGCCGCAATCGCGGATCTCAGCTTTTCCATCGTCCGGTTCCCCTTTTGTGCGTTCCTTTGACCAGTGCGGTTTGTAGGTGTTGCATCAAAATAGCTTCGGGCAAGAAACAAAATAAATCAAAATAAACATACCGAATTTCCGCTGTCAAGTGGGGATTTTGCACCGCGCAATCGATTTTGCATGTAGGGACGGAGCACTGCCCCCGCCCGTCTTACATTTTTCCACCGCACCATGTAGGAGCCGATGCCGAGCGCAGCTGTTCGCGACGAAGGAGCGTTACAGATGCGGCCTGCCCCTTGCGGGTACTCATCGGTCCTTGCGGCAGTACAAATTCGCTGAAGGCTATTGCGTTTCGGATGCACATTCTGCCCACTACGGGTGCGTCTCGAGATACTGCGCAAGGATGCCCGCGGCGCAGGCGCAGAGCTTTGGACATGGACGTTTTTTGTAATATTCCGTGCTGCGGTCCGACGGCGGGACGTAGTTCACGTCCCGTCCGAGGCCCAGCAGCTCGCGGCAGATGATCGAGCCGTTCTGCTGCGCGAATTCTTCCGTCATCTCGCGCACCGCCTCATATTCTGCACGTTTGGCCTCTTTGTCCGTTGGATCGTCATAACCGCGCAGCAGACCGTAGGCCATCGCAAGGCCGCTGACGGCGCCGCAGGTGTTGCGTGTCCCGGCGAGTCCTCCGCCAAACGCCGAGGCCAGCCTCGCCGCCTCGTCCCGATCCATTTTTTCACAAGCAAATGCAAGGAACACCGCCTGTGCGCAGTTATAGCCCTCACGAAAAAGCTCCTCTGCCCGCTGTTCATAGTCCATCTGCTCTCATCCTTTCCAACGTAAATGTCCGCCCGCCGCAGCGGCGGCAGCGGCAATCCTGCCGCCCTTGCGCAATGCTCCGCACGACCGCGCCGCGGCGCAGATAACGGCTCTCCGCGCCGCATGTCTTGCAGCGCACGAGATAGCCGCACCCGGCGTTCTTCGCCTCCTGCGCGGCGGTCGTCCCGGCGAGGCGCTCCGGCTTACAGCCGATCCGGACACAAATGTCCTTCCAGACTGCGTCGTGCCTGTGGCGCCGCCCGGTCAGGAGCGCGGCGGCGGCATGGGCATATTCGTGCCGTGCGGTGTCGAGCATGGCGTCGTCGTCCGCGCGCAGGAAGTCCGCCAGGCGGATCTCCGTCGGGCGGTCGCCCCGGAAGCAGCAGACGCCGTGCTGCCGCCGCATCTTTTTGGAAAACGAGAGGCGGATGAGGCGCGTGTCGATGCCGAGATACCGGTCGAGCCGGTCATATTCTTCGCGAATTTCTTCTAAAGTCCACATATTTTCATTATACCATGCCGTTTGCGCGCTGTCACGTCTTTCGTGCTTGCCGCCGCGGCTTTGGGCTGATATACTATAGATATTCCCGAATTTGGAGGCGTATCATGCCGTTTTCGCGCGTCTATCTGGAGATCACCAACTGCTGTAACCTCGCCTGTTCGTTCTGCCCCGGCACAACGCGGCGGGCGGCGTTTTTGACCGTTGCACAATTCACGCACCTTGCCGGGGCGCTGCGCGGGCAGACGCGCTTCCTCTATTTCCACGTCATGGGCGAACCGCTGCTGCACCCCGATCTGCCGGAGCTGCTGGACATTGCGGGCAGGATGGGCTTCCGCGTCGTGCTGACGACAAACGGGACGCTCCTGCCGAAGCGGCAGCGCGAGCTGCTTGCGGCCCCGGCTCTGCACAAGGTCAGCGTCAGCCTCCATTCGTTCGAGGCCAATTCCGGCGTGGATATGGAGCATTATCTCGCCGGATGTACGGACTTTGGCCTCGCGGCCAGCGAAGCCGGTATCCTGATCGATTACCGGCTCTGGAACCTCGATGGCGCGGAGACGCGCGGCCGGAACGAACAGAACGACGCCATCCTCAACCACCTCCACGCCGTCTACCCAGGCAATTGGACACAAAATACGTGGGGCTGGCGGCTGTGCGACCGGACGTTTATCCACTACGGCGAAAAATTCGACTGGCCCAGCCCTGATGCGCCCGACCACGGCGAAGCCGGGACATGCCGCGCGCTGCGCGATCAGCTGGCCGTGCTCTGCGACGGGACGGTCGTCCCCTGCTGCCTCGACGGCGAGGGGCGCATCCCGCTCGGGAACCTGCTGGCGCAGCCGCTCGACGAAATTCTTGCCGCTGAACCTGCCCGCAGCATTGCCGCAGGCTTCGCGCTGCAAAAACGGCTCCACCCGCTCTGCCGCCGCTGCGGCTATGCGCAGCGCTTTCGATGAAAGCGTTGAAAGGACTGTAAAACGCCTCCCCTGCGTGAGGGGAGGCGTTTTGCATCATTGGATCAGGGCTTCTTCCTTGAGGCGGTAATATTTCCAATCAGCGAGCAGATCGAGGGCGGACTGCTGTGCGTCGGTCAGGGATGCAATCTCGCTGCCGTCCGCTGCCAGATAACAGCCGTGGGAGATGACCGGGAGCGTCCTGCGCAGATCTTCGAGCGTATCGAAATACGGGTCGAGTCCGGTCAGGCCGGTCAGCTCATAGACCGCCGCGCCGAGATAATTGCTGCTGACAACGTCCGGCAGCTCGAGCGCGTCAAAGTCGCAATACGGCGCGTAGGCTTCGTTCGCCCAGAGCAGATACGGCGTCTCATACGTTTCGATGATCTCGTCCGTGGAGCCGGTCAGGCCGGTGGTCAGCCCCAACTCGCGGTAAACGGCGTAATCCTGCCCGAGCGTGGGGCGATGGTCGCCGTAGAAGACGAGCAGCGTCGGCTCGTCGCGGGAATCGAGATAGTCGCAGAGCGCGGTGAGCATGGCCGTCGAATCGCGGACGCCCTCGAGATAGACGGAGAGCGTCTCCATTGAGGTGTCGGAGATCGAGACGGAGAGCGGCGGTTTTTCCGGCTCAAAGCCGTATTTCGTGTACGGGTATGCCTGATGGTTTTGGATCGTGACCGTGTAGGCGAAGAGCGGCTCCGTCGTGCTCAGGCGCGTGTCGAGGTCGGCGGTCAGGTGCGCGAGGAAGGCCGCGTCGGAGATCATGGTACCCTTTTTGTCAGCGTCTGTATATGTCTCGTTGAAGATGCGCTCGTCGACACCGAGGTCGCGGTAGACATTGTCGCGGTTATAGAACCAGCTGTAGCCGGGGTGCATGAAATAGGTCTTGTAACCGGCGCGCTTGTAGACCTGCGGCAGGGCGTTGACCGCTTTGCGGATGACGCGGAACGAGGACGTGTTGCCGGGGGAGACCATATTGGTCTGGATGCCGGTGAGGACATCGAACTCCGTATTGGCCGTGCCAGCGCCAAAATTGCTGACAACGATGTGGCCGGACCTGGCCTGGCCGGACTCTGCCAACACATGGAAGCCGTGCGTCGGATTTTCCTCCTCGGTGTAGAGGAAGACGTCCTCGTCGGACAGATCGGTATACGCCTCGCACATGACGAAGATGACATTCGGGCGGACGGCGGGCGTCTTGCAGACCGCATCGTCCGACGCGGCGAGGGCCTTCATGTCCGCGCTGCTGTAGCCGTCCGGCTTTTCCACGGAATAAAGATTGTAATTGTGCAGAAAACAATAGGGGAAGCCGCAGAGGCGGAACACCTCGGCAACGTTCGTCTTGCTCATCTCATTGCCGCGCTTGTTATAAAAGCCGGTTTTCTGGTACACGTTCGGCACGGACCAGCAGAAGCCGCCGAGCAGCACGAGCGCGCCCGCCGCGCGGACATACCACCGGGGCTTTCGCGCGCGAATGAAATGCGCAAGGACAAAGCAGGCGGCGCTGCCGAGCACGATGGCGATGAGGATGGGCCAGTGCAGGTCAAGCGTATATTCGCTTGCGGCGTTCATCGCCTCGCGCAGAAGCTGGAAATCGTCGGGGACGAAGGGGTCGTTGCGGCAGTCGGTCTTGACCAGATTGACATACGACATCAGGTTGACGATCAGGCTGCCGAGTCCTGCTGCTGTGAACGGATCGCCCATGGCACACCAGCAGAGCAGGAGCACGACGCAGACCGGGAAACCGTTGAGCAAAAACAGCATTTTATCGGCCCAGAACACGGAAAGTGTTTCGGAAAGAGGGCCGGGCTGAATGGCGATGACGGAGAGCGAGCACAGGACGCACGCCGCCGCCAGCACCAAAACGACGCCCCAAGCCTGAAGCTCCGGGCGTGTTTTTGTGGATCTCATAACATCACTCCTTGATGCTGCGGACGAACGCCGCCTTGTCCGCGGACTTGAAATAGGCGGAGCCCGCGACGAGGACGTTGGCTCCGTGTGCGATGCAGACCTTGGCTGTCTCGGGGTTGATGCCGCCGTCGACCTCCAGCTCGCAGGTGGGGTTCTTTTCGTCAATGTAAGAACGGACGGCTTGCAGCTTCGGCATCAGGTCGGCCATGAACGACTGCCCGCCGAAGCCCGGCTCGACGGTCATGACGAGGATCAGGCCGCAGAGATCGAGGAACGGGAGGACGGACTCAGCCGGGGTCTTCGGCTTGATGGAGATGGCGGGCGTGACGCCGCAGCCCTGGATGATCTCGAGGGCTTTGCGGGTGTTTTCCGCGGTGTCGGCCTCGACATGGATGGTCAGGATATCGGCGCCGGCCTGGCAGAACTGCTCGACATAGCGGATGGGCCGGTCGATCATCAGGTGGACGTCGAGCGGAAGCTCCGTCACCTTGCGGATGGAGGCAACAACGGGCTGACCGATCGTAATGTTGGGAACAAAAATGCCGTCCATCACGTCTACATGAACATAATCGGCCTTTGCGGGCACCATCGCGCGGATATCGCGCTCGAGATTGCCGAAATCGGCGGAGAGAATGGACGGGGAAACCTTGGTCATAGGAAACCTCCTGTACGAAAAATGTAAGATCTTGCACCGCGCGCTGCCGCACGGCATAGATATGAATATGCGGCGCGCGTCCCGGCAAGGCTCTCAAGACCCGCGCGGGCGGGATGTGCCGCTTAAAATAGGGGCTGCCCCGCGGCAGCCCCGGCGGAATTCGATTTCAATCCCCATTATACCGATTACGGCGGCGACTGTCAACGGCGCAAATCATGGAGACAACTCGGCGCAATGATTGACTTTCCGCCGGGCTTGCGGTACTATGATATTTGGAAAAATAGAGAGAAATCATATGTGTGTGAATACGAGGAAGGAACACCAAAGCATGGACAACGAAAAACAGAAACCGAGAAAGAAAAAGAAATCGTCAATTCCGATCTACGCGGTCGGGCTGGTGTGGATCTCCTATGCGATCGAGGGAAAGCTGACCAGTTTCGGCGGCGTGATCGGCTGCGCGGCGCTGTCGCTGGCGGCCTATTTCGTGCTCAAGCTGATTTTCCCAGACAGGATGGAAGAAGCGGAGAAGCAGCCGGAGCAGAAGCCTGCCGAAACGCAGCCCGCGCAGAAGCCGCAGCCGGAGCCGCAGAAGACGGAGCCGCAGGCGGCGGAGTCCACCGGAAATCCGGAGCTGGATGCAGTGCTCCAGCAGGGACAGGCCTCGGTGCGCCGGATTCAGGAGCTGAACGACGCAATCCCGGATTTCAAGCTCTCGGCGCAGCTGAAGCAGCTGGAAATTCTGACGCAGAAAATTTTCGACTATGTCAAGCAGCATCCGGAGAATGTCCGGCAGATCCGGCAGTTTTTGAACTACTATCTGCCGACGACGATCAAGCTGCTCGAGCAGTATGTCGTCCTGCAAAATCAGGGCATGCGCGTCGGCAACATCGACGAGGGCATGACGAAGATCGAAAACATGCTGGAAAAGGTGATCGCCGCGTTCCAGCAGCAGCTTGACAGCCTGTTTGAAAACGACGTGGTAGACATCACGGCAGAGATTCGCGTGATGGAGAAGATGATGGCCAGCGAAGGTCTGGCCGGTACGAATGATTTTAAGTAAGGAGAGACTGATATGGAAGAACATAAGATCCCAACATTGACGCTGACCCCCGATCTCGACGCGGCACAGCCCGCCGCAAAGGAGCCCGATCTGCTGGAAAAGGCCGAGGCCGCGCCGGAGGCCGGCCCCGATCTGTCCATGCTCTCCCCGGAGGAGCAGCAGGCCGTGACGGCGTTCGCGGGCCAGATCGACCTGACAAATGCCAATCAGGTCTTGCAGTACGGCTCCGCCGCGCAGAAGAACATCGCGGACTTTTCCGAGACGGCGCTCGCCAAGGTAAAGACCAGCGACATGGGGCAGATCGGCGACATGGTGGCCGGACTGCTCGTGGAGCTGAAAACGCTCGACGAGCCGGAGAAGAAGGGCATCGCGGGCTGGTTCGCCAAGGCAAATAAATCCATTGAGGAGACGAAGGCGAAATACTCCATCGCGGAGAAGAATGTGGATAAGATCGCGGGCGAGCTGGAAAACCATAAGCTGAAGCTGATGAAGGACGTCGAAATTCTGGATCAGATGTACGACCGGAATCTGGACTATTTCAAGGAGCTGACGATGTATATCCTTGCCGGCAAGCAGAAGCTGGCCGACGCGCGCAATACGGAGCTCAAGGCCCTGCGTGAAAAAGCGGAAAAGTCTGGCCTGCCCGAGGATGCGCAGGCGGCGAACGACTTTGAAAACAAGTGCATCCGCTTCGAGAAAAAGCTGCACGATCTCGAGCTGACGCGCGTCATCTCGCTCCAGACCGCGCCGCAGATCCGCATGATCCAGAACAACGACAGCCTGATGATGGAGAAGATCCAGACCTCCATCATGAACACGATCCCGCTGTGGAAAAACCAGATGGTGATCTCGCTCGGCATTGCCGACTCGCAGAAGGCGATGGAGGCGCAGCGCAAGGTCACGGATATGACGAACCAGCTGCTGCAAAAGAACGCGGACATGCTGAAAATGGCGACGGTCGAAACGGCGAAGGAATCCGAGCGCGGCATCGTCGACATTGAGACATTGAAATACACGAACCAGTCGCTGATCTCCACGCTGGATGAGGTGCTTCAAATTCAGACCGACGGCGCGAAGAAGCGGCAGGAGGCGGAAACCGAGCTGCGGCGCATCGAGGGCGAGCTGAAGCAGAAGCTGCTCGAGGCCCGGCAGGTCAATTAAAATAAGGAGAAACCATGAAATTCTTTCAAAAACGCGGCGTCGCCATCACGATCACGCTGATCCTGATCGTGGCGGCGCTGCTCATCGGCAAGCCGTGGGCCAGCTCCAACACGGCCACGGCCTCGGCTGCAAACAGCGATTATCTGTCCTACATCGCAGACGATGCCAACGCGCTGACGAACGATGCGCGCAGCAAGGTCGCGGACTATATGGAGACGCTGGACAACAAATATAACAGCATTGTCGCGCTGATGACCGTCACGGACACGGACGGCGAGAGGATGGAGGACTATGCCAAGTCTGTGTGGGACGAGGCGGAGTTTTTGGACAGCGATATGCTGCTTGTCGTGAACACGGAGACCGGCGAATGGTATCTCCAGCCCGGCAGCGAGATCGCCCCGTATGCGGACGCCTCGCTCGAATCGCTCTTCACGAACGACCTTGACAATGCCAACCTTGCCGACGGCGGCAAGTGGGCCACGGATCTCTACAAGGATCTGCTCAGCTGGTACGGCAAGACCATCCCCAAGGCGAGCAGCACGGCAGCGGCAGACACCGAGTATGTGCGGCAGCCCGCGCCGCAGCGCCGCAGCCTGTGGAAGACGATTTTGATCATTCTGATCGTGTTCTGGGTGCTGAAGGCGATTTTTGGCCGTTCGCGCCGGAACGATGACGACGACGATTACCGGGGCGGCAGCTCCGGCGGGTCCGGCGGCGGATTCTGGAAGGGCATGTTCTGGGGCAGCCTGCTCGGCGGGAGCCGCAGAAACCGCTGGCACACGCCGCCTCCCCCTCCGGGTCCGAGACCCGGCCCAAGACCGGGCGGTGGAAGCCGAGGTGGCTTCTCGGGCGGTTCCCGCGGCGGATTCTCCGGCGGGAGCCGGGGCGGCTTTGGCGGCGGCTCGCGAGGCGGTTTCGGCGGCGGCTCCAGAGGTGGCTTTGGCGGCGGTGGCTCCCGCGGGGGCTTCGGAGGCCGGAAGTAAATGGAGAGACGCTCAAATTACGACATCACGCGCGACCGGCTGGAGCGGGACTTCCTGCAATACGATCAGGCGGCGATGCTCCGCCGCGTCCCGCTGCGGCATGACGCGGACTACCTCTATCTGACGTTTCTGCGGCGGGAATACCGCATCGACCGGAAGACCGGGCGCGTGGAATGGTCGGATGACGGATTTCAGACTGCAAATCACGCCGGGCACGACGAGGTTGGCACGATCTTCGACTATCTCTGCTGCGCCGATCCGTCCGTGCCGCTGACAGGCGAGTATGTGTCCGTCAACCAGCTGGACGGCGTCGTCACCGGGACGACACTCGGCAACGATATGTTCGAGGATTGGGCGAAGCAATTCACCGGAAAGACTGCGGCGCTGGCGCAGGCGTGCGAAGCGCTCGGCGGCGAGAAGGAACCGGTCGGCGATGTGGCCTACCGCATCCCACTGCTCGGCAAGCTCGACATCATTTTGCAGTTCTGGGACGCGGACGATGAATTCCCGCCCGCAATGCGCGTCAAATGGGATACGCACGTGCTGGCCTATCTGCGCTACGAAACGACATATTATGCGGTGAACTGCCTCTGGCAGCGGCTTTTGGAGCGGATGACGCCCTGAAAGCCGCCGCTTTTTCCACAAAACGATACACGGGAGAAACCGGATGAAAACACTGACGATCGGAATACTGGCCCACGTGGACGCCGGAAAGACCACGCTCTCTGAGGCGATGCTCTACCGCGCGGGGATGCTCCGCGCGATGGGCCGCGTCGACCACGGGGATGCGTTCCTTGACACGGACGCGCAGGAGCGTGAGCGCGGCATCACGATCTTTTCCAAGCAGGCTGTGCTCGATCTGCCGGGCTGCCGCTTCATTCTGCTCGACACGCCGGGCCACGTCGACTTTTCGGCGGAGATGGAGCGGACGCTGCAAATTCTGGACTACGCCATCCTCGTCATCAGCGCGACCGACGGCGTACAGGGCCACACCTATACGCTCTGGGATCTGCTGCGGCGCTATCAGGTGCCGGCGTTTCTGTTTGTCAACAAGATGGATCTTCCTGGGTTGGAGCGCGCGGCGCTGCTCGCGCAGCTCCGGCGGGAGCTTTCGCCCGAGTGTATGGATTTTTCCGACCCGGACTGCATGGAGCAGCTTGCTCTCTGCGACGAGACACTCATGGAGCGGTTTTTGGAGACTGGTGCGCTCCCAGACACGGACATCGGCGCGCTCATCCGCGCGCGGCGTGCGTTCCCGTGCTATTTCGGCGCGGCGCTGCGCGACGAGGGCGTGGACGAATTTTTGCAGGCGCTTGCCCGCTATGCCGTTCCGCCGAAATATCCGGCGGAATTTGCCGCGCAGGTCTATAAGATCGCGCGGGATGAGAAGGGCGTCCGCCTGACGTTTTTGAAGGTGCTGGGCGGGACGCTCCGCGTGAAGGATGTACTGCGCGGCGCGGACTGGGAGGAAAAGTGTGACCAGCTGCGGCTCTATTCCGGCGCGAAGTTCACGGCCGTTCCGGCGGCGGAGTTCGGGAGCGTTGTGGCCGTTGTTGGCCTGACAAAGACGCGGGCGGGCGAGGGACTCGGCCACTATGAGCAGCACCGGCACAATCCCGAGGAGCATCTCCTGCAAACAACTGAAGAGCAGCGAGTAGGGACAAAAACAACATCAC
>ENA-UOJO01002620-UOJO01002620.1-human-gut-metagenome-genome-assembly--contig:-P57-NODE-2620-length-18510-cov-14.673043_pt1 | contig 18510 bp, 11 predicted proteins | sample MGYA00242351_ERZ723898 | MGnify/ENA metagenome assembly ERZ723898 | reverse complement strand
CATCTTGCTTCGTACAATGGAGCTGATATGCATAAATATAATACGTTATACACTCACAGACCAGATTGTCATGTTTTCCCCGAAGCATCATAAATAATTGCGCAAACATTAGAAATAATGTATACTATTAATGGTTTTTTACTATCATATTGATTACTCACACAAAATGGAGGTACGCGTATGTTAAAGGTTGGTATGCTTACAAGTGGTGGAGATTGTCAGGCACTCAATGCTGCCATGAGAGGTGTCGCAAAGTCTCTTTACAGAGCTGTGGAAGATGTAGAGATTATCGGATTTGAAGAAGGCTACAAGGGTCTTATCTACGGTGATTTCAAAGTTATGAAAAAAAGTGATTTTTCAGGAATTCTTACAGAGGGCGGCACGATAATAGGAAGCTCCAGACAGCCTTTTAAGCTTATGCGTGTACCGGATGAGAATGGACTTGATAAGGTAGAGGCGATGAAGAAGAATTATAAGTCGCTTGGTCTTGATTGTCTTGTGGTGCTCGGCGGAAACGGAACACACAAGACGGCGAATCTTCTGAGGGAGGAGGGACTCAATGTTGTGACACTCCCTAAGACGATAGACAATGACCTCTGGGGTACGGACATGACCTTCGGCTTCCAGAGTGCGGTCAATATAGCGACGAATGCAATTGACTGTATCCACACTACCGCTTCCTCACACGGAAGAGTATTTATCGTGGAGGTGATGGGACATAAGGTCGGGTGGCTTACACTTCACGCAGGTATTGCGGGCGGAGCGGATATCATTCTTATACCTGAGATTCCATACGATATCAAGTCGGTTGTCGCAGCACTCAACAGAAGAACCAAGGCGGGGAAGAACTTCTCAATACTTGCTGTTGCCGAGGGTGCAATATCCAAGCAGGATGCGGCACTTCCTAAGAAGGAGCTTAAGCAGAAACTCAAGGATAACCCATATCCTTCAGTATCATACAAGATAGGAAGCGAGATACAGGAACTCACGGGTCAGGAGGTCCGTATAACTGTTCCGGGACATACGCAGCGAGGCGGAAGCCCTTGCCCTTATGACAGAGTGCTCGCTTCAAGACTGGGCGCGGCTGCGGCTAAGCTCATCATAGACAAGCAGTACGGCTATATGGTTGGAATTAAAAATGGTGAGATTGTCAAGGTTCCGCTTGCGGATGTAGCGGGCAGGCTTAAGATGGTTGACCCTAATGCGTCCATAATCAACGAAGCGAAGATGTTGGGCATAAGCTTCGGAGATTGATGTGAGGATGAATTAAGACAGCTTTTAGAGAGCTATGAAGGCTGCAGTTACCGATGGAATGCATTAGGATGAACAGAGAGATAGCTATAAAAGTAGATAGAATATAAGGAATTGTAATTATGTCATATACAGCTTTATATAGAAAATGGCGACCGTCGACCTTTGACGAGGTCAAGGGGCAGGAGCATATTGTGACCACGCTCAAGAATCAGGTGATAAATGATCGAATAGGACATGCATACCTGTTCTGCGGAACGAGAGGTACAGGTAAGACCTCGGTCGCAAAGATACTTGCAAAGGCGGTCAACTGCGCTCACCCTGTGGACGGAAATCCATGCGGCGAGTGTGAGGTGTGCCGTGCCGTTGCGGCGGGGGCGAGCATGAACGTGATAGAGATAGATGCCGCTTCCAACAATGGTGTTGACAATATAAGAGAAATCAAGGAGGAGGTAGCATATCCTCCGACGCAGGGGCGTTTCAAGGTATATATAATCGACGAGGTCCACATGCTTTCAATAGGAGCCTTCAATGCACTGTTAAAGACGCTTGAGGAGCCGCCTGCCTATGTAATATTTATCCTTGCAACAACAGAAGCACATAAGATACCTATAACCATCCTGTCACGCTGCCAGAGATACGATTTTAAGAGGATTTCCATAGATACCATAAGTGCGAGACTGTCAGAGCTTATGGTGGCGGAGGATATCAGTGCGGACGAGAGAGCGTTAAGGTATGTGGCAAAGGCTGCCGATGGATCCATGAGAGACGCGCTGAGTCTTCTGGATCAGTGCCTTGCATTCTATATGGGGCAGGAGCTGAAGTACGAGAATGTGCTTGAGGTCTTAGGTGCCGTTGACACTGAGGTATTTTCTGACTTTTTCAGGGGAATCGTTGCCGGGGATGCGATTGGACTCATCCATAAGCTTGAGAAGATAATAATTGACGGAAGAGACTTAAGTCAGTTCGTGTCCGATTTCACATGGTATCTGAGAAATCTTATGCTGCTGCAGTCACAGACGGATGCCTCCGATGTGCTTGAGATGTCTGAAGAGAATATGAAGCTTCTTAAGGAGGACGCAAAGCTTACGGATTTGAATGGTGTCATGCGCTATATCAGAATATTTTCTGAATTGTCCGGTCAGCTCAAAAGTTCAAGCCAGAAGCGTGTGATGGTTGAGGTCGCGCTCATCAAGATGACACAGCCTGCTATGGAGAAGGGCTTAAATGACGCGCTGATGGACAGAATAGCAGTCCTTGAAAGACGGATGGATACAGGGCTTGAGGCAGCGGCAAGAGCTATGGCTGCCGGGGGCTTTGCGGCGGGAGCCGGGGCACTTACAGGTGACAATGGTGGCATGACGGCGGATGCAGCTATCGGTGGAACACAGGCGGGCATGGGTGCTAAGCCGAAGCCGGCGCGCTCCGAGGACATAACGGAGGTCATCAGGAACTGGCGCTCAATATGCAATGGATTGTCGATGGCATTGAAGCCGATTCTTGAGCACTATACAACCAAGGCGAACGGCGGCGGTAATAAGCTCCAGCTCATATATGAGGATGCAACCTACTATTCCATGGTATCAAGGCAGGAGGTTATCGACACGATAAAGCAGGCGATAGCCGCAAAGACAGGGCTTGACATGGAGATAGAAGTGATACATGCTGAGAGCGGAACGGATGTCTCACAGGAGTACGATACCCTTGAGGATATATGCAGAATGAATATCGTGGAGGAAGACTTCTAGGATTTTGTTGTAGACATATTTTGATTATTAAAATATAATATAATATTGTCTGGACTTGAAAATATATGTTTGGCGGATATGCCATGCCTTAGAGCCGGAATGGTTTTACGGAATGGCTTTTAACAGTTAATTACAGAATAAAGGAGAATTTTATTATGGCAAAAAGAGGCGGTTTTCCGGGTGCTATGCCTGGTAATATGAATAATCTGATGAAGCAGGCACAGAAGATGCAGCGTCAGATGGAGGAGACTACAAAGGAACTTGAGGAGAAGGAAGTTACAGCGTCGGCGGGCGGCGGTGCGGTTTCCGTAACGGTTTCCGGCAAAAAGGAGGTTACCAATGTCACAATTGACCCTGAGGCAGTTGATACGGATGATATCGAGATGTTAGAGGATATGATTATGGCAGCGACCAATGAGGCGCTCAGACAGATTGAGGAGCTGTCACAGGCTTCGATGGCTAAGATTACAGGAGGACTTGGTGGTCTTGGCGGAGGCTTCCCATTCTAATGGAATACTACGGAAGTCAGATTAATAAGCTTATCGAGGAGCTTTCAAGGCTCCCGGGAATAGGTGCTAAGTCGGCACAGCGTCTTGCATTCCACATTATTGGAATGCCTAGAGAGCAGGTGGACAGTCTCTCAAGTGCCATTGTAAATGCCAAGACGAATGTAAGATACTGTAGCTGCTGTTGTACACTGACAGATGAAGAGCTGTGTCCGATATGCAGCAATCCAAGCCGCAACCACAGGGTTATCATGGTTGTGGAAAACACGAGGGACATGGCAGCGTATGAGAAAACACAGAAGTACGATGGTGTGTATCATGTCCTTCACGGTGCTATATCTCCGATGCTTGGCATAGGACCTAACGATATTAAACTCAAGGAGCTTATGAAGCGCCTTGAGGGTGATGTGGACGAAGTTATTATTGCCACCAATTCAAGTCTGGAAGGGGAAACAACGGCAATGTACATAAGCAAGCTTGTAAAGCCTACCGGAATCAAGGTAAGCCGTATAGCGAGCGGCGTGCCGGTTGGCGGTGACCTGGAGAATATAGATGAGGTGACACTGCTTCGTGCACTTGAGGGAAGAACACAGTTGTAGGGGTCATTGTCAATGCCGCAGGAGAATATTTTAGTAAACGATATAATAACAGATCACAGAGAGCGTATGCTGAACCTTAAGAAGTATTACCCGTTCTTCAAGCTGTCGGAGGTGTCCTTTTCATGGTACAGGGAAGGGATGTACGACAGCCTTGACATGGGGTATATTCTCATGGCGGTACTGCGCTTTTTTATTGAGGAAAACAATTTCAAGGAGAGGGACGTCACCTATACGGAATATGCCGCCTTTATGAGCAGGTGTATAAGACGTGACTTCAAGCTCAATCCGCCTTCGGGGGATATGAGCATTCTTGTTGAATATATTTTTGACAAATTAAAAAATGACGGTAAGCCGTTCATTTTCCGGTATTTTGATCCGGTTGACAGAAAGAAAAAGATATCAAGGGTGAGACTTATCGAGAGCCGCATAGAGGACGGAACGGTATGGTATTCAATCAGCCCGGAGGGAATCGAGTTCTATCTGGACACGAAGGAAATCAAGGACGAGAGCAGGATAAGCGTTGAGCAGCTCCTTCTTGAGAAGATGATACAGTCTAAGGATTTCAAGGGTGGAACGGATGTGGTGCGCCGCATAAACAAAGAGGTGGACTGTCTGTGGCTCAGGAAAAACCGTGTAATGTCGCTGCTTGCCTCGGATATTTTTTCCGGGCTTGAGGCGTATGAGGATTTTTTTGCCACAGGAGTAAAGTGGTTCGAGGAGGAGCAGAAGCTCTTTATAAAGAATTCAGAGCTTATACAGGCGGCTCAGAAAAGAGCGGAGACGGACAAAAATAATGATGATTATGCCTCGTATCTCAAGATAACGGGAGAAATATACCAGCTTGATACGGAGCTTAAGATAGCCATGAATAATCATCTGAAGCTGTTGTCAGCATGCACCCGGCTTGGGATAATGGCAGATGAGATGGTAAAAAAGGCGAAGCTTGGAAGGCTGAGACCGAGCTTTGATTTCAGAAATGCGCTGGAGCTTGCCATGAAGAAGGATGACATAACACTTCTTGGCATGCTGGTGCGCCCTATAATGGGACTCAACACCAAAAAAACCTTGGGGATAAAAAGAATCGAGGATCTGATAACCTACAAGCCGGGACGCGATGACAAGGCGGAGCTTATCACAGACACCATTCCGGAGAATATCGTATATGATGATGAGCTTGAGGATGAGAGAATACGCGGCAACTATTCGGCACTCATAAAGGTTCTGTTATCGCTCCTAAAGAGAAGGAACTGCATTGACCTCAGAACCTTCAACGAATGTGCCGCGAGGATTTTCGGCGAGGAGCTGTTTGAGAATGGTGACTACTACTCATTCATTGTGCATCTGTGCCAGAAAAAGGAGTACAGCTTCGAGGCGGACAGACAGAAGCCGGAGACATTTCTTGATGAAATCTTCCATGACTGTGCCCAGACCCAGGAATACGCTTCCTGTCTCGGAACCCACTTCACCATAACCCCCGCTGACCCACCCGATGAAATCGAGCTTGCAGACGGCTTCACGATATCAAACATACTTTTTACAAAACAGTAAACAGCAAAAACTAAAACAACGCCAATATAGTAAAATTACACAACGTCCGGGTAGAAAGGAGCACACACATGGAGCAACGCAATCTGGAAAAAGCCCTTGAGCTTGCCGCCGCATTGATAAGAGGAGACAGAGTGAGCGCGTCAGGCGGCAATGTGGCACTCTATGAGGAATATTCGTCCAATTCGCAGGTATATGATGCGCTCAGGCTGATTTTAAAGAAGTTCGGGCTGGAGCTTTATGAATATAATAATGCACTGTTTGTCAGTGCGGATGAGGATAACGCCGGCATGGGAGATGCCGGCTTTGGCTTTACTAATGAGGAGCTGAGGCACGCTCTTGGTGTCAGGGTGAACAAGGAGCTTTTTTTGTGTTATCTTATAATATACTGTACCATGACGGAATTCTATAAGACGTCGGGCAGCTACACCTACACGGAGTTCGTAAGACATGAGGATGTCATAAAGGCTGTTGACAGCGCTTTGGTGAAGGTTATTGACCCTTCGGCAGGGCTTGTGCTTGATGATGTTGAGGAGAACAGCTTTAAAACGCTTGCGCTGCTGTGGGATGAGCTTCCTGTCACGTCGACCGATGACGTTCAGGGACAGAGAGCCGCCAGAAATTCCAAGACGGGCTATGTTAAACTTACGTTTAACTTTCTTGTGGCTCAGGGGCTTTTCGTGGAAAATCAGGATAAATATTATCCGACAGACAGGTTCAAGGCTATGGCGGAGAATTATTACAGTATCAACAGAGGCAGGCTATACGAGATATTAACAAGGGAAGAACAGGAGGCACAGAATGCCACAGATTAACAGAATCAGGGTCAACAATATAAAATATAATTTTGGCACTCAGTTCTACGATGATTTTCTGATGCGTTTTTCGTGCAGGAACACCATATATGACCTTGCAAACGGCGGAGGTAAGAGTGTGCTCATGCTTCTTCTGCTTCAGACGATGCTTCCGAACTGTACTCTTGACGAGAAGCAGCCTGTGGAGAAGCTGTTCGCGCAGCCGGGAGGAAGCACCACGATACATTCGCTTGTGGAGTGGAAATTAGATTCCTGCGATGTAAGGAACGGCTACAGGTACATGACCTGCGGCTTCTGCGCGCGTAAGGCGAGGGCAGGTGAGGACGCCGAGGGCGAGCAGAAGACGGGAATAGAGTATTTTAACTACTGTATTTTTTACAGGGAGTTCGGGGACAATGATATCAAGAATCTTCCGTTGTCCGATGGCAGGGAGAGAATTACCTACAATGGGCTGAAGGCATACCTGCGCGACCTTGAGAAGAAGGACTTCGGTGTGAAGGTGCGGCTTTTTGAGCGCAAGGGGGATTACCTCAGCTTCATAAATGACTATGGAATCTATGAGAGCCACTGGGAGCTGGTAAGGGGAATCAATAAGACTGAGGGACATGTCAGGACTTATTTTGAGAGCAATTACAGAACCACCAGAAAGGTTGTCGAGGATTTACTGATAGAGGAGATTATTGAGAAGTCATACAACAACCGTATCCGCGGCGGTAACGGCGATGATGAGATGTCAAAGACCCTTCTTGAGATAAAGAATAAGCTATTGGAGCTTGCAAAGAGAAGGGAGACGATGGATAATTACGATAAGGAGATTAAGCTCATATCCGATTTTTCCACCAAGGTGGCAGACTTCGGAAATATATTTGAGCGCAAGGAGGAGGGAAAGAACAGACTCTTTAAGTACCTTCTCATGGCGCAGGCGCAGACGAAGAAGAACGAAGCGCAGGCGCAGAAGCTTGCCGCGGATATAGCGGGTATAAGGCAGGCACAGCTTGAGGAAGAGAGGCTTATATCGGCGGCGCTTATCGCCGATGAGGAGGCGGAGCTTAGAAAGGTGCGTGCTCTGGTAGACAGCCTTTCGGAGGGCTATGAGCAGGCAGAGAAGAGCTTCGATAAAAAGAAGGAGGAGCTTGAGCTTTCCTACGCGGCGGAGGACTATGCGGATTATGTAAGGCAGGAGAGGAGCCTTGCGGAGCTTAAGCAGTACATTGACAACCGCAGCAGGGGAAGAGAGGACCTTGCAAAGGAGCTTGAAGGTCTGGCAGCGGCGAAGCACGCATATATGGCGGAGGAGCTTTCCACAACCGGGCACAGCCTCAGTGAAACAGAGGCAGAACTGCAGGAGAGCACGGAGGCGCTTGACAATCTCAGAGAGAATTACCGCATGAGCGATAACGAGTGTGCGAGAATCGACGGAGAGCTGGCCGGATACCGGAGGCAGGTTAAGGAGCTTGAGGACGAGCTTGCAGGTAAGTTAAAAGCAACGCCGCTCCTTGTGACGGAGAATGCGCCGGCGGAGGCAGAGCGCTATGGGGAAAATATCGCGGCATTGAAGGAAGCACTTGCGGCATTGGGTGATGAGCAGGCTAAGCTTAAGCTAAAGAGTGACAGTGATATAAATGAGCATGCGCAGACAACAGCGCAGCTGCAGATTTGCAGTAACAATATAGAGAAGCTTGAAAAAGAGCTTGCGGAGGCTAAGGACAGGGAGCGGGAGCTTGCTGCGCTTGCGAAGGTGTACGGTGAGCCGGATACGGATAATCTGCTTAGGTCACTTGGAGGTATTTATGACAGAATACTTTCACAGCGTGAACAGTTAAAAAATAAGAAGAGTGAGACACAGGGCTATATAAGCGCCATAGAGAACCTTAAACCTGTAGATTCCGATGGTGTTAAGAGAATGTGCGAATATCTTTCGAGCAGATATGAGGGAAGCGTTGTGAGCGGCGCCGAATATCTGAGGGAGAAAACAAGCGATGAATGTGCCACGCTCGCAGCACGTTTTCCGTACCTTCCGTATTCCGTGCTTGCGGGTGAGGACTATGACAGTATATGCCGTGACAGGAATGTGATGGCAATGGACTGCGGAGTAGTCCCGATAATAAGACTGTCGGCAGTGGAAGCACTGTTAGAGAACGATAATGAACCGGCGGTGCCGCAGGATGATGACAACTATATGCTTGCGTGCCGTGACCTGTCATTTATATATGATGAGGCGGGACGTCAGGCGGGGATAAGGAAGGCGTCGGAGGAGCTTGAGCAGATAAATGCAGAGCTTGTGAAGCTTGAGGACCGATATGAGGCGGTAAAGAGCGACTATGAGAGGGTGAGCGGTTACGCATGCACACCACTGAAAAATACTTCCCAGCTTGAGCTGCTTCTTGCAGGTCAGAGGTCGGAGCTTGAACAACTTGGCAGCCGGCTTGAAAGACTTGCCGATATCAATGAGGGCGCAAAGGAGCGATCCATGCAGATATCAGGTCAGAGGTCGGAGCTTGAAAGGAAGCTTTCGGAAAGTATTGAGATAAGGGATAAGCTTGAGGATATAGTGCGCCTCAGTGAAAGGCTTGCCGAGTATTTACAGGAGATAAAAAAGAGCGAAGCTGATAAGGAGTCGGCAGTCAAGGCAAGGAGGCTCTCAAAGGAGCTGTGCGAGAGCAGGGAGAGGGCATTTAAGGAGCTGGAGAATAAAAGAAATATACTTCAGGAGACTATAGCTAAGATAAAAAAGACATGGGAGCGGTACGCTCCTTACTATAAGGAGCAGGCAGGCACCGAAGCTGAACAGGAAGAAGTGAATGTCACGGCAGACGAGATAGACGCGAAATTTAATGCGATATATTCACTTATCACTGATGAGCTGGGAGATATAGCGGACAAGGAAAAGCTCATGGCTAACTGCACGGCGGCAATGGAAAAGGCGGAGCGATCGATGCTTTACAGAGGTGTGAGCCTTGAGCGGGCAAAGGAGCTTGACAGCCGTGGACTTTTAAAGGAGAAGAGCAATGCGCAGATAAATGCCATGGCTGATGAGCAGGAGAAGCTCAGGCAGAACATGAAGAACCTGCATGGGGAGCTTGATGCTGCCGGCACACAGATGAACAGGATTGAGGGAAGCTGTGAGTACGCGAAAAGAAGCTATGAGGAGCATTACGGAGAGTATATGCCTGTGGAAATAAATAATCCTCAGGAATATGCAGGGCAGCACAGGGCTGAGCTTTCGAGGCTTAAGAAGGAGCTTTCAAGATTTTCGGGGCTTGAAAAGGATAATCTCAAGGAGCAGACGGCATGTATGGTGATGCAGAAGGATCTTGAACGCATGGTAAGGACTGCCGCTCCGGATGCAGATGATATTATAAGCCGGATGACAACCGAGGGCGCGGATGAAGGCAGTGTGTCCGATGAGAAGCTCACCAACGAAATGTATGAGGAGGCAGGGCGTACCTTTGACGGTGTGTTGAAGGAGGAACAGAAAAAGCGCACTGCATTCACCAGGGCACGGGATATGCTTGTCGATGAGCTTATGAGTCTTAATGCGTATGAGCTTGCACAGGAGGTGAAGCAGAATGTCCTTCCTCCGCAGACGCAGGAGGAGGCAGCGGCTCTCAAGGATGCGCTTGGAACAACCAAGGACTGTATTGAATTAGAGCGCGGCAGAATAAGCAGGGGCATTGAGGACATGGAGCTTATCAAGAGCAATTTTGAGAACAGATGTGTCCAGATATGCACCAATATACGCTCTGAGCTTGAAAGGCTGGATAAGCTTTCAAGAATCACTCTTGACGAGGAAGCTATTCCGGTATTGTCATTGCAGATTCCGTATGTGAAGGAAGAAATGTATAAAGACAGGATGTCTGTATATATTAATGAGACGGTATCCCTGGCAGAGGGCTTCAGGACTATGGACGAGAGGCTTAAATTCATAAGGGGAAGGCTCTGCTGGAAGAGACTGTTCTCCGTCATAGTTACGGACATGAACAGTATAAGATTAAGCCTGTACAAGCGTGAGAGGATAAAGGATCAGAGCCGTTATCTGCGCTATGAGGAGGCAGTCGGAAGTACAGGGCAGTCACAGGGTATATATATCCAGTTCCTTGTCTCTGTGATCAATTATATTGCAAGCATAAACGCAGGAGGAAAAGAGGCAGCAGTGCTCGGAAAGACGATATTCATTGATAATCCGTTCGGTGCGGCGAAGGATATATATATCTGGGAACCTATCTTTAAGCTTTTAAAGACCAACCATGTCCAGCTCATTGTCCCGGCGCGAGGAGCTACTCCGGCTATAACAGGACGATTCGATGTCAATTATGTACTTGGACAGAGACTTGTGGATAAAAAACAGCAGACAGTTGTGGTCGATTACCACAGTCAGGTAGCAGAGAGCGAACTTGAATACGAAAGACTAACTTTTTCACAGGAAAGTTTTGATTTTCTCTAGGTGCTGTGATAAACTGGAAAAAAGCATGTAATGTGAGGTGAACATATTGGACAAGTATGAGTTGACCATTAAGATAGAAAAACTGGATAAGCTTGTAAAGAGCGGGGATTATGTCAATGCTGCCAAGGTTGCAGAGCAGCTTGAATGGAAGAAGATGAAACAGTGGACAGTCATGTCCAATGCTATAGAAGCGTATGTTGCAACAGGGAAATATGATAAGGCGAGAAATGTGTGCATTTATGCCTATAACCGTAAGCTTGGCGGAAGGAGACTTCTGGCAACTCTTATGGAGATGTATGTCAAGCTCGGTGAGCTGGATGATGCGGAGGAGATTTATCAGGAGTATGTGGAGCTGGCACCGCGCGATGTGACCGGGTATATCCTTCTGTATAAGTTAAAGCGCGCTAAGAAGGCACCTGTCGAGGAGCTTATAACCATTCTTCAGAACTACAAGGATAAGGAGCTTGACGAGGAGTATGAGTATGAGCTTGCGCTTCTCTACAGCGAGGCAGGACTTACCGACAAGTGTGTGAGGGAATGTGATGAGCTGGTGCTGTGGTTCGCAGATGGAATATATGTCGAGAAGGCGTTGAGACTTAAGCAGATGTATGTTCCGCTGACACCGGGGCAGATGGAGAAGCTTGCAAGGCTTGAGAAGCTGTCCTCGCTCGGAATAAACAGCTCAGCTGTGTATGACGGCATGGGCGGTGAGCCGGCGCAGACGGAAGCTGCAGCAACAGAGGCAGAGCCGGACACAGCTTATGGGTATGATGACCATGCGTACAATAATCATGGATACGATACTGACAACGCCGGTGCGTATGATAATGGAGAATATGATACCCGCGATATTAGTGCGTACGAACAACATGAATATGATACCCACGATACCCGACAGGACTATAATATGTCTTATGAGCCGACAGCTGAGGAAGCAGAGGACTATGACAACGAGGCATTATATGCCCTTGATGAAGAACCGGAGCAGTATGAGCAGCAGAAGCCGGGTATCGTTGAGGAGCCTGTGAGCCATGAAGCGGAGCCGGAAGAACCGGAGGCTTATGCCAACGAGACGGATTCTGCGGATGAGGAGAACAAGCCGGTATACATTGATGATATAGGAAACACAACAGAGTGGTCACCTATAGATATCGATAATGCTATATCAGCGCAGCCGGAGCCTGAAAAAGAAGTTAAACCACAGCCTTTAGAGAAAAAGCCTGCAAAGACAGCTATAAAAGAAGATATGCAGAAGCTTGAGCCGGATTATGATATAAGTATAAAGGTTCCCGACTATTCAGTATATGACACCAGAAACGTGCAGCAGGAGCTTAAGGCGAATGTCAATGAGATAATGGAGGCATATAAGAACAGAGAGAGAACCGAGGCACTCAGGGAAGCGGCACAGCTTGAAGATATACAGGATGATTCTGAGCCTACGAAGGAAATTATAATCAACAAGCACCAGTGGCGCAAGGCGTCAAGGAATGCAGCAAAGACACATGACGACAATGGAAAAAAGGCTTCGCCCGGCAGTACTGTGTCCGACAGCAGGCTGCCAGATATTAATTCCCTGAAAAATGCCGATATAAGAGAAGTCACGCAGCAGCTTACGCTTGAACAGATGTCGGAGCTTGTAGCACAGCTTCAGGCTGAGCAGGAGCGGAGAAGGAGGGAGGCGGCAGCAGACCGCGAAGCCAACTCTTCACAGATGGACATAACACAGTGGCTTTCCGATTTAGATGATGAGGATGATGAGAAGCAGCCTGATAATCGTGCCACAAGGGAGATTCCTGTAGCTGAGATTAAGAAGATGGTTATGCCTGTCAAATCAGAAGAGGAACAGGCTGAGGCACCACAGCAGCATGCACAGGACAGAAGGCGGGAGCCTGCACAGACTGAGCAGAAGGCAGATGACTACAGCAAGGAGGAGAGGGAGGCTCTTGAGAGGACGGTCAGGGAGATAGCTGCGTCAATCAATCCGGATGAGAAACCGAAGGCAGAATCGGATAAGCAGGAGCCAGAAGCTGAGGAGGAAGAATTCGAGGAGATTCCGGATATTGATGACAGTGAGAGCATCGAAGAGGAAAATGATGTAAACGATGAGGCGGATGAAACAGGAGGTGTGCCTGATCTTGAACATGCGATAAATGCCGGAATAGAGCAGATAATCGAGGATAATGCCAAAGCAGCTGTAGGAGTTTCTGATTCGGGAAGATATCTGCTCAAGGATGAGGAGAGAGTATTTCTTGACAGATATTTATATATGTCCGGCATGGAGAAGAGGTTGTGCAGATACATCGGAGCTAAGAGAGCTGAGGCTGTGGGAAAGCTTGATAATGCAGGGCATGTAGCCATCATGGGCAGCCGCACCACCGACAAGACAGCCTTTGCAATCAATCTGTTTAAAGCACTTCATGCGTATGACGAAGACCGTGAGCAGAAGCTTGCGCGCATATCAGCGGAAAAGATAAATGAGAAGGGCTATGAGCTGTATGCGGATAAGCTCGCAGGTCAGACTCTCGTAATTGAGAATGCAGGACGGTTAAAGAGGGAAACACTTATCTCAATGTTGAAGCTCAGTCGCAACACGTTGTTTATTATCATAGACGAGGAGTTCGAGATAAATAAGCTTTTTGCGGACAATCCGGATCTTGCAGATAATTTCACGGGCTGCTTCTTACTCAAGCAGTATACGGTAAATGAGCTTGTGGATATTGCCAAGGATTATGCGGAGAGTCAGGGATGGAGAGTTGAGGATAAGGCACTTTTAAAGCTGTATCTGATACTCAGCCAGGTTCCGAATGATGATCAGGGTAATGCTGTTGAACTGGTGAAGGAGATAATGAACCACGCTGCAGGACATGCGAAAAACAGGCTTGGCAATAAGCTTTTCGGCAGATTCCGTTCTGTTCTTACCATCAAGGAGGGTGACTTAAGCTCAGAGGATGAGTATGAAGATGACGAGGACGAAGAGAATACGGAAGCTGAGGAGGATACGCAGCCGGATGACGCTATAGAGAATGACAGGGATAAGCCTAAAAAAGAGAAAAAATCACGGGTCTGGAAGAAGAATAAGCAGGCAGAGAAAAAGGCTTTTTCTGATGATACAGAAGATAATGATGATTATGATGAAGATGATGAGTACGACGATGACTATGATGATGACGATGATTATGATGAATAGTCGACATTAGAAGGTATGCTATTATTGGCAGACAATATTAAAATATAACCTGGAGGAGAAGGCAATGGGAAATGTAAAGGAAACAATTGAGAGCGGCAAAGCTGTTCTCGGAATCGAGTTCGGTTCAACAAGAATTAAGGCGGTACTCATTGATGAGAAGCATACACCGATAGCAGGGGGAAGCCATGAATGGGAGAACCGCTATGAGAATGGTGTGTGGACATACAGCCTTGATGATATATGGGGAGGTCTTACAGACTGTTATGCATCGTTGAAGGCGGATGTAAAGGAAAAATACGGAGTTACACTCAAAAGGCTTGGGGCAATAGGCTTTTCAGCCATGATGCACGGCTACATGGTATTTGATAAGGATGGGCAGCTTTTAGTTCCGTTCAGGACATGGAGAAACAGCATAACCGAGGAGGCATCCAACGAGCTTACTTCACTTTTTAATTACAACATTCCTCAGAGATGGAGCATTGCCCATCTTTATCAGGCAATGTTAAATAATGAGGAGCACCTTCCGCGTATTGACTACATGACAACACTGGAGGGCTTCATACACTGGAAGCTTACCGGAAAGAGGGTTATCGGTGTCGGTGAAGCTTCCGGCATGTTCCCAATTGATACTGCTGCTAAGAATTATAATGCAAATATGGTAGGCAGATTCGACTCGCTCATCGAGGAGAGAAATGCACAGGGAGACAAGGCACAGCTTCCATGGAGACTCATGGATATTATGCCGAAGGTGCTTCTTGCGGGTGATGAGGCAGGAGTTCTCACAGCAGAGGGCGCAGCGCTCCTTGATAAGGATGGTGACCTTGAGGCGGGAATACCTATGTGCCCGCCTGAGGGAGATGCAGGAACAGGAATGACGGCCACCAACGCTGTTGCGGTGAGAACAGGAAATGTATCAGCCGGAACAAGCGTATTCGCGATGATAGTCATGGAGAAGGAGCTTTCCAAGGTATATCCTGAGATTGACCTTGTCACAACACCTACAGGAAATCTTGTATCCATGGTTCATTGCAACAACTGCACATCCGACCTCAACGCATGGGTCAACATATTCAAGGAGTTCGAGGAAGCTCTCGGAATACCTGTTGATATGAATAAGCTCTTTTCGGTCCTCTACAATAAGGCACTCGAGGGGGATGCAGACTGCGGCGGACTTATGTCCTATGGCTACATATCGGGCGAGAATATCACTCACATGGAGGAGGGAAGACCTCTGTTTGTGAGAAATACCAACAGTAATTTCAGTCTTGCCAACTTTATGAGAACACACCTTTACACATCACTCGGTGCTCTTAAGATAGGACTTGACATCCTGCTAAAGGAAGAGGGCGTTAAGGTGGATTCCATCACAGGACACGGCGGACTATTTAAGACCAAGGGGGTCGGCCAGAGCTTCCTTGCGGCAGCCATGGACGCTCCTATAACCGTTATGGAGACGGCAGGCGAGGGCGGTGCATGGGGAATGGCACTTCTTGCAGCATACATGATTAACAAAAATGACGGTGAGACACTTGACGATTACCTGAATAACAAGGTATTTGCCGGACAGACGGGAAGCACATTGGAGCCTGCAGCGGAGGATGTCAAGGGCTTTGATGAGTTTATCGAGCGATATAAGGCTGGTCTTGCGGTAGAAAGAGCGGCAGTGGATTCACTTTAATTTGAACGCAGAATAGGCAATCCCCCGCTTCAAGTGCGTAGAGCACTAAGCGGTGGGTAAGGGGGATGCGAACTGCGTTCATGAGCAAGCAGCGAAAGCGGATTGCGAATGTCCGCTTTACTAATCAATCACTTATATATAGATTCAAGGTATCAAAAGATGCCGGTTTAATTTAAGAGTGTATATAAATGTTTTGATACCGGAATCATATAAACAAGGAGAAGGGAAGGTTTTATTATGTTAGAAGCGTTAAAAAAAGAAGTATACGAGGCTAATATGGAGCTTGTAAAGAGGGGACTTGTAATCTACACATGGGGAAATGTCAGCGGTATCGACAGGGAGAGCGGACTTGTTGTAATCAAGCCGAGCGGTGTCGAGTATGATGTTATGACACCTGATGACATGGTTGTTGTGGACATGGACGGAAAGGTTGTTGAGGGTAAGTACAAGCCTTCATCGGACACAGCTACACATCTTGTGCTCTATAAGCAGTATTCTGAGATTGGCGGTGTTGTACATACACATTCTAAGTGGGCAGTCACATTTGCACAGGCGGGAATGGATATTCCGGCATTCGGAACAACACACGCAGACTATTTCTACGGCGATGTTCCATGCACAAGGGACTTGACCGCGCAGGAAATCTATGAGGCTTATGAGCTCAACACAGGAAATGTCATTGTAGAGACAGTCGGCGACACGGACGCCCTTGCCATTCCGGGAATCGTGGTAAAGAACCATGGCCCATTCGCATGGGGCAAGACTGCCAAGGGAGCCGTATATAATGCAGTGGTTCTTGAGGCTGTCGCAGAGATGGCGTACAACACCATGACACTCAACCCTAGAGTACAGAGAGTGCCACAGCACCTTCTTGACAAGCATTACTTCAGAAAGCACGGAGCAAATGCCTACTACGGACAGGGCGAGAACGAGGACCACTAAAGCTTTTGGGACAGGGGTCAGACCCCGTGTCCCAAGTCTGGGACGCGGGGTCTGACCCCTGTCCCGGCGCAAAGGAGTTGTCTGGCGATTAAAAGAAAATATGAAATAAATTGCGTGAATTAGAGGTGGATTTTGTACTGCACGGGCAGACAGAATCCACCTTTTTGCATGCGGCACCGGGGGCTGACCCTAAATAGTACTTGTTAGTGCCATAAATGACTGCTATAATAATATAAAATAACAAATTAGGAGTAATGCGTCTGTATAAGAGGCACAAGTCAATTATGGCATTTTACTTATTGGGAGATTGTATAAGAGAACGGCGGGAGAGACTTGGGGTTACACAGGAGGAGCTGTGTGAGGGAATATGTTCTGTGCCTACACTGTCTAAAATAGAAAATGGCAAACAGGGCATGAGGTTAAACCAGTATATTGCAATTATGGAGAGATTGGGGCTGCCCGTAGAACCTTTAGGGGTGCGGGTCACAAGTGACGAAATGTACTGGTATAACATTAAGAGGGAAATAAGACATAGGCTGGCTTCACAGAAAGGGGATGTGGAGGAATTGCTGGATGAATTGAAGAATTGTCCGATTGGAATGGATAACATGACTGAGCAGTATATCACATTTGTGAGAGCCGGACTTAGGAGAGAAAAAGCTGGTTTTGATGATGAAATGCTTGAGTTGCTATTGCATGCAATACATTGTACCTATAGAAATTTTGATATAAACCAGATAAACAGCGTTAAGCTTCTTACCACGGATGAAATTCTGATAATTAATTGTATTGCCAGTGTGCTTAGAAAGCAGGGAAAGACCAAGCAGGCAATAATGTGGCAGAAGTTTTTAAAGGAATACTTAGAGCACAGTAATGCTGATTATGATGAGATTGTAAATACATATCCGCTTATATTATTTAATCTCAGTAATTTGCTTATGGAGTGTAAAAAATATGATGAAGCACTGGAACTTTGTTCAACGGGTATAGAGTATTGTAATAAACATGGAAAACTTAATATGTTCATGCAATTATTGTACAATAAGTCGATATGCCTTGCAGAGTGCGGGGACAAAAAGCAGGCAGCACAGTTCATGACAACTGCCTATATCATAGCAAAGGCAAGAGGTGATGAGCACAGAGCTGCCATTATTGATGAGACCTTTGATGAATATAAACTAGATAAACTTATGCCGTAAAAATGTCATCTTCAAATGTTTGACATTCAATGAAATTGTCAGAAGATGGGGGTGTCTTGTCCGTGGCAGCTACAATATGAGTACATACATTTAAAAACAATAAAAATGAAATTACCAAAATGATATTTCTTTTCTTCATAAGGTAAACCTCCTAAATCTGATTATATAAATCAGAATACAACAACATAACTTAAAAGACCATTAAGCTACAAGAAAATTAAAATTTTCCTGTAACTTAATGGTCATATTGCGGAAAGGGTGTTATGCTTTGGTTGTATTCGGATACGGGAACATTAAACAGTAGCATAAAAAGAACATAAGAATGGGAGGTATAACTACAATGAAGAAAAAAATTAATTTATTTATTGCTATGATTTTGTCCGTGACGATGTTGTTCGGAAGTACAGTGTGTTTTGCCGCAGAGAATGACGCAGAGGTTGATAATACGCTGAGCGTGCAGAGTAATGAGAGTGTCAGGGCGGCAAGGTCTATGACGGACTCAAAACCTGTAACTATAAATGTTGGTACCACAGGAGTTATTGCATATGTGAATCTTAACTATGCGTGGGATGAGGGATATACGGGGTGGTTTACGG
>ENA-UOJO01002610-UOJO01002610.1-human-gut-metagenome-genome-assembly--contig:-P57-NODE-2610-length-18600-cov-10.056457_pt1 | contig 18600 bp, 9 predicted proteins | sample MGYA00242351_ERZ723898 | MGnify/ENA metagenome assembly ERZ723898 | reverse complement strand
GGCGAAGCCCCTTGCATAAAATAACCTAAAGTCTCCCCCTTCCCCGCCGGGGAAGGGGGCTGGGGGGATAGGGGGCAGGAAAGCAAGTTAAAGGCAGAGTTAACAGACGCCATAGAAGGCAAGCCCGCACCGGAGCTTAACGCAAAAAAACAGAAAAGAGCCGCGCACGCACGGCTCCTTCCTGCCCGAATCGGCAAACAAAAAGTTTACAAGTAAACGGAAGGTTTCAAAACCCGGACGAAACCGCCCGTTTTCCGCTCAAACTATCTGGAAAATCCCGAAAACAAGATAGTCCGTTTCCGGCACATTCCAGAGAATAGGATGATCGGGAGCCTGCTTGCGAAGCTCAATCTGCCGCAGACTGACACCCGCATCCTCGGCGGAATTGTGCAGCATCTGCAGAAAATTGGTGTCGGTCATGAAATGCGAGCAGGAGCAGGTCGCAAGATACCCGCCGCGCGGCAGAGCCCGCATGGCTGCCGTGTTGATGTCCCGGTAGCCGCGGATGGCGTTTTTCAGCGTGTCGCGCGTCTTGGTCAGCGCGGGCGGATCCAGGATAATGAAATCAAACGGGCAGGCGCGCCGCCCACGCTCCCCCAATGCCCGGAGGTAATCAAACGCGTCGGCTTCCGTGTAGCGGATGCGGTCGGAAAGCCCGTTGCGCCGCGCGTTGGCGGCGGCGACCTCCAGCGCGGCGGCGGAAATGTCCACCGATTCGACCTCCAACGCGCCCGCCGCGGCGGCATTCAGCCCGAAGGAGCCGGTGTGCGTGAAGCAGTCCAGCACGCGCCGCCCCCGCGCGATGTTGCGTATGGCGCGGCGATTGTATTTCTGGTCAAGGAAAAATCCGGTTTTCTGACCCTCGCGGTAGTCCACCGTGTAGCGAATGCCGTTCTCGGTGATCTCCACCGTCCCGGGATCCTCCGCCTCGCTCCGTAGGGAAAGTCCGGGATACGTGTAACAGCCGGTGAAGCGCGTAAGCCCTTCCCGCTCCCGCACGGCGCCGTCACAGCGCAGGTACACGGTGCGGATGACCTGCCCCCAGTCCTCCCGCAGGATCGTGACAAGCGCGGGCAGCAGTCTGTCCAGCCGACGCTCGGCGCCCAGCGACAGAACCTGCACCGACAGCACGTCCCCGAACCGATCCGCGATCAGCCCCGGCAGCCCGTCCGCCTCCGAGAAAATCAGGCGGCAGGCGGCGAGATCTTCTTCTCCCATCACGCTTTTCCGGTAGTCCAGCGCGTAGCGCAGACGGCGGTTCCAGAAGGCGTCGGTAAAGGTGTCGTTGGCGTTGCGCGAAACCAGACGCACCCGCATCCGGGAGCGACTGTTCCAGAAGCCGGTGCCGAGAAAGCGCCCCTTCGCGTCGCGCACCGTGACCAGGTCGCCGTCCTGCGGGGAGTCCTCCCCCGCGTCGGGCGCAGGCTCAACGGCTGTTACATCGCCGCCAAAAACAAACACGTACCCGCCCCGCAGAGCGCGCTCGCCCTTCTCGCTGACCCGGACTGTTCCGGTCGGGCGTTCGGCCGTGCCGGGCTGTATCGGTTCTGCCACGGCGGGATTTGCAGTTATTCCCATATTTTCTATCCTTTCGGTTTCGATTTTTCCTGTGGTAGTATAGCACAATCCGGCGAATTTTGCAAGAGGGAGAACAAAAGCGTCCTCGGGCGCGTTCCCTCCGCCCTCCTTGGGGGGTTCGGGGGCTCGCATGCCGGCGCCGGAACCGCGCTGGTCTGCTGCCTTGCAACATCAAAAAGCATTATGTACCAATGTAAAATCATACGACCCTCCGCGCCCTGCCGCCCGCCCCGCCCTGCCTTACCGGAGCGCCGTGGCGCAATTTGTTCAAATTGCCGGAACGTAGAAAAAAGCACTTCGTTTTTGTATACATTGACGAACGCCGGCAAGCCCCGCCGAACCCCCGAATCGGCACGCCGGAAATCCCCGCGACGCGCGCCGCGGGAGATTGTAAACAAAACCGCACGTATTTGTAAAAAAAATCGGCAGCATTCCGCAAACGAACTGTAAATAAACCGCGATTTTCCCGGTAACGGAACCCGTACAACCGGTGACGGGATGTGTAAACATGGTGAGCAGACTGTGTACATAAAAACGGTGACCGTGAGCGGGAAGTTGTGTACATACCATGAACGGCAAAACGGGTGGCAGAATTGCCCTTCCGATGCCGCCCTTATAAGGTAGGCGCCGGATTTCCCACTTGACAATCCGGCGGTTTTGTGGTATCATGTTAGGGTCAAATTGGGGTGTTTTGCAACTGTCCCAATGGGATTCTGGCGGATGTGCGGAGGCGCAGGCGCTCCCCCTGGCCCGGGGATGCGCGGCGCAGTCCGGACCTTGGCGGCTCATGACCGTCGGGGTCTTTTACTGCCCCGCCATCCGCCAGCCGCCGGAATCCCTGCCTGACCTGCCGCATTTCCTCTCGCCTCCGGGTGCGACCCGGTTTCGGTATACGGCGCAATGCGTTTTCGCACCGCGCCGGCGATCGGAGAGCCCGGATGGGCGGACGGGAAGGGAACGGACGCGACGCACTCCCGTGCGCGGGAGACGCGGCGGCAGAATGCTCCATGGGCGCAGCCCTCCCTTGGCTGCGTGTCGAAAATCGAAACAGGAGGAAACATGAATGAAGGGAACAAGATTTCTTAAGCCGGCGTGCTGGCTGCTCTGCGCGATGATGCTGATCGGGCAGCTGACGGTGCTTGCGTCGGCGGCAGACGGCTCGACCGGCAGCAGTACGACCTCGTCGTCCCTGGCGGACATCAAGGAGATGCTCAACGCCGCCTCGTACGAGGAATACCGCGCAAAGCACGCGGACGCGAAGCGCGCGACTCAGACCGTCGAGGTGGATGTCTGCGGCGAGGGCGCGTATACCGTGAAGGGCGATGGCTTCAAGACGGTGGAGCATGACGGCGTCACCGGTCTGTATACGCCCAACACCGGCAGCGTGACTTGGACGGTGGAGGTTCCGGAGGACGGGCTCTACGCCATCCGGATCCTGTACTACCCCGAGGAGGGCAGAACCACCTCCATCGAGCGCGTGCTCATGGTCAATGAAGAGGTTCCCTTCTCCGAGGCACGCTCCCTGACCCTGATGAAGAACTGGGAAAACCAGTATCAGAAGGCAAAGGTTCAGCCGGGCAAGAAGGAGACCGCCGAGCAGCTGAAGGCGGCGGCTGTTGCTGCCGGATTCACCGACGCTGCGGTGGAGGACGGCGAGGTCGTGTTCGCGGCGCCCGCCTGCATGACGGCGGCGATGACGGCGTTCTGCGACGAGCATCTTGTCCGTTACTTCCAGCTCGATATCAAGAACAACGAGCTGCGCCCGGTTTCCAAGCAGGCTCCCAAGTGGATGACCTACTACCTGCGCGATTCCAGCGGCAGCATCGCGGAAAACTTTGAATTCTTCCTGAAGAAGGGCGAGAATAAGATTACGCTGGAGAGCAAGAACGAGCCGATGACCATCGGTTCCATCACGCTCTACCCGCTCGCGGATACGATTACATACGAGCAGTACAGTCAGAAGTATGCGGGCAAGCCCGCCGGACAGGACACCGTCCGGCTGGAGGCGGAGTTCTTCACCGCCGCGTCCAACATTACCCTGTACCCGCTGGAGGATCGCTCCAATGCGCTCAACTCCCCCGCGGACGTCACCCGCACGGTGCTGAACACCGTCGGCGGCGATAAGTGGCAGACGGCAGGTCAGTGGATTGAGCTGACCTTCTCGGTCGGCTCCGCCGGTATGTACGACATCGTGTCCCGCTTCAAGCAGGACGTGCTGGACGGTATCTCGGTCTGCCGCGCCATGTATATTTACAGCGACGGGCTGAAGGCTGGCGACGAGGGCTACTATGACGGCGTTCCCTTTGCCGAGGCGCGGGAACTGATGTTCAATTACAACTCTTCCTGGCAGGTCAGCAAGCTGAACAGCGGCTCCGACAAGACCTACGAGGTCTACCTTGCCGCCGACACCGTGTATACCGTCCGGCTGGAAGTCACGCTGGGCGCTATGGGTGAGGTGGTCTCCGAGGTCAGCGACGTCCTGACTCACATCAACAACGACTACCTGAACATCATCAAGCTGACCGGCGCATCCCCCGATAAGTATCAGGACTACGGCTTCTCCGACACCATGCCCGACACCATGATTGACATGGTCAAGCAGGCACGCCGGCTGGAGACGCTTGCCAAGCAGCTGACCGCAATCGCCGGGGAAAAGTCCTCCAACGTTGCCACGCTGGAGAAGATTGCCCGCCTGCTGAAGGAAATGGGCACCGATGACGATGACGTGGTCAAGAACCTGTCCTCGCTCAAGACCAATATCGGTACGCTGGGTACCTTCCTCTCGGACGCGCAGACACAGCCGCTCCAGCTGGACTACATCCAGATCCAGCCCGCCGGCTCCAAGATGCCCCGCGCGAACCCGAACTTCCTTCAGGCGTTCGCCCACGAGATGAAGGGCTTCTGGCAGTCCTTCTTCCGGGACTACAACAGCATGGGCGCACTGGAGGAGAGCAGCTCCGAGTCGGTCGAGGTGTGGCTTGCATCCGCACGCGACCAGTCGCAGGTTCTGCGTAACCTCATCAACAATGACTACACCCCCAACACCAACATCGCCGTTGACCTGAAGCTGGTCGCGGGCGGTACGCTCCTGCCTTCCATCCTGGCGGAGTCCGGACCTGATGTGTATCTGGGACTGGCACACGGTGATGTCATCAACTACGCTATCCGCTCGGCACTTATAAATATTGAAGGCTTCGATGACTTCAAGGAGACCGCCTCCCACTTCACCAACGCCGCCATGACGGTGCTGGGTATGGAGGACGCCGACGAGATCATGCACTACTACGGTCTGCCGGAGACGCAGTCCTTCCCCATGATGTTCGTGCGGCTGGACGTGCTGGCTGACCTGGACCTGGAGGTTCCCAAGACGTGGGACGAGCTGATGGCTTGCATCCCCACGCTGCAGGCGAACAATATGCAGATCGGTCTGACCACCGACTACAAGATCTTCCTGTACCAGAAGGGCGGCGACCTGTTCGCCGATAACGGTATGCGCATCAATCTGGATTCGCAGGTCGGACTTGCATCCTTCGAGAAGATGTGCAACCTGTTCACCATGTACTCCTTCCCCTACCAGTATGACGCGGCGAACCGGTTCCGTACCGGCGAGATGCCCATCATCCTGGGTGACTACACCGGCGTTTACAACCAGCTCAAGGTCTTCGCAACCGAGATCGAGGGCAAGTGGCAGTTCCTGCCGCTGCCCGGTGAGACCGACGCCGAGGGCAACATCAATAACGTGTCCATTTCCGGCGTTGCCGCGACCGTCATGGTCAAGGGCTGCTCCGACCGCGACCGCGCATGGAGCTTCATGAAGTGGTACACCGGCGAGAGCTGCCAGGTCAGCTTCGCCAATGAGATGGTTGCCATTCTGGGTCCCTCCGCCAAGCAGGCGACCGCAAACCGCGACGCGCTGGCGAGCCTGCCCTGGACGGTCGAGGAGTTCGCACAGGTGTCGGCTCAGTTCGAGAACCTGGCATCCGTGCCCAACTACCCCGGTTCCTACATTATTGACCGTTATACCAACTTCGCGTTCCTGAGCGCCTTCAACGACAAGGCGAACCCCTCCGAGGCGCTGCTGCAGTACATCAGCACCATCAATAAGGAGATCGAGCGGAAGCGCGATGAGTTCAACCTGGAGACCCTGACGGACGGCAAGGACGAGTACAAGAACCTGCTGACCAAGCGCAAGGCGCAGATGGACTTCATCCAGACTGCCATTAAGCAAAACAAGGATTACTCCGCCTCCTACGATGCCCTGCTGGATCAGATCGCGTCTGCGGTCAAGTCGGACAACGCAGCCAAGCTGATGGCGGCGCGCGACGCGGTCCGGGAGGCGTATGCGGCTCTTGATCCCGACGGTTCCCTGTTCAAGGCGGATCGCATCAAGACCATGGGCTACGATATGGAGGACACGACACTGACCAAAGAGGACAAGAAGAAGCAGCGCAAGTGCTTCTCCTATGAGGTGTACAAGAACACCTCCGAGCTGTACACGCAGCTCAAGTGCTGCGCTGACTTCCTGGATGACATCATTGAACTGTCTGCTGCCCAGAAGTAATCGGCAGGTGCGGACGGCTCCCGGAGGCACCCCCTCCGGAGCCGACCGGATCCGAGAGAGTATCTATGTCCTTGAAACTATGTAAGGAGAGAGAGTAAATGGCTACGAAAACAGCTATGGCTAAGGCTGAAAAGCCGGCTGCATCGCGGGAACTAACCAAGGCGCAGTGGAAGTGGAAGGAAGCCAAGCAGAACTGGGTTGCCTATGTTATGGTTGCCCCGTATATGATTATCTTCGCCATGTTCACCATTGTGCCCGTGTTCCTGTCCATCTTTATGAGCTTCACAGACTTCAATATGCTGGAGATGCCCAACATGGTCTGGATGAAGAACTACGTCACCCTGTTCTTCGACGACGACATCTTCCTCATCGCAATCAAGAATACCTTTATCTTCGCTGTCATCGTGGGACCCTCGTCCTACCTGATGTCCTTCCTGGTCGCGTGGTTCATCAATGAGCTGCCGCCCAAGATCCGCTCGCTTGTCACACTGGTCTTCTATGCACCGTCCATTTCCGGTCAGGTCTACCTGATTTGGGGTACCCTGTTCTCCTCGGACTCCTACGGCTGGGCGAACGCATGGCTGAGCAAGCTGGGCTTCATCGACGAACCGATCAACTGGTTCAAGGATGAGAAGTACGTCATGCCCCTGTGTATCATCGTCTCGCTGTGGATGTCGCTCGGTACCTCCTTCCTGGCGTTTATCGCCGGTCTGCAGGGTATCGACTCCGCCCAATACGAGGCGGGCGCCGTGGACGGCGTCCGGAACCGGTGGCAGGAGCTGTACTACATCACCCTGCCGAACATGAAGCCGCAGCTGATGTTCGGTGCCATCATGTCCATCACGGGCTCCTTCGGCTTCGGTGCCGTCGTGGATGCGCTGGCAGGCTTCCCCTCCGTCAACTACTGTGCGCATACCATCGTGCACCATCTGTCCGACTACGGCGGACAACGGTATGAGATCGGTTACTCGTCCGCCATCGCGGTGGTGTTGTTCCTGATCATGGTCGGCGCCAATATGCTGGTCAAGAAGATTATAGCAAGGTTGGGTACGTGATATGGCAAAGTTAAGAACAAGAAATCACAAGGTCGTCCTTGCCCGTTCCGCGGGCGGCGACGCAGGCATCACAGTCCTGCTGGTCATCTTGGGCGTATTCATGTTCCTGCCCATGCTGTACGTCATCATGCAGTCGCTCAAGCCGCTGGATGAGCTGTGGATGTATCCTCCCCGCTTCATCGTGACCAGCCCCACGTTCAAGAACTTCCGCGACCTGTTCACCCTGATGAACATCTCGTGGGTGCCCTTCTCCCGGTACATCTTCAACACCGTGCTGGTGTCTGTTGCCGGTACCTTCGGGCACCTCCTGCTGGCGTCCATGGCAGCCTACGCGCTGGCAAAGATCAAGTTCCCCGGCAAGAACGGAATGTTCCAGCTGGTTCAGCTGTCCCTGATGTTCAACGCCACCGTCACCACCATCACCTCCTTCATCCTGATGTCCGAGCTGCACTGGCTGGATACCTACTGGGCACTCATCGTTCCCGCATGGGGTTCGACGCTGGGTCTGTACCTGATGAAGCAGTTCATGGATACCAACGTCAATGACTCGGTGCTGGAATCCGCCCGTCTGGACGGCGCACGCGAGTTCCGCATCTTCTGGACCATCGCCATGCCCATGGTCAAGCCCGCGTGGCTGACTCTGATCATTTACAGCTTCCAGGGACTGTGGAACGCCGGTGCTTCCATGTACATTTACTCCGAGCAGTATAAGTCCTTCAACTACGCCATCGGACAGATCACGGCAGGCGGTATCAAGCGTGCCGGTGCGTCCGCCGCGTCGCAGGTCATTATGATGCTGGTTCCGATTACGGTCTTCGTCATATCGCAGTCCAACATCATCGAAACAATGGGCTCCAGCGGTATGAAGGATTAACGGGGAGGTGCCGAAAATATGAAGAAAATGAATCTGAAGAAGCTCCTCTGCCTTACTGCCGCAGTCCTGCTGCTTGCCGGGGCGCTTGTCGTGCCGACCGGCGCAAGCTCGGCGTACCAGACATACACCTACAGTATCGGCGGAACCGCGCTCTACTCCCCTGATGCCTATACCGCCACCAAGGCGGTCGGCGCGTCGGAGATGGGACTTGAGTCCCTGCTGCCGGAGGACGCCGCCGCGGACAGCACGCTGGGCAAGCTGAACAACCCCAGCGACCTTGTCACGGACAAAGCCAAGAACGTCTACATCGCGGATACCGGCAACAACCGGATCCTGGTGCTGGACCGCTACTATAAGCTGAAGCGGGTCATCAACACCTTCACCAACAGCGAGGGTGTGCCGGATGCGCTGGCGGCGCCGCAGGGCGTGTTCGTCAGCGAGCCGAACAAGACCTACCCCGAGCGCCTGATCTGGGTCTGCGATACCGCCAACTACCGTATCGTGGTGTTCAACGAGCAGGGCGAGTTCCAGCGCATCATCGAGGAGCCGGAATCCACGCTGTTCGACCGCAGCTCGGTCTATAAGCCGATCGCCATCGCCGTGGATGAGTACAACCGACTGTACGTTGTCTCCTCCACCACCTATCAGGGTATCATCGTCATGACCGATGACGGCACCTTCACCGGCTTCATCGGAGCGCAGGTGCAGTCGCTGTCCGCATGGCAGATCATCTGGCGCCGCTTCCAGACCAAGGAGCAGCGCGAGAACTCCGAGAAGGTCATCACGACCGAGTTCAACAATATCTCCATCAACCCCGGCAAGAACCTCGTCTATGCCACCACGTCCTCCATCAAGGATGCCGACGTGGAGAGCAGTATCAGGGGCGGCGACAAGAGCGGTAAGTACTCCCCCGTCAAGCTGCTCAACGCCAACGGTACTGAGATCATGCGCCGCAACGGCTTCTGGATCCCCGCCGGTGAAGTGGATTACTCCTCCAAGTCCACCGACGATATCACAGGTCCTTCCACCATCGTGGACGTGGCGGTCGGTCCGGAGGATACCTGGTCGATGATCGACTCCAAGCGTAACCGCGTGTATACCTACGACTTCGACGGCAACCTGCTGTTCGCCTTCGGCGACAACGGAACCATGCTGGGCAACCTGGGTGAGAACGGTATCAAGGCGATCGCGTATCAGGGCGACGTCATGCTGCTGCTGGATAAGACCAACAACAACATCACCGTGTTCCGCCGCACCGAGTACGGCGACCTGCTCCTGTCTGCCATCGCGGCGGAGAGCACGCAGGAGTACGACAAGGCGATCAACCTGTGGACCAAGGTGCTGCAGCGTAACTCCAACTTCGATACCGCCTATGTCGGTATCGGGCAGGCAATGTACCGGAACAAGGACTACGTCAACTCGCTGTCCTACTTTGAGTCCGCGTATGATACCACCAACTGGTCCAACTCCTACCGTGAGATCCGGAAGGAGTGGATGTCCACGTACTTCCTGGTTCTGTTACTGATCGTCGTCGCGGTTATCGTGGGCGTGGTGCTGTTCTTCCGCACCATGGGCAAGATCAACCGCAGAGTCGCGGTGTCCGGCAAGAAGCGCACCTTCTGGCAGGAGGTCGCTTACGGCTTCCATGTCATCTTCCACCCGTTCGACGGCTTCTGGGATCTGAAGCACGAGAAGCGCGGATCGGTCCGTGCCTCGCTGTTCTTCATCGCACTGGCGATTGCCACCTTCTACTACCAGGCAATCGGACAGGGCTACCTGCTCAACCCGCGCAATCGGTATAGCAGCCTGTGGGCACAGCTGATCGGTGTTGTGGTGCCGCTGTTCCTGTTCGTGCTGGCAAACTGGTGCCTGACCACCCTGTTCGACGGCGAAGGCTCCTTCAAGGACGTCTTTATCGCCTGCTCGTACAGCTTGACACCCATCCCGCTGCTGGTCATTCCCGCGACCATTTACTCCAACTTCTGCGTGTCCGCCGAGACGGATATCATCGGCTTCATCGGAACGCTCGCCTTTATCTGGCTGGGTATTCTCGTCTTCTTCGGAACCATGGTCACGCATGACTATTCGTTGGGTAAGAACTTTATCACTATCCTGGGTACACTGATCGCCATGGTGTTCATCATGTTCATCGCAGTCCTGTTCACCACGCTGATCGGCAAGATCGTCAGCCTTATCACCAACCTCGTAACAGAAGTTCAATACAGAATGTAACGAAACATAGGAGAGAGCCCGAATGAAGAAAAGTAAGAAGATCTTATCTCTGTTTTTGGCTGTTTTGATGCTGTGCGGTGTTCTGACCGGATTTTCGGTCACGGTTTCGGCAGACGAGACTACGGCGGAGACCGGCACGGGAACAGGAACAGGAACAGCCGAAGAGGATAAGCAGATCAATTACCTGACCGATGTGTACGAAACGCCGGAAGCCAAGCTCGCCACCATGAAGCGCAAGCTCAAGAAGGGCGACTATGAGCTGTACAGCGACGAGACCAGCGGTGAGGTGGCGGTGCGGAATGTGACGACAGGTCAGATTCTGTTCACCAACCCCTACGACATCGGCGCCAGCAACGCGACCGATTCCATCAAGTACCAGCTGCTGTCTCAGATCATCATCAAGTACACGGACAACGGCAAGGAAAGAGAATTCAACAGCTATGAGTACGCCTCCATGCGTGACCAGATCACCGTCAAGAACATCAAGAACGGTATCCGCGTGGAGTACATCATCGGACGTGAGGAGGCAAGACACCTTGTCCCCCGCGTCATCGAGAACACCCGCTTCCGTGAGAAGCTGCTGGGCCCCATGCTGGAGTACTACGGTCTGGATAAGAACCTGGACATCAGCAGTGAGGGCGGCATGACCGAGACGGAGTATGCCGCGACCGTGCCCTTCGCGCTCCGCCAGCTGATCGCCTACTACGGCGGTCGGGACGGCATGAAGAGCATCGCCCGCCAGAAGACCGACTCCCTGAAGGAAAAGCTCATCCAGACCTACCCGGTTCTGAAGAAGAAGCCCGATATGGAGTTCTGGGTGTTCGACGGCACCGCGTCCTCCACGCAGATTGAGAAGCAGGAGAACATGATCCGCACGGCGGCTCCCGATTACTCCTACGAGGAGATGGACTATGACCATCAGCTCACCGAGTACGAGAGCACCGAGACCAATCCGCCCGTCTTCAAGATGGCGCTGGAGTACACGCTGGGCGAGGACGGCTTTACCGTCCGCCTGCCCGTCAACGGTCTGTCCTTCAACGAGACGCTGTACCAGCTGACCAGCATCAGCGTCCTGCCCTACATGGGTTGCGGCAACAATACCTATGACGGCTATGTTTTCTACCCCGACGGCTCCGGTACGCTGTTTGCCATGCAGGATATGCCCAACACCACGACCTCCGTGTCGAGCAAGGTGTACGGCGTGGACTACGCGTACCACAAGCTGACCGGTACCTACCAGCAGACCGTGCGCTATCCCGCGTTCGGTATCGTGGAGGATACCCGGTACTATGACTGCCTTGAGTACGACGACGAGCTGGGCCAGCAGACCGTGACGCGCATCTCCGGTGTGGTGTATGATGCCATCACCAAGGCGCAGAAGGAAGGCAAGTCCACGCCCGCCGGCATGAGCAGCTTCGCAACGCTCATCGGCAAGGCTACCGAGATTCAGGAGGTCGTCTCCAAGCGCGGCTTCACCGCCGTTATCGAGGAGGGCGACGCCCTGACCAACGTCATGTACTATCACGCCGGCGTGCTCTCGGAGTACGACACCGTGATGATGAACTTCAACCCCCGCCCGCAGGACTCCTACAACCTGGCGGACTCCATCTCGGTCGGTACCAACACCGAGTGGACGGTCATCACCGACCGGAAGTATACCGGTAACTTCAAGGTTCACTACATCCTGCTGACCGACTCCACGGTCGCAAAGGAAAAGGGACTGGAGAACGGCAAGTGGTATGACACGACCTGGCTCGGCATGGCGTTCGCCTACCGGGATTACCTGGTCGGTAAGGGACTGCTGAGCGAGCTGCCCGCCTCCGATACGTCCGGCGATATCCCCCTGTACATCGAGTCCTTCGGCGCCGTGCAGACCACCGAGAAGATCGCCTCTATCCCGGTCACGGTCAAGCGTGCCATGACCTCGGCGGCAGACGTCATCACTATGTATGAGGATCTTGCCAAGCAGGGCATCACCAACGTCAACTTCAAGCTGACCGGCTTTGCCAACGGCGGTATGTACGCCAAGATGCCGTACAATCTCAAGTGGGAGAAGGCAGTGTCCAAGGATACCTCCATGCAGGAGCTGCTGGACTATGCCGCCAAGCTGGAGAACGGCAATCTGGGCATTTTCCCGGACTTCGACTTCTCGTATGTCAACGAGACCGGTATGTTTGACGGTCTGTCTCTGCGCAAGCACGTGGTCAAGACCATCGACGACCGGTACTCCAGCAAGCGCGAGTACAGCCCGACCATGCAGAAGTATGTCGGCTACTACCAGCTTGCCATCTCGCCCGCATACCTCAGCCACTTCTATGAGAAGTTCATGAAGAAGTACCACAAGCTGGACAACGTGACCGGCATCTCGGTCGGCACGCTGGGAACCGCGCTCAACTCCGACTTCGATGACGACGAGCCGTACAACCGCGAGGATTCCCGGACCTTCGTCAAGCGTGCATTGGAGTATATCGCGGGCAGCGGCGACCAGGCGCTGGATGTCATGGTGGACGGCGGTAACGTCTACACCTGGAAGTACGTCCGGCATATCCTGAACGCACCGCTGGATTCCAGCCGCTATATCCGTTCCAGTTACAGCGTGCCGTTCCTCGGCGTCGTGCTGCACGGCTACATGAATTTTGCCGGCACCCCGCTGAATATGGAAGGCGACGTGGAGTACGCCAAGCTGAAGGCGATCGAGAACGGCGCATCCCCCTACTTCATCCTGTCCTACAAGAACACCGAAATTCTGAAGGACTACTACCAGCTCAGCCATTACTACTCCATCCGCTATGACATCTGGCAGGAGGATGTGGTCGAGCTGTACAACGAGCTGAACTCCGTCCTGAAGGACGTCCAGAGCAAGCCCATCGTAGCCCATTCGTTCCTCAGCGGTATGCGCGTCCCCGACGCCGACGAGCTGGAGAGCGACATGAACGAGGAGTTCAACAAGGTTCTGGATTACCAGAACAACCAGGCGGAATACGACAGAAAGCAGCAGAACCAGGCTATCTCCGATGCACGTAAGACCATTTCCACGGTTGAGGATATGGCGGTCGCATTTGTCAAGACCTGTATTTCCAGCTACTCCGGTATCAGCGGCTCCGCGTATATGTACGTGACCGGTGACCGTTCGCTGGAGATGCGACTGATGAATTTCGTCGAGGCGGACAACGCCCACAAGGCAGTGAAGGCGCAGTATGACGCCGCCGTTGCCGCCGGCAAGTCCGACGAGGAGCTGAAGACGATTGCCACGACGCTGGCAGCCGCGGAATCGACCCGCAAGTCCACGCTGGCACAGCTCCGTACCTACGTGCGTAACATCTCCCGCGCCATCAAGTCGCTGGAGACCGAGCATGAGACACTGCAGAAGCTGCTCGCCGATGCCGAGGCTGGTAAGCTGCTCATCGAGAGCACCAGCGGCGTGCATGAGAGCATCAAGCAGGAGATCAATGAGCGGCTTGCCACGACCGAAGCCCTGATGAAACAGCAGCTGGGTATTCAGTTCAAGGATTCGGTGGATAAGGCGGAGATGGATACCTTCTTCCGCACGCATATCGCACTGCTGATGTGCTCTGCTTACGGCGAGAACCTGCGCAGTCAGCCCGGTATCGTCGGCAAGGCGGAGAACCTGTATGAGATGGTTGTCTCCGGCTCGTTCGGACTGCTGAACACCGATGTGGAGAAGACGATCCTCCGCTACCTGGATGCCAACCGCAACCTGACCGACGCCGAGCTGGAAGCCAAGTACGGTCTGTCCGACGGCAAGACCTCCGTGGCAGGACTTGTCCTGTACGCGCGGGAGCTGTTCGGTACGCAGTTCCGCTTTGACCCCACGCTGTCCGATGAGAAGGGCGCGGACGGTCTGAGCGAGGTGGATAAGCACATTCTGGGCTACTTCACCAGTATGCTGTACACCGCCGTGACCGGTCTGGCAGATGACAATGTTCTGCCGAAACTCAACTTCATCATGACCCGTAAGCTGGACAACGGCAAGGAAGGCTCCAACCAGACCAACGTGTCCAACACGACCAAGAAGATCGGCACTGCCATTGATACGATCCTCAACCCGCGTCTCAAGGGCGTCACCGACGGGAACTACAAGCTGACCGCCGCCGACAAGGAGATGCTGGACAAGGCGGTCGAGGCTGCCGTCAAGGTGGTTGAGAGTGCCATCAACGACTCCGACACCACCAAGCGCGTGGAGTACGCAACGCCCGATACACTGCAGGCTGACCTGCGTGCCTACATCGAGTCCTACTACTACCGCGCGGCACTCAAGCTGGTCGCCCCCGACGGCATGGTCGAGTCGCTGGCTATCCGTACCGTGACCTACAAGACCGCCTCCTCGCTGGCTACCCTGGCGGCATCCCGCCTGACGGCGCTGGAGCAGGCTGGCTCTTACAAGCAGACGCTTGCCAACTTCAAGGGCGATGCAGTCACCGCCGCCAAGCTGGCAGTTATCCTGAGCGAGATTCAGGGCGTGTACGGCGATGTTTCCTCCGAGCTGGAGAAGGCGATGCTGAAGGCGTATGCCGCGGCAGCCGTCAAGTCTCTCGGCGAGGTGAGCATCACCTTCAAGACCAACAGCAAGAACATCAATGCGGCACTGCTGACCGAGTATACCGAGAAGATCGCCGCGGCGGGCGAGGCGGGACTGCCGGCTCTCATCGAGGAGCTTGCTGCCCGACTGGGCACCGAGGGCTACGTGCTGAAGGACGAGGAGGCAGACAAGAACGCGCTGGCTTCCGACTTCATCTACTACGCATATGCGGTGAGCCTGTCCGAAACCACGGTGATGGACTACTACTACGATGTGCAGATGGCAACCATGGACAGAAAGGTCCGGGAGGCAGTCCAGCGCAAGCATGACGAGATCGCCGCCAAGATCACGGCAGACACCACGCCCAACCAGCTGTACAATATGCTGCTGGCGACGCTGGGTAACGCGGAGGATTCCGTGGCGCAGCTGACCAAGGAGATCTCCACCGGCATCACCTACTACATCGAGAGCAAGTATTCCATCTCCTCCGATGTGCAGAAGTACTACGTCTACCTGCTGTTCCAGAGCTTCTCTGAGCAGCTTTCCGGCAACGAGGAGCCTGTGCTGACCATCTACGTGTCGGGCAAGCCCGCCAAGCCGTCTGACGGTACGTACAAGAACGCCATCAAGTATTTCAAGAAGGACTACCTGGATGCGCGGATCGCCGACCTGCAGGATAAGGCGCGCAAAGCGTCGCCCCGCGGCGAGATTGTCAACTACGCGCTGGACAGCGTGCTGACTGCCGAGGAAATGACCGCATGGGTCGATCGTATCTATGCCCGCCTGGTGGACGGCAAGTTCCTGACCGATGAGATGAACCAGACCGATGAGGCAAAGGCGCAGCTGCGTGCCGACATTGAGGCATACATCCGCTACCAGTACTGCGAGGAGGCGCTGACCAAGGTCAATGCCAACACGACGCCTAAGTTCAATGTCTCGGAGGTGTACGGCGATGACCTGTACACGTCCAGCGAGCAGATCAAGGCGCTGCTGCGGTACTTCGTGACCAACCTGTCCGAGATCACCGAGAAGGACATTGAGGAGATGATCAAGACCGGAACCAAGACGGAAGAGGAGGAGATCGAGGATCCTTCCAAGTATCTGTCTGCGGACGGACGGATCGTATCCGTGACCTACGGCAGCAAGAAGAGTGACGGCAGCTACGAAAACTACAAGACGTTCCTCCTGAACTACAACAACTTCGCGGTCAGCGTCCGGTATGACGACGTCACCTATACCATTCCCGCGTATGGGTATGTGGTCGTCATGCACTGACGGCGCCGGGACGCAAAGAGAAAGAGAGGTAACATAGAATGACCAATGAAGTCAAGCTGCAGTCAACGGTCAGCGCCCCGAAGGCGAAGCGACGTAAAGTCGCTTCGCTGGATAAGCGGAAGGCGCGCGCCGGCTGGGTCTTCGTTCTCCCCTTCGTGATAGGCTTTGCCATCGTGTACCTGCCTATCATCTGGAATTCCCTGAAAATGAGCTTCTATGAGCTGACCATTCTCAACGGAGGCGGATTCTCGCTGGAGTGGGTCGGACTGGAGAACTACCAGTACGCCCTCTTCAAGGATTCCTCCTTCACCGAGACGCTGGTCAAAGGTATGAAGGAGCTGGCGTTCGACGTGCCGGCAATCCTGCTGTTCTCGCTGTTCATGGCAGTCCTGCTGAATCAGAAAATGGCTGGACGCGCCCTGTTCCGTGCCATCTTCTTCATCCCCGTCATCCTGTCCACCGGTATCATGGAGTCGGTCGAGGGTCAGAACATCCTCGGCTCCTACATGGAGGACGCCAGCGGCGTGAATGACGGCTCCGGCTCCAGCACGGCGAACGAGATCGTGTCCACCATGGATATAGAACGATTGTTCTCCTCCATGAAGGTCGGACAGGGACTTGTGGATTTCGTCAAGGACATGATCAACAACATCTATGACATCGTGAACCGTTCCGGTGTCCAGATGCTGATCTTCCTGGCGGGACTGCAGTCCATCTCCCCCGCTATCTACGAGGCGTGCCGGATCGACGGTGCCACGGCATGGGAAACCTTCTGGAAGATCACCTTCCCGATGATCAGCCCCATGATTCTTGTCAATGCCGTGTATACCATCATCGACTCGTTCACAACAGATTCCAACTCGGTCATGAAGTACATTCAGACCGTGTACACGTCTTCCGGCGGTATGGTGCGATCCTCTGCTATGGCGTGGATGTACTTCCTGCTGGTCATGCTGATTCTGGCGCTCCTGGGCGGTATCTTCTCCGCCTTCGTGTTCTACCAGAAGCGTGACGCGTAAGGAAAGGAGGAAGCACCGTAATGGATAACATTCAGTCTACCCCAAAGGTAATGAAGGAGTCCAAGAACAAGATCAAGGTTGAATTCGACCGCACGCCCCTGAAGGAGCGTATGAAGGCGAAGTTCCTGAATCTGTACTTCTTCCAGCAGGTGGCATGGTATATCTTCCGGTTGGTTCTGCTGATCGGTATTTCGTACATCGTGCTGTACCCCTTCTTCACCAAAATCGCAGGCTCCTTCATGTCCCCGGAGGACTTCGTGGACGTGACCGTGCGCCTGATCCCCAAGCACTTCACGCTGGATATCTACAAAGCAGTCCTGACCGAGCTGAAGTATGCCGAGGCGTTCCGCAACACGTTCATCATCTCGATGCTGTGCGGCGTGCTGCAGACCTTTGTCTGCTGCCTCATCGCCTACGGTCTTGCCAAGTTCCGCTTCCGCGGCAACAAGCTGATCATGCTGCTGGTCATCCTGACCATGATCGTGCCTCACCAGACACTGCAGCTCTCCATGTTTATGCAGTTCCGGTACTTTGACATCTGGGGCATCCTGTCGTTGCTGAGCGGGCACGCATCGACCGGTATCGCGTCACTGGACGCGGCGCTGGCGAATATCCACGTGCTCCCGATGAAGGATGCGGGCATTACCCTGACCAACACCTACTGGCCGCTGGTGATCCTGTCCATGACCGGACTGGCGTTCAAGAACGGACTGTATATCTTCATGCTTCGTCAGTTCTTCAACGGCGTGCCGGATGCTCTGGAGGAGTCGGCATACATCGACGGTTCCGGCACCTTCCGGACCTTCCTCACAATCATTCTGCCGCTTTCCATTCCCATGATGGTCACGGTGTTCCTGTTCGCCTTCTGCTGGCAGTGGACGGATGATTTCTATACGGAGATGTTCTTCACCTCCAGTAAGATCGTCCTGATGCCGGATATCGTGGATATCCCGTCCTCGCTGAAGACCGACTACGCCGGACAGAATATGTACTACGCCGCAATCCGGAATACCTGCGGCCTGTGTATCATCCTGCCGCTGGTCATCCTGTATGCCTTCTGCCAGAACTTCCTGGTGCAGGGCATCGAGCGCTCCGGTCTGACCGCCGAGTAATCATCCCCCGGAACCGCCCCTCGTGGGCGGTTCCTTCTTTTTTGCAAGGCGCGGGCGGGGGATACGGGGAGATACGGAGATACGCCGGGGGACTCTTGAAAGAGTCCCCCGAACCCCCCAGAACTTTTCTGAACGAATTATTATTGCCGTAACCCGGCGCTCGTGCCCGGTTCCAGCCTTCTCTTGCGCTCCTGCATGGCGGCGGAGATACGCCGGGGGGGCTCTTGAAAGAGTCCCCCGAACCCCCCAGAACTTTCCCGAACGAATTATTATTGCCATAACCCAGCGTTCGCGCCCGGTTCTGCGGGCAAGCCATCCTATCGAACACTACCTTACACCCACCTCCAGCGCCGC
>ENA-UOJO01002605-UOJO01002605.1-human-gut-metagenome-genome-assembly--contig:-P57-NODE-2605-length-18617-cov-9.510451_pt1 | contig 18617 bp, 24 predicted proteins | sample MGYA00242351_ERZ723898 | MGnify/ENA metagenome assembly ERZ723898 | reverse complement strand
TTCGCTGCCGAGGAAAAGCAGCTGTTCCGCTGGCTCTATCTGGAGGGCGAACAGCTTGGCCCGTATCAAAATGACGTTCTGACTTCGGAGGTCATTTCGGTCATAACCGAGGAATTCGGCTACGAGGAGGACGTCGCCCGCCGCTTTCATCAGGACATGGTCTACTTTACCTATGGACTGGCGATCCTCGCCAATACCGATCACCTGCATCTGACGGAGGCAGAGCTGCGTGAAGCGTTCCGCCGGGAGTTCCGTGCGCTGATCGCCATTTACGGAAAGCCGGCGAAACTGCCGGAATTTGCTGTGAAAGCCGGTGTTGTTCTATGAACCTGAAGGTGTCCTTCACATGGTTCGGGCTTGTGATTTTCGCGCTGCCCATGCTGATCAATATCGCCTATGTCCTGTTTCCGCCAGCCGGAAAAGCGGAACAGCCCGTAGTGGTCACACATTGGATCGAAATTGTTGAACAAATCAGCCGCATCGCCTATCTGTTTGCGATCACGCTGCTTGTGAGCCGGGATGAACGCAGCTTTCAGAGTGCCTGGCTTTATCTCGCGGCAATCTTTTTGATTTTGTACTATGGCGTATGGCTGCGCTATTTTATGGGCGGGCGGGAGATCGCCCTGCTGCGCCGTTCGTTTCTCTCTGTCCCGATGCCGCTGGCGGTGTTCCCCGTGCTGTACTTTCTGTGCGCGGCCATCTGGCTGCATAACCTTCCGGCGGCAATTATCATGATGATCTTCGGCGCGGCGCATCTGACGGTGGCGATCCAATCCTTTCACTGACGCGAATTGTGCGCTGCGGTACCGGGAAGCTCCAAAAAAGTCTTGACAAGTAACCACTCGGTAACTATACTATGAGTTACCGTGTGGTTACTTTCACGAGGAGGCGCTTTATGGCGGACGGCACAAAGGAACGGATCTTGGAAACGGCGCTGGCACTGTTTGCACAAAGAGGCTATCTGGGGACATCTATGAATCACATTGCCTGTCAGCTGGGACTTACAAAAGCGGCCCTGTATAAGCATTATACCAGCAAGCAGGAAATTCTGGATAAGATCGTGGAGCGGATGAACCAGATGGATTACGAACGCGCCGAAGAATACGAAATGCCGGAAACGGAGCCGGACGGCTTTGCAGAGGATTATCTGCAAACACCGGTCAAAAGAATCCGTGCATACAGCATGGCGCAGTTTGACCATTGGACAAAGGAGACGTTCTCTGCAAATTTCCGCAAAATGCTGACGCTGGAGCAATACCGCGATCCGAAGCTCGCGCAGCTCCATCACGACTACCTGGCGGGCGGGCCGCTGGAGTACATGGCGGCGATCTTCCGCAAGCTGACGAATTCCGGTGGGGCCGCCATGCAGCTGGCGCTGGAGTTCTATGGGCCGATGTATCTGCTTTACAGCGTCTACGACGGGACAGAGGATAAGGAAGCGGTTGTTTCTCTGTTGTCGGCGCACATCGACCGCTTTATTGCCAGGGTTGAATCCGACTATAGAACGTCAGGAGCAACATTATGAAAGAAATCGAAGCAGAAAAGCGATGGGTCCTGTGCCCGCTGTGCGGCGCAAAAACGCGCTTACAGCTCCTGCCCGAAACGGAGCTGAAAGCATTTCCGCTTTTTTGCCCGAAATGCAGGCACGAGAGCATCATCAACGCCAGACATTTTATCATTGAAAAACAGCCAGACGCCAAGACGCAGTGCTGATCGCAAAGCCGGTCATGTGCTGCGTTTTGCGTCTTGCTGTTTTTACGATGCCAGCCCCGTCGGCATGAAGACCGCAGCGCCGGAACTCACGCAGATCATCATCCTCCGGGGTATATCTGAAAACTGCCAACACACCCGGACAGCGGGCCTTTTCACGCTGTCGGCCACATTGCCAGTTTTCAGATACACGCTGGAAAGAGACGCGAATCGCGGCAGACCGCTTTCATACAGCGTTTGAAGAAGGGAAAGGATGGGGATACCATGCAAGATCTTGTGATCTATGTTCATGGAAAGGGCGGCTCGGCGCAGGAAGCCGAACACTATAAATTGCTATTTCCGAAGGACGAGGTGATCGGCTTTGATTACCGTTCGCAAACGCCTTGGGAAGCCAAAGAAGAGTTTCTCTCATTTTTTGCCGGGCAGAGAAATCGGTGTGAGCACCTCACCTTGATCGCGAACAGCATCGGCGCCTTCTTCGCATTATCCGCGCTGGATGATACGCTGGTTGACAGGGCTTATTTGATCTCTCCGGTTGTGGATATGGAAAACCTGATCTGCAAGATGATGCAATGGTCGAATGTGACCGAACAGGAGCTTGCCGAGAAGCGGGAAATCGCCACGAAGTTCGGGGAAACGCTGTCCTGGGCGTATCTTTGTTACGTGCGGGAACACCCGATCATCTGGAATGTTCCCACCTGTATTCTCTACGGCGAGCACGATCACCTGACATCCATCGAAACGGTATCTGCATTTGCAAGGCAGCATCATGCAGATCTGACCGTTATGCCCGGCGGGGAGCACTGGTTCCATACCGGGGAACAGATGCAGTTTCTGAATCGATGGATCAGAGCGCATCGCTGAAACGATGTCTGCGCCGGATGACGCCTCATGCCATACCGCCGGAGATCCCGATTTGCCGGAGTCCGGAAAAGGTGCGGCAGATCTTCGAATATTCCCTCCATGATAATACCATCAGCCGTTTCCGCCGCATGATGACCCTGGAACAGTTCCGCTCGCCAGAGCTGGCCGCGCTGTACTCCAGACAGTATGTGGAGCGGGTGCTGGCGTATCATGCCGGCATCTTCCGGGCTTTGATCGCGGCAGGCGAAATCACGGCGGAGGACCCCAATGCACTGGCGATGCTGTATGTTTCGCCGGTATTGACGCTCATCGGAATCTGCGACCGCCAGCCGGAACGGGAACACGAGTGCCTGGATCAGCTGAAGCGGCACGTGTCTCTCTTTTTTCGTATGGTTCACGCAAAGGAGGCATAACAGATGGGACCAACAAAACGGACGCTGACGCAAAAGCTTGGATTGCTGGGCGTTGTCGGCTTCCTTTCGTATACGGCGGCAGTGGTATTTGCGCCGCTGGCCTATCCGGGCTACAACTGGATGGCACAGGCGGTCAGCGACCTGAGCGCCGCCAATGCGCCGTCGCTGGCGCTGTGGAATCAGCTCAGCGCGTTTTACAATGTATGCGAGGTCGTCTGTGCGACCGTCGTCTGCATTGGGATTCAGGGACAGAAAACCAGGCTGCTCCGTTCGGGGATTTATCTATTCACCATCATGGAGTGGATCTCGGCGGTCGGGTATCGGATGTTCCCGCTGAGTGACAGCGGGTATGCGGGCGCCTTTCAGGATGTGATGCACATGGCTGTCACCGCCCTGGTGGTGCTGCTGTCCATCGTATCACTGACCGTGATCATCGTCGTCGGAGCAAAAAGCAGGAGCTGCCGTTCTTACGGCGTATGCGCAGGCGTCGCCCTTGGCATGATGCTCGCCGGCGCACTGGGCATGAAGCTTGTGCCGGCCGAATATTTCGGCGTGGTCGAGCGCTTCAGCGTGTTTGCCGCAACGGGCTTCAATGCCGCGCTGGGCCTGCACCTGTTTTGCTCGAAACTGAAAACCGCGTGATTACAAAGGAGAAAAAACCATGTCAGAAAAGAAAATTACCATTCGTTTGGAACGGAAAGACGACTATCGCGATGTTGAAAACCTGACCCGCGAGGCCTTTTGGAATGTCTACCGCCCCGGCTGCATGGAGCACTATGTGCTGCACTGCTATCGGGATGACCCGGCATTTGTGCCGGAGCTGGACTTCGTCATGGAGCTGGACGGCGAACTGATCGGGCAGGTCATCTATGTGTGGTCGGAAATCGACTGCGATGACGGAAGAAAGGTGCCGATCATGACCTTCGGCCCCATCGGCATTGCGCCCGCATACAAGCGGCAGGGCTATGGAAAGCAGCTGCTCGACTACTCCATGAAAAAAGCCAGGGAAATGGGCGCGGGCGCGCTGGCCATCACCGGCAATATTCTGTTCTATGGCAAATCCGGCTTTGTCCCGGCCAAGACTAGGGGCGTGCGCTATGCGGACGACCCGGAGGCGGACTACTTCCTGATCCGCGAGCTGACGCCCAGCTTCCTGGACGGCATCTCCGGCACGTACAAAGACCCGGAGGGATATTTTGTCTGTGAGAAAGACCCGGAGGGCTTTGAACGATTTGAAGCGACCTTCCCCAAAAAGGAAAAACGGAAGCTGCCGGGGCAGCTGTTCTGAACAGGAGGCGTATTGTCATGATCGAGTCAAGATGTGGGCTGCTGTGCAGCGATTGCAGCTTTCGGGAAGCGATGGGCTGCAAAGGGTGCGCGCAGATGGAAAAGCCCTTCTGGGCAGACAGCTGTCCCGTGAAATCCTGCTGCGAACAAAAAGGCTTGCGGCATTGCGGCGAATGTGACGACATTGTTTGCCCGCTGTTACATACGTTTGCTTACGATATGGAGCAAAGCGATCACGGCGCAAGGATCGAGCAATGCAAAAAGTGGCGTACTGTACGATGAAGGATAGAGGAAAGCAGCATGAATCACCATGTTTATCCCCGTCCGCACGATCAGCAGACGGTTTCCCTGCACTGACGGGATTGGAGCGTGCAGAATGAAACCCACTGTGATCGACCCCAAAATGACCACCCGTGCGGCGGCGTTTAACCTTTGGATGAGTGCGCCAAACCCCATGGTGACTTTTTTCAAAACGCTGGATGTCACGCCGCTTGTCCGGCTCAGCCGCAAGCGCGGGCTGAAATTCAATATGCTTCTCTGCTGGTGCATCGGAAAAGCGGCCAGCCAGATCAAGGAGTTTTATGCTCTCCCCGTTGGACGCGAGCTACTGCAATATGACAGCATCGCGGTGAACACCATCGTAAAAAACAAAACCGGCGAGGTCAGCTCCTGCGATGTGCCGTTTTCAAACGACCTTGCGCAGTTCAGCGCCGATTATCTGCGCCTGACGCGCGAGGCAGCAGAGCGCTGCGAAAACCACGACCTGACCGACCGCATGGTCATCGGCACCTCCGCCATCGTGGATACCGAGATCGACGGCGCCGTCGGCATGAACAGCGGCATTTTCAACAATCCATTCCTCATCTGGGGCAAATATCAGAAAGGACTTTTCAGGACGACGCTGAAACTCTCGTTCCAGTTTCACTACACCCAGATGGACGGCGCACATGCAGGGCGGTTTCTTGCGCGGCTTCAAGAAACCATTAACAGGATATAATAAGAGAATTTAGATCTGACACCGGTCATGCGATGCCGTCGAAAAGATAGCAGGAGATTTTTATGGAGCTTTGGTGCATCGTTCTGATCTGTTCGCTTGCGCTCGCCGCGCTGTGTCTGCTGGCGTATCTGCTCGTGCTGCGCCATTCGCTGCGCGAGGCCGCGGAGGAGCTGGACGAAAAGCTGCGGACGGATACGAATACCCTGATCTCCATCTCCACCGGTGACAGCAGCGTTCAGTTGCTTGCCTCCAAAATCAACGGGCAGCTTCAGGCGCTCCGCAGGGAGCGTCTGCGGCTGCACAGCGGAAATGCCGAGCTGACCGCCGCCGTCACCAATGTCTCGCACGACCTGCGCACGCCGCTTACCGCGATCTGCGGTTACCTTGACCTGCTGGAGCAGGAGCCGCAGACTGAGGCTGCCGCGCGCTATCTCGCTGTGCTCCGCGAGCGGACGGACGCCATGCGCCCTGACGGAGGAGCTGTTCCGCTACTCCGTCCTCACAGCCACGGCAGACGAACTCCACACGGAGCCGGTCTGCCTGAACGACGTGCTCGAGCAGAGCCTTGCCGGGTTCTACGGCGCGCTCTCCGCGCGCGGCATCACGCCATCGGTGCAGTTGCCGGAAGAAAAGGTCATCCGCCCGCTGGACGCCGCCGCGTGTTTGACAATATTCTCAGCAATGCCGCCAAATATTCAGATGGTGACCTCACTGTCACGCTCAGCCCGGACGGCTCCGTCACATTCTCCAACCACGCCTCCGCGCTCAGCCGCGTGGAGGCCGCGCGCCTGTTCGACCGCTTTTACACCGTCGATTCGGCCCGCGGCTCCACCGGACTCGGCCTGTCGATTGCAAAACTTCTGACCGAAAAGCTGCACGGCACGATCTCAGCAGACTATGAAAACGAAACGCTTCGGATTTGCATAGCCTTTCCAACAGAAAAACAGGGAGGAACATGATGAAAAAGAATTTGCTGGTATTGGGTGCTGCCCTGACCCTGCTGCTGACGCTGAGCGCGTGCGGCAGACAGACGGTGATCCGAACAACGGACACCCTGGATCAGGCGGAGCCGGAAGCATCTGCCGCCGAGCCGCTTCCCGCAGAGCCGGCAGCGGGGGAGAAAGAAACCGCCTGGTCGCTCGACCCCGCCGCTGTTACGGACGATTTTGCCGCCGATACGCTCATCCGCCTGCCGGAGCTTGCGCTGAGCGGACTCGGCTTCACGTTTGACACGCCGCGCGAGCTGACCTCGCAGCAGCTGTATCTGCTGTTTCTGGCATGGTCAGCGCCGGAGACGCTGGATGCCTGTTACAACGCAGCGGACAGCAGTTACATATTTTCCGCTGATCTGATCTGCCAGACGCTTGACCGATATCTGGAGGGGTATTCCTTTGATATTTCCGAATGTCCGCTCTATGATCCTGAACGCGGCGCTGTCATCACACCGATGGCTGGCGCGTTCGGCGGAAATGTCGAGGTGCAGCTGGAAAGCAAGACATTTGACGGCAATACCGTCGTCCTGACGGACCTTCTGGACGGAAGCGTGCGCAAAACCTACACGGTCACATTCTGCGACGGCGGCTATCGGTATCAGTCGGTCCGGCAGCTTTCGCAGCCGGAATTGCGCCCCAACGTCGGGACGCTTCTTCTGTATGGGAAAGAACAGGAAGCCTTTGCCGCCGTAACCGAGGAGGAGATCTGCCTGTGGGACAGTGCCTCCGGCGGTCAGCTTCTCGCCGCTGCGCGTTTCCCGATCACGCTTCCCGGCGCAAAGGATGCGCTGAAACGCTGCGACTTTACAGATCTTGACGAGGACGGCAGCAGCGAGCTGACCGCAGAGTTTTCCTTTGCCGATGGCAGCACAGTCAGCCTCGTCTGGTTCTTCACAGATGGCGGCCTCGTTTATAACGAAGAATTCTCCCGTCTTCCCGGCGAAGCATCCGCTTCCGGGACAGACTGAGCAGGCGAACATCATACAAATACCATTTCCTAAGGAAAGGCTGGACACACTATGGAAACGCTTCTCATCCATGATCTGACACCAAAACAGCTTTCTGCTGTCCTGCCGGACACCAGCGGCTATACCATCATCGACGCAAACCGAAGCGCAGCGTTTTGCCAGGGGTGCTTCCGCTGCTGGCTGGCGTCGCCGGGGCGGTGCGTGATGAAGGACAGCCTGCAAACCGTCAGCGCACAGATCGGAAACGCCGAAGCGGTTATCGTCCTCTCCAGATGCTGTTTCGGAGGGTTCAGTCCCGGCGTCAAACGGCTGCTGGATCGCGCCATCGCGTGCAGTCTGCCGTTTTTCACCTATCGCGGCGGGCGTGTCCACCATCCGCTGCGCTATCAAAATCGCCCTGCGTTTCTGGCCTGCTTCTATGGCGCGGCTACGGACTTTGAGCGTGAAACAGCCACACGTTTGGCCAATGCCAACCGGGTCAATCTGGGCTTTTCTTCCGCGCGGGTGTGCTTTGCGGAAAAGCCGGAGCTTCTGGCGGAGGTGATCGAAAACAGATGAACGTCTTGCTCTTGAATGTCAGCCCGAAATCCAGGGGCAGTGCTTCGGCATTTTATACATCCCTGCTGCGGCTGTTTCTGACGGGCTGCGAGGTTCAGGTATGCCCACTTCGCAGGGCGGGGGACCACGAAAACGTCTTTGCATTGCTTCCGTGGGCGGATGCTGTTGTGATCTCAGCGCCGCTCTATGTCGACGCCGCACCGGCGCATGTCGCCGCGTTTTTAGAGCAGGCGCAGCAGCGCTGCAAGGAAACGCCGTGCCGGTTTACGCTCTATGCCATTTCCAACTGCGGCTTTCCCGAAGGTCATCAAAACGAACTGCACCTGCGTATTTACGAGGCGTGGTGCCGGTGTGCCGGCGTCTCCTGGGGCGGCGGACTGGGGATCGGCGGCGGTGTGATCCTGCGCTGGATGTGTATGCTGACGCCATTGTTCGCCGTGCTGGATACGGCGCGGCTCATTCTGGCGGCGCAGGCAGCGCCGCTGACCGTGCAGACGATCCTCTCCTGCTATAGCAGTATGCTCGTGACGCTTGCGATGAGTCTTGGTGCAGTGATCTGCCTTGCCATTTTAGGGCATCGCATCAAACGCGGTGCGTGCCGCAAGAATCTGTTCACCCGCTGCCTGATGCCGTCGTTTGTTTTCATCCCGGTCTCAGACGCTTTTATGCTGCTCTCTGCGCTGGCGCATGGGAAACTGCCGAACACACTATTCCGCATCCAGCCCCCCACCCCGCCTACGGCCCACCGGCCCGCCGCCCGCCCGCACCCCCCCCGCGTGCCCAAAACCCTCGTTGGATCGCCTGAGGGCCCCCGGCGGTGCCGGCGGCCCTGCTGTTTTTAACGCTGCCCATTCAGAACAGGATGCTTCTGGCGTGATCTCTGATTCCGCACCGGTTCAGCATCCGGCCTTGTCCATGAGCTTCCGATAGACGACGCGCATCTCCGGCTCACGCACCTCTGCCTCCACGTCGGCGAACGGAATCCAGCGGACGGCGCTGTTCTCGTCGGCCTTGACACGGATGGGGAGGCGGTCGTCCGCTTCGAGCAGATAGGTGCAGTTCAGGTGCAGATGGGTCGCCACGTAGCGCCCGCGCTTCACATGCCCGTCCACGCCGAGGATCTCGAGCGAGAAAATGTCGTTCCGCAGCGGCCTTGCGCCGACGATGCCGGATTCCTCATTCGCCTCCCGCAGCGCCACACGCAGCAGATCCTCCTCGCCGTCCGCATGTCCGCCGAGCCAGGCCCACGACTGGTAGAGATTGTGGAACGCCATCAGCGCATGCGTCCACGCGGGATTCACGATCCAGCAGGAGGCTGTAAAATGCGCCATCTCGTTTTCCCGCGTCAGCAGATCGGGGAACGTGTCCATGTATTGCAGCATCAGCCGCTTTTCCGTTTCTTCCTGTTCATTGTAGGGCCGAAATGCCAGAATATCATCGCGCAGTCCCATTGCAAGCGCCTCCTGTAAGCTGTTTGCAATATTCTATCACAGCCACCCAAAGGACGCAACCCGGATACATTCCGCCCGTTTCTGCGATTTTGCCCCTACAAACACAAGCAAATCTCAGCACAAAACTAAAAACAGCCCCCTCTCATATGAGAGGGGGCTGTTTCGTGTCAATCCACAAAGGTTTCGGGGTCAATGGATGCGCCGTTTTTGCGGACGGCGAAATGCAGGTGGGCGTCCTGCCCGACCTCGAGCAGCGCCGTGCGCCCGACGGAGCCGATCGTCTGCCCGGCCTCGACCTTGTCCCCGGCGGAGACAGCGGGTGTGGCGGCCAGATTCTGATAGTACGTGACGCAGCCGTCGTCGTGCCCGATGACGACCGTCGTGCCGAGCAGCTCGTCGTCATAGACCGCCGTGACCGTGCCGTTTGCTGCGGCCCGTACCGGCGCGCCCTCGGCGGCGGTCAGGTCGACGCCGTCATGCGTGCGCCAGTCGCGCGTCGTGGCGTTGAAGGCCAGCTGCTCCATGCTGTACGCGCTCTGCGTCTCGCCGGACACCGGCCACACGCGGACGTTCGCCGCCTGCGCGTAGACCTGCTCGTCGGTCTGCGAGACGGGCGCGGATTCCGCCGGCTTAGTGACGGCGGCAGGCTTGCTTGCAGACGGCTGTGTGGGCGTTTTCGCCGGCTGGGACGGGATCTCCGTCTCCGTGGCGACCGACATCGCAGGCTCGCTCAGTGCGTTTTTCTCCGCGATCGCGCCGGACAGGAACAGCCAGCCCGACACGCCGACCGCGCAGATGCAGAGCGCCAGCACGATGTAGTAGCCCTTCTCGCGCAGAAAGTGTTGAAAACGGTTGGGTTTGGAATTTTCGTTGTGTTGCATTTCTTGCACCTCCGAGGCTAGTATCCCCGGAAGCTGCCAAATTAAACACAGATTGGGAATGTTTAGTAGACTGTAGCCACAAAATACTGTTCCAGGCAGTATTTCAGGATGCGGCTGCGGGTGACGATGCCGATGAAATCGTCCTTGTCGTCCACGACGGGGACGAAGTTCTGGTCGGCGGCGACGGCGATGAGGTCCTCCACGCGCGTGTCCGCGCGCACGGGCTGTACCGCGCGCCGCGGCGCAGCGATCTCGGTGATGGAGTGTTCCTCGGTCTGCCGGATGTCCATGACGCAGAGCCGCTTGAACGCCCAGAGCAGATCGCCCTCGGTGATGACGCCCTTATAGTGCCCCTCCGCGTCGAGGATGGGCAGCGCGGTATAGCCGGAGTTTTCCATGCGCTCCATCGCCTGCCGCAGCGTGGAATCCGCGTCGACATAGGAGCACATCGCCTTGGGCGTCAAAAAGAACAGGATATTCATTGGAGAAAAGGGCCTCCCTTTTGAGTTCGGTATGTGTAGTTTACCATATCCGGCCGCCGCCGTTGTAACGAAATTGTGAATTACGCCAGAAACCTGTCGGCGTTATGCGGCGAAGAGCATCGTGAGCACGAGCGGAATGGTCACGAGCGAGAGGAGCGTGGACAAAAAGACGCAGCCCGAGGCCAGCGACCCGTCGCGCCCGTAGCGATAACAGAGGATCGTGGAATTCGTGGCGGCGGGCATGGCCCGCGCGAGGATGAGCGTGGTGAGCATGAGGTCATGCGTCAGAACGCCGCGCAGCAGCACCCAGAGGCCCAGCGGGATGGCCACCAGCTTCACCGCGCAGAGCACATATACCCGCCAGTCGCCGAAGACCGTCCGCAGCGAGAGCTTTGCCAGCGCAGAGCCGATGATCAGCATGGCCATCGGGCTGGTCAGGTTGCCGACGTAGTCGACCATCTGGCCCACGATCGCCGGGACGCGCAGCGCGCTGAAATAGAGCGCATAGGCCACGAGCGCGGCGATCACGCACGGGCGGCGCAGGATGTCCCACGAGAGGCGGAATTTGCTCGAACCGTCGAGCAGATAGACGCCGTAGGTCCAGCAGAAGATCTGAAAGCCCAGCACGAAGATCGAGATGCAGAACCGCGCGCTCGTGCCGAAGAGCGCCTCCGCCAGCGGATAGCCCAGATAGCCCACATTGGAAAAGACCAGCAGGAAAACATAGATCCGCGCGTCCTTTTCCGGCGCGCGCATCGCCCGCACCAGCAGCCAGCCCAGGCCGATCAGCAGGAAATAACAGGCAAAGTTGACCCCCGTGAGCTGCAGGACCTGTCCGTTGCTCAGCAGCCGCTCCCCGACCATCACCGACGCGACGATCTGCAGCGGATTTGTGATGTTGACCACCAATGAGGAAAGCATTTTATTTTCATCTTCGCCGAGCACGCCGGCCTTCCCGCCGAGGAAGCCAACGCCCATCGCGAAAAACATCAGCACCAGCTGATGCACCAGTCCGGAAATGTCCATCCGTTTGTTCCTTCTCTTTCTTTTTCCGCCGTTTGGATCAGCTGCCGAAGCACTGCGCGCAGGGCGTATATCCCTGCCGCTCCGCGAGCTTCCGGCTGTAGGCCCAGAAATTCTTTTTCGAAAATTTTCCGCAGTCATAGCGGTGATAATTGCCTGTGCCGTCGTCCTCGATGAAGACGACGTAGCTGTCCATGAAGCGGAGCTTTTTGCTCTGGGCATCAACTGCTGCATAGAGCGTGTCATAGTCGGCCCGCAGCCGTTCGTTCTCCCGTTCCAGTGCCGTGACCTGTTCCTCCAGCGCCGCGTTCTCGTCCGTGGCCTTCTCCAGCTCCTTCTGCTGCTCCGAGAGGTCGTATTGCGACTGGCTGGCCGAGCTTTCTGCGCTGTTTACAGTTGTCAACAGTTCTTCAATCTGCTGCGTCTGCGCGGCGGTCTTCTCCTCCTCGGCGGCGAGTTCTGCTGTCAGGTCGTCGATCTGTATTTCCAGCGTGGTCAGGCGCTTTTCCCGCTCGGCGAGGTCATCTTCGCGCAGGCGGATGACCCGCCGCTGCCGCGCCAGACCGGAAAACTGCCAGATCGCAAGACCGAGGCTGACCGCGGCGACGATGCACGCGCAGACCGTCAGCGCCCGGCCCGGGCGCTTTTCCTGCTTTTCCGGCTTGGCAGGCTGCTTTCCAGTGGGTGCCTGGGGCTGCTTCTCGGAAGATTTTGGCGATTCTGTTCGCCGCACCGGGGTTTGCATCCGGCCCGGCTGCGCCGCCGCAGACGGACGCGGGCGCGATGGCGCCGCGCCGGGGTTCAGACTGCACTCGGCGCAGAACAGCTCGCCGTCCGGTATTTCCTTGCCGCACTTGATACAGGTCGTCATATCCCGTCTCCTTCGTTTTTCTGTCTGTTTATATAACTTTTTACGTCTGTTTCTCTAGCCTTTTCCGCTGAGATCGTATGCAATACTGATAAAATGGCCGCACACGATCTGCGTTGCGAGCGCGATCTCGCGTCCGTCCAGCTGTGTCCGCGAACTGAGAACAGAAAAGCACCGCGGATCAAGGCCGAGGCCGCGTCCGTCCAGCTTCATGACCGCTTCCTTCCGCGTCCAGAGCCACGAGAACGCCCGCTCGCTGTCCGCTTCTTCCCGCTGAAAGATGCGCTGGAATACCCGCTCGCGTATGCGCTCAGATACCGCTCGGTCCGCGCACTCCACATCCACGCCGCACGGCACGTCGGAAATCAGCAGCACCGCGAGATCCCCGCCGTGGCTCAGGCTGAATTCCGGCCCGCCCGGCAGATATGGTTTGCCCTCCGGCGTGCGGAGGAGCGCTTCCTCATCCGCGACATATTCCGCAAGTAGCAGCCCCGCGGCGGCGATGCCAGCGGCAGTTTCCGAATTGTGGCAGCGCAGAACGCGATCCCGCCGCTGCGGCGAGAGACGCGCCAGCGTTGCTTCGTCCGGCAGAGTGGCCTGTCTCCAATACAGTTTTATGCTCATGTCCGGAACGTGAGCGCCGCGAGGGCTGCGGCCTTGCCGTTCTCCTTTTTCACGGCGAGGCGCGTTTCCGCGCCGTCGTCGCACCGGCTGAGGCGGAGCGTTTCGCCCTCGAGGCAGGGAGAAGCGTAATGAATTTCAAATGTCTGCACCCGCGTCAGCTCCTCGGCGGTGCAGCAGCCGAGCGTCGCGCGGACGTAAGCGAGGTTGTTGACATGCCGCCCGACGTCGATGTCCGTCGCGCGCACGGGATAGGCTTCGCCCGGCTCTGTGAAATCGTCGACAAAGCGGCGCGGCTTCTGCTCGATGGCGGCCATGGCAGGGAAGGGGAAGTCCTGCGGGAAGCCGGACTGCCCGAACGGGACGACCTTGCCCGCGCCGCCGAGGATGGCCCACTCGGTGCGCCCGACGGCGAAGACCTCATCGCCGCGCCGGAGACGGTAGCTCCGGAAGCAGCGGACGCTCTCCGAGCGGCACGCCTCCGGCCACGTCTCGCCGGTCACGGTGTCCATCAGGGCGAGGGGGCGCAGAAGTTCGATCCGGCAGTGGACGGTCAGCCAGAACTCCCGCCGCCGCGCCATCGCCGCAAAGCCGACGCCGATCTGCTCGGCGTGCTCCGCCGCCAGCGCCTGAAACAGCGTCAGCCCGCCCAGCACGCCGAGCCGACCGTCCATGCCGCAAAGCTCCGGCGAGATCAGAAATTCCCGTGTCCAAATGCCCTGTTCCATATCCTCTGCTCCTGTTTTCCGCTGTTTTGGTTTTGTTTTTATTTATCATAACACGGGGAAGCGAATGGGTCAACCGCGCAGGCCGCTCGGTTCGAAATTCCACTCTGGAAGGCTTGCATTTTCAAGGCGCTTATGCTAGGATATGCTTGAAAAATTGGCCGAATCGCGGCCAACACACATTGGGGGAATTGGACCATGAAACGTACAGTGGCACTGGCCATTCTGGCGGCGCTGCTTCTGACGCTCTGCGCCTGCGGCAAGGTCCGGCAGGCGGAGGAGGCGATCGACGCGATCGGCAACGTGACCGCAGAGAGCGGCGCGCAGATCGAAGCGGCGGAGGCCGCCGTCGAGGCGCTGAACGATAAACAGCGGGACAAGCTGCCGAATCTGACCGTACTCGAAGAGGCTCAGACCGAATATGAGACGGTATTGGAGGAGCAGGCCGAGACCGAAGCCTGTGTACAGGAGGCCGAGAACGCAATCGACGCGATTGGCAGCGTCACGCTGGACAGCGGCGACGCCATCTGTGCCGCCCGCGCGGCCTATGACGCCGTGCCGGAGGAGGCGCGGGAACAGGTGACGAACCGGGAGACGCTCTCCGCCGCGGAGCAGACCTTTGACGCGCTGGCCATTCAGGCCACGACCGACGCCATCAACGCCATCGGCGACGTGACGCTGGACAGCGGCGAGGCCATCCGCGCGGCGCGCGAACTCTATGATGGGTTCAGCGGCGCAATCCAGTCACAGGTGGCGAACCGGGATGTGCTTGTGCGCGATGAGGAGCAGTTTTCTGCGCTGCGCGTGCAGCATGTGAACGACCTGATTACGGACATCGGAGAGGTTACGCTCTCGAGCGAGGATCGCATCCGTGAGGCCGAAGACGCCTACAACGCCCTGAGCGAGAGCGAGGCGGCGGCAGTCACAAATCACCGTGCGCTGGTCGAGGCGCGGGAAGCTTTTGACACGATGGAGGCCGCGGCGCGGCTCCAGGTGGCGATCGACGACGCAAGAAGCCGCCTCCGCGTGACCCGACTGGAGGTCAAGCCGCTCGAAGCAGGCGGCGCGGAGCTGCATTTCAGCTTTGTCAACGAATCAGAGCAGACTATCCATTACGTCTATTACGGCGTGACGTTCTACGACGCCGAGGGCACGGTGATCAGTCTGGAGTCCACGGGCGCGGAGATCTGCGAGCGCGTGGCCAGCGGGCTGTTTGCGCATGGCGGCGGCGCGGAGGAGACGGAAACGCTCTGGGGCGGCGACGGACGCGAGCCGGTTTCAGTGCATCTGACTGCGCTGTCCATCGAATATGAGGACGGAAGCATCTACACCTTCACCGATGACCAGCTTGCCGCCGTGCTGGAACCGTAAAAAAGTCAAAACAAGATCCCTGCCTCTCTTGCGAGGCAGGGATCTTTGTATTTGTGGTTATTTTCGCAGCGTGTGCCACTGCTTGCGCAGCAGGACGTAGAGGATGACGACGCCGGCTGCGTTCAGCAGCGCCTGTGCAAGGCCCGCCGTGACGAACGTCAGGATGCAGAGCAGACCCGCAACGATGGCCGTCGCGAGGAAGGCCGTCCGCCGTGCGCTGGCCGCGAACCAGATGAGGCCCGCGCACTTGAGCAGCAGGAGCGACGCCTCTAAAATGTAGAACCAGAGGTAGACCGAAACGCTCTGCATCATCATGTCCAGCAGGTCGCGCATGGGCGACAGCTCCGGATATGCCGCAAAGACGTCGTTGAACCATTCCTGATTGCCGTAGAGGTAGAACAGGTTGAAAAAGCTGATGGTCTGGAACGCGGCGACGACGATGCAGAGGATGAGCCAGACCTTTGCCCCGGTCTGGAAGCGCTTTGGCTTCGCAGGGCGGGCCTCCGCCGTCTCCGGCGCATAGGTCAGATCGGCGATGGGCTCTTCCTGCTGCGGCGCGGGCTTGCCATAGCGGCGGACGAGCGCACCGCAGTCCGGGCAGATCAGGACATTGTCGTCCACCTGCCTGCCGCAGTTATAACACGTTTGCATGTGGAATACTCCTTTTTCCGTGTGAATAAAGTTCGAGATGGTACAGTAGTATTGTAGCGGTTTCGGCGCGGAATGTCAAATGTGTCTCACAGAGCATTTTTTGCAAGGTTTTCAGCAGGAAATTGCATTTACTTTCGGCCGCCGGACGATATAATACAATATAGAATGAAGCGGCCAACGGAGGTGCGAGATGCGATTTACCAAGATGCACGGCGCGGGCAACGACTTTGTTGTGCTGGATGCGGTGGAGCAGCCGCTCGGCATTGCGCCGGAAGACCTTCCGGGGCTGGTATACCGGCTCTGCGACCGGCACACGGGTGTGGGCGCGGACGGCGTGATGGTGCTGCAAGCATCGGCGACCGGTGCGGACGTGGCGATGCGGTTCTACAACTCCGACGGTTCGCTCGGCGAGATGTGCGGCAACGGCGCGCGCTGTGTCTGCCGCTACGCCTGCGAATGCGGTTATGCGGGCGACACCGTCCGCGTGGAGACGACGGCGGGTCTCGTCACCGGCTGGCGGCAGAGCCGCGACCGGTTCCGCATCCGGCTCAATACGCCGACGGTTTTGGAGACGGAACGGGTCTTGACCCTCGACGGCGAGACCTATTGCTGCGGCTATGCCGAGCTGGGCAACCCTGGCATCCCGCATCTGACGGTGGAGATCCCAGATCTGCTGCTGCGGATCGACGACGAGGAGGTGCTTGGTGCGCTGCGGATGCTCGGGCGGAAGCTCCGGTACCATCCGGCGCTGCCGAAGGGTGCGAACGTCAACTTCTATCAGGTCACGGGGCCGCAGCATCTGCGACAGCTGACCTATGAGCGCGGCGTGGAGGATTTCACGCTGGCCTGCGGCACAGGGGCGGGATCGCTTGCTGCGGTGCTGACGGCGTCCGGACGCATGGACGGCGCGAATGTTCAGGTTCAGACGGCGGGCGGAGACCTCGACGTGGAGGTAGAAATGGAGGCCGGGCGCGTGGAAAACCTGTATCTGACGGGCGCGGCCTTGATCGTATACTGCGGCGAGCTGGCAGACGAGTTTCTGCAGCCGGTCGTGATTGAGGATATTACGGACTAAGCATTGGGAGGAGAAACCATGAAAAAAGGGAGCTTTCTGAAAAACTACGGATTTCTGATCTGCATGCTGATCGGCATCGTGGCCGGCTGCATCGTCGGCGCGATCTGGCCCGCCACAAAGGACGCCTCCGGCGAGATCCTCGTCAAGGGCGCGACCGTGCTCGAACCGCTCGGTACGGTGTTCCTGAACCTGATGTTCTGTATCGCTGTCCCGACGGTGTTCTGCTCGATCTCGTCGGCCATCGCGAACATGCAGAGCGCCAAGCGCGCGGGCAAGATCATGGGCGTCACGATCGCGACGTTCCTGGCCACGGCGGCCATTGCGGCAGTCATCATGTATGTGACCGTTTTGATCATCCCGCCGGTTACGGGCGAATACGCGATGATCGAAGGGGAGGTCGGCGGTACGCTCGGCGTGGCCGACATGATCGTCAACTTCTTCACGAAGCCCGACTTTACGGAGCTGTTCAGCCGCCGGGCCATCCTGCCGCTGATCGTGGCGGCGGTGCTCTTCGGCTTCGGCGTGCAGATGGCGGGCGGCTCGGAGACCAGAACGGCGAAGCTGCTCGAGGACGTCACGAACTGCATCATGAAGACGTTCAAAATTATCACCTACTACGCGCCGATCGGCTTCTTCGGTTTCTTTGCCTACCTGATCGCCTACCACGGCTCCGACCTCATCGGCGACTATGGCCGGACGCTCGCGATCTACTACATTCTGAGCTTTGTCTACATGTTCATTTCCTTCCCGCTCTACGCGCGCTTCGGCGGCGGCAAGGGCGCGGCGAAGGTCATGCTCTCGAAGCTGTTCCGCCCGGCGGCGATGAGCTTCGGCACGTGCTCCTCGGTCGCGACGATTCCGACGAACATGGAGGTCGCGGAGGAGACGGGCATCCCCAAGGATGTCTCGAACATCGTCGTTCCGCTGGGCGCGACGATGCACATGGACGGCTCCGCGATGTCGGCCATCATCAAGGTCGCGTTCCTGTTCGGCATGTTCGGCCAGGACTTCACGACGGGCCGCGCGCTGCTGGCGATCGTGGTGGCGGTGTTCTCGTCGGTGGCGATGAGCGGCATTCCCGGCGGCGGCGGCACGGGTGAACTCGTGCTCTGCTCGATCTTCTTCCCGGATCATCTGGCGGTCGCATTCCCGATCGCGCTGGCGCTCGGCAATCTGGTCGATCCGCCCGCAACGATGGTCAACTCCGCCGGCGACTACGTCGTCTCCTTCATCGTCGCCCGCTTCGTCGACGGCAAGGATTGGCTCCAGAAGCAGCTTCAGAAAGAAAAAGCAGAACAATAAAAAGAGGCACCCCGTCCGATCCACCGGACGGGGGCCTCTTTTTTCGTTGTAGGGGCGGACGACCCTGTCCGCCCTTGCAAAGCGTATCCGTAAAAAGCCAAATGTCCGCCATCATCAAGATCGCGTGCGGCGCGGCGGAATCCTCTAAAACCAAATTGTGACCCAGTGAACGGTCACAATTTGGGAAGGAAGAAGGAGGCTGCGGATGTGGAACTTTCGCCGCCCCGGCTGAAGCGGAACGGAACAGCCTTCTTCTGACGCGATGCCGGCACGGGATGTACTTCCGGTTTCGCACAGCCCTCTTTTCCCTTGGCGGGCGACCCCATTTCCTTTTCTGGCAGAGAAAAGGAAATGGGGTTGCATAAGAGGGCCGATGAG
>ENA-UOJO01002593-UOJO01002593.1-human-gut-metagenome-genome-assembly--contig:-P57-NODE-2593-length-18730-cov-7.874378_pt1 | contig 18730 bp, 19 predicted proteins | sample MGYA00242351_ERZ723898 | MGnify/ENA metagenome assembly ERZ723898 | reverse complement strand
AGATCGCCGATGTGCAGGCGCTCTACGTTGCCCACACCAAGGCTGCGATCGACGCGCTGAACGCATAAATATCCTGATCACCCGGCTCCGGGGCGGCAGCGGCCGCCCCGGAGCGAACTGCGCTCTATGGAGGAGATCCCAATGAAAAAGCTGATCGCACTTGCCCTGTCTGCGCTGCTGCTGTTTGCCCTGCTGACCGGCTGCGCACAAAAAGAGGCCGAGCCTGCCGCCGCAGAGCCGGCGCAGCCCGCCGCCGAAGCCCCGGCAGAAGCCCCCGCGGACGAAGAAGCTTCCGCAGCCGAGCCTGCCGAGGAGCCCGCGGAAGAACCGGCTCCCGCCCTGCCCGACGGCGTCTATACCGCTGAATTCAACACCGACAGCAGCATGTTCCACGCGAACGAGGCCTGTGACGGCAAGGGCACGCTGACCGTCAAGGACGGCAGCATGACCATCCACGTCAGCCTCGCGTCCAAGAGCATCGTCAACCTGTTCTATGGTCTGGCCGAGGATGCGCAGAAGGACGGCGCGGAGCTCCTGCAGCCCACGACCGACACCGTCACCTATTCCGACGGCCTGTCCGACGAGGTCTACGGCTTCGACATCCCCGTCCCCGCGCTGGATACGGAGTTTGACGTCGCCCTCATCGGCAAGAAGGGCGTCTGGTACGACCATAAGGTCTCCGTCACCGACCCCGTTCCCGCTGCGGAAGCCGGGAAGACCGTTCAGGACCTCGGCCTGGCCGACGGCGTCTACACGGCCGAGCTCACATTCGCGGGCGGCTCCGGCAAGGCGCAGGTCCTTTCGCCCTGCACCCTGACCGTGCAGGACGGCGCGGCCACCGCCGCGATCGTCTGGAGCAGCAGCAAGTACGACTATATGCTGGTAAACGGCGAACGCTATGACGTGTTGTCGACGGAGCCCGGCTCGACGTTCGAGATCCCCGTCGAGGCCTTTGACACCGACCTGACCGTCATCGGCGACACCACCGCCATGAGCACGCCCCACGAGATCGAATACACCCTGAACTTCTCGTCTGCCAGCCTGCAGGCGGCGGACGAATGAAGCCGCGGATCCTTGCGCTGCTGCTGGCGCTTTTGCTGCTGTGCGGCTGCGCCGCCCCGCAGAAGGCCCCGGCCGAGCAGCCTGCACCGGAGCAGCCCGCGGCCATAGTCACGTGGGACAGCCTGACGTTTGACCGCGCGCTGCCCCTCTCCTACGCCGAGCAGTTCACGGTTTCCTACGCGGGCGAGGACTATACGCGCATCACCATCGGCGAGGATCAGACGTTTCTGCTCGTGGCCGAGGGTGCGCCGGTCCCGGCGGGCGTGCCGGAGGACGTGACCGTCCTGCAGCAGCCGCTGGACCATATCTATCTCGTCGCCACGGCGGCGATGGACTTTTTCCGGGCGCTTGACGCCGTGGACCGCATCGCGCTCAGCGGCCAGAAGGAGTCGGACTGGTATATTGATGAGGCGAAAGCCGCCATGCAGGCCGGGACCATGGTCTACGCCGGAAAATATTCCGCGCCCGACTATGAGACCATCCTGGCAGAAGGCTGCGATCTTGCGATCGAAAACACCATGATCTATCACACGCCGGAGGTCGTCGAGCAGCTGGAGTCGGTCGGCGTGCCTGTGCTCATCGAGCGCTCGAGCTACGAATCGGACCCCCTCGGCCGCATGGAATGGCTGAAGCTCTACGGCGCGCTGGTCGGCAAGGAAGATGCGGCCTGCGCGGCCTATGACGCGCTGCTGCAGGATCTGCAGCCCGTGCTCGCGCAGGAGTCGGCGGGCAAGACCGTCGCCTTCTTCTACATCACCTCGGCCGGCGCGGTCAACGTGCGCAAATCCGGCGATTATATCGCCAAGGCCATCCGGATGGCGGGCGGCGACTACGTCTCGTTCGACGAGAGCGGCGAGGAAAACGCCCTCTCGACCATGACCATCCAGATGGAATCGTTCTACGACGCCGCGGCGGACGCGGACGTGCTCATCTACAACAGCACCATCGACGGCGAGCTGGACTCGCTGGACGCCCTGCTGGCCAAAAGCCCGCTGCTCGCGGACTTTAAGGCCGTGCAGACCGGCAATGTCTGGTGCATCACCAAAAACTTTTATCAGGAATCGCTCGCGCTCGGCGATCTGATCCTCGACGTCCACGCCGTTCTGAACGACAAGGACGCGGGCGATCTGCGGTTCCTGCGGAAACTATCATAATACAGGAGGAGCAGTATGGAAAAGACCCGGAGACTACGGACATGGGGCGGTTTTCTGCTGCTCCTTCTGCTGCTTTTGATTTTTTTGATCTGGAACATCCTCGCGGGGAGCGTCCGGCTCCCCGCGTCAGAAATATGGACGATCCTGCAGGGCGGGGGAGAGCTCTCGCAGCGCAGGATCCTGCTGCAGATCCGCCTGCCGCGGCTGCTGGCGGCGCTGATCCTCGGCGGGGCTCTATCGGTCTCGGGGTATCTGCTGCAGACGTTTTTTCATAACCCCATCGCCGGCCCCTTCGTCCTCGGCATCTCGTCCGGCGCGAAGCTGACGGTGTCGGTCACCATGGTCACGCTGCTCAGCCGGGGGCTGGTGTCCACGCCGGCAGTGCTGATCGCGGCGGCGTTCGCGGGCGCGATGCTCTCGATGGGCTTCGTGCTGGCGATCTCCAGGAAGGTCCGGCGCATGAGCCTGCTCGTGGTCTGCGGCGTCATGATCGGCTATATCTGCACGGCGCTGACCGATTTCATCGTCACCTTCGCCGACGATTCCAACATCGTGAACCTGCACAACTGGTCGCTCGGCTCGTTCTCCGGCATGAGCTGGGAGAACGTGCGGACCATGGTGCTGGTCTGCGGCGCGGCGCTGGTGCTGGCCTTTTTCCTCTCGAAGCCCATCCGGGCCTACCAGCTGGGCGAGGTGTACGCGCAGAACATGGGCGTCCACCTGCGCGCATTCCGCACGGCGCTGATCTTGCTCTCGAGCGTCCTGTCCGCCTGCGTGACGGCGTTCGCCGGGCCCATTTCCTTTGTCGGCATCGCCGTGCCGCACCTCATGAAATCCCTGTTCGGGACGGCCGAGCCGCTCATCCTCATCCCGGCGTCCTTCCTCGGCGGCGGCGCGTTCTGCCTGCTCTGCGATCTGATCGCCCGCACGGCCTTCGCGCCGACCGAGGTCAGCATCAGCTCCGTGACGGCCGTGTTCGGCGCGCCCATCGTCATCTACATGATGATCCACAGAAAGGCGGGATAACATGGAAGCCTATCTGCAGACAGAAGACCTTGCCGTCGGCTATCAGGGCAGGACCCTGATCGGCGAAATTTCACTTGCCGTGCAGCGCGGGAGGATCGTCACGCTCATCGGCCCGAACGGCTCCGGCAAGTCGACCATCCTCAAGACCATCGCCGGGCAGCTGCCGCGCATCGGCGGCGCCGCGTATTTGGACGGCGAGGAGCTGCGCGCGTGCAGCCGCAACGCCATCGCCCGCCGCATGGCCATCCTCATGACCGCCCGTATGGACCCGGAGCTCATGACCTGCCGCGACGTGGTCAGCAGCGGCCGCTATCCCTATACGGGAAAGCTCGGCATCCTGACCGCGGAAGACAGAAAAATCGTGGACGAGAGCCTGCGCCGCACCGACGCGGAGGCCTTTGCCGACCGGCCCTTCCAGGCCGTCAGCGACGGGCAGCGGCAGCGCATCCTGCTCGCCCGCGCGCTCTGCCAGCAGCCGGAGCTCATCGTGCTCGACGAGCCGACGAGCTATCTCGATATCCGCTATAAGCTGGAGCTGCTGACCATCCTCAAGCGCATGGTGCGCGAGGAGGATCTGGCTGTGCTCATGTCGCTGCACGAGCTGGATCTGGCGCGGCGCGTGTCCGACACCGTCGTGTGCGTCGCGGGCGACCACATCGACCGCGTCGGCCCGCCGGAGGAGATCTTCACGCGCGACTACATCGCAAAGCTCTACCACATGGAGCCGGGGCGGTACGACCCCTGCTTCTCCACGCTGGATCTCGTACCGTAGGGAGGACCATGGAACAGAAGCTACCCCGGCTCGTGATCGCCGGGACGAACAGCGGCTGCGGGAAGACGACCGTGACCTGCGCCGTTCTGCAGGCGCTGGTAAACCGGGGGCTGAGCGTCGCCGCGGCCAAATGCGGCCCGGATTACATCGATCCCATGTTCCACAGCCGCATCATCGGCGCAAAAAGCGCGAATCTCGACCCTTTTTTCTTTGACGAGGCGACGCTTCGGTATCTGCTCGCGCAGAACGCCGCGGGCTGCGCCGTCACCATCATCGAGGGCGTCATGGGCTACTATGACGGCCTCGGCCTTACCACCACGCGCGCGAGCACCTGGGAGACTGCGCAGAAGACCGCCAGCCCCACGATATTGGTCGTGAACGCGCGCGGCGCGGCGCTGTCCGTGCTGGCCGCGGTGCAGGGCTTTCTGCAGTTCCAGCCGCACAGCGGGATCCGCGGCGTCATCCTCAACGGCTGCACGGCCATGAGCTACGCGCCGCTTGCCGAAGAGCTCGAAGCGCGTTTCGGCATCAAAGCCTGCGGCTATCTGCCGCGCCTGCCGGCATGCACGCTCGAAAGCCGCCACCTCGGCCTCGTCACGGCTGCGGAGGTGGCGGACCTGCGCGAAAAGCTGCAGCGCCTCGCCGCCCAGGCGGAAACGAGCATCGATCTGGACCTGCTTCTGCGTCTGGCAAATGAAGCGCCGCCCCTTGCCGTCTGCCCGCCGCCGCTGCCGGAAGCGGGCGAGCCCGTCCGCATCGGCGTGGCGCGCGACCGGGCGTTCTGCTTTTACTATGAAGACAGCCTCGCGCTGTTATCGTCGCTCGGCGCAGAGCTCGTGCCCTTCAGCCCGCTGGAGGACCCGGTGCTGCCGGAGGGGCTGCACGGGCTGTACCTCGGCGGCGGCTATCCCGAGCTTTCCGCCGCGCAGCTGAGCGAAAACGCCTCCATGCGCGAAAGCGTCCGCGCCGCCGTGCAGAAAGGCGTGCCCTGCATCGCCGAGTGCGGCGGGTTCATGTACCTGCTGGACGCCATCGGCGATCATCCGATGGCCGGCGCGATCCCCGGCCGCAGTTTTGACGCCGGGAAGCTCACGCGCTTCGGCTACCTGACGCTGACCGCGCAGCGGGACAATCTTCTTTGCCGCGCGGGCGAGTCGATCGCCGCGCACGAATTTCACCGCTGGGACGCGGACGACCCCGGCGAGGCCTTCCTGGCCGAAAAGCCCTCCGGCCGCCGCTGGCCCTGCGTCCACGCGACCGGGACGCTCTATGCGGGCTACCCGCATTTCCACTTTTATGCGAACCCCGCCTTCGCCGCGAATTTTCTAGCCGCCTGCCGAAAGGAGAAGCACTGCCATGCTTGAGACCTGCAGACCCATGGACATCGAAGCGCGCAGCTTCGAGATCATCACCGAGCTTCTGGGCGACCGGAAGCTCGACCCGGAAAACGCGCCTGTCATCAAGCGCGCCATCCACACCACCGCGGACTTTGACTACGCCGACAACCTCGTCTTCTCGCCCCACGCCGTGCAGGCAGGGCTCGAAGCCCTGCGGTCCGGCTGCGATATCGTCACCGATACCCAGATGGCGAAGGCCGGGATCAATAAGACCATCCTCGCCTCCCTCGGCGGCGAGGTCCACTGCTTCATGTCCGACCCCGACGTCGCAGCCGAGGCAAAGTCGCGCGGCGTGACCCGCGCCTGGGTCTCGATGGAGAAGGCCGCGCAGCTCAAAAAGCCCTGCATCTTCGCCATCGGCAACGCGCCGACGGCGCTGGTGTCGCTCGACGCGCTCATGGCGGCGGAGCTGCTCCGGCCCGCGCTGCTCATCGGCGTGCCGGTCGGCTTCGTGAACGTGGTCGAGAGCAAGGAGCTGATCATCGAGGGCGGCCGCGCGCCCTATATCGTCGCCCGCGGGCGCAAGGGCGGCAGCAACGTCGCCGCCGCCATCTGCAACGCCCTGCTCTACCAGATCCGGCGATAACATGGAGGAATACATCGTCAAGGACGGAAAAAAGCTCCGTCTCGGCTATACGACCGGCTCCTGCGCCGCCGCGGCGGCAAAGGCCGCGGCCTACATGCTGCTGACCGGCCGGGATGCCCCGACGGTCGACCTGCTGACGCCCAAGGGCATCGCCCTGACGCTGCCGGTTTTGCAGACGACCCGCGGCGCGGACTTCGTCTCCTGCGCCATCCGCAAGGACAGCGGCGACGACCCCGACGTGACGCGTGACACGCTGATCTTCGCCCGCGTGCAGAAGACCGACGCGCCCGGCGTCATGATCGATGGCGGCGCAGGCGTCGGCCGCGTCACAAAGCGCGGGCTCGACCAGCCGGTGGGCGCGGCGGCCATCAATTCCGTCCCCCGCCGCATGATCGAAGAGAACGTGCGGGCGATCATGCGCCTGTGCGAGTTTCCCGGCGGATTGTCGGTCGTCATTTCCGTGCCGGCGGGCGAGGCACTGGCCCAAAAGACCTTCAATCCCCGCCTCGGCATCACCGGCGGCATCTCCATCCTCGGCACGACCGGCATCGTCGAGCCCATGAGCGAACAGGCGCTCGTCGATACCATCCGCGTCGAGCTGCGCCAGCGGCGGGCGGACGGGGCCGACTATATCCTGCTGACCCCCGGCAACTACGGCGCGGACTACATCCGCGGCTCCATCGGCCTCGACCCGAAGACGGCCGTCCTGACCAGCAACTTCATCGGCGACGCGCTGGAAAGCTGCCGGGAGCTGGGCTTCCGGGGTGCGCTGCTCGTCGGGCATATCGGCAAGCTCGTGAAGCTCGCGGGCGGGATGTGGAATACGCACTCCCGCTTCGGCGACTGCCGCATGGAGCTGCTGGCCGCCCACGCCGCGGCGCTGGGGCTGCGGCAGGAGAAGACGCAGGAGCTGTTGTCCTGCGTCATGTGCGACGACGCGCTGCGCATCTTGCGGGAGGAGGGGCTGTATGCGCCGCTTCTTTCCCGGCTGGCAGAGCGCATCGAGGTCCAGCTGCAGCACAAATGCGGGCCGATGGCCGCCGGTGCAATCGTTTTTTCAAAGGAATACGGCCGCCTGTGCCAGACCGCACAGGCGCAGGCTCTGTTGGAGAAAATAAAGGAGAACTGAAATGGTACATTTTGTCGGCGCCGGGAGCGGCGCGGCCGATCTCATCACCGTGCGCGGGGCAAGGCTCCTCGGCGAGGCGGACGTGGTCATCTACGCGGGCTCGCTGGTGAACCCGGCGCTTTTGTCCTACACGAAGCCGGGCTGCGAGATCCACAACAGCGCGAAAATGACCCTCGAGGAGGTCATCGCCGTCATCCGCGCCGCCGAAGCGGCGGGGAAGACGACCGTCCGCCTGCACACCGGCGACTCCAGCATCTACGGCGCGGTGCGCGAGCAGTTTGACGAGCTGGAAGCGCTCGGCATCGCCTATGACGTCTGCCCGGGTGTGAGTGCCTTCTGCGGCGCGGCCGCGGCATTAAAAGCAGAATACACCTTGCCGGATGTCAGCCAAACGGTTATCATAACAAGAGCGGCGGGCCGCACGCCTGTCCCGGCGCGCGAGTCCATCCGCGCCCTGGCCGCCCACCGGGCGACGATGGTGCTCTTCCTCAGCACCTCGCTTACTGAAAAGCTGCAGGAGGACCTGCTCGCGGGCGGCTATGAAGCGCAGACCCCGGCCGCCGTCGTGTACAAGGCGACGTGGCCGGAGGAGAAGATCTTCCGCTGCACCGTCGGCACGCTCCACAAGACCGTGACGGAAAACGGCCTGACCAAGACGTCTTTGATCGTCGTGGGCGGGTGTCTGGGAGACACCTATCTGCGGTCGCTCCTGTACCACCCGGGCTTCACGACCGAATTCCGGGAGGCGACGCAATGAAGCTCGCCGTCTTTGCCTACACCCGCGCGGGCTGCCGGACGGCTGGGCGTGTCTGCCGGGCCCTGCCGGAGGCGGAGTGCTGCTGCTATGCGCCGCCCCGGCTCGAATCGCCGGGCTTTGCCGCGCTGGACGCGGGCGTCTATGGCGAGGCCTTTACGGGCATGGACGCGCTGATCTTTGTCGGCGCCTGCGGCGTCGCGGTGCGGAGCATCGCGCCCTTCGTCCGCGATAAAAAAACGGACCCGGCCGTTTTGTGCCTCGACGAGCGTGCAAGCTTCGTCATTCCGCTCCTCTCCGGCCACATCGGCGGCGCGAACGCGCTGGCCGCGCGTCTGGCCGGTGCCCTCGGCGCGGCGGCCGTCATCACCACCGCGACGGACGTGAACGGAAAATTCGCCGTTGACGCCTGGGCCGCGCAGAACGGCTGCGCGATCGAAGACTTTGCGCTTGCCAAACGCTTCGCGGCTGAAATTTTGGAGCACGATCTGCCGCTTTGCAGCGAGTTTCCGGTCTGCCCGCCCCTGCCCGGCGGCGTGGTTGCTGCGGCGGAGGGGCCGTTCGGCGTCTACATCGGCTGCCGGACCGAATCGCCGTTCGGCGTGACGCTCCGCCTCATCCCCAGAAAGCTCCGCGTCGGCCTCGGCTGCCGCCGCGGGACGGAGCAGGCGGCCATCGAGACTGCCGTCCGGCAGGTCTTCCGGGAGAACCGGCTGGCGCTGGCCGCCATCTCCGGCGTCTCGTCGATCGATCTCAAGCAGGACGAGCCGGGGCTGCTCGCCGCCTGCCGCGCAAACGGTTGGCAGGCCCGGTTTTATTCCGCGGCGCAGCTGCGCGCCGTACCGGGCAGCTTTACGGGCTCGCGCTTCGTCGCCTCCGTCACGGGCGTGGATAACGTCTGTGAGCGCGCGGCACTCTATGGCGGCGGGCGGCTGCTGGTGCAAAAACAGGCGCTGGGCGGCGTGACCGTCGCCGTCGCCGAGGAACCTTGGGAGGTACGCTTTGGGTAAGGTACAGATCGTGGGCATCGGCCCCGGCAACTTTGAAAATATGACCATCCGCGCCGACCGCGCGCTGGCCGCGTGCGACGTGATCGTGGGCTACCCGGTCTACGTCGACCTGGTCAAGGACCGCTATCCCGGCAAAGAGCTGCTTGCCACCCCCATGACGCAGGAGGCCAAACGCTGCCGCATGGCGCTCGAGCTGGCCGCGGCAGGGAAAACTGTCTGCCTGGTCTGCTCCGGCGACAGCGGCATCTACGGCATGGCCGCGCTGGTCTATCAGCTGCGCGGCGAGGCGCAGGAGCCGGAGGTGGAGGCCATCCCGGGCCTCACCGCCGCGTGCAGCGGCGGCGCGCTGCTGGGCGCGCCGCTGACGCATGATTTTGCCGTCGTCAGCCTCTCCGACCGCCTCACGCCATGGGAAACGATCGAAAAGCGGCTGCTGTGCGCCGCTGAGGCGGATCTGACCATCGTCTTATATAACCCCGCCAGCCACGGCCGGCCGGAGCACCTGCACCGCGCGTGCGGGATTTTGCTCCGCGTACTGCCGGAGGACCGGCTCTGCGGCATCGTCCGCTGCATCGGCCGCGAGGGCGAGAGCCGCCGCGTGCTGACGCTCGGCGAACTCAAAACGGCGCAGGCCGACATGTTCTGCACCGTCTTTATCGGCAACGCCGCCGCGCAGGCGGTCGGCGGGAATTTTATCACACCGAGGGGATACCGCGATGTATAAGCTCTGTGTCTTCGGCGGCACGACGGAGGGCCGCGAGCTGGTCGAATTTTTAAATACGCAGCCCTGCCGCGTGACGGCCTGCGTCGCCACGGAATACGGCCAGACCCTCCTGCCGGAGGGCGAAAACCTGACCGTCTCAGCCCGACCCCTGCCGGTCGGGGAGATCGGAGCTCTGCTGCAGGCCGAACGCTTTGATCTGGTGATCGATGCCACGCATCCCTACGCTGCGTCGATCACCAGGAGCATCGCGGCTGCCTGTGAAGCGGCCGGAGTAGAGCACTGGCGGCTGCTGCGCGGCGCGTCTGAAGCGCCGGAGGACGCGGTGTTCGCAGAGAATACGGACGAAGCCGTCCGCTTCCTGTCCGGCACGGAGGGGAACATCCTCCTCACGACCGGCAGCAAGGAATTATCGAAATTTGCCGCTTTGCCGGACTTTGCCGCGCGCTGCTGGGCGCGCGTGCTGCCGCTGCCGGCTTCGCTGGAGGCCTGCAGCGCGGCGGGGCTCAGCCCGTCCCATATTTTTGCCCTGCAGGGGCCATTCTCCCGGGAGATGGACGAGGCCATGCTGCATAGGACCGGCGCGCGCTGGCTCGTTACCAAAGACGGCGGCGCGGCCGGCGGCTTTCAGGAAAAGGCCGCCGCGGCCAGGCGCGCGGGAGCGCGCCTGCTCGTCATCGGCCGCCCCACGCAGGAGACGGGAAGCTCGCTTCCTGAGACCATCGGCGCCCTGTGCGCCCGCTTCGGCTTTTCCTGCCGCCCGCAGGCGACGATCGTTGGCATCGGTCCCGGCAGCGAGGACGCGCAGACCGGCGAGGTCCGCGCGGCGATCCGTGCGGCGGACGCGCTGATCGGCGCGCGGCGGATGCTGGAGGCCGTCGCCCGGCCCGGCCAGCTGGCGCTGGACGCCATTGCGCCGGAGGCGATCGCAGATCGCATCCGCGAGCATCCGCAGTGCCGCCGCTTCACCGTCGTCATGTCGGGCGACACCGGCTTTTTCAGCGGCACGAAGAAGCTCCTGCCGCTGCTGCAGGACTGCGAAACGACCGTCCTTCCGGGCCTGAGCTCGCTCAGTTATCTCTGCGCCCGCCTCGGCGTCAGCTATGAGTCCGTAGTGCCCGTCAGCCTCCACGGCCGGGTGCACGATATCGTCCCGGACGTGCGCCGGAACAAAACTGTATTCGTCCTCGTCGGCGGCGAGGGCGGCATGGCTGCCCTCTGCCAGAGGCTCACCGGAGCCGGACTTGGTCAGGTCCGCGTCAGCGTCGGCGAGCGGCTGAGCTACCCGGATGAGCGCATCACCCGCGGCACGGCCGCGGAGCTGGCGGAGCGGACGTTCGACAAGCTCAGCGTCGCCCTGCTCGAAAATCCGTCGCCCGACGCCGTCGTCACCCACGGCCTGCCGGACGAGCGCTTTCAAAGAAGCCTCGCCCCCGGCCACGTCGTGCCCATGACCAAGAGCGAGGTGCGCAGCGTCTGCCTGTCCAAGCTGCAGCTGACGGCGGACGCCGTCTGCTGGGACGTGGGCGCGGGCACCGGCTCGGTCGCCATCGAGATGGCGCTGCAGGCTGCGCGCGGCAGCGTCTGGGCCATCGAGCGCGAGGCGGACGCGCTGACGCTTCTGGAGCAGAACTGCGCCGCCTTCGGCGCGGAAAACCTGCGCCTCGTCTCCGGCAGCGCGCCGGAGGCCTGCCGCGAGCTGCCCGCGCCGACGCACGTCTTCCTCGGCGGTACCGGCGGGCAGGTGCGCGAGATCCTGCAGCTGCTGCTCGAAAAAAATCCGCACGTGCGCATCGTGGCGACGGCCGTCACGCTCGAGTCCGCTGCCGCGCTGACGGCGTGCATGCGGGAATTCGAGTTCTGCGAATGCGTTTCGCTGTCCATCGCCAAAGCCCGCGCGGCGGGGCCCTATCACCTGATGGCCGGACAGAACCCCATCTACATCTTTACGCTGCAGAATGGAGGAAACACGCCTTGAAATGGTCCCTTTTCGCCCTTTTGATCGGCTTCGGCATCGATCTTATCGTGGGCGACCCGCATGGGCTGCCGCACCCTGTCGTCGGGATCGGCAAGCTGATCTCGCTGCTCGAGCGGCGGTTCCGCGCGCTGTTTCCCAAGACAGCGCGCGGCGAGATCTTCGCGGGCGCGTGCATCTGGCTGTGCACGGTTCTCGTCTCGGCGGGGCTCCCGGCGCTCATCCTCTATGGCGCGCAGCGGGTGTCCGTCTATCTGCGCCTCGCGCTCGAGAGCGTGATGTGCTGGCAGGTCCTCGCGGTCAGATCTTTGCGGGAGGAGAGCATGCGCGTCTATGCTGCCCTGCAGACGGGAAGCCTCTCTGCCGCGCAGCAGGCGGTAAGCATGATCGTCGGCCGCGATACCGCGCGGCTGGACGCCGCGGGCGTCACCCGGGCCGCCGTCGAGACTGTGGCGGAGAACACGTCCGACGGCGTCATCGCGCCGCTTCTGTATCTCGCGCTCGGCGGCGCGCCGCTGGGCTTTTTCTACAAGGCCGTCAACACGATGGACTCGATGCTCGGCTATGTGGAGCCTCCGTATAAAAATATCGGCCTCGTCCCGGCGAAGGCGGACGATGTGCTGAATTTCATCCCCGCGCGGCTGTCGGCGCTGTTTCTGCTGGCCGCGGGCGCGATTCTGGGCTTGGACGCGAAGAACGGCTGGCGCATCTTCCGGCGCGACCGGTACCGGCACGCGAGCCCGAACTCCGCGCAGACGGAGTCGGTCTGCGCGGGCCTGCTCGGCCTGCGCCTCGCGGGCGACGCGTGGTACCACGGCGTCCTGCACAAAAAGCCGTATATTGGCGACGAGCGCCGCGCCATTGAGCCGGACGATATCCCGCGCGCCTGCCGGCTGATGACGGCCGCGGCCATCCTTGCCCTGCTCGCGTGCGCAGGGGTCAAAGCGCTCTGCATCTTCCTCTGTAACCGCTGACGAAGGAGACCAGCCTATGCTCTACAACACGCAAAATCCGCATGGCGGCGACGTCTACGGCGCCGCCGTCACGCTCGATTTTTCCTCCAATGTCCATCCGCTCGGCACGCCGCCAGGCGTCGTCGAGGCGATCCGCGCCGCGGCCGCACAGGTGCGGCAGTACCCGGATCCCTACTGCCGCGCATTGACCGCGGCCATTGCCGCGCACGAGGGCGTGCCGCAGCCGTATGTGCTCTGCGGCGGCGGTGCGGCGGAGCTCATCTATGCCTACTGCGACGCCCTGCGCCCGCGTCTGGCGGCAGAATTCGCGCCGACGTTCTCGGAATACCGCACGGCGGCCGCGCATTTCGGCGCGCAGCTCGCGCAGCATCCCCTCCGCGCGCCGGATTTCCTGCCGGACGAGGGGCTGCTCGCCTTTTTAAAGGAGCGGAAGCCGGACGTGCTGTTCTTGTGCACGCCCAATAACCCCACCGGCGTGCTTCTTCCGCGCGAGCTTCTGCAGGCCGCGCTGCGCATCTGCCGCGCGCAGGGTACGCGCGTGCTGCTCGACGAGTGCTTTCTGGACTTTACGGACGCGGCGAGCGCCAAGGACCTGCTGGAGGCATATCCGAACCTGCTGATCCTGAAGGCGTTCACCAAAAATTACGCCCTTGCGGGCGTGCGCGCGGGCTACTGCCTGACGGCGGACAGGCAGCTGCTCGAGAAAATGTCCGCCTGCTCGCAGCCGTGGAACGTCTCGGTCCCGGCGCAGGCGGCGGCGCTTGCCGCCCTGCGCGAGCCGGACTGGCCGGCAAAGGCCCGCCCGCTGATCGAGGCGCAAAGGGCCGTGCTCACCGCGGACCTCACGGCCCTCGGCCTGACGGTCTGCCCGTCGCAGGCCAATTATCTGCTGTTCCGCGGCCCAGCCGGGCTGGACACCGCGCTGCTGCGGCAGAAGATCGCCATCCGCAGCTGCGCGAATTACCCCGGACTCGGCGAGGGCTGGTACCGCACGGCGGTGCGGCTGCCGGAAGAAAATGAAGCGCTGCTGGACGCTCTGCGGCGCGGGATGGAGGAACTGTCATGGCGCTGAATCTGATGCTGCAGGGGACGATGTCCAACGCGGGCAAGAGCCTGCTCGCCGCCGCCCTCTGCCGGATCTTTAAGCAGGACGGCTATCGTGTCGCGCCCTTCAAGAGCCAGAATATGGCCCTCAACTCGTTCATCACCGCCGCGGGCGGCGAGATGGGCCGTGCGCAGGTCGTGCAGGCCGAGGCCGCGGGCCTCGCGCCCGACGTGCGCATGAACCCGATCCTTCTGAAGCCGACGACCGACGTCGGCAGCCAGGTGATCGTGAACGGGCAGGTCGTGGGCAACATGCGCGCGATGGAGTATTACCGCCGCAAGCGTGAATTCCTCCCGGCCGTGCTGGATGCCTACGCGGGTCTGGACAGGGAATACGACGTGCTCGTCATCGAGGGCGCGGGCAGCCCGGCGGAAATCAACCTCAAGCAGGACGACTTCGTCAACATGGGCCTTGCGAAGCTGGTGGACGCGCCGGTGCTGCTGATCGGCGATATCGATCGCGGCGGCGTCTTCGCCCAGCTCTACGGCACCATCGCCCTGCTGGAATCGGACGAGCGTGCGCGGGTCAAGGGCACCATCATCAACAAATTCCGCGGCGACCGCGCGATCCTCGAGCCGGGCCTAAGGCAGCTCGAGGCGCTCTGCGGCGTGCCGGTGGCGGGCGTCGTGCCCTACACGCGGGTGGATATCGATGAGGAAGACAGCCTCACCGAGCGCTTTTCCCGAACCGCGGGGCGCAAGCTCCTGGACCTGGCCGTGATCCGCCTGCCGCGCATCTCCAATTTTACTGATTTTTCTCCCTTTGAGCGCTATGCGAACGTCTCGCTGCGCTATATCTCCTCCGTCGGCGAGCTCGGCACGCCGGACATGATCCTTCTGCCCGGCACCAAGAGCACCATCGCCGACCTCAGCTGGCTCCGCCAGTCTGGGCTCGAGGCTGCCATCTGCAAGGAGGCCGCGCGCGGCACGCCCATCTTCGGCGTCTGCGGCGGCTATCAGATGCTGGGCCGCAGCGTCTCGGACCCGGACGGCGTGGAGGCCGCGGGCCTGACGCAGATCCGCGGGCTGGGGCTTCTGGACATGGACACCGTCTTCCACGGCGAAAAGGTCCAGCGGCAGACCGCCGGCACGTTTTCCGGCGTGCAGGGGCTGCTCTCCGGCCTCAACGGCCTCGGCTACGAGGGCTACGAGATCCACATGGGCCAGAGCGCGTCGGCCATGCCGCCGCTGGCCGGGTCCGGCAGCGTCTACGGCAGCTATATCCACGGCGTGTTCGACGCGCCGGGCGTCGCCGATGCCATCCTCCGCGCGCTCTGCGCGCGCCGCGGGATCGACGCGTCGGCCCTCGGCAGCTTCGATGCGCAGGCCTACAAGGAGCGGCAGTACGACCTGCTGGCGGACGCCGTCCGCCAGGGCCTCGATATGGACTACGTCTACCGCGTCCTGCACCGGAAGGCATAAAATAAGCGGCGCACCCGCCCGGGTGCGCCGCCTGCTTTTGCTATTCTAATGCCACGTTATCCCAGTGCCACGTCCAGCACCATCATCAGGCTGAAGCCGATGGCAAAGAAAATGGTGCCGACGTTGGTGTGCGTCCCCTGCGACATCTCGGGGATCAGCTCCTCGACCACAACGTAGAGCATCGCGCCCGCCGCAAAGCTCAGCAGATACGGCAGCGCCGGGATGACATGCCGCGCCGCGAGGATCGTGAGGACCGCCCCGATCGGCTCCACCACGCCGGAGAGCACGCCGTCCAGAAACGCTCTGGATTTTTTCATCCCCTCCGCGCGCAGCGGCAGGGAGATGATCGCACCCTCCGGGAAGTTCTGGATGGCAATGCCGAGCGAGAGCGCCAGCGCGCCCGCCGCCGTGATCTGCGCCTGCCCGGACAGATACCCCGCGTACACCACGCCGACGGCCATGCCCTCCGGGATGTTGTGGAGCGTCACGGCCAGCACCATCATCGTCGTGCGCTGCAGGCGGCTCTTCGGCCCCTCGGCCTGCCCGCTTTTCGCGTGCAGATGCGGGATGATGTGGTCCAGCGCCAGCAAAAACAAAATGCCGACCCAGAACCCCAGCGCCGCCGGGAGAAACGACCACCGGCCCAGCGCCGCCGACTGCGCAATGGCCGGGATCAGCAGACTCCACACGCTCGCCGCCACCATCACGCCCGCGGCAAAGCCGGTCAGCGCGCGCTGCACCGCGTCGCTGAGCGTTTTTTTCAGGAAGAACACGCACGCCGCCCCCAGTGACGTGCCGAGAAACGGGATCAGGATCCCATAGAAGGCTTCCATGACCATTGCCTCCCTCTCCTGGTTAAATATCTTTAACCACAGTATAGCAGACGCCCGCCCGAAAGTCAAACCGCCGCACCCCGGCGGAGCTCTGCATATTTGAGATAGCAATGCCCGCGCCGCTGCGCTATAATACAAAGGAAAGCGGCGATATGGTTTTTCTATCGAATTGGATTTCCGTTTTTGCAAAGCATTTCACAGAAAAGCATGATACAATGTGAAAAAACAGAGGGGCAGCGATCATGTACTTATGGATCCTCGCGGCGGTGGCCGCTTATTTTATCAAGGGCCTGTGCGGCTTTGCCAATACGCTGGTGTTTACGTCGATCCTGAGCTTCGGCGTAGCCAACGCCAATATTTCTCCGATCGACCTGCTGCTGGGCTATCCGACCAACCTGATCCTGACGTGGAAGAACCGCAGGAGCCTTGACCCGAAGGTGTATCTTCCGCTGGCGGCGCTGGTGCTGGCGGGCAGCATCCCCGGCGCGTTTTTGCTCAAGCATGTGGACGCCAGAGCCGTCAAGGTGCTGTTCGGCGTGGTCGTAGCGGCCTTGGGCGCGGAAATGTTTTCGCGGGAGTACAGCAAAAAGCGTCTGCGCTCCTCTAAAATCGTGCTGGCGATCATCGGCGTGACGGCGGGCGTGCTGTGCGGTCTGTTCGGCGTGGGCGCGCTGCTGGCCGCCTATGTCAGCCGCGTGACCGAGGACGGCGGTTCGTTCAAGGAAAATATCAGCGCGGTATTTATCGTGGACAATACGTTCCGCATCGTGCTTTACAGCGCATTGGGCCTGCTGACATTCGATACCCTGAAAACCGCCCTGCTGCTGCTCCCGTTCGCGCTCGCAGGGCTGTTCCTCGGCATGAAGTGCAGCAGCCGCATGAACGAATCGCTCGTCAAAAAGATCACGTCCATCCTGCTGGTGCTGTCCGGCATTTCGCTGATCCTGAAAAATCTGTAAGGGGTGACAGCTATGGTTTTTGCATATGGAGAGACGGAGATTGCCTGGCTGCAGAAAAAGGACAAGCGGCTCGGCGAGGTCATCGACCGCATCGGGCACGTCGACCGCGCGGTGGATCCGGACCTGTTTTCCGCCGTCATCCACCACATCATCGGTCAGCAGATCTCCATGAAGGCCCAGGCGACCATCTGGCAGCGGATGCAGGATGCGCTGGGGGCAGTCAGCGCGGAAACGATCTTAGCTGCGGGCGTGCCAGAGCTGCAGTCGCTCGGCATGACCTTCCGCAAGGCGGAATACATCACGGACTTCGCCGAAAAGGTCCATACCGGCGCGTTCGACCTGGACGCCGTGGCGCACATGCGCGACGCAGACGCCATCCGGGCGCTCAGCAGCCTCAAGGGCATCGGCGTCTGGACGGCGGAGATGATCCTGCTGTTCTGCCTGCAGCGCCCGGATATCCTGAGCTACGACGATCTTGCCATCCAGCGCGGCCTGCGCATGGTCTACCACCACCGCGCGATCGACCGCCGGCTGTTTGAAAAATACCGCCGCCGCTACAGCCCATACGGCAGCGTGGCCAGCCTCTACCTCTGGGCCGTCTCCGGCGGCGCGATCCCGGAGCTGAAGGACTACAAGCCGAAAAGCAAACGGGAGGCGCACTGACATGGTTTACACCACAGAATACCTCTCCCCCCTCGGCACGATCACGCTGGCGTGCGACGAGGAGGCCATCATCGGCCTCTGGTTCAACGGACAGCGGTATTTCGGCAGCATCCTGCCCAGGCAGACCGAGCGGCAGGAGCGGCCGCTGTTCCAGGACGCCCGGCGCTGGCTGGACGTTTATTTCTCCGGCCGCACGCCGGATCACCTGCCGCCCCTGCGGTATGACTCCACCCCCTTCCGCAGGCAGGTCTGCGAGATCATGCTGACGATCCCCTACGGAAGCACCATGACCTATGGCCAGATCGCCGCCGAGGTCGCAAAGCGGCAGGGGCTTGCGAACATGTCCGCGCAGGCCGTCGGCGGCGCGGTGGGGCATAACCCGATCTCGCTGATGATCCCGTGCCACCGCGTCGTCGGCACGAACGGAAGCCTGACCGGCTACGCCGGCGGGATCGCGCGGAAGGTGAAGCTGCTGGAGCTGGAGCATGCGGACATGCACCGCTTTTTCGTGCCGAAGACCGGCACGGCACTTTGACAGGAGGGAACAAGATGAAAAACGTTGCGGCCGCGACCCGGAAAATGATCGGATTTTACCACGGAAACAGGCACGATATTGCCCATTTCCTCAAGGTCTGGGCCATGGCGAAGACCATCGGCGAGCTGGAAGGGCTGGACGGGCACACGCAGGAGGTGCTGGAGCTGGCCGCCGTGGTGCATGACATCGCCTGCCCGCTGTGCCGGGAGAAATACGGCGATACCAACGGCAAGCATCAGGAGCTGGAGAGCCCGCCGCTGGTGGAGGCGTTCTTTGCCGATCTGCCCGTCAGCCGCGCGGACGTGGACCGCATCAGCTGGCTGGCTGCGCACCACCATACCGATACGAACGTGGACGGCCCGGACCACCGGATCCTGCTCGAGGCGGATTTCCTCGTCAACGCGGATGAGGGCGCCTGCGCCCGCCCAGCCATCGAGACCATGCGCGAGCGCGTCTTCCGGACCCCTTCCGCGATCCGCCTGCTCGATACGATTTATTTGGCATAACAGACGCAGCGCCCGCCCGGCTCCCCGGGCGGGCGCTGCCGCTCGATCCGCGTCGTGTTTGTTAAAATTTTGGGGCAGGGCGGGCGGTTTGACTGGGGGAAAGTTAGGGGGGGGGGGGGATGAATCCCAAGAAAAAAAGCTAAGGGGC
>ENA-UOJO01002582-UOJO01002582.1-human-gut-metagenome-genome-assembly--contig:-P57-NODE-2582-length-18764-cov-8.149126_pt1 | contig 18764 bp, 18 predicted proteins | sample MGYA00242351_ERZ723898 | MGnify/ENA metagenome assembly ERZ723898 | reverse complement strand
ACACCCCTCGACCCATTTCTCGTCGGCTACGCCTCCTCACGCATGGGCTGAGAATTGCCCACCCGCTTCCGCGGGCTCACGATGTCGGTGAACGTCCGCGGCGGGGGCCGCCGAAGTGTCGATATATGCAGGTGATTAATTGGTATGTGGTAAATCATGATTTTGTTGTTTTTGTTGATTTGTGTGTTTTTGTATCCCTAACGCCGGGCGGTGGTAACTTTCACCACACCAATCGGGCGGGGAGGGGGTCGAGGGCTGCGGGGGCTACGGGTGCCGAGTGCAGGGCGTGCAGGGCCAGCGCGCGGGTCATGAGTATGTCGTCGTGACTGCCGCTGCGGGCCGCGTAGCTGCCGTTGGGGCGCTGCTCGTAGGTGAGCAGCTCGTCGCAGGCGCCGGGGTCGCGCTCCGTGTAGAGGCCGTCGCGCACGGCCTCTATCAGCGCGCTGATGACGAGCGCCTTGGTGGCACGGTTGGTGTGGAATCCCACGCGTGTGCCCATGGTGCCGGTGTCGCGGTCGAAGCTTTGGCGGCGGTACACGTTGCTGTATCGCTCGGCAAGGCGCGACAGCACGAAGAGGTTGGCCCCGTCGGTCTCCTCCGCCTCCAGGGTGTTGCTCTCTATCACCAGCAGGGCATAGTTGTAGTGGCGCGCTATCCTTTCGGCAGTCGTCACCAGCAGGTCGTGGTCGGTGTGTCCGCGCCACTGCGCCACCACCTCGTGCGCGTCGGCGGGTCCGCGGGCCTCGCGCATCACCGCTATCACCGACCAGTCGGCCCTGGCCGAACGGCCGCCGATGTCCACCGCCACCACGTAGCGCGAGCGCGGCTCGACGTCGCGCCACATGCGGAACGCGCCGAGCGAGTCGGGCCGGAATCCGGCGGCCGTCATCTCGCCGCGCCGTGCCTCCTGGGAGCACCCGCGGCGCAGGCGCGCCACGGCCTCGGGCGCGAAGACGCCCGCGCCCGTGTTCATGAAAGCCTCGTCGTCGGTGGTCGGAAACTCGGCCATCATCATCTCGCGGGTATCGTAGGAGGCTGCCGTGCGGCGGTACCAGTATATCTGGTCGAGGCACAGCCCGCTGTCCCAGAGGCGTTTCTCATACTCGTTCATCGTCGCCGCCAGCTCCGCGGGGTCCTCCGGCTCCAGGCGGTAGATCTCTATTTCGGTCCAGGGCACGAACACGGCGCGCTTGTCGCCGCGTCCGGCCACGCAGCGCAGCCACTCGCGGTGGAAGTAGGTGCCGACGCCGTTGGCGGTACTCTCCACCACCACCAGCGAGCAGGGAATGAGGGCGATGGCGCCGCAGATGGCGCGCATGAAGTCGGCCGGCGAGCTGCTGGGCGTCGACGGCCAAAAGGCAGTCTCGCTCAGATGGGCCATGGAGTAGTCGGCGCCGCGCACGGCCTCCTGGTTCTCGGCCGAGCCGATGGTGACGCGGCATCCACGTCCGGCTATCTCGCGCACGTTGATAGACCTCTCGAACGGCCTGAAGCGGGGCTCCTCGTCGCCCTCCCAGAGCTCCTTGGGGTAGCCCGCGAGCACGCGGGTGTACATGCCGCGGATGGACGCGGCTGTGTCCTTCACCTGGGCGCAGATGAGCGAGTGCCAGTTGCGCCTCAGGCACGATTGAATCCAGGCCATATACATCTGCACCAGCGTTGAGCCGCCCCACTGGCGCGCCTTGAGCATAATCATGCGTATGGGCCGCCCGGCGGTGCGGTCGGCCTCCAGGATGGCGGCCACGCGCCGCTGCGGGGCGTTCAGCACGAAGGGCACCTCGCGGCCGAGTGTCTTGTGCTTGATGCGCACGCACGTGACGCACCAGTACTCGAAGTCGTGGCGGCATCGCAGGCGCTGCCAGGCCACGCGGTCGGCACGTGCGGCCGTATAGTCGGGGTCGGCGGTCATGCTTTCCGGCACGAAGGCCAGCGGCAGGCCGGGCACGGGTGTCGCCACCTGCGTGCGGCGTCCCCATGCGCCGCGTCCCGTGACGGGGTCGTAGCCGCCCTCCGCCTCGGCGCGTGCCTTGCGCCGGCGGCGGTCCTCCTCCAGTATGTCATTTATATCCATCGGTTCAGGCATTATGAAGTTCTACACCATGAAAACGAAAATCAGCTCCGACGGCGCCAGCCAGCCTCAGGCGCATGCGTCGCAGCGGCCTTGACACGAGGCGCACGCGCAGCGTGTCGGCCACGTCGCCGCTGACGCGCAGCCCCAGTGTCGGCACCCTCTCCGCGGCCGCCTGTCCGGCCGCCGCGAGCGAGGCGAACAGCGCCACGTCCGAGCCGGCCATGCGCAGGCACGCCGTGCGCGGCCGGAAGCCCGCAGGCAGCTCCACATCGGCCTGCCAGGCTACCTCGGCACGCTCCGTCGCCTCCTCGCGGCCCACGGCCTTCACTCCCTCGGGCGTGAGCAGCATGGAGCCGTGCGCCGAGTCAAGCACACCCGCGGCGCCCTCAGCGCCGCGAGTGTAGACGGGCAGGTCCGCCGCAGCGGTGCATATCACTCTGGCCGTACCGCTTCCTATGAGCCACAGCTCGCGCCGCGCCGGGTCGAAGGCCAGCGCCGAGGCCTCTCCGGCATCGGGCAGCAGGGTAGCCACACTGCGACCCCTCAGACGCAGCAGGGCTCCCGAAGCTATGACGTAGACATCGCCGTCGGTGCCGCGCACCACCGCCGAGGCGTCCTCCACACGGCGCCCGTCGATGCGTCCCGCGGCCACGACGTCGCGGCGGCTGCCGAGCGCCGCCGTGAACAGTCCGCCCGACGAGAACACGGCCACCCGTTCGCGGCCGAAGTCCCATGCCGCCGTGCCTCCCGCCGCGGGCAGCATGCGCCGTATCTCCCCTCCGAAACCCCGCGCCGAGGCGAGAGCCCACGCCGGCGCCGCGGCGTCGGCGGCCACCACGCAGTCGGGCAGCGCGCTGCCCGTGTCGACCGCCGCAGGCGGCGTGTCCTCGCCTTCGGCCGCCTTCTCCGTCAGCCTGAAGGGCGCGAGCCCCGGGGCGAGCCACGCCGACGAGCGTCCGTCGGCTAGGGGCGCAAGGTCGAAGCGCCCCTTGACAACGTCCTCGCCCGCCACGGCGAGCACCACCGTCATAGCCACGGCGTCGGGCGCGGGATAGCTCAGCAGCGGCCCGATGGCGTCGGGCGCGCCGGTGCTCTCCGCCGCCGACCACACGACGCGGCCGCCGTCGGCGAATTCGACGGCGATGTATCCGCGCCAGCTCTTGTCGCGGGTCGCGGCGGCGAACAGCTGCACGGGGTAGCCGCGGAAACGGCGCGGGCTGACGTTGCCCCACATGACGGTGCGTCCGGCCACGGCCGCGCAGCGTGCGCTGAAAGAGTGGGGCGGAGCCGTCAGCACATCGGCCGGCGCGGCGGCCGCCACGGTTCGCCGCAGGGTAGCCGCGACGTCGGCATACTCCTCGGCGGGCTCGCCTGCGGCGCCGCAGACGAGGGTGTGCGCGGCCGCCCCGGCAGGCGTCTGCGCCACGCATCGCTCCAGCGCCGCCATGCGCGCCACGGCGTCGGCCACCACGCGTGCGGCCGCGTCGGCATTGGAGGGCAGCAGGGCCTCGGCCACGGGCCGCAGACCCACCGCCACCTGTGCCACGTTCTGACCCGTCGACGGATGGGCGAGGCGCAGGTCGACAGCGCTTTGCTCCGGCAATACCGTCTGAAACTGCGGCGACACCATCACGCGGATTCTCCTCACTCCCGCGTTTTCGAGTCCCGCAGGCACCTCCAGGTGCAGCCTCCATGTGTCGGCCTCCACAGTGTATCCTGCCATGAGTCCTCCCGAATCGATGCCGGCCGTGCGCGTGCCGCCCAGCTGCGCCGTTCCTAACAGCACGGCTGGCGACGTGAATACGTCGTTGCCCGCGGCGTCTTCCAGCACGTAGCGTGCGAGCATGGGCTGCGTCAGCACTCCCTGCGCGCGGGCTTCGGCGGCGAGCGTCGCCACGGCTGCGCGATAGTCGGCCTCCACGGCCCGCGCGTCGGCGGCCACGAGTGCCGACGCGGTGCGCAGACCGTCCGTGGCGAGTTGCCGGCTCCTCACTGACACGACAAGCCGCCCGGCGGGCACTGCGCGCAGGGCCGGAAGCGTGGCGGGCACGGCGCCTCCGAGGAGCCGCAGCCCGGGATAAGAGAATGTTTTCAGTCCGCCCGCGTACATGACAAGCAGCGTGTCGCCCGTGAATTCGGCGCACAGCGGTGCGTCGTCGCCCGAGTAGAAGGCTTCCGTGACGTCATCGCCGCCTCCACTTACGGCATCGGTCACGTAAAGTCTGTGCCGGGCGTCGGCGCAGAGCAGGCGCAGCCCTTCGGGGGCCGAGAACAGCAGGATGGCTTTCATGCCGGCCGGCGTAACGCATCTGAGTTGTCCTACGGGAGCGAGAGCGCCGCCCGCGAGGGGGCGCAGGTTGTGGCACGTCGCTGCGGTGTCCCTGCCGCAGAGTGCCGTGAGATTGGTTCTAACGGTTTTCATAACTTTGCAATTGACGGTGCAAAGTTACAACACGAAAATGCGTTTGAATGTAGTTTTTGTCACATACCCCAAAATTTTTTTGGTTGATAGTTTATAGGGGATAGGTAAGAGGGGGGCGCCGCCCGCAGTTAGGAGTGAGGAGTGTGGAGTTTTAGCCCGCCCCTCCGGGGATCTGCGTCGTATGGCATCTTTGCCCCGCCCCGCGTTGCGCTGCGCTTCACGCGGGGTTAATCATGGATTCGCGCGTCCCGCGCTTTTCTTTTTTAGTTGATAGTTTATAGGGGATAGGTAAGAGGGGTGCGCCCGGAGGCCGCAGTTAAGTGTTATGCAACCCGCCATGCGGTGGATAGATGCGTCTGGATGATGCAACCCCGGGTTAAGGCGCACAGCGCCGTACCCGGGGAAACCATATTTTACCCGCTATGCGGCGGGTAATTCACGATGTGAATAGTTGTGATTGTTCAGATTGCCTTAAAGGTCTTGTTCCACTCCGCAACTGTTTCGGCCGATACCGACACGAGTTTGTAGAGTGTGAAATTGTCGACATTCTTTATATCGGAGGGGCCTTTTCCGGCAAGCCATAGCTCGGATTCGTTAACCAGAACGACGCGCCAGTAATGCAGGTAATGCAGGTTCAGTGTTCCGGTTTTTTCGTCGTAAGAGTATTTTATTGGCTTGATGACGTCGGTGTATACAGCCGGGTCATCCCATTTGAATACGCGGTCATAAAGTTTGGCGTTGGATTCGTCTACAATCTGAAACTTGGGCTGTACATATCCACCCAATATGTTGAAGAAATGATTTTCTTCAAGTTCGGCTTTGGGGACGCCTTTTTCATCGGAATAAACGCGATAGTCGTAGTTCATTTCGAGTTGCCATGCCTTACCTTTGAGACATGCTGCCAGCTTCTCGCTGCCGGGATATTTGAACGAGTCGAAGTCAATGTCCAAATGCATGTATCCATCGGCATCGGTATATACCGGAACTGCAAAGCGGGTGTCGTATTTAATGGCTGCGTCCTCTGTGCGGGAACCATCGTCGTTACCTGTCATAGCCGGCTCGTCCTGCGAGCAGGAGGATAGGAGTATGACAGCAAGAAGAGAAGTCAGCAAAAGATGAATCTTCATACTTATTTATGTTTAAGGTTTCTTAATAAATCCAATATTCCTTATACCGAATTGAAATAATCGATATTCAACCGAATTAATTCCATCACAATATGGGTCAAAGGCCGATGAAAGAAAATATCCATTATATTTGCCGTTCCATCCCCAGTTGCAATGGAACAAGAATCTTACAGCGTGATTTTTTATCTGGATATGAACGCCGTCTATTACCCATCCATGGCCGCTAAACATATAATTCATGCCACCAGCAATGAATGGTCCATATTCTTTTAGATTGTGAACCGCCATTTCATTGGAGAATCCGGAACTTGCCGTTGCTTCAAAACCATGGTCGTGTAAGAATATTGCAATACTGTCGGAATTGGTGCCAGTTGATTCCTCGCCATAGTCGGAATGTACATATCTACCTATTGCGCTAACGAATTTACCCACGTTTTCGGCTTGATTCAGAGAAGACGGGTAACTGAATCCCAAATGCTCCCATTGAACGGTATAGTCAAGTATACGCTTGGGATGTTTGTAATATGTAAGTAATTGAGCAATTGCGATTGGTACACAACCAGCCATCGCTTGATCCCCGTTAGGAGTGAAACAATATTTATTATAGGGATTCCCTTGTCCCCAACGTGTATTCAATAATGGTGAAATTAGTTGCGATGTAGTCCAAACGGAGGTGTCTGCTTCTGCTGCAATGTCATTCTGTGGCAGATATTCTGCTATATCAGCAAAATCAGTGGTTTGATTAATCATATTATTTTTCAGGGATTCTCGGAATGACTCCATGAAAAATGTAATACCAGGGACATCTATACTCTCTTTAGGGTCAATATTTCCTTCGTCTATTACCGCAACGACACCTTTGAATTTATCATTATCAGATACTATCACGGAACCATTCTCGTTAGAGAAGTTTACAATATACAACAGGGTGTCGGGCAAGTCATCTGAGCTTCGAGAGATGCTGTAGTTCTCTGAATAGATGTCAGATTTTAGCCAGGGATATACGGATGCAACAGAGTATGCAGAACGAGAAGATGAATTTATGGCGTTGTAGCTCTCGCATGCCATGTTTATGATACTACTGTATCGGTCAGTGTTGTTCTGTTGAGGATTATCATAGCACTCTATCTCTGTCTGCGAGCAGGAGGATAGGAGAGCGATGAACGCAAAAAGGAATTTGGTTATCTTCATGGCTCTTGTTGTATTTTGATTATCAGGTGTATTATGTTGCAAAGGTAAATATAATTTTGATAGTTTGTATAATATTAACAAAAATTAATATTGTAAGTTTATGGTTGATAGGGGATAGGTAAGAGGGGGGCGGGCGGAGGCCGCAGTGAGGAGTGGGGTTGCGCTTCGCGCAGTGAGGGAGTGAGGGGTGGTGCAACCCCGGTATGGGAAAATATTACTGTTCACTAAAACGGGAACAACCCGCGCTCGTCGCGGGTTGAATCCGGTTAGCCGCGAGTTAAGGAACGACCGCAGGGAGCGACATACTCGCGGTAGAAGCGTCACAAAAGCATCAACCCGCCGGATGGCGGGTTGCACGACGTCAGGGTTTATAGTCAGATTTTCAGAAGATTTCGCGATCGTCATGGGCCGTGCAACCCGCCATGCGGCGGGTAGATTCATGTTGGCGATGCTACCGGTGGTACGTCGCTCCCTGCGGTCGCTCCTTAACCACCGGCTAACCATATTTTACCCGCCATGCGGCGGGTAATGACCTGATGTGGTGTGTGATGAAGGTGGACGCGCGAGCCGTGCAATGCGGTTTCAAATAATGTTGGGTACAGGAAAAAGTTGTCCGTAAAACAACATATATATGGCCGGAGGCCATGGATTTTGTTAGCCCCGGGCGCGTGCCGCCCGGGGTAATGAACCAGTTACGGATTCAGCCCCGGAGGTGGCTGCACCGGCTCCAGGCTATGGCTGCAAAGATACAGGTTTATAAGTAGGAAATTCAGCCACCTCCGGGGCTGAATTTGGGGGCGACTCCTTGCCACGGGCACAAGTGCCCGCTAACCGGATTTTACCCGCCATGCGGCGGGTAATCACCGATGAATAGGGCTTGTATGGAGGTTAATACCTAATATATTGTATCTTATGATGTTTTACCGGACTGCCCCGCCCCGCGTTGCGCTTCGCTTCACGCGGGAACCACAGGCACGTTCTCTTCGAGGACTTGATGGCGTGAAGTTTATTATAAGGGATTGGCGAGGCGGGAGGGGATGAGGCGGGAGGCGAGGTCGCCGAGGCGGCGGGCGATGGCGGTGAGGGGCCATGAGAGAAGCCAGAAGAGGAGGAAGACGACGGCGAACTGCCCGATGACGAGGGTCATGGAGCCGCACTCGTGGAAGAGGCGGTTCTGCCAGGCGTAGAGGACTGTGTGGCCGAAGATGCCGTCCTGCAGGAGGTAGCAGCCTACGGAGGCAAAGCCGAGACGGTTGACAAGTGCCGACCGGAAGCTGAGGCGGGCGCATCCAAGGAGTATGGCGCATGAGGCAAGCGTCATGAACACTCCTGTATAGTTCAGGATTCCACCCCTGCCGTAAAAGTCAAGCAGGATGCAGGCATTGAGCGGCACAAGGGCGATGACAAGGATGGCAAGGGCAAGCAGGAAATATCGCCGGGCCGACCAACGGCTGAACAGGTCGATGTCGCGGCGGAGCCACGCTCCGACTATGTAGAGGTACATCCCGAGGATGAAACTCGCCCCATATCCCGAATAGTTATGTCCGAGAGTGCAACTGTACCACATGGCGCACGACAGCAGGAACACGGCGCTGCGGAGGGCCGGCAGCCGCATCTGCGCCAACGAGGCGTTGAGGAAGGGGGACATGAGCATCACCAGCAGGTAGACCTGCATGAACCAGTACTTGGAATGGCTGACAGGGAAAGCGACAAGCTGGAGAAGGTACGTAGCGCCGAGATGCTCGCCGGCGGTCAGGGTCATGGCGACGTTGACGGCATCGAAAAATGCGATAAGCACAATGAACTTCACGACGCGGACCAAGGAGAGCCGTATGCCGAAAAAGCCCGTAATAAGGAAGAAGACGTCAACCCCGAAGTACACGAACATGTTGAGGTTGAGGTACAGAGCACCGTCAATTTCCTGTAGCCGAAGGGCATGTATGAGGAAGTGGTGCAGAATGATGGCCGACATGGCCAGCACGCGGGCAAGCTCGAGATTGCTTTCGCGACGGGAGGAGACGGACGTCATCGGATGTCGAGGAGCTTGTGGGTCTGGAGGGAGAGGCGCCAGCGGGGATGGGCGAGGATGTAGTCGATCACCTCGGGGGTGTTGAGGCCGGAGCAGGGCTGGAGGAAGAGATGGCGTGCGGGGAGCAGGTCGGCGACGGTCTCGACGTCCTGACCCTGATACACTACCTTGAGCTCGTCGATGCGTCCTACCTGCCAGGGGGCGTCCTTGGGTGAGCATGTGACCCAGTCGACACCGGTGGGGACGGGCATGGAGCCGTTGGTCTCGACCTGTATGTAGAATCCGGCGGCACGGAGTGCGCGCACGAGCAGGTCGTCGAGCTGGAGCAGGGGTTCGCCGCCGGTGATGACGGCATGGCGGGCGGGGAAGGCCGACATTTCGGCCACAATCTCCGCGGCGGTCATCTCACGGAAGGCGGCAAAATCGGTGTCGCAGAAAGAGCAACGGCGGTTGCAGCCGCTGAAACGCAGGAAGACTGCCGGGGTGCCGGTGTAGAATCCTTCGCCTTGAAGCGAGTAGAATATCTCGTTGATGCGGTAGGTTTTCTCCATGTCAGTCAATGGTGTAGGTGGCGAGATTGCCTTCGCTTTCCTGGACGTCGACACGGTAGCAGTTGGGCACCTGCTCGCAAATCCAGCGTGCGAGGTTCTCGGCGGTGGGGTTGAATGGCACTACCTCGTTGATGGCTTTGTGGTCGAGGCGGTCCATGACGCGGCTCTTGATGTGGGTGAAGTCGGTGACCATGCCGTTGGCGTCGAGGGATTCGGCGCGGCAGTAGACGGTGACGATCCAGTTGTGGCCGTGTAGGACGGAGCATTTGCTCTCGTAGTCGAGTTTAAGATAATGGCTGGCGGATATTTCGAGACGTTTCTGGATGTAGTACATATTAATACGGTGTGTAATAAATCAACTGCTTGGTTGCATCGAGTTCACGACGGAAATAAGGGTTGCGCACAGCATCCTCCGACACAAGATCAACGTCTCTGCCAAAGAGAGTCTTAAGTTCATCCAGGAAGTCAAGAAAATTGTCGGCATAGTCAAGCAAGCCTATCTCGTCTTTCCTGAAGCTGACAGAAAGGTCAACGTCGCTGTCGTCGTTGAAACGAGGAGTGAGTATGGAACCGAAAACCCACAACTTCGCCACCTTGTACTTTTTGCACAAGGCTATGATTCTGTCCATATTTAATTCTATCAGTTTCATAGCGTTGCAAATATAGCGATTAATTTTGGAATATTACTTCTCCTTATAATATTCCTCGAGGTCGACGGCGGGGGAGAGGCCGAGGGAGGCGGCGAGGGTGACGAGGTAGTCGATGGCGGCGGGGCGGGTGTCCTCTATCTCGCAGTCCTTGATGGCCTGCTTGAGGCCGCTGACGAGGGTGCCGACAACGGGAGAGGGTGAGAGTCCGAACATCTGCATTATCTCGTTGCCGTCGATGGGGTTGCGGCGTGCGCGCTCGGCGTCGAGGGCCCGGATGTAGGCGTATTTGCGCTCGACGATGTCGAAGTTGTCGAGGAAGCGCTGTTTCTTCTCCTCGTTCTTGCTGGTGATGTCGGCGCGGGCGAGAATCATGAGGTCGTCGAGGTCGCCCTCGGCGTAGTTGACAAGGCGGCGGACGGCGCTGTCGGTGACCTCGTCCTCCACAAGAGCGATGGGGCGCATATGCAGCTCGACGAGCTTCTGCACGTAGCGCATCTCGGCACCCATGCCGAGGCGCAGACGGCTGAAGATGCGGGGCACCATCTTGGCGCCTATGAAGTTGTGGTTGTGGAAGGTCCAGCCGGTGTGGTCGTCGAAGCGCTTTGTGGCGGGCTTGCCTATGTCGTGGAGCAGCGCGGCCCAGCGGAGCCACTCGTTGTCGGAAGCGGCGGCGACGGTGTCGAGCACCTGGAGCGTGTGGTAGAAATTGTCCTTGTGGCCGCGTCCGTGCACCACCTCCACGCCGGCGAGGGCTTCCAGTTCGGGGAATATCAGCGCCAGCAGACCGCTGCGGTGGAGCAGGTCGAGGCCGACGGAGGGCCGGGACGAGCGCATGATCTTGCAGAGCTCGTCCTTGATGCGCTCTATGGTGATAATCTCGATGCGCGGGGCATTACGGCATATGGCCTGAAAGGTTTCCGGCTCGATGTCGAACTGCAGCTGGGCGGCAAAGCGCACGGCGCGCATCATGCGCAGGGGGTCGTCGGAGAAGGTGATGTCGGGGTCGAGGGGCGTGCGGATAAGGCGCCGGCGGATGTCGTCGAGTCCGCCGTGGAGGTCGACGAGATCGCCGAAGGTAGCCTCGTTGACGCTGAGGGCCATGGCGTTGATGGTGAAGTCGCGGCGTGCGATGTCTTCCTCAAGGGTGCCACTCTCGACAATGGGGTTGCGGCTCTCGCGGCGGTAGCTCTCGCGGCGTGCGCCTACGAATTCCAGCTCGAGGTCGCCGCGGCGAATCTGCGCCGTGCCGTAGGTGCGGTAGACGTTGACGCGGCAGCGGCGCCCGAAGCGGGCGGCGACGGTCTCGGCCAGCTCGATGCCGGAGCCTACGGTGACGAAATCGATGTCCTTGTTGTGGCGTCCGATGATGAGGTCGCGCACGTAGCCGCCCACCACGTAGCAGGGGCGGCCGAGCCCGTCGGCGGCGGAGCCGACGGTGCGGAAGACAGAGTCGGTGAGTCGTTGGGCGAGGTTCATTGCTGAAGGCTTATGATTTCTTCCGGAGCGTTGGTGATGCACTCGGCGGGGAGGCCGCCGTCGCGCACGATGTAAGTGTTCTCTATGCCGACGGCCCCTACCCCGGGAAGCACGAACTTGGGCTCCACGGCTATGCACATACCGGCCCGGAGCACGTCGCGCGAGCGCGGAGCCAGGACGGGCGCCTCGTTGATTTCGATACCCACGCCGTGGCCTACGAAGCCGGCATGCTGGCGGTGGCCCATGAAGTATGCTTCAAGGCCGGCCTCGGAGGCCATGCGCAGGGCCTCGGCGTAGAGGTCGGCGGCAGCGGCGCCGGGGACGGCCATTTCGGCGAGCCGGCGGCAGATGGCACGGCTGACGTCGTGGGCGCGCAGGGCCTCGGAAGGGATGTCGCCGAGGCTGAAGCAGCGGGTCATGTCGGTCATATAGCCAGTATAGTTGCCGTTGACGTCAACCATAACAGTGGTGCCGGGCCTGATGACGGAGCCGTCGGCGCCGACTGGCAGAGAGGGATCCATGCCGGCGCCCCCCATGGCGAAATCGTAGGGCGACGGGGCATCGGCATTGGCACCGGTGAGCACGTTGCCCATGAAGAGCTCCATGTCGGAGCCTGCGGTGCGGAACTGGCCGAGGCAGCCTTCGAGGCGCGATGCGCGCTCTATCTCCACCTGGAGCTCGTAGTCGGTCATGCCCTCGGTGTAGAGCGAGGGGATGCGGCGGTAGACGGTCTCCTGGTGCAGCCCCGAGTCGCGCATCATGCGCAGCTGAGCAGGGGTCTTGACGGCGCGCACGGCACGGAGCGCCGGGCCGGCGCTGACAATGTCGGCTTCGCCGAGGCCGAAGGCCCGGGTATAGCGTACGGCGACATTGTAGCTCAGGATGTCGAGCTCCAAGGCGAGACGGCGCACGGCGGGGAGGGAGGCGGCGAATTCCTCTATCTTGTGCATGGTACGGACGCCGGCGCCGCGAAGATGGGCGCAACGGCGCAGCCCGAAGACGGCCTCGCCGGAGGCCGGAACGAAGGCGAAACCATCGAAGACGCGGCCGGTGAGCCAGTAGAGGTCGGCGTTGTCGGCCAGCAGCACGGCGTCGGCCAGAGGTGCTACGGCCTGCTGAAGGCGCCCGAGACGCAGTGCATACTCGTCGGGCGATATGAGGATGAGGTTATCGGAGTTCATAACGTAAGCAGTTGGTCAAATGAGCCTATGGTGTGCTCGGCGCCCTTGGCGCAGCCGAAGCCGTAGGAGCACCACACGGCGGGAATGCCGGCCTCGTGGGCTGAATCTATATCGAGCTGGGTGTCGCCCACGTAGACGGGATTCTGCAAGCCGTTCGTGCGGACTATCATGGCAATATTGGCGGCCTTGGCGAGACCGTTGACGCCGTGAGCCGCGGAGCCGTCGAACACGTCGTCCAGGCCAGTGAAACTGAAGAAGTTGCGCAGTCCCGAGGCGCCGCAGTTGCTCACGAGGAAGATGCGCGCTCCGGCGGCCCGCAGGCTCTCTATCACTTCGCGGACACGCGGATATAGGCGGCCTCCGCGCACGGGCACAATCTCCTTCTCGAAAGCGGCGAGGCGGCGCATGAATTCCTGACGGTCGTAGTCGCCGGGAATGAGGGCATCCATAATGACGTCGAGGGGCTGCCCCATCTGCGTAAAGAGGCGGTCGCGGTCGATGCGCGGGCAGGCGAGCCCGAAGCTGTCGATGGCGGCGTTCCAGACGTCGCAGTATCCGTCGACGGCGTCCCAGAGGGTGCCGTCCATGTCGAAGATGTATGAGTCGTAGGCCATTGCAAAAGGGTTTTATGTACGGGTCACGAAGACGCCCACCTGCTCGATGCCGGGGAGGGTGTCGAGGCGCATGTCGTGGTGTATGCGCAGAGTGTCGGCGGGGCCGAGGGTCACGCCGCGCAGCACGGTGTCGGTGCGCTCGAAGGCGAGTCCGAGGCCCCGGCCATACCAACGCCCGAAGACGTCGGCAAGTTCGACGCATACGGCGCGGGTGGTGTCAGGCGCGGCGATTTCCAGCCAGATGTTGCTGTAGGGGTAGTCGTTGCTGTGGCGCACGGTGACGGCCACGTCGGCCCGCACGGGGAGGGAGTCGGTCATGGCTGCAAGCGGAAACACAAGGGTGTCGGCATATCGCCAGCCGCGGGCGTCGACGGGGCGGAATCCGCTGAAGACCGTATCGCCACCGTCTCCCCCCGGCGCACAGGCGCCCAGGAGGCAGCACAAAATCGGGATGAAGAGGAGCAGGCGGCGCATGGTGTCAGTCGGTTTGCTGCGCGTCGCCTTTGGGAGCGCCGCCGTCAGCGCCTTTGTTGCGGTTGCGGCGGTTGCGGTTGCGGCGGGGGCCGCCGCCATCGGCTTTGCGTGGCGCGGCGTCGGCCTCGGCTTTGTCGGAGGCGGCGGGAGCTGCGTTCGCGGCGGCAGACTTGCGTTTTTTCTTCTTCTTTTTCTTGTCGAAGCGGGTGAGGTCGTCCTGTCCCAGAAGGTCGCCGTAGGCGGCTTTTTCCTTGGGCTGTGCCTGCTGCTCCTCGCTTTCGAGCCTGAGGGGCTTCTCGCCGGCCTTGTTGAGGGCGATGACCTCGAAGGCGCGGTCGGCGTCGATAGTCACGAGGTTGGCGGCGACGCGCTTGTCGGTGCTGTAGGTGATGAGGCGGCGGAAGATGTCGGTCTTGAAGTGGAAGTAGGTGGCATCGGCCGTCTCGAGGCGTATCTCGCGGCTGGGAAGGCTCTTCACGGCCTCCACGTAGGCGTCGACCTCGAAGTTGAGGCAGCACTTGAGCTTGGCGCACTGTCCGGCGAGCTTCTGCGGGTTGAGCGATATGTCCTGGTAGCGTGCGGCACCGGTGGCGACGCTGACGAAGTTTGTCATCCAGCTGGAGCAGCACAGGGGGCGTCCGCAGGGTCCTATGCCGCCGATTCGCCCGGCTTCCTGGCGGGCGCCTATCTGCTTCATCTCGATGCGCACCTTGAAGTTCTCGGCGAGCACCTTTATGAGCTGGCGGAAGTCGACGCGCTCGTCGGCTATGTAATAAAAGATGGCCTTGTTGCCGTCGCCCTGAAACTCGACGTCGCCTATCTTCATGTTCAGGCCGAGGCTCTCGGCGATGCGGCGGGCGCGGATCATGGTCTCGTGCTCGCGGGCGCGGGCCTCGCGGTACTTCTCGAGGTCGGCGGGGCGGGCCTTGCGGAAGACGCGCTTGATCTCGCCGTCGTTCTTGCCGCGGCGGCGCAGACGCAGGCGCACGAGGGGACCGAGCAGGGTCACCTGACCGATGTCGTGGCCGGGCGAGGCCTCCACGGCCACCATGTCGCCCTTGGCGAGGTCGAGGTGGGTGGTGTTGCGGTATATGCCCTTGCGCGTGTTCTTGAACTGCACCTCCACCAGGTCGCAGTCGCCGGCGGGTATGTCGGCGAGCCAGTCGGTGCAGGAGAGCTTGCCGCGTGGTTCGCCGCAACCGGCGCAGCAGCCGCCGGCGCAGGGGGTTGTGGTCTTGTCGTTCTCGTCCATTACTTAGCGAAGCTGACGGAGCGTGTCTCGCGTATTACGGTGATCTTGACCTGTCCGGGATATGTCATCTCGTCCTGGATGCGGCGCGCTATCTCGGCGGAGAGCTTTTCGGTCTCGGCGTCGTCGATCTTGTCGGCACCGACGATGACGCGCAGCTCGCGTCCGGCCTGGATGGCGTAGGTCTTGAGCACGCCGGGGTAGCTCATGGCGAGCTGCTCGAGGTCGTTGAGGCGCTTGATGTAGGCCTCGACAATCTCGCGGCGGGCGCCGGGACGTGCGCCGCTGATGGCGTCGCACACCTGCACGATGGGTGCGAGCAGGGATGTCTGCTCCACCTCGTCGTGGTGGGCGCCGATGGCGTTGCATATCTCGGGTTTCTCCTTGTACTTCTCGGCCAGCTTCATGCCCAGGAGTGCGTGGGGCAGTTCGGGCTCCTCGTCGGGCACCTTGCCTATGTCGTGGAGCAGGCCTGCGCGGCGCGCCTTCTTGGGGTTGAGGCCGAGTTCGCTTGCCATGATGGCGCAGAGATTGGCCGTCTCGCGCGAGTGCTGTAGCAGGTTCTGGCCGTAGCTGGAACGGTATTTCATCTTGCCGACGAGGCGGATGAGGTCGGGATGCAGTCCGTGGATGCCGAGGTCTATGGCCGTGCGCTTGCCGGTCTCCACGATTTCCTCCTCGATCTGGCGGCGCACCTTGGCGACCACCTCCTCGATGCGGGCGGGGTGTATGCGGCCGTCAGCCACGAGCTGGTGCAGGGCCAGGCGGGCAATCTCGCGGCGCACGGGGTCGAAGCCGCTGAGCACGATGGCCTCGGGGGTGTCGTCGACGATGATCTCAATGCCTGTGGCGGCCTCCAGGGCGCGGATGTTGCGGCCCTCGCGGCCGATGATGCGGCCCTTGATTTCGTCGCTGTCGATGTGGAACACGGTGACGGAGTTCTCGATAGCCGTCTCGGTGGCGACGCGCTGGATGCTCTGCACCACGATGCGCTTGGCCTCCTTGTTGGCCGTGAGCTTGGCCTCGTCCATGATGTCGTTGATATAGCCTGCGGCGGCCGTCTTGGCCTCGGCGCGGAGCGACTCCACGAGCTTTTCCTTGGCTTCCTCGCAGCTGAGGCCGCTGATGTGCTCGAGCTGCTCGCGGGCCTGGGCCTGGAGCTTGTCGAGCTCGGCCTGGCGTCCCTCGAGAGTGGCGGCCTGGGCCTCGATGTTGGCGGCGCGGGCTTCCAGTTCGTTGCGTGCGCGCTGGTTCTCGCTCTGCTGCTGGTTGAGCTGCATCTCGCGCTGCTTCAGCTTGGCGTCGCGCTGGTCGGCCTGCGCCTGACGGCGCGATGCCTGCTTCTCGGCCTCGGTGGTGATCTTCATGGCCTCTTCCTTGCCTTCGAGCTCGCGTGTGCGCTTGATGTCGTCGGCCTCGCGCTGGGCGTCGGCGAGGATTTCCTTGGCGCGCGTGCGTGCCATGGTGCGCTGCACTGCCAGGGTGATGCCTATGGCGACTGCCGCACAGAGCACCATAAGGGATATTGTTGTTATCAGGCTGAATGTCATATAGTTATTATTATCAGTGTGTTAAACAAGGGGTTATACATCAAAAGAAAAACGCCCCGGAAGCCCGTGCCGCCGTGCTGCCCGGAGGCAGGTGTGCGGCTCGAATCAACCGAGGTGCGGGATTTGGTTTACGGTCCACTGATGTGTTGACGGCCCGCGCCTCTGCGCGTGTGCCTTTTCGATGGTGTGCCCCGGCGGCTTGAGGCGTCAGCTTGCCGGAGACCCTATTTCAGGTTCAAGAATGCTGTCGAGGCGCTGCTCGAACCGGGTGAGCACTCTTGCCTGCGCTTCAAGCAAGTCGGTCTTCCGATAGTACAGCTCGGCGAACGCGAGTGCGACGCGGGCCATAACCTCCATCGGCGACTGCTTCTTGCCCATGCCTTCTCGCCACTGGTCGTAAAGCTTGTTCACATGATACTCGGCTTTGCGATATATGGCTTCCTCGGCACGCTGGATGTCGAATCTTATAGGCTCGACATCGGCAATCTTTATTGTTATGCGTAGGTTGTCGGTCATTAATCAGCAGTGTATTGGGAGCATCGGTGGCCTCCGTTCAGCCTTCGGCAATGTCGGCTATGCATCGGTCGATGTCCCGCACCAGTCCGTCTATCATGTCCAGAGCCCGGCGGGTGTCGTCGGCGCCCGGAGCCACGGTGTGGCTCAGCATGAGATACTGCCTCTGCAGCTCCAGCTCCTCGACTTTCCGCTGCTGCTGCACGAGCTGCTGCCGCAGGGATTCTATCTCGGCCCGCGCCTGCGCGAGGCGCTCCTGCATGAGTGCGTATTTCTCCAAGACGAGGGTGGTCTTGGCATTAACGCGCTCGAGTTGTTGCCGCAGGTCTATGGCCATGACTTTCGGAATTTTTACAAAATTAGTCTTTTTTTCTCAACCGCAGTCAAAAAATTGGTATTTTTTTGACCGCGGCCAAGAAAAAAGTGTCATTTACAGGCCGATGTACTGCTTCAGGACCTCTACGTATTCCTCAAATGCGCGGCGGCCGGGGTCGGTGATGCGGCAGACCGTGCGCGGTTTTTTCCCAACAAAACCCTTGTCGACCGAGATATAGCCGGCGGCGGAAAGCTTGTCGAGCTGCACGCTGAGGTTGCCGGCGGTGGAGTCGGTTTTCTGCCTGAGGTAGACGAAGTCGGCCTCCTCCACGTTCATGAGAATCGACATCACGGCAAGCCGCAGCTGGGAGTGCAGCAATGGATTCAGTTCCTTCATTGACGGCGGTTCTTTGAGTTGAGAATATGGCCGGGCACTATCATCATGGACACGAACGCGAGAATAAACAGCGGCATGTACCAGTCGGCGCCGAGGGGCACGCCGCCGGCCACACAGCACACGGTGACGATGCCGACTGTGAGGGCCACCATACCCCCGCCGATAAGGCTCTTTTCCTTAATGAGCAGCCCCTGCGCGATCACGGTAAGCGGCATCGCGACAAGAGTGTATGCGAGCATTGTGGCCCAGCAGTTTGCACCGGTGAGGTATTTAATGACAATGCATGCGGCTATAGCCACAAGTTCGGAGATTCCGGCGATAGTCCACAACCACGAGCTGACGGAGTCGGAATAGCTCTTAACGAGCGACTTTTTCTCATTGTGCCTCGCCATTATCGGCGTTGCGACGCAGCCGACGGCCGGAATCAGGAACCACAGCCAGTTCCAGACGCCATTGTGGGTGGCGGCGAGGAGCGCCCAGACGGCGATGGAGACGACGGCGGTGAGGTAGCCCCACAGGAGCATGATGTTGCCGTTGGCTATGTAGCGCTCTCGGGTGCTTTCGATCATTGCGGTGATGATCTCAAGGCTCTCTCTTTCGGAGATTTTCTTTTCTTCCATTTTTGGAGTTGTTAGAAGTTGGTAAATAGGTTTATGTTATAAACCATTAGTCTCTGAAAAAGAGCAGCTCGCGCGATTGCTGCTCTGATTCGATGCAAAGGTAAACAAGTTTATTTTATAAACCAAATATTTTTGAGTATTTTTTTGAAAAAATGTGGAGTTTGAGGGTGTTATCGATACAAAAATACAGAAATCACAAAAATATCAGAGTTGATTTTTTGGTTGGCACGGATGGAGAGAAACAGAAAGATTGTTGTCCGATAAAACGGGTACAACCCACGCTCGTCGCGGGTTGAATGTGGTTAGCCGCGAGTTAAGGAGCGACCGCAGGGAG
>ENA-UOJO01002571-UOJO01002571.1-human-gut-metagenome-genome-assembly--contig:-P57-NODE-2571-length-18890-cov-9.343722_pt1 | contig 18890 bp, 24 predicted proteins | sample MGYA00242351_ERZ723898 | MGnify/ENA metagenome assembly ERZ723898 | reverse complement strand
CTGTTTACGAATCGTTGCTCTGATCTTCTTAGTGCTGCGCTTTTTTGCTTTTGCAAGTGCAAGATAATTTTTTCTTGCTATCCTGCGGTACATGCGTGGTCTGGAAAATCCATATGTTTTGCAGAAGTGTATGATAATCATTTCCAGTTTTTCCCTTGCTTCATTCAGCAGGGAAAAATCCTATGGATCGACAGGCTTGTCCTCGTAACAACATCATAGCAAATGAAATCTTCCCTATCAACAAGGCATTTTCCACTGACTGCATAATATCTCCCATCAAAACAGAGATCACAGGAAATGATTTCTCCCAATTCCCTTTTTTCACCTTCCGGCAATCCAAGGTAAAAGCGGGGATAATAATAGCTGGTATCCGGCACTAATGGAAGCCCAAGCTGGGACGCCATTCTTTTCAGAAATCTCCAGTCCGTTTCCTGATACTGTATCAGTATTCCCAGCTACTGTAAACACCGCCGGAAACTAGGCGGCTCGTCTCCTGCCCCAGCGCATTGTACTCCATCGCAGCTTCCCACGGTCGTTCCTTATCCATGTACGCTATAACCTGTGCTGCCTGTCCCATTTCATTTCGGCGGGTAAGAATGCTCGCACCAAAACTGCTCGTTGTCTCAATTCTTTCTCCCATTTCGTCATACCGGCTGGAAATCCAATGCGCATCCTGCCACTCTTTTACCACTCTGCCCAAAGAATCCCGTTCCAGCTTTATCCTTGTATCAGAATTTTCCACCCCGATATTTGATAAATTCCACAAACCCTTGATTATATGAAGAGATTCCATTTCTTTATAAATCGCACCCCACTACCATTTCAGGTGCATTGTACAAAAAATACTCCAACATCATTTGCTTTTTCCTCTTTACTTAAAAATAGATAACCTATTGCATCATCTAAATAGAAGATATCTTGAAATTCTTCTGGAAAATCTCCTCCATATATCTGCATGCAAAATTGATAGGAGGCAAGTTCTAACTTTTCTTCTTGTAAAAATACAGGATTTGCACCAAAAAGAGAGCCATTATAATCATCAAATTCATTCATTTCTTTATCAATTACTATTTCTCTTGCTGAAATCAAAAAATCCGCATCATTTCTTGGAGAAGCAACAGAATGTAAAATTACTTTTGTATATCCGTTTTTTATATTCTGAAGTTCTTCTATATCACCGTTATAAACGATCGAGTCCAAAAAATAATCTTCTCTATTATAAGTAGTAAATACAGAAATAACCTGATCCTTCGGATAATTAAATTGAAGAGTTGAATTTAAAAAATTTGTAGGTATATTAAAAATAAAAACCATTTTTTCTCCATTAGGATTAGTAGGCCACTCTACATCAGGAGGTAAAAAACTTTTTCCTCCAATACGCAAAATATTCAATTCATTATCTACCTTTTCAAATCTTACTAAGTTTGACATTGCATTTATTCTCCTTTCATTATCCTAGACACTTTAATTTAGTCTGTCTTTTATAGAATTTTTCAGCTTCTTTCCGAAGCTTTCTTGCTTGACTAGCTGGATATCCTGCTTTTCTCAATCCCCCCTGCGTAATATCAAGTTCCCTTTTTAAGTTTGGATGGAATTGGTTGCGTCCCAATCCTTGTGATTTTCTAATTTGAGTTTCCCTCCAATGAGCTCCTCCAACTCTAGTATGATGTACATTATCAAGAGCAATTGCAGGATTACCTGATAATCGTACTCTTTGACTAGTAAGTTTCTTCTGAACTAAATATTTATGACGTATTAATTCATGAGCCTGTAAACCATCCCCAACATGAACACTGCTATTTAATCCCCCGTAAGTACCAGTTTCAAACAAAATTGCCAAACCAAATGGATCAAGCTCACACAATGTATCATAAACATATCCATACAGAGTTGGATTACCACCTGCCAATCCAATCGGATCCTGCTGCGTATAACATCCTTCCTCTGGCGAATAATACCGGAAACGATTATAATACAATCCCGTTTCTTCATCCTCATACTGCCCCTGGAAACGAAATAGAATAAAATTCTTTTCACCTAATGCTTCCTACGTTTTTACACGCCCATAGATATCCAGATTTCTTTCCCAAACCTTCTTTCCCTCTTCATCATAGGCTTCCACTGGAGTTCCCAGATAGTCACTTATAATACTGTAATTCCCATCCTTGGTGATTTTTCCTCTGGGAATAAAGTCATCCTGAAATACCCATGTAATCAGATTATCCGGTATATTTTCTCCCTGCCCTGCTTCTTTTTTTGCTTTTTCCTCCTCTCGTTTTTCCAGCTTCAAAATATAATCCGCTTTGAAATCTACTTTATTTTCAGTTTTCCTTCTGCCCACTGTGCATTTCTCTTCCCATTCATGAAACAAGTTGTTTCCATTCCACAGGAATCTTATTACTGCCTTCCTTCTGATACTCCTTTACTATGTATACTGGTTACTGACTTTTCAATCCTCCTGCCAAAAGTATCATATTGGAAGCTGACACAGCTTTTGTCCGGTCTGGTTACTTCCCGGAGCATGCCGTTTCCAAAATAAAGGTACGTCCATGTACCTCCATCCGGTTCTATTTTTTTCGCCAGATTTCCCTCTTCATCATAGAAAAATTGCCTGCCCTGCCACTCTTTCGTAATCCTGCCCAACGAATCTCGTTCAAACTTTACCTTGCCATATTGGTTTTCCACCTCTATTAGAGCGCCATTCTTATTATAAGTAAAGTTCTCATAAGTTTTGTCATAATAATCAGTTCTTATCACACGTCCCAGTTTATCATAACAATACCTTGTATATCTGCCTCCCGGATGATTAATTTTTGTAACAAGACCATAATAATCTCGTTCATATGTGCGGGTTAAAATCAAAAAAATTTACACGCTTTATTTTACCCTTTTGGGTTTCCTAAAAACACTCCGTCCAATACTTATATTTTTCACTTCTACAATTTATCTTCTGTAAATACTCCTTTTTTCTCTTTTCAAAAGTTCCTGTAGCAAAGCTCTTTTCCATTTCACTTGAAAAAAGGTTCATTAACTCCTTTCCTAAACCATTATATAAAATTGGTGTTATATCCTTAAATACCTCCTCAATCTCTTGTCTTGTCACATGCCTTTCATAATATTGAACAATGTCCTGATTCCAAAAAAAAGCGTCAGAAAACTGTGCATCAAAATCCCATATTTCACTCGTCCAAAATGGTCTTTCTTCATTTATTGCAAGCAAATTATCACTTTCCTTAAAAAGCAAAACTGAAATATACTTAAAGAATGAATATTTTATCGCTAAAGATCCTCCATAAATTTTATCAAATAACTTTACAATATTATTTCTATCAAATGCAATTGTTGTGTTAAACAAAGAAATGTCACCGAGTATTGTTTTATTTCCCATTTCCATCCGTTTCACTGTCTGTTCAACATAATATTCCATTACATAGGAATATTTTTCTCCTACAGAATTTTTAAAATTTTGTTGATTAAAAAAAATCATAGAATTAAACTGACTATAAATATCTTCTGCCATTTTATTCTGATGCATGATTGCCTCTTCAATTATTCTTAAATAAAATGGCAATAAATATTCCATTAATTCCGGCTGAATATCTGATGAAAATCTACAATCATCCGCAAAATTTTGTAGAATTAAGTATTTTTCCGTAAATACCCCATCTATTTTTTCATTTGTAATAAAGCTTTTTAACACATCTTTATCTGTTTCATAAAGATTCATTTTTACCTCTGGCTTCTTAACTTTTATTGACATATTTTCGGCACCTTTGCATCTGTCGATTTTGGAGGTTGCAGTTCTGATACTTTATTAATATTGGGATACTTATTATTAACAACATCTGACATTCCCCTACTTCTTGCCTCATTTAACGCTTTTTATTTATAACCATTCCCCTGCGTGAACACCGGTGGATCATAGTCCATCGGTTTGGCAGAAAGTTTCAACTTGAAATCACAATAATCACCATCATCAAAGCAGGTATGCTCTCTGTACAGTGGGGCACCCAGAATACCGAACATGACATAATCCAGATTACAGAGGTAAGGCATGTATTCTTCATATCCGTATTTTTTTGCAAAATCCGCTAGCGGACAAACGAGGTTGTGATAACTGAAATCATACCCCTTTTCTGGTGGAATCTGTGTCTGTGTCTCGAAACTTCCGGGATTCTGCGCAGCGTTTAATGCATTCTTCCTATCCTTTTTTAGGAACATTTTTGTAAGGAATCGGGGATTAGTAAAGATTTTACCCATCATGCTCCGTAAAAAAGACGGAATCTTTGTAAACTGACGCTCATAAATCAGAATCATCAGGTGACCGCTCTGCTCTGTCGTAACACCATATTTTTTTAATACTTCACCCATGCTCACAAACATGTAAGCTCCGATAAGGTTCTTTGTTCCGCTGGCAGCATCTCCGCCAATGTAGGGGAATCTTTCTAACATCTCCACCTGATAGTTTGTCCAAATTTCTTGAATGAGGGCATCATAAGACTGCCCAGTAAGCGACTCTAGTTCATAGCTGATATAATTCATGTAAGAATTTAAAGTTTTATGCCATTTTTTTAGATTTTTTTGGTAATATCCGTGCATACATTTTCTTCTCCTATATTATCGCAATTGGCCTGTTTTCTTTATAAAAATTCACCTTTAACTTGAATATTCATTCTACAGAGACTAAAGTCATATAGCGTAAAGACCCATTCGTTAAGCTAAAAATGAAAACAGAATCCTCACATGGAATATACTAAACAACAGTGCACTAAAAAGCAATAGACAGAAAGCAATTTTATGGCAGGTCGGATGAAATTCCTGCATCTGACAAAAAGGAAAATTCTCAAATTGAGTGATATAAAACCAAACTTTTCAGAACTCGCACGGTTTTATAATCTGGATCGCAGGACTGTCAAAAAGTATTATGACGGATATGAAGGCAAAGCTGCTCACAGAGATAAACCAAGCAAACTGGATAAACATTATGATCTCATCAAACAAAAGTTTTCTATCAGAGGTTCGAATGTCAGCACTGTGTATGAGTTCATTCTTTCTGAGAGGGTGTCTGATATTCGGCTCTCTCACATTCCGGGGTGAGGTTGCTTACCGCATATAAAAAGTTCATTCCTGCATTCTCAGCCACCTTCCCATCAGAACCATACTCATTTCCTACCATAAGACATTTCTCCGGTGTAATGTCAGCCTCAGGATACTTTGCAAACAGATAAGCTGCAAATTCCGCATCCGGTTTCTTAAAGCCTGCATCCGATGATATAGCTATTCCGTCAAAATACCTTACAAGACCAAGCTGCTCAAGCTCCGGCATAGTGAATATTGCCTGTGCGTTGGACAGAAGCCATACCTTCACTCCCTGCCTGTTAAGCTCCCCAAGCATATCATACACGCCATCATACACCTTAAAGTACGCTCTCGACTCTGCCCTGAAAATATAGCCGAACGCATCTGAGAATTCTCTGGTAACCCTGCTGTTTTTTAATGTACACAGCTCATAAAACACATCGGAAATATTAATTTCAATCTTATTGTCCGGGTATCTGTTCTGAAGAAGGCTGCTATATTTTCTGCATAGACGCATGTACTCTCTCTTCAATTCCTTGTGCTCATAATGAACTCCATGTCGTCTCAGAAACTTGGCAAGCTTCTTCCAGAAGTTCTTCTCCTCCTCGTCCGTATGTATATCTACCAAGGTTCCGTACAAATCAAACACAGCATGCTTAGCGCCGGTTCGCTCCACTTCATTTATGACGGAATCCCTGATATCCGCAATGTTGCATATTGTCATGTTGACCTCCATATTCTTATGATTTATCTATTTTTCTGTCTAGGTGCGTTTTTCTTTTATAATAAGTATAAAAGCAAGCCCTTAAGCCTGCTTTTATATAGGGTACAATATTCAAACTATGAAAGCTTCCAGATGTCCTTGTTATACTCCTCAATGGTTCTGTCTGATGAGAAGAAGCCTGCATTTGCTATATTGTGAAGCATCTTCTTAGCCCAGCTCATTCTGTCCTCATAATCAGCGAATGCCTTATCCTTAACCTTGATGTACTCCTCAAGGTCTAAGAGTGTCATGAACCAGTCCTTGTTGAGAAGCTCATTGTAAAGGCGTTCAAGGTTCTCCTCATTGCCGATTGCAAGAAGCTCATCACTCACGATGAAATCAACCGCATCCTTTATAACATCACTCTTCTCATAGTAATCCATCGATACATAGTCTGCCTTTGCATAGTGCTCGATAACCACATCCGCTGTCTTTCCGAAGATATATTCATTCTCCTTGCCTGCGAACTGGCTTATCTCAACATTTGCACCATCTAAGGTTCCAAGTGTAACTGCACCATTTAACATGAACTTCATGTTACCTGTACCTGAAGCCTCCTTAGAAGCAAGTGAAATCTGCTCGGAAATATCACATGCAGGTATAAGCTTCTCTGCCTTGGTTACATTGTAATTCTTTACCATGACAACCTTAAGGTAAGGACTTACCTCAGGGTCATTATTGATAAGCTCCTGCATGCAGAGAATAAGATGAATTATATCCTTTGCGATAACATAAGCAGGTGCAGCCTTGGCTCCGAAGATAACCGTGATTGGTCTAGCCGGCTTCCTGCCGTCCTTGATTTCAAGATACTTGTGAATCACATAGAGTACGTTCATCTGCTGTCTCTTGTACTCATGAAGTCTCTTAATCTGAATATCGAAGATTGAGTTCTCGTCAAGCTCAATTCCCTGTGTCTCGGACAGATAATTGGAAAGTTCAATCTTGGCATCCTTCTTAATCTCTAAGAGCTCATTTAATACCTTCTCATCATCGACAAACTTCTCAAGCTTTTTAAGCTCAGTTGCATCCGTCTTGTAGCCGTCACCGATAAGGCTTGTGATAAAATCGGCAAGCGGAGCGTTGCAGTGTAAAAGCCATCTTCTGAAGGTGATACCATTGGTCTTATTGTTGAACTTCTCAGGATAAATCTTGTAGAAATTGTTAAGCTCCGAATCCTTCAAAATCTCTGTGTGAAGATATGCAACACCGTTGACACTGTAACCGTAGTGGATGTCCATATGAGCCATGTGGACTCTGTCATCCTCATCAATGATGTACACGCTCTCATCATCGAACTTAGCGCGCACTCTCTTGTCTAACTCCTTTATGATAGGCATGAGCTGCGGAACAGCCTTCTTAAGATAAGCGATAGGCCACTTCTCAAGAGCTTCAGCTAAGATTGTGTGGTTAGTGTATGCACAGGTGTTAGTAACCTCCTTGATTGCCGCATCCATGGACATTCCCTCCGCTGTGAGAAGTCTTATAAGCTCAGGAATAACCATTGAAGGATGTGTATCGTTAATCTGGATTACAACATACTCGTGAAGGTCGGTAAGCTTGCAGCCTCTTTCCTTTGCTTCCTTTAAAATAAGCTGTGCGGCGTTGCTTACCATGAAGTACTGCTGATATACGCGCAGAAGTCTTCCTGCCTCGTCTGAATCATCCGGGTAGAGGAAAAGTGTAAGATTCTTCTTAATCTCAGCCTTATCAAAATCAATTCCCTCTTTTACAATGCTCTCATCGATTGTCTCGATGTCAAAAAGATGAAGCTTGTTGGTGCGGTTGTTATAACCGGTTACAAGAATGTCATACATTCTCGATGTAACTTCCATGCCGCCGAACTTAACCTTATAAGAAACATCTGTCTTGTTGAGCCAGCTCTTCTTGTCAATCCAAGGATTCTTTGTCTCATACTGTAAATTATCCTTGAATTCCTGCTTAAAAAGTCCAAAATGATAGTTAAGACCAACTCCGTCTCCGTTAAGACCAAGGCTTGCGATGGAATCAAGGAAACATGCCGCAAGTCTTCCAAGTCCTCCGTTTCCAAGTGATGGCTCCGGCTCAATCTCCTCTATCTCAGCAAGGCTTCTTCCAGCAGCATTTAACTCTGCCTTAACCTCGTCATATAATCCGAGATTAATAAGGTTGTTCGATAAAAGCTTACCGATGAGGAACTCTGCCGAGATGTAGTAGAGCTTTCTCTTGCCCTCGTTGCTCTCCTTCTGCGCCGCAAGCTCGTTAACGCTTGTGAGGAGTGCGTCATAAATCTCTCTGTCCGTGCACTCTGCGATTGACTTTCCGTACTGCTTTAATACTGCTTCCTTAACCATAATTACCTGACCTTTCCGGGCTGCTGCCCCAAAAATTGTGCTGCTGATAAACCACTCACCTATTGTTGGTGAAAATGTCATCAATAATCAGCGTTATTATATTGTCATGTCTAAAAATGTTCTGTCGCTTCCTGTCCTTTGGCTGATACCCCGGTACCTAAGCCTTATAATGTAACCCGTACCGTATCTCAATCAGCTTATGCTTGCATTATAATCTTATTTGCACATATAAATCTTGCATTATTATGGCATAAAGTGGTACAATTCTATCATTCAATACAATATCCCGGCATTTAACATGCCATTCCACCCAGACATTGGCTTGCACTAAGCAATACAGGCGGCAAAATATGTCTGATATAAAATTGCATGATGTTGAGGTCAAAAGGTATATTGACCTCTCATAGAACAGGAGGCTCCCACATGCACGGCGGAAAATACGAAAATTACCATGAAAACAAATCCCACACAAGTGCAGGCTTCCCGTACAACACCTATCTCTGCACGATTCCTCAGGATTTTGAGAGTGTCGCCCTGCACTGGCATGATGACGCAGAAATTATATATATTAAAAAAGGACGCGGGATAGTGAGCGTTGACCTGGAGGATATCAGAGTCGAAGCCGGCGACATCGTGTTCATCCTCCCCGGCAGGCTTCACTCGATAAGAAGCTACCCGAATGTACGCATGGAATATGAGAACATTATCTTTGACATGGAATTTTTATCTTCTAAGCTCCCCGAGCGGATGTACAGCGAATATTTTACGCCGATGCTCGACGGAGAGCTTGAATTTCCCGTGCTGATTTCACCTGAGACGTGCAGAAAATACGCGGATGCCGCCCACTTTATCGACATGGCGGACGACTGCTGCCGTGACAGGGCGCAGGCCTACGAGATTGCGGTTAAAGGCTACCTTTTCTGTTTTTTTTCCGCACTCTTTTCCGACTGCAAGCCCGTTTCCGCCTATAAGACCAATGACAACGTGGAAAAATTAAAAAGCGTGCTGCGGCACATCGAAAAGAACTACTCAGACATCATAACAATAGATGAAATGGCATCCTTATGCTGTTTTTCGTCATCACATTTTATGCGTTTCTTCAAACAGACCATGGGGATGCCATTCACAACCTATCTTAATGATTACCGCTTAACTCTTGCCGCCAAATCACTTCTCGAAACGCACAAGGCGGTGCTTGAAATCGCGTCGGAGTGCGGCTTTGAGAACCTGTCCTATTTTAACAGGATATTTAAGAAAAAATACGGCATTACACCGAGGGAATACAGGCAGAGGCAGCCTTAATCTTATTTTACAACCGCTCCGAACGGCATGAGCGCGAGCTTCGCGAACTTAAAGAACTGCTTTCCGAATGGTATTCCGATTATCGTGATACAGAGAACGCAGCCCCACACGGCATTTGCAAGCGCCATCGGAATTCCCGTGAAAATGAGCCAGAAGATATTCGCAATCATGCTCACCGCACCGCCTCCGTACTCGATTTCCTTTCCGAACGGGAAAAACGTAAGCCCCGCGAACTTAAAGCATTGCCTGCCGATGGGAATGCCCACAATCGTGATGCACCACAGGCACCCCGCAAGCAGCCACGAAAGTCCCGACACAAAGCCTCCAAATATGAACCATAATACATTTCCAAGACAACTCATTTTTTATCCTCCCTCTCGATTATGTGAACATCATACTCCGAACTGAAGCTTTGTGCAATCCCCTGTGTCACATAGACATCGCCGTCCTCAATCATCATGATGAGGTCGAAGGGTGCGATTTCCTCTCCGCCAAAGGTTCCCCCGTTTCCATACTTCTGCCATAATGCCATGCTGTCATCAAGTCCAAGAACATAACATGCGGTAGACAAGCCATCCGCAAGTGTCCCATCTGTGCTCACAACCGTCACGGAAATAAGACCGCTCTCGGCAGGATATCCCGTCGCCGGATTGATGATGTGATGATACCTTTTTCCGTCCCGCTCAAAATAACGCTCGTAGGCGCCGGAGGTCACAACCGCCTTATCGTGAACGCGGACTGCGCCAAGATAATCGAAAGCACCACCTGATACTCCTTCCGTGCTTTCTCCGGCACCTTCTCCACCTGCATCATTGCCACGGTTATAGTCGAAATTTTTCAGTGGATTCTCAATTGCTATATTCCAATCACTGCCGTCCGTTTTCCTGTGATAGCAGTACACGTTTCCGCCGAGTGAAAAATACGCCGACTTCACATCATAGCCGTCAAATATCTGCACAAGTCTGTCAGATGTGTAGCCCTTTGCCAATCCACCAAAATCTATTCCCTGACCGTCTGAAAGCTCAAGCTGATATTTTTTGTTCCCGTTTTCTTCTAAACCTGTATTATATGATACTTCGTTATATGTGACCAAATCACTGCCGCACAGCGCAAGCGCCTTGGCAAGCTCGTCCTCACCCGGCACCGCATATTCACCCGTGGTAAAGCCCCACAGCTCCATGATGGGCAGAATTGTCATGTCGTAAGCTCCGTCGGTCAGCCTGTTAAGCATAAGCGCATAATCCGCGAGTGCCGCCACATCATCGCCCGGCATACCTCCGCTGTTCTGATTTATACGGCTCACCTCACTGCTCTCGTTTCCGATTGAAAGAAGCTCATCAAGTCTCACTATCTCAGCCTGCGCCGCCTCGACCGCCGCATCCGCATCCTTTCCGTAGCAGGTTATCTGCATCACCGTATCCATTGCATAAAAATTCACGGATGCCTGTCTGCTGCCCGAACAGCCCTGGCACAGCAGCATTACAGGCATTAATAGAAGCAACAGTGTTATTTGCAGGATTAGTGCATTTGGTCTTAATCCGGCTGCCATAAATCTACATTGCTTCTTTTCGCCATTATTATATTGTATATTCATATACTTTTCATTTTTCAAATCCAATTCTTATCTTCCCCGCATCATTATCGCAATCTGTTCTTTTTTGAGTTCCGCGATAAGCCCGCTTACACTCCATTTCATATTGTGAATCGTGACAATGGCTTTTAAATGTGTCGGCTCAATTCCCCGCTTTTTGTATTCCGCAAGGAACACATCCATCGCCTGGCTTGAGACATCCGAAAAAATAATACAGTCCGGCAGCTTCGCATTGTCACCATCAGCGCTGTATTCTGATTTTGTGCCCTTAACCCCTTTTATCCCCACCAGCTCACCGACGGTTCTGCCGGCGTCAGACTCATCGAACTGCTTAATCTGATGATTGAGACTGTGGCACAGGCTTACTATCTGCTGTCTTTTTGTCTTGTCATTTATATGAAGTAGTATCATATTCCGCACCCTTTCACCGCTGACTTTAACTTAACATGAAAAGGGTACTTGAAATGCCAAGTACCCTCGTGTGTAACTCGTTTTATCCGAGCACCAGTGCCGCCGCACCATATATTCCACCATCATTTCCCAGCTCAGCCATGATGAACTTCACATTGCCGCAAGGTCTGAACACAACCTTCTTAAACTTCTCCTCTATGAAATCAAGAAGGAACGCTCCCGCCTTGCTCACGCCGCCGCCGATTACGACAGCCTCCATGTTGACCGTGCATGCTACGTTGGCAATTGCTCTTGCAAGTGCGTCACCCATGATGTCCATAACGGAGAGTGCAAGCGCATCGCCCGTCTTTGCAAGGTCAATCACGTCCTTCGCGGTGATATCGGACATATCGCGAAGAGGTGTAGGAATGTCCGTATTCTTCATAGCCTTCTTCGCCTCGCGGACAATTCCCGTGGCACTCGCCACAAGCTCAAGACAGTCATTCTTACCGCAGTTGCAGACCTCAGTATTTCCCGGTGCCACCGGCATGTGACCAATCTCACCGGCGCCGCCGGTCGCACCTGCAACAATCTTTCCGTCAAGGATAACACCGCCGCCTACGCCTGTGCCAAGTGTGACCATAAGCATATCTGAATAGCCTCTTCCGCCACCCTTGAAATATTCGCCGAGCGCAGCGACGTTAGCGTCATTTCCTGCCTTACAAGGAATACCGTGGAAGCTGTCCGAAAATGCTCTTTCAATATTAAACACTCCCCAGCCAAGATTTACACAGCCGTTCACGGTGCCGTCCTTCATGACAGGTCCCGGAACTCCAACGCCTACACCCTTCACATCAGCGGTCTTGCAGCCTGCTGCCTCAAGGTGCTTGTCCATGGATGTGCAGATATCAAACACGATATTAGCCCCTGCGTTCTCCTTTCTTGTAGGAATCTCCCATTTCTCAAGCAGTTCTCCTGTCTCACTGAACATACCGAGCTTAACTGTCGTACCTCCAATATCAACTCCAAAACAAATCATACCTGAATATCCTCCTATATTTTTAATATTATTATATCTTTGTTTAATTTGAACGCAGAATAAGCAATCCCCCGCTTCAAGTGTGTAGAGCACTAAGCGGTGGGTAAGGGGGATGCTTATGTCCGCTTTACTTTTCTTGCCCTTCGGACAGAAAACATCCCTCTTAAGAACTCTGTCAATTCAGATTGAAATTTCACATGTTTTAAGAAATTTAATTTGACATTTATAAAATCATATCTTATTATAGAACAAAAGAAATGGGTTTTGTGCCAAGTAAAGCCTTATGGCTCCAACGGGGTGCTCGTTTCTTTTTTTATATCAATAATATCATATAAATACATTTTTCCATCGTTTGCATGTCTTATTATCAGCGAAGTATGAAATACGTTATATCTTTCTATAACTCCGTTATCACCATATACCGGCAGTGCAAAATAAGAATTATATCTATACCAGCCATTCCTTACATTCCAGGCATGTTTATCTTCATTGTTCTCTCTAAAATATCTTCCTGTTGATATTTCTATCATTTCGGGAAGCCCCTGTGCTGCATTTGCTTTCGCCTTGGCGGCTGCTCCGTTCAACTTTTTTGTATATTCAAATCCGGAATATTCACTTGGCAGGTCAGACCCAATATATATAACATCTCCTGTAGAAGCTACTTTATAGAAATCACCGACATATTCTTTCAAGTAAGCCCGTACATCCTTCCAATTAATGGTTCTTTTTCCTTTAAATCGGATATCGTTGATTACCACAATATTATTTCCATCAATATCCTGAATGACCGAAACCTTACGCTGCCATGACTGATTGCTGTCATTGATTTGTTTACAGACTTCAAAAACCTCAAGATAGCTGATTATTCTTCGCCTGCTCTCTGTATCTGACTGTCGAAACAATTCAATCATATGTTTTTCATCTGTTACATAATCCATGGATACTGTATGTTCCGTACCCTCTTCATCACAAAGCAGCTCCACAAGTGACATATCCAGTGCCTTGCATATAGACCATAGTTTATCCGCTTGTGGATTAATCTGTTTCTTTCGCCAATCACTGATTGTGCTAGTTGCAATCCCAGTCCTTCTTGACAATTCCGTCTGACTTATATTCAGCTCATCAAGTCGTGCAAAAATTTTTTCATATATCTTCATGATGCAGCGCCCTTTCCTTCGTCAGATGTTTCCGATTTTTCGGATATTATATCATAATCAATTACAAATATCAATATATATATCTACATTCCATCATATAAAGCTGCATTCATTCTTTTGGTCTTTCTTCATTCATATTTTTTTCTTAGTGAGACAATCTAAGTTATCTGCCTGTTATTTTTTACAATAATTAATGAACACATCTTTAATGTAAGACTGATATGCTGCATCTTCTTTTCCGATTCTATAAAAGTATGAATATATGAGTACCATGTAATATTTTACATAATCCCAGTTACAGTTTCCAACAGACAGATAACCATCCCGAAAAAGCAAGATTTCCTTATCTGTATTCATAAACTTCTGACCAGGTCGAAGAATCAATGCCCAAGCAATATCAAATTCTTTATTTCCCCAACCAGATAATTCAAAATCCAATATGGCAGATATATGTTTTTCCTGCCATAGAATATTAGCATAGTGAAAATCTCCATGACAGAAACATTTATTTATTATCTGCGGTTGATTTGAAATTAAATATTCATAAACAAATTCAATATTTAGTTCTGAAAAGTACTGTTTTTCCGGTATATGAAAAAATCTGCGGTCTTTTACTTCAGGAAATGTTCCTCCTGTTTCGTGCAACTTAGCAAGTGTCTGTCCATATTCGTATAAATAATCTAAAGAAACATAATTGAAATTATCTCCCACAATAGTAGACAGTCTATCTCCTTGCTTTGCAAGGGAAACACAAAAATGTTTCTTTTCCTCATCGTAATCAATAATAGATGGAGCAAGTTTGCAATTAATAGCACTTATGGTGTTAATTTCGTTTTCTATGTCTGCTCCTAACTGCCTTGCTACTTTTATATATGCTTCAACCTCTTGTTGATTATATATACCCTTTACTTGAAAAACATCATTGCCAGCGTGAGGATATCCAATTACCTCTAATAAAGAAAAGTTCTTATATGGCAAAGAATAATGGTCTTCTGTATCTCTCCATTTTTCAGGATGCTTCATATTCATTACCTCGTCAATTTCTGAGTTACTGATACCTTTCTTTTCTACATCTTCCTGCACGAATTATTCTACGATATTCTTAATATAATTGTAATCAATTTTTCCCTTTATCACAGAATAGAAAAAAGGGTCTTTGCTGATTGAATAATCTGAATTGATAATAAAATTATTCCAATCGCCTGCTTCGCTGCCATCAGCCAGATAAATAGTAACTTTGAAGCTATACCCGGAATATCCAGTGGATAGCTTCGACCTCGTCACTTTAATATCGTTCAGATTGTCGATAATATGCTGAATCTGTTCATCATCTTTAATATGCGTTGTATTTCCGCTATTCCCATTAAAAACAACGATTTCCATGATCTCATTGTGGTCTAAATCCATCAGCTTGATTGGAGCATTATACCAGACTATGATACCAACAAGGAGAATTATTACCATAGATACTAGTATGAAAACTAGGCCTGACTGCTTATTTTTTACACATAATATTTTCTTTTTCATAGCGGTTAACCCTCCTTGTCAAATTCCGATTGGTTAAAATCTTTTTATTCTCCATCTTATTGCCCTTCGGACAATAAATCATCTCTCACTCAAAGAGCCTGACAATCATGATTTTACAACTCTGCACAGCTATACGTTGTCATATCCACCATTCAGGTGTAAGCTCACCAAGTGTTACTATTCTTTCATTTTCATAGCCAAGCATTATCTCTATGTTGTGATACCTTCCGGGCATCATCTGCGTCATAAATTCACGGCAGGCACCACAAGGAGCTCCTGTTTTGCCATCCGGCATAATAGCCAGCACTCTTTTGATATCCTGCTCTCCATTTGTTATCATGTTAAATATTGCATTCCGCTCAGCACATATACCCAGCGTGCAGGAGGTATCCACACATACCCCGACATATATTCTTCCGGAGGCAGATTCAACAGCCGCCGCCACTCCACCGGCATAGATTCTTTCTGAAATCTCTCTTCCATTTTGAACAGCTTTAGCTGCTTCATACATTTTTTTCCATTTAATGTCCATTTATTTTCCCTCACCGGTTCGGATTGTTGTGCGTCTTTCGCCTCTCTTATTGTTTTGGAAGTCTATTCTTGTTATTACGATTATAAATTCGATTTCGTTCAATTTGCTCGTAAGCCAACAGGTGTTATTACGAGCAATTATTTGCTTTCTACATTAATACTCGTAAGCTTGTTGAATTTATTGCAAGTGAACTACTCCGACTTTCTACACTTTTCCATAATAAGCTGATTCAGCGTATAAATCAAGCTCCAATATTTCCATATATTTTTTAACTTCTGAAATAATGTATCTATGTGAAACTACTCTTGTACACTTCCATTTATCTTTACATATTATATCATGATTCGCACCTTCGGTGCTTACCGTTGCTTCGCAACTATCATGATCCAATTCGCCGTTCGCCAAAAGTGAGCAAGCTCCCTATGGCTCTCTTGCGCTCATTATATCATATTCATAATAATTGCGATTTCTCCGTTCTTCGAACTCCCAAAATCGCAACACCCATGCAACGGCAGCAATAATCAGTAATCGAATCAGATATTTTATTTTACTATTTTTATGTAACCATTGAGATATTTGTTTTACTTTCATGCTTTTCACCCTTTAACCGGCATATACTTCTCCAGATATTCTTCTATCGACTCCATCCATTGTCTGCTGATCTTATTATCATTCTGAAGTCCATGTCCTGAATGAGGAAGTACATAGTATTTATAATCTACATGATTTTCTTTTAAAGCTGTCTCAAGTTTTATGGAAGCTGCAAATGGCTGTATTTTGTCATATTTACCATAAGCGACTACCGTTGGTACAGGATTGTCGGAAATCCATTCTGAAGCGGCTATAGATTTAACCTTTTTAAGATACTCGCCACTTCTTATTTCTTCCGGACTGATTTTATTGCCTGACATCACAGAAAACATTACTGCACAGGCTTCATCATCCTGATCAAGTCCGAAGATACCCCAGTCTTCCTGATAAAAACTTGAAGGGCCAACACCTCCATATGTAAACACTACCGGAACCGGTGCTTCCTTTCCATCACGATATGCGTAAATCATAGCAAGCGTATGACCTGCACTGCCACCGGCAACTGTCATCTTATCAATGTTATAGCCTGCCTGCTTTGCGGCTTCTATTACAAAGGGAACGGCTTCCTTTATTTCCATAGACTGTGTATACACATTAGCGTCTGGATGTTCCTCACTGAACAACGTATAATTTATTCCTGCAGCAACATACCCTTTACTGCATAACCACTCAAGCGTTCCGGCATCATCCGTTTTATCCCCACTTGTAAAACCTCCTGCATGTAAATATACAACAAGTCCATAATTTTCTCTTGTATTATTTTGAGGCAAATACAGATCAAACGTGTTTTTCTCACCTGCTCCATACGAAATATCAGAAATTATCGTGCCAATGCTGTCATCCCACTCAACACTGTAATTCTTAGACCATGCAGGCTTGATAAATAGTTTGGATGCAATGCCCAGCAGAAATGAAATAACAAATATCAGTATTCCAAACCATATCGGCATAATCCTGTCTCCCTTATTTTTTTTCATAAAACATTACCTCCAAACAGAGTTCCACCTAAAAGCAGATTCAACACCCCACGCACTGCCAGTCTTCCAAAAATAAATCCCGCAGCTGCGATTATTCCTGCCACAATAAATCTCTTGTCTTTCACTGTCATATAAATCCTCCATAAATTTTATTTATAGCATTGACTTTTCGTCGAGACAAGTGTATCATCCTGCTAATAGATAAGTCAAGCATCCCACCCAAAATGAGACAAAGAGCAGGAGAATGTATCATCATGAATAATCAGGAAAAAAACTCTTATGTACGCAGCCAGATTCTTAAAGCATTACTTGAAATGATGCGAGTTGACAATTTTGATTCTATTACAATCAGCTGTCTGACAACAAAAGCAGAAGTCGGACGTGCCTCCTTTTATCGTAATTATCAAACAAAAGAAGACGTCCTGCGTCAGGAGGCAGAACGTCTTAATAACGAGCTTAACGATATCCGAAGAAATGACGATCCCAATGATTACCGGCTGAAGCTTCTTAGAACTCTTGATTTTTACAAAGCTAACAGTGATTTTTATATGACAGTCTATAATGCCGGTCAAACTCAGATTATCCAGGATTCCATTATAGATAAAAAACCATTATCTGATGAAATGCCGGCACCAATAGCTTATGTTATGTCTGCTTTTTCTTACCTGATATATGGTTGGATCATTGAATGGCTCCGACGTGGTATGAAGGAAACCAGTGCTGAACTTATTGCCATGTTTGAAAACAGCCCAAATAAGGGAGTGGAACCTCCACAATGTTAAAACGGCGTACACACAGTCAAAACTATTGTCATCATCAATCGCTGTCCACGGATAGAAATTATCCCCACCCCATTTTAAAAAACATTTTTATCCCCCTACATACTGCAAGCATTGCTTGCAGTATTGCCACCAATAAGTAGTTTGAAAATTTGTTTCAAACTTATCCCCTGCATACTGCACAACCACGCACCGCAGCATTTCACATTTTGGACTATACGAGCTTATTCATGAATCTCTAAAGGAAGATTGTCAGGATCATAAAAGAAAGTCATTTTTTTGCCCGTGTAAGCATCCAATCGAACCGGCTCAGTTACAATGCCCTTTTCATTTAAATCTCGCACTGTTTCATCAACCGAATCTACTGCAAAGGCAAGATGCCGAAGACCATAAGCCTCCGGATAACTTGGGCGTTTTGGACAATTTTTTATAATGAAAAGTTCCAATTCCATTCCATCAAGCTTAAGGTCGATTTTATAATCATCACGTTCTTGTCTGTAATTCTCCCGGATGACAGAAAAGCCCAATAAATCTACATAAAAATGTTTTGATTTTTCATAGTTGCTTCCAATAATGGCAATGTGGTGAACTTTTTGTAAATTCATAGCGTGTTTCCTCCTGCTTTGCTTTAATATTCGGAATATTGTAACTAAAGAATGTACCCGATTTCTACAAATCGGAATTTCTCACTTTTTCATCTTAGGAGCAATAAGCAGCACCACTGCCACAAGAAAATATATACCATACAGTAACCAAGTAATTGTATTGTTCCAAGGGGAACTCTTTTCTGGATGGTTCAATGCAAACACTATAAATACAATAGCTACAATCAA
>ENA-UOJO01002567-UOJO01002567.1-human-gut-metagenome-genome-assembly--contig:-P57-NODE-2567-length-18908-cov-7.668806_pt1 | contig 18908 bp, 13 predicted proteins | sample MGYA00242351_ERZ723898 | MGnify/ENA metagenome assembly ERZ723898 | reverse complement strand
TCAAGCCCGATTTCCTCCACGCAGTCTTTGAAATATTCACACACATTGATTTTTGCAAAATCATACGGAATACGGTTCGTATCAATTTTTGAATATAAGGTCAGTTCATTGATAAGTATATCCATCTCGTTTGCTTTATTATAAATCGTGCGAATATATTTATCCAGTTTTTCCGGGGTATTTGCCACACCATCCATGATACCTTCTGCGTATCCTTTGACTGCAGTAATCGGAGTCTTTAAATCATGTGCAATATTACTGATGAGTGCTTTGTTTTCCCGCTCATTATTAAGTTTCTCTTCTGCGTTATCTTTCAGACGTTGACGCATCTCCTCAAACGTAACACAAAGTTCACCGATCTCATCATCCGCTTTCACATCCATGGAAAAATCCAGGTTGCCTTCTTTAATATTCTCCGCTGCAACCTGCAACTTTTTAATTGGTGTAATCATGCTGCGGTATATCCAAATGATCATCATAAAAGCCGTCAAAAGCAAAATAATGACAATCGAGATAATCCCACCTACAATTGTCTGCCGTACTTCCGGCACGGTTCCCTTCAGGGAAGTAATGATAAAGGCAGTTGCCTCTTCCCCTGTAGTCAATTTAAAATCTACCTGTTTTACCAGAATCTCATCATCGCTGTCAATATAAGTTCCTACTCCCGCCTCGGATCCTGTTGAGCCGTAATCGGGAAGGGAATCGACAACAATCTGATTATCGCTGCCACCATTATAATACAACTGGCCGCCTCTTCGAATGATCAGATAGGAATACTTCTGTTTTAATTCCTCATTCAACTCCTGCAGATACGTCATGTTCACAAGTTCATCGGCATTTTTTTGTATCTTCTTTTGTATTTTCTGAAAATCAGCTACCGTATACCGGTTCAACAGCTGGACGGAGTTGATCACACTGTATGCATCTGTGTTCTTAATACCGTATGTCTCCTCGATCGCATGCGCCTGAAAATTGCAGAAACCTACAACCGTCGCTGTCGCCAAAAGTATCGGTACAAATATAATGATGCAAAATGCAATAATTAATTTCGTCTTTATCTTCATGAATTACTCCTTTATATATAGTGCATTATAAAAAGGCACAGGATTGTCTCCTGTGCCTTATTATAACATTGTTTATTCCAAAAGTATGTAAACTTTTCATAAACTCATGAACTATAAATATTTCTTTAATACGTCCACCTTATCTGTTGCTTCCCATGGAAGGTTCAGATCGGTACGTCCAAAATGTCCGTATGCTGCAGTTCCACGATAAATCGGTCTGCGCAGATCAAGCATCTTAATGATTCCTGCAGGACGAAGATCAAAGTTCTCTCTTACGATCTCTACCAGCTTGTCATCTGCGATCTTACCTGTTCCAAAGGTATCAACCATGACAGAAGTCGGCTGTGCAACACCAATTGCATAAGAAAGCTGAATCTCACACTTCTCTGCAAGGCCTGCTGCAACGATGTTCTTTGCAACATAACGTGCTGCGTATGCTGCGGAACGGTCTACCTTTGTACAGTCTTTTCCAGAGAAAGCTCCACCACCGTGACGTGCATATCCACCGTAAGTATCTACGATAATCTTACGTCCGGTAAGTCCTGCATCTCCGTGAGGTCCACCGATTACAAAACGTCCGGTTGGATTGATAAAGAACTTGGTATTGTCATCGATCATATCCTTTGGAAGAATTGGATCAAATACATATTTCTTGATGTCTTCATGAATCTGTTCCTGTGTCACATCATCATCATGCTGGGTAGATAATACAACAGCTTCGAGTCTCTTTGGCTTTCCAGCTTCATCATACTCAACAGAAACCTGTGTCTTTCCGTCTGGACGAAGGTAGGTAAGTGTGCCATCTTTACGCACCTTGGTCAGCTGCAATGCCAGCTTGTGAGCCAGTGAAATCGGATAAGGCATCAACTCTTCTGTCTCGTTTGTTGCATAACCAAACATCATACCCTGATCTCCGGCACCAGTGTCAAGATCATCGGTCAATGCGCCCTCTTTTGCCTCAAGTGCCTTATCAACACCCATAGCGATATCTGCGGACTGCTGATCCAAAGCCACCATTACGGCACATGTGTTTCCGTCAAATCCGGTCTTTGCATCGTTGTATCCGATCTCGTTTACTGTCTTACGAACGATAGCCGGGATATCGAGCTGCGCTTTGGTTGTAATCTCTCCGGTTACCAGTACAAATCCTGTACAGCTGGCTGCCTCACAGGCAACACGGCTCATTGGATCCTGCTCCATACAGGCATCTAAGATTGCGTCGGAAATCGCATCACACATTTTGTCAGGATGTCCTTCGGTAACGGACTCTGATGTAAATAATAATTTTTCCATGTTTTCTCCTTCCGTTTGTTTGCACAAAAAAAATCCACTTACTTTCATAAGCGGACCAATTATATAGATAATCAAATCCCCTTATTGTTCGATTGCTCGCTCAGGTTGGCACCTTCCTGTCCCTCTCGGAAACGGGGTTGCCGTGACTTCACAGATCCTATGTATCTCCATCACTCTGAATAAGAGAAATTTACAATATTAAATTTGAAATATCCACCCGATACAATACGCTCTTTTTCAAGGTATGTCAAGTGGTATTTTTTACTTCTGCAATCGTATTACTTTTCATATCCCATATCAAAGCAATCTCTCTACTTCACAACAACTTTCATTTTTGCTTTCTTCCCACTCCCGGTCATGACTGTAATCGTTGCCTTTCCTTTTGCTTTCGCCGTGAGCTTTCCTGTCTTCCTGTTTACAGTAACAACCTTGGGATTAGAGGAGTTAAATTTCTTAGAGTCCGTACATCCGCCCGGTCCCATCTTAATCTTCGCCTGTGCCGTTGTCTTCTTTTTCATTGTAAGTGAAGCCCTGGTAAACTTCACACTTGTCGCTTCCATATAGGAATAAATAAGATCACAATGTCCTTTATCAGTATTGGCGCCTTCCACAAAGCCTTCTTTTGTGTACTGCCATAAATCAACCGGAACCTGTAATTTTGGCTTCGTTTCTCTATAAGCAGCAGCCCAGACTTTATAGCCCTTCAGCTTTTTCCAGTCAAATTGCTCGTTCAGATAAGAAACCGACGAATAAATCATTGGTTCATATCCGGCATCTGCAATCGTATCACAAAAAGCTTTTGCAATTGCCGTTGTGTTCGCCTTACCTCCTGCAAATATTCCTGCCTGTTCCATATCATACGCAACCGGATAGTCTAACTCTCTTCCATCAAGAATCTCCAGACAAAACTCAGCTTCTTTGACCGCATCTTCCGGCGTCCGGGTGCAGCACAAATGATAGACGCCGACTTTCAGTCCGGCCGCTACTGCTCCATTATAGTTTGCCTCAAACTGCGCATCTACATCCGGTGCCTGCCCCAATCCGGTTCGGATCATCACGAAATCCATGTCTGCATCCGCAATCAGATTCCAGTCTACAACACCATTATGGCTTGATATATCAAATCCATTGCCACTGAAGCCTGCAGCTTGTACCTTTGCTACCGGCAACATTGCAATTGCTAAAGTCCACGCGAATACTGCTGCCAGATAACGCAATGCATTCTTTTTACTTTGTATGCTTAATTTTTTCATTTTACCATAATTCCTCCATTAAGAAATATGTTCCTCCAGCCCTGTCAGGAAATCTCCTTTTCACTATTCTCCGTAATTAATTTCACCTTTTTGATCTCCGGACCCCGGAACCAATATGCTTCATCCTCCAAAAGAGGTTTCGTATGTTTTCTTGCAAATTGGGAACTAACATCATATAACTTTACTAACGGAAGATTATCAAATACAACCGCTTGTTTTGCATCTTTTAAATGCTTTAAAATGTCTGGTGATCCGTATGGAACAGCTTCATCCTCCACGTCTCCATATATCACAAACACACCATAATTTTTGTAATCTTTGGTTATCTCATCAAATAATTTCCGAACGGGCTTAGTATCAGATATATACGCAAAGGCGTCCTTGTTATGTATAATTATAACCTGGGTTGGCTCACCCTGGATTTCTTCACCTGCAATAAGTCTCTCCTTTCTCGCCTGCAATTTATTTGAAATTGTCTCAAAAATTGTCTCGCACTGTTCCAAATCCAAAGTATACTCCTGCGTTTGTGGCATATTGGCGAATTTCTTCATTCCCCGAACAAAGCTGTCAATAATATACATTTCCACATTTGCATACACAAGCATTGTATTAATAAAACTATTCATAAACGGCATTGACATCTCTTTTTTCTTTGCCACGAAAACAATTTCCTGATCTTCCTTCAGATTAATTGTAATTGGTTCAATAGAAGCAAAATCCAATCCTACCGGAACATAATTTGCTTCCATCTTTTCTTTGTATTCACTATCGAAGCAACTTCTGCCAAGCTTTTGTGGTATCTCCGGTATTACTTTTGCCTTCTTGCTATTTTTATATTTATCATTTACCGTGTTAATATAATTTTTCATTGCATTGGAACGTTCAATTTCTTTTTCGCCTTCAAATGCCAGGAAAACCTGAAGTTCGTATATTACATGATTGCTCTCTATTAATGCCCTGCCCGGAACTGATTTTGGTTCCATTCTGCATCGGTCAAACATACTTGAATATTCTGTTGATTCTACACAGGTCAGACAAATATGATTCTCGAAATTCGACATATGGCGATACCCAATTCCATTCGAACTCGCATTGGTTATAATAACTGAAATGCCCAGCGACACACCATCTCTACACAACTTAATAAAATCTGCCTCATAATTATCAAGATACAATTCTTTAAACGCATTAAAATTATCGATAATTAAATATGTCTTTGGTATGTCCTTTCCCCCTGCATCCTTATAAGCCGAATAAGAACTGACACCAAAATTCATAAGTGCAGTTTTTCGAATATCCATCTCCGTCATCAGCATTTTGAAAAGGTTTTTCAATTTTTCGTCTTCGGCAGCAAGTACCACACCTCCAACATGCTTGAGATTCTCAAAGCATTTCAATACCATGGACCCAAAATCCATTATATATAGCGAAACCTGATCCGGACTGTTATGATCTGCCAAAGATCGGATAAGCAACTGTAAAACATTTGTTTTTCCCATCTGTGAAGCACCAATGATAATTGTATTTTGTCTGCCAAAATCCGAAAAAAATGTTCCTTGATACTGATGTTCCGGATCATCATAAACACCTAACGGAACCATCATTTCAGACGCCTCATTTTCCGCTTCATATTGATAGACTACATGTTCTGTCAACGGTGGAAGACAAATATTGGATAACTTGGAAATACTATTCTTCTCACAATAATCATTAATATAATCCACAATTGCCTCTAACTGTGTGCGATTGCTTCCATTTCCAGTTGCCGGTTTATGTTCAAAAATTTTTGTTCTCTTACCACTTAAAGCCACTTGTGAAATCACATAGCGCTCTTCCATTCCCTCTTCACTTTTTTCAGGAGCACCACTATAAGCAGATTGTAGAAGCTCAAATATTTCATTGTTTCCGACTTGCAGATAAGCACGACCCGGTTCCTTTATTTCTGCCGCAAGCGGTGATTTTAAAACTTCATTACTATCCTCCCGTGTCTGCACTTTTAAACATAATTTAAATTTGGAATTCGACCAAATCTGTTCATTTACCTGTCCAGAAGGCTTCTGCGTTGCAAGAATCAAATGTACTCCAAGGCTTCGTCCGATACGAGCCGCACTGATAAGTTCTTTCATGAATTCCGGCTGTTCCGCTTTCAGTTCTGCAAACTCATCCACAATAATAATTAAATGTGGAAGCGCAACTGTTACTTTATGTTCTTTATACAATTTAATATACTTGTCTATGTGATTTACATTCGCCTGCGCAAATAATTCCTGTCTCTTAAGTAACTCCGCCTTGATAGATTTCAGGGAACGATCAATTTCTCTTCCATCAATATTTGTAATTGCACCTATCAGATGTGGAAGATCCTTAAACTGGTTTACCATTCCTCCACCCTTAAAATCAATAATTACAAAACTTACCTCGTATGGATGAAACAGGGTTGCTGCCGAAAGAATAAATGTCTGTAAAATCTCACTTTTTCCAGATCCAGTTGTTCCAGCCACTAATCCATGTGGACCGTGTGCTTTTTCGTGTAAATCCAGAAAAACAATTTCATTTTTTGCGTTTACCCCAAGTGGTGCTGCCATAGAATTAAAGACCCTGGAATCTCCCCATCTTTCTTTTAAATCAATATCCTCAACTGAATAGATGTGAAGCAATTCAAATAATGAAATATTTTTTCTTAAAGAACTCTCCAAACTGATTTCTTCACAATACACTGGCGCAAGCTTTCTACACAACTTCACCATCTGTGTATCGGTGATTGTATCATATTGAAAGATTTTTGTTTGTGTACAATCTTTTGTTTCCGCAATCCATCCATTGTTATTTTCCTGAAGTTGAATGATCTGATCACATGATAATGGTAAATTTTCGCGATATGTTTCAAAAAAGATAAATACTACCCTAAGTTCTGCCGCCCGTTCAATAAACCTTGCTAACGGATGATTTTTTATTCCTCTTTCATCCATGACAAATACAATAAAATATGTTGCCTCAGAATTATCCTTTTGTTCACTTCTAAAAATTAATTCTTTATACAAAGATTCGAATACATTGTTTTTCGTTTCTGTATCATACACGATATTTCGTGTCTCTCTCTCATTAAACAAGTGCGGCAGATATTTCGCCCATTCATATCGCTCCAACATATCATCAGCCAAAAGTATCATCTGTATGTCGCCATAATATTGGCGGACTGCTAAGTCTAATACCATATTTTTTAAAAATTCATGCGTGTTTTCCTTTGTTCCGATAATACCTACCGCATTAATTTCAAGAAGATTCAACCAGATAGGGACGTTGTCCAAATACGCAAAATGTTCCGCTATATCATGTGGAATTTGCATCAGTTCATCACCTATTTCAAATGTTTCCTGTTCCTTATAGTCTATTTCGCGAATCGCTTTTGCTCTCCCTACTCCCAAATATACATGCAAAAAATCTTCATCTTTTTTCATCCGGTCAAATAATTCTTCCGAAAAATTAATAACCGTCTTCATATCATAATTCAAATCATGATAAATTTCTTTTAGAATTTCCGCTTCTGTTTGTCTGTCTTCTGCAATCTCCTCTCTCTTTTTTTCTGCATAGTCAGCATACTTTTCTATTCTCGTCCTACATTCGACTTTATATTTCTTTTTCGACTGTATAAATGTTGCAATTGAAGTTCCAATTCCCAGCAAGATAGTACAAACACTGAAAATAATAAAACTGTTATTAGAAACATTACTCATATATCCACGCACTGCAATTGTGAGAACCAGCATCGCAATTGCAGGCAATAATGTCATTGCCAGATTTGATTCCGGTTTCTTAGGAATTCCCGGCGGAATCAGTAAATTAATTTTTTCATCCGGTACGATATACTTTAATCTTGTATTACGATTATATAGTGGATAACGAAAACTATTCCGACGTGGTTGTACTTCCTGCATCTTTGGACCATGAACCACAATACCCTTTTTATCAAAGAAAATATAATTATCCTTATAATAAAAAGAAAACTCTGCCACAAAAATAAAATCCCGGTTTTCGAGATTTGTTATTCTTCCCATTTTTTGACCATTCTGATAGATTCCATACTCTGAATACAGTTCTTCCACCTCATAGCCTGCGGAATTTTTGCGGATTGCAATACTGCATGCACTGCTGAATTTGCCTTTAAACTGAATGTCCGCACTTTCTTCACCGGAAAACAACCAGTAATCTTTTTCCTGTAAATCAATTTTCCAATTATAATCCGGTACCTGTGCCTCAAAATCTATTAAAAAACGTATCTGAAAAGCAACATTTCCTGACTCTTCATAGCATACGGAAAAAACATCTCCATGAATAAGTTCTGTCGACAGTAACTTTCGGAGATCCCCTTTACTTATATAAATATTATCCCCACACTCTAATACGCATGTTTTTTCTTTTTTTAGAACCTTTAACTCAATTGTTGTAAAGAAGTCATCCGGATTTAAACGAAACTCACACGCTGACGTTGTACCTAAGATGATCTCCTGCATTTCTGCTGTAATTTCAAACTCTTTGTATACAGACCTATTACTGACAATAAGTTTATATTGCAATTCCATACCTACTCCTTATCATTTTCGTTCACTTTACTTCCACTTCTCTTGTATATTATCCATGATCCATTCCGTATTCCATATTCCCGAAGTGTTTTATTCCCACGTAAAAATGCAATTGGATTTTCTGAAATCAAATAACAATTAAAAATATTTTCGATATCCATATTCAACCTGTAACAGTTATTAAGCGCGATAATTAAGTCATTTGCCGTAATATCCAATGGTACTTCTATGTCTGTCTTTTCCTTTCCATTTACAAATTCAACAATTGCAGTGTCTTTCATGTTTGCTCCTTTAACTGAACATATATGCCAATTTTTGTATTCCTTTTCGATTTGCTAACTGTTCTATATTTTCCATTGGGGTTTCCGTATCTTCCACATACTCCTGTATTGAAAATTTATTTTGTAAACTATTTTCCTTCCTGTATCTGTTGCATATAAACAGGTATTTTTCAGAATCCCGCAAATCTAAATTTTTAGTAACAAATTCTGTTTTATAGAGTGAAATCGGATCTGGCAACAATACAATTAAAACTTTGTCTGCCAATTTCAGTAATTCCATCTTTTCCGTGCTGTATCCGGCTTCAATATCTACAATGATGTAATCATAATCACCACTTTCTTTCGCTCCCTGGATTAATCTCGAATAAATTGAGTAATCCAGATTCAATGCTTCCAACGTTGCCTGAAAAGGCGGAATATACCAAAATCCTTCTCGTCGTATGTAAGGTCTGATATTGCCATATATATGATTTTCATCACTTCTGATTGCGCGAAACCCGTCTGTGGGCATTACACTATGATTTTTTAAATAATAACCAAACGCCTGAATTGATTCTGCATTAATGTACAAAACTTTTCGATGATTGTTAGACAGACAACTGGAAAAGCCTAATCCCAATCCGGTTTTTCCCGAACCACCAATGGCTGAATACCAGGCAATCACCTGTGTTTGTCTTACGCTTTTCTCATCTGCTAAGATTTTGTCTAAACTTCGATATATCAACTCATTATATATTTCTTTTATGCCCTTATATTTGTAGATACTGTATACGGATACCTGTTGCATATTTTTTGTGTCCTCTTCTTCGCACAAAAGAAATATATTTGCAATATTGTGCTTCAATAAATCTTTTGTATAAAACCGTTCTCCCACTGCAACAATCTCAGCCGTTTTCGGGTTGCTGAAAAATTCAAAAAAATATGCTTCATCCGATATAATTTCCAATTCTATCCGATTGCCCAATTCTTTTAGCAGCTTACGCTCAATTGTGGACAAGTACATTTCATCTGTGTCTGCTATTACTATCAATGGTTTACTCATAGTTATCTCCGCAATATAATATAATCCATGTTTGCCAGTCTTAATTTACTTCCTTCTGTAATCTCCTCATGAACTCCCTGCTGAATTCTCCGGCCATTTACAAACGTTCCATTAGAGCTCCCCAAATCCGTTACATATGCCTGATCTCCATCTAAAATAATTTCACAATGTACACGGCTTATCGCTGTATTTCCACTTATAATGCCATGTGCACGTTCTTTGCTTTTTCCCAGAATAAATTGTTCTCTACTCACTTTTATCTCACGATTGTCTTCCAACGATTTTAAATACCAGGCTTTTTGCTCATTATCTGAAGAATCACTATTCCCAGTTCTACGCAATACGGATATTATTTGTCTTACAGATACTGTGCCATCTGTAAGGCAGCTTACAATATCCTGTGCTAAAACAGACGCACTGTCTCCTTCATTTTCTATCCTCCGGACTAAAGATGCCCGAATTTCATTTTCGAACAAAGAGAAACTTTTGGTTCTAGATGATAAGTTTACAGGCAGATATATCATTTTTATGGTATTGGTATTATTTTCCACATATATATGGTCAAGCCTTCCGTCTATACATCCCATATCAAGGAATCCAATCCCCTCTATCTGAATAATCGCTTCAAATACATTTGCCAGTAGTTCTCCTATTTTATCTTCCTCTAAATCATTTAACTTTTCACTGAGCTTGCTGTAATTATTTGTGAAATACACCAGCTTTATCTTTCCATTATATTTGAGCCGATAACAAGGCAGTAAACAGCTTTCTTCCTGATTCTGCATTACCTTATATCCAATATCATAAAAATCATCATTGCACTTCAATCTATAGGATACTGCTTCTTCTCCATCTTCCAATTCTACAATCTTTCCATTAAAAATATGGTTTTCCATTAAATCCCCCCTTCTTTGCTACATCTCAAATATTCAGAAAGAACTCGAATTCTTCATCGGATAGGCATATCCGGTCACCATCATGCAGCATCTCTGCATCATCTGACACTACTCTGCCGTTAATGTAGGTATGATTTGTGGAATTCATATCCTGCAACATAAAATCACTTCCTGAGACAAAAATTTTGGCGTGTCTTCGACTAACCGTACGATTATCCGGGATGCACAAATCATTTTCTTTTGCCTTTCCAATCGTAAAGACATTCTTATTTATCTGCGTGGTAACCCCATTGCTGCAACGTAATAAACTCGCATGAACAATATTTTGTTCTCCTAATAAAGTTGTTCCTTCTTCATCCAGCAGCGTTGTTCCCTCTTCGTCGTCCTGCAAAAGTACAGTCCCTGCATTTTCCGGCTCTGTCACAGTACCTTCCCTACTCTGATAATGTTGCATATAATCAATTTGATTTGTTGTTATAAATCCACTTTTTCCCTTGCCTGAACGATCAATCTGCTGATAAATCTGTGGGTACGCCTGTAAAATAAATTGTTCGACATCTTCAATTTTATATATTTGCGGATTCCTTAAAAAAATAAGAAATCTTTGCTTTTCATACTCGACCATCTTATCTTCTGTTTTCAGATTCCTTACAAAATCTTCTAAAAAAGAAAATAAGTTTGTACAATTATTTCTGTCAAGTAACGGCTCATACAAAAAAAACAGTTCGCTCGTCGTTTCCTTAACAAAAATCAGCCTGTCATCCAATATTAAATTGTAGGCGTACAATTTATAAGTATCCGTCTTTTTTACAATCTCAACAATTTGTGCAAGCACATTATAAAATTTATGTATTGTAAGATTTTTTTTAACATATAAATTTAATGGTATTGATTTTGGGGCTGTATAAATTATTTTACGTTTTCCTTCTACCTTTGGATGAAAAAAACCTGGTAACAGGTTTTTCTCAAAAATTATAAGTTCTCTTTCGTTTACTGCTATTTTTCCAAATGTGCTTCTAACAATGGTCGTAGTCGTTTGATCTTTTTTATTTATAATCTTGTATTTAGCCACAATATTTGCCCCTATCTGTTCTTTCCCTTATGAATAACATTTCTACGTAGTAAACCAATTAACACACCTATTAAAACAATTACAATTGATCCACATCCAATAGATGTCCAAAAAACAGGCTTATTATTATACCAACGGACAATCGTATTTGAAGTTATAAGCAAATCGGAAATGTTATACTTTGAACTATTCCCTGCTGCATCTTTTGCAATCACAGAAATCTTCTGTTTTGTATTTGATTCTGGAATCGCAATCACATAATTATCCCCATCTTTTGTGTAGACAACTTTTTTCCCATTAAGTAAAATTTCAACATCTTTGAGTAACAAATTATCTATTATAGAAATGTCTGCTTCAAGTTTTGATGACGAATAGGTTCCCGACTGCTTAACATTAATTGGCATAACGGCAGGCTTTGTAGCATCCACTCCAAATGAAATTTCCATTCCTTTATTTGAATCATCATTTTCATTTGTATTTCCCGCTTTATCCATAGAGGAAATAACAACGGAATAACTTCCGTCCTCCGAAAAATTCTTTTTATCTATCGTATACTGATATTGTGACCACTTACCATTACCGCCACTTTTTGTTACGGTATAGTCCTGATCGATCATCAAATCCTTCGGATTTCCATTTTGAAACAAAGTAACCTTTATTGATTGTGCATCAAGCTCATCCACATTTGTTTCTGTAACTACAATATCTGACGCTTTTTTTACATAAGTCCCACTTATACTTTTTAAGGAATCCTCCATACTATATACTGAACCAAATCGATTAACCGAAAAATGGAGATTCTTTTTTATTCTATTTCCAGCACGATCAGTTCCATCTACAGTCAATGTATACAAATCGTCAACCATCTTTTCCTTGGCAAAATCAGAAAATCTAATTACTTTTCCCGATTTGTTTTCTGACACTTCATATAAATTGTCTAAATTCACCTCTCCACGATTTGCTCCAACCAGTTTTAAATGAACATTTTCAGAGCTTAAGTTAACATCTGAAATATTTATGGTTGGTTTTACAGTTCCTTTATACGCTGCATTATTCGTAACCCCGGAAATCTTTACCTCCGGTTTTGTCTGGTCGACACAAAATTCTCCAACTTTATATGCCTCAGACTTATTTCCTGCCATATCTGTCGCATTGATTGAAAATTTATATACACTATCCTGCTTAAATGTAATAGTTGCTGTATATACATCATCCTGTTTTTTCCAGCCGGAAACTGTCGGGAACTTCACTTTTTTATTATTTGCTCCTTTGACATTTCCTTTTACTTTTACTTTATTTGCATCAAAATTCTTTTCTGTAATACGTATCGTTGCCGTAGGTGCCTTAGCATAATAAAATCCATTATCTTTTTCCGAATGCATATCTATCTCGATCATTGGTGATGTTTTATCGATCGTAAATTTTTGCACCTCAGATTTTTCTGCTTTACGTCCTGCAAGATCTTTATAATTTACCTCCAGCTCATATTCCCCGTCCTGATCAAACTCTAATGTTGCAATGTGCAATGTATTATCCGGATTTTCTTCATCAACGATTTCTTTCCATTCTGAAACCACCGGCATCATATGATCTGTATTTTTTACAGAAAACTTTACATCCTGCTCATCAAAATTTCTTTCTCGAACTTGTACAGTTGCAACACGCTTTTCCTTGTAAATAGCTTTCTGTGAATCATCATGAAAATTGACACTTACCTCCGGATTTGTTTTATCAATACTCATATTGATTGTTTTTTTACTAATATTACCTGCCCTGTCGGTCATCTTTACCGTTACAACAATATCATTACTGTTATTTTTTACTGGAAGATTTCCATGTAACTCAGTAACCAGATTGCTTTGTGTATTGGCAACTTCCCAATCGCTATCCGAGATCACGCCTTCATTTGAGACTTCACAAACTCCCTCATAATTTTTATTGCTATCATGTGGTGCCTGCACACTCCATTCAACCTTACGGATTCCAGAATAACTATCTTTAACAACAACATCTACATTTGTATTATTTCGATATAATGCATTTCCCTTTTTATCCATTGCTGCAGATTTTTGTGTTTTCAACTGTATATCACAATGCTGTTTATGCAAGTTTCCATTTTCCGATATAATACCACTTGCTGTATAATCGCAACTGCTCACATTGCCTAACTGATCTTCCGCTCTAACATAAATGAACCCTTTAAATCTGGATGGAATTTCAATCTTTGCCTGTTTTCCCTTCGCTGTTTTCTCTTCGTGTTTTTTCCCATTCTCATCGACCAGATACCATGTGATTTTCTTTACACCGGAACCATTCCCGCCATCATCCATCGTCACAATAGCTTTTACTTCTTTATTGGTATAATATCCGTATTTTTCACCTTTTTCATAAAATACCTGTCCGGCTTCTGCCGCCACTTTAGGTATAATAACACTTTCCAATACGGGCGCATCTGTGTCACGGTAAACATAATATGTAGTCTGATACTTTCGTCCTGCAATGTTCGTCACTGTAATATTTATTTCATACTTGTTGTCCAAAGTTTCTGGAAATTGCAAAGTTGAAATTACATATTGCTGCTCCATATTACCGGTAAAGTATTCATCTTCTTTCAAATTTTCAAATTTCTTATCATGATAATCCGTTTTTAAATTCTTTCCATTAACCTTCACTTCAACAGACTTTATATCAGACACATCCGTTTTAACATTCAATAGGAACTCAGCTTCACCCGTTATATACGTCTTATGGCCTACATGATATTCATCCGTTGTCGATAAAAAAGAAATATGAGGTGTTGAACCATCATAGACAATTGGCGCACCATTATTAAGGCTGCTATTCCATTCTTCATCTGTTACATTTCCAACAAAATCCGTTGCTGATGCATAAATACAATTTTTAGATTCTTCCTTTTTATCTAAAGGAACCTCAAAAGAAGCTTCTCCATTTTCATCTGCAAGCTTTTTTTCTATTAGTTCCCCATCCCTGTATATACATATTTCCTTTATTCCTGAGCCATTCATATCAGATGCTATTACACGTACATTGATTGTGTCTTTCATTGCATAATATGTATCCTTACTGAATACCAGATCATCTGTAATCATCTGTGTAATGACTGGTGCCTCTTCATCAATGCAGTAGGAAACTTTTTTCTTTGCAATATGATTTTTTTTATCTATTGCATAAATATAGTATGTAGTATCATATTCCGGCACATCCTCAATTAAAATGCTAAATTTACCTTTCTTTGACACCTTTGCCAGATTTTCACTATGAAGTATTGCCTCTTTGTTGCCTTCCATATCCTGTGTAAAATATACAACCCTCGACGACTTGTCAACACTTCCTGTTATTTTCAATTCTGTCTCTTCACCTGATAACCAGACAAGTTCCTTTGTATCTAATTTCAGCTTCACATGAACTTTTTTATTTTGTGTTCCGGCCAGAGCATCTGGCACAGGTAACACACCAATAAATAATATAAAGACCATTAATAATATTGCTATTTTTTCATACCCTTTTTTTCGTTTCATAACACTCCTATATCCTTTCCTTCGTATGGATTTCCATATCATCTTGTAATAATACAATTTCTGGTTCATTATTTTTTGCTGGCGGCTGCAATATCACCGTATTCTCATCGTTCAATAGTTCTGTTTCTGTTTCTGGTTCTGTTTCTAATTCTTTTTCTGATTTTTTTCCTGATTGAAAAATTTCATAAGCGACCTTTTTACTTGCTTTTCCTATATTTGACCGAATTTCCCTGACTTGTCTTACTTCATTTTTTCCGCTCAATTTTTCAATTAAATACCTGACTCGAAAGCGGAAAAACAAAATTACTGCAAGAAACAACATACTTCCAGCTAATGCAAAACAAACATATGATATAATTTGAAAAATATCTTTATTATTCATATATACATTCTCCTACTCCATATACGCTCTGATCACAACCTGTTCTACGGATGATGCGCGCTTCAATATATCCTGTTTTATTTCATCTGTTTTTTCCGTTGTTGTTACCTGATCTCGTGTTTGCTGCAATATTTCCCTCAAAAACTTTTGCAACTCACTTTTCTTTATCCCGTCAGCTCGAAATTTTCTTGCATAATTTTCTATCGAATATATGCAAATTTTATATACTTCAAGGTTTATCAGTTCATCTTCATTTTTTCCTATCAGCTTGTACAAATCATTTAGATTCTTATAATATGGTTTGTACATTCCCTTATCCGAGGCTTCTTCAACATTGATTGTAATATCTTTATTAAATTGTCCTATTTGCTTATATACTTTTGCAACAATATAAGAAGAATTTTCCTTCTGTCCATATTCACACACATCTTCGAACCATTGCACCGAACTCTTCATTCTTGTGATTTGATTATCCTGCTGATCTGTCTTGCCATAGTCATAAAAATACCAATACAATTTTCCGATTTCAAACGCAAGGTCTGCATAATCATGACTTTTACGTAACTCCATCAAATTATTATTTATGCAACTTTTAAACTGTGCCTCTTCATCTAACGAAAATACCGCGTCCTCTTTATATGCATCAATTAATGAAAAATATGCTTTCGTATTTGTCGGCTTTATTTGTATCGCCTCCGTACAATATTCGATTTTTTCTTTCGAAGTGGCCGATTTTTCCGCCTGCAGTAACAATGATTCATAATCATCATTACTAATTTTCATATGCATTCCCTGACATATGACTCCTGCGATCACAAAAAAAACTGCTGTAAACACCGTTCCAAAAAAAATCTTAAGCTTTCTTTTTTGTCTGTTGCGATATACATCATCCTCTTCCTCATAATGGCTCAATGCATACAACAATTCCGCACATGAAGAATACCGATCCTCAGGATTAAGCTGTGTGCATTTTAATATGATACTCTCCAATCCCGCTGATAAATTTGGATTCCAATACCGGATAGGATATAATTCATAGGGTGGTTCACATGGATTTTTGCCAGTTATTAAATGATAAAGAGTAACACCAAGACAATATATATCCGTTCTGGCATCTGTCTGACCTTTCCCACCAAACTGCTCTGGTGCAGCATAGCCTTTTGTTCCCAGACTTACGGTATCTGAAATACTTTGTGTTTTGTATTCCCTTGCAATTCCAAAATCAATAAGTTTGATGTTTCCATTCGGCTGTAACATAATATTTGCGGGTTTCATATCGCGATATATAATAGGCGGGTCCTGCATATGCAAATACTCCAATACACTTGCCAGTTCCTGTGCCCATTCAATTACCGAAGCCTGTGGTTGCACCCCATTTTTTTCGATTACTTTGCTGAGGGGTTCTCCCTCTATATAGTCCATCACAACATAAATAACATCTACCTTATCAATAATATCTACAATTCTTGGAAGGCATGGATGATCCAGTTTTTTCATCAGATTTGCTTCTGCAATAGCACTTTGTACAACAATATCATTATTTTTGTCATGACTTCGTTTTTTGATTTCTTTTACAGCCCACTGTTTATTAAGATTCTTATCCATTGCCAGATAGACTTCTGACATTCCACCTTTGCCAATTAACTTCAGTATTTCATACTTTCCTTCTATAAGTGTTCCAATAACAGCCACTTTTCCTTCATGCCCCTTCCTCTGATTGTTGTACGTAAACTGCTGAAATATTATCTTTTTCGCCCTTTTCTATATTTTCTGAAATTAATCTGTGCAATATTTGTTTAATTTCCAACTCCGTTTTATTATTTTTAGGAAGATTATCCTTTAACTGTTCTGTATTCTGCTCACGCCAAAATCCATCTGTGCATACAAGAATGCCCTCTCCCTGCTGTATATATCCTTCATAGAAATCAGGATGAACATGATTTGATACCCCAACGCACTCCAACAATATGTTTCTCCGAGGATCATGTATCGCCTGTGTTTCTGTCAGATTTCCTTTTTTTATCTCTCTTGCAATAACTGATTGATCCTCCGTTATTTGTCTGACATTATCTCCGATTATGTATGCACGTGAATCACCTACCTGTGCAACAATATATTGATTTTTGAACAGCAGAACTGCCGTCAATGTGCTCCCCGCCTGTTTCCCTTCTTTCTCACCATATCTCCATATTTTTTCATTTAAAGCCAAAATAAGCTGCCGCCACTCTTCCTTTATTTTATTTATCTCCTGATTACTAATTTTTCTAACAATTTCCGTCACAAAATTTTCTGCAAATGCCTGAACAACAGCCGCACTTGCAACTTCTCCTTTACTTAATCCCCCCATTCCATCACATACAACTACGATAAGAACTTCTTCTCCATTCAACAACGCTTTCCGTATGCACAAACTATCCTGGTTAATTGATTTTGTACTCCCAATATCTGTGGCATATCCAGCTATATATTTTTTCATAACACCTATACTCCTATTCATTCTGTTTTCAACTATAGATGTTTTGCCTAATCGCGTCAATTGTACATTAGTCCTATTTTTTGGCAAAATCTTTGCAATTTTAACGCTTTTAAAGGATTTTTTGCATAGAAAAAACCAGTAGATTTTTACATCTACTGGCTCAATGCATCACTTAATATTTTTTCAACCATATCCTCTAAACTAGAAAGCACTTCATTTTCTCTCCCAGAAGGATTATCCAATTCAGCATATTTGCATTCTGCAGAATCGTCATCCTCGCCAATTATTGATTCCATTGCGCATAATGTGTAATTTGTGGTATGGACATCCATGCCGATTTTTAGTATTCTTTTCATGTAAGTGATCTCCTTTTGTATGCGGTAATCCCTGTTACCTTTGTTCTTATCAAACTCTAGTATACAGGTAAATCCACGTTGCTACAAATGTGAGGTCACTTCATATTATCTATGAAAATATAATTTTTTTGCCACTCATTTTCATACCATATTTTATTATATTCAATTAGTCCATTTGTTGAAATTTCGCCAGAGTGTCTATTAGTTGCATGGATTCTTATTTAATTTATTATTTTGTACTGAAATTTTACTTTTTTATATAATTTCTCTAATGCCTCTTCCTCATTCTCAAACGTCCATTGTGCCTTCATTCCTCTTTCATTATTTTGATAAACCTTCCATAATTTTTCATTATTATCAAAACCATATCCTATAACAAAATCTGCATTTGTAATTTGATTTAATACTATTTTCCACATACCTATGTTATCTTTAAATGATAGTAAACTAGAAATTAATTCGTTTTTATCCACACTTAATTCTCCTTTAATATTTCTATTTTCTTACTATAAAATACATCTCTTATAAATTTTCCTGATTAATCTTCATACTCTTCAATTTTATAGGATAATAATCTCACATCACTACTCAAGAACTTGTATATAATGTTCTCCAAATACTATCTGTTCTTTGCCAGCAATTTTTTTAGAAATAATATCATATAGCTCACTTTC